>Ga0209317_1000090_pt1 | contig 124501 bp, 111 predicted proteins | sample RifGroB2_FD_183994 | JGI IMG/M metagenome (GOLD analysis project Ga0209317, IMG submission 183994) | Soil microbial communities from Rifle, Colorado, USA - Groundwater B2 (SPAdes) (version 2) | ecosystem: Environmental > Terrestrial > Soil > Unclassified | place: Rifle, Colorado | collected... | reverse complement strand
AATCGTCGATGGTGAAATACTGAACAACATCACCCAGAAAATAGTAACCGTCAAAGCCCAAACAACCACCAGAATGATGGAACTTATCACCAAATTAGAAGCACCGCACTAAAAGGGACAAGTCAGGTGCCCTGTTGAAATGGAAGGAATTCGCCCGAACGAACGGGAACGTGCCTGTTTTTATGGCAGAGTTTGGTTCGTTTCTTTTCGGCATAGTCAAAGATACCGACGGACCAGCCCGGTGGATTTCGCTCATCCATGATGCCGAGCTGGTAATCCGTTTGACCAATGCCGGAATTGACGGGATGAACCGCTGGAGCTTTATCAACCGCGGTGACCTCGACGGGCATTGGCAAATGATTGATACCTGGGATGCCAACAATCACCGCCTGGCCGATAGCATCACCCCACACCAAAACTCCTACTATGTTTATGGTTTGATTTCAAGGTTTACTGCCAAATACTCAGATGTGCTGAAAACCACAGTTGAAGGAGGGGCCGATACGGCCACCTTCCAAAATTCCGAAGGAATACCACAGCCGCTGCAGCGTGTTTTTGCCGCTACGTTCCGAAGCCCAAAAAGCAAAACGATCAGCTTATTCATCGTGAATGATTCGGAAACTGTTCGCGAAACCGAAATCAACCTGTCAGCGCTTCCTGAACAAAGTTGGTATTTCTACGAATTGAATCAAACGGCAAAAGATAAGACCAGTATGAACATTCAGCCACACCGCGAATTTTCCGGAAAGAAACCGGTTATTCAGCTTCAGCCACTTAGCCTGGTACTAATTTCAGGATATAAATTGATGGCTGATGAAAAAGGTATTGTAGATGATTAAGAAAGGCTTTCGAAATTTTGGTATCTGATGATCCTGAAAAACCGGATCATGGAAATCATCAAAATATTTGAGGATACATGATTGCCAATGCAATGGCGAGAACTATAAAAAGGCCAATGCCAATAAAAAAAAGTACTACTCCGATTTTGTACCGTTTATTCGATTTTACCAATTCGGTCACCGAATTAATTTTATTAATCTTGTTCACCAGTTTTTGCAGGGCCATTTGGTCTTTCACAATGTAATCATAGGCTCCATACTTCATACTGTTGATGGCAATATCAATACTATCCTGACCGGACAGAAAAATAAACTCGACGTTTGGATTGCTTTTTTTAGCTTTGATGAGCACCTCGATGCCTGTCATCCCTTCTAATAAATAATCCTGAATAACGATATCCGGATTTTTATCCATATTTTTTAATGCTTCTTCTCCCGAAAGATAAGATTCAACCAAAGTGAATTTATTTGTTTTCAGGTAGCTGACTACCAGCTTGTTATACATCTGATTGTCTTCAACGACAAATATCAGTGGATTTTTTGTGTTTGGCATACTGTAAATATATGGATTTATCGTAAACGTTTTCGCTGAAAAAAATCAAATTCATTTGGCATTCCATTGATAAACTCCGATGGTTTTCCAGAGTAACCAAATTTAGAAAAAAAACTTATAATATCAAGACATACCTTTTCTAACGATTGATTTTTATTTTTGTTATCAGAAAGCACTAATTTTTACAACTTTGAAAGATTAATTTTTTGCAATTTGATCATCAAAAATTAAAATCAAAAAAATGGTTTTATCCATCGACATCGGCAATACCAACATTGTTTTCGGAATATCAGAACAGGATAATTGGTTGAAAATATGGCGAATACAAACTGATTGGTCAAAAACAGCAGATGAATATGAAGTGATTTTCAGATCGCTGTTTACCAGTTCAGAAATTGATAAATCAGAAATCACTAAAACGATATTTAGCAGTGTGGTCCCAAGTCTGATAAGGCCTTTCAGTGAAATGCTTGTCCAAATGCTTGACCATTCTCCGGTTTTGGTCGAACCTTCCATTTACAGTAAGCTGCCAGTTGAAGTATTAAATCCTTATGAAATAGGTACAGATATCGTTGCCGATGCCACTGCGGCATATATACGTTACGGCGGACCTTGTATGGTTATTGATTTTGGTACAGCGCTCACTTTTACTACAATCAGCCAAACAGGTAAAATACTTGGAGTCGCTATTGCCCCAGGGTTGCTTACTGCACTTAAATCACTTACCGGAAATACTGCCCAGTTACCCGATGTACAGTTGGTTGCGCCACCATCCGTTTTGGGCGAAAATACAATTCATGCCATTCAGGCAGGACTGGTTATGGGTTTCGCCGGATTGGTGGATTCAATAGTTTGCCGTACCGAAGAAGAACTTGGCTTAAAACTTGCGGTCATAGCAACAGGTGGACTGTCGTCTGTTTTGCAGAATGTATCGTCTAAAATTCAGATAACAGATGAGAACCTGACTCTTGATGGTTTGAAATACATGGCCAAACACTTCTGATTCCTCTTTTGAAATCCAAAGTCATTTCTTCCGGAACTTTCCGGAAACTTTATCCTTGTGGCAATTGCTGCAATTGACCGAATGAATATTGTTCGGACTGTTAATATCAGCAAATGTGGTGTTCATTTTAGTTACATCGAGGCCACAGTTGGAGAAGGCCGACGATTTTAAGGCCTTCATCGAAAATTTAACATTCTCATTTGTAATTTATAAAATATTGAATATTTTTAAATATATTTTTTTCTTCTGAAAAATACATGTATTTATGAAACCCCAAAACCAACATCCCCGTGGATTATAAGCTTCAGGACCTGATAGATGTGAGTTTGTTTCAGACTATGCTTGATAGTCTGAATGAAATTTACACTTTTCCTTCTGCCATTCTCGACAATCAGGGCAACATATTGGCTGCCACTGCATGGCAGGAACTTTGCGTAAAGTTTCACCGTGTTCACCCTCAATCAGAAAAAGAGTGCAAAATCAGCGATAAGTATATTTCAGATCATCTTCACGAGGCTAATCCCACACTTTCCTATCGCTGTCCGCACGGGATGGTTGATTGCGCAGCACCTATTATTATTGGCGGGAGGCATGTGGGAACTCTTTTTACCGGTCAGATATTCCTTGAAAAGCCCGATACTGAATTCTTCAGAAAACAGGCCTCGCTTTATGGTTTTGATGAGTCTTCCTATCTGAAAGCTGTTAAAAAAGTTCCAGTCTGGACGCAGGGACAGCTTGATAAATACCTTGCCGTAATCAGAAACATGATTGGAGTTCTTGTTGGCATAGGATCAAAGAAACTTCAGGAAATTGAAACTCAAAAAAAAATCCGGGAAAATGAAGAACGGTTTAAAAACCTTTTTAACAGCGCTCCGGATGCCATCATCCTGACTGATACCGAAACCGGAATCGTACTCGATGCGAATTATGCCGCCTCAAAACTATTGGGAAGACCTGTTGCCGAGATTATTGGAATCCACCATTTGAAATTACATCCTGAAAGAACCGAAAAACACACCAAAGAAACATTTCACGATCATGCGGAAGCCGGAAAAGAACCAGGTGAAATACCCGTGATTGAAAATATGGTTATTCGTCCTGATGGCAGCGAAATCCCGGTCGAAATAGTGGCAAGCACCATAACGATTGATGGGAAACATATTATTCAGGGAGTTTTCAGGGATATTACCAACCAGAAGAAGTCGGAAAATAATTTAAGGATACAGCACGACATCAGCATTATGCTGGGTGAAGCCAATAATTTGAACCAGGCGCTGAATCGTTTGCTCGAAATGGTTTGTCAACTGGAAGGGATTGATTGTGGCCGGATTTATCTGGCTGATCAGCCATCCGGCAACTTTAATTTGGTAGCACACTATGGATTATCCGAACAATATATCATCCAAAACTCACAATTTCATGCAGGTTTAGTCAATGAAAGTATCATTAAAAGCGGCAATCCTGTTTTCAGGTCTTATTCCGAGATTCTGGCACTTAACAATCCGGTGATTATTCAGGAAAAACTGCATTGTATTTCTATTATCCCGATCATGTATAACGGAATTGCCATTGCCTCATTTAATCTGGCTTCTCACCAATTCGACCAGATTCCGGAAGATACACGGATTGCAATTGAATCAATCGCTTCCAACCTCGGAGGGACCATTTTACGGATAAGTACGGAAAACAAGCTGAAGGAAAGTGAAGAAAAATATGAGCTGGCATTCCGGACAAGTCCCGATTCAATTAATATTAATACCATTGATGGAATTTATGTTGATGTGAACGAGGGTTTCACGGCTTTGACTGGTTATTCCAAGAAGGAAATTCTCGGTTTTTCATCGTTAGACCTGAACCTTTGGGCCATTCCGGAGGATCGGGAAAAAATGGTTGCAGGATTGAAGAAAAATGGGAAAGTTGAAAATCTCGAATCAGTATTCAGAACAAAAGATGGTTCCCTGAAAACGGGATTAATGTCGGCAAGTTTGATCTCGCTCGACAATACGCCTCATATTATTTCGATAACACGCGATATTACAGAACGGAAGAAAATGATCATGGAACTGATTGCCTCAAAAGAAAAAGCTGAAGAAAGCGACCGGCTGAAAACTTCGTTCCTGGCCAATATGTCGCATGAACTTCGCACGCCAATGAACGGCATATTGGGTTTTGCTGAATTGCTCGACGACGATTCACTTTCAAACGATGAGCGGCATGAATTTCTCAGCGTGATTAGCGATAGCAGCCAAAGCTTGGTTGATGTGATTACCAATATTATGGATATTTCTAAAATTGACAGCGGGCAGATTGAACCGAAAATAAGATCGTTTAACCTGAACAGATTCCTTGACGAAATACTAACCGGATTCAGAAGTGAAAAAATAATCAGGGACAAGTCACACTTAAAAGTTGAGCTAAAAAAAGCGTTCACCGACGAACAAAGTATGATCAGTTCCGATCCGGCAAAAATCAGGCATATATTAAGTTTGTTACTAAACAATGCCGCCAAATTTACCAGTGAAGGGTTTATTCATCTTGGATATAAAATCCACCGGCAAAACATCAGGTTTTTTGTGCAGGATTCGGGGAAAGGAATAGCGTCAGATAAATTAAATACTGTTTTCGAACGCTTTAGGCAGGAAGATGAAACACTTTCAAGAAAATACGGTGGCGTTGGATTGGGACTTTCTATTGCCAAAGGAATCGTTGAGTTAATGGGCGGAAAAATATCGGTAAAATCAAAACCAGGGAAAGGATCAACCTTCTGGTTCGAAATTCCGGTGAATTAAAGAGAAAAAACCCTGAAATCAATAATGGCCTCTATTTCCCGGCTTTTTTCAACAGCAAATCCACCAGATTATTGGCAGCTTTCAGGTTTTCAAAACTTTCGGGCAACAACCAATGGTCAATATATTCATTGTATAGCCACGGATCGCCCACTGCCAAAACATATCCCTTCCCGAATTGTGTTTCGGCAATCAGTACATGGTCACCGTCTTTCAATACCGGCATGGCGTTTTTTGAAAGGATGATCGGTGCAACTTCCTTCATATAAATCTTGTTAACGCCTTCAAACAGCGGGTGATTGGGCAGATTGGTTTCAGCAGCCATATCCCATTCGCGGTTAATTACCGGATTTAAAGTTATGGGGTGGAAGTAAAATCCAAAAGTTCTGGCAAGCTGATTAAAATGAGTGAATTCGCAGTTCGGTCCATCGTTCGTCAGGAACAACAATACGCCACCTTTTTCCACCCATTCTTTCAGGAACTTAATATCGCCGGCATCCACATAATTGGGCATAGGATTTTCTTTGGTCGTATCCGGATCAACGATGATGTACACATCAATTCCCTTCATTGACTGGCTGTTTGGCTTCCCAATAGTTTTCAATTCGGCGTCGCGGCTTTTAAACAGGTCGCCCAATTGCGAAAAACCGCTCATTTCTTTGTCGTCCCAGGTATAATGGAAAATTTTTCCGGTTTTGGCATTGGTTTCGTGATTGAACCAGTTGTCGAGGCCAACGGTTTTCTGGGCAAAGCTTCCTATGGTCAATGTACACAAGAAAAGGGAAAGAGACAATAGTCGTTTCATGAGATTAAATATTTGATTGAAAATCATTATTTTACAGATTTGACTAATTACTAATTAGTGTGCTATTCAAAAATACTAATTATTCGCATGACTCGCTCCGAAGTTGCAGCAAGCATTTCTGCTGCCCGGGATTTAGATTCTTCAAGGCTCATCGGTTGATCTCCGATCGCAAAAACAGAGGTGATTCCCTGCCCGTACAGTTCAGTCAGATCGTCGCAAACTATGCCAGCCAATGCAATGACCGGAACACTATGTTTTTTTGCCAGTTTTGCTACTCCGATGATAGTTTTTCCGAAAGCAGTCTGTGAATCAATCTTCCCTTCGGCAGTAAAAACCAGTGAAGCCTTACTGATTTGGTCTTCCAAATGGGTTAGTTTACTAATCAGTTCAAAACCTGAAACTATTTCGGCCTGGCAAAAGACCATCAGTCCGGCGCCCAAACCACCGGCAGCCCCGGCTCCCGGAATGTATGAAATGTCATTGCCAAACTCTTTATGCAGAATGCGGGCAAAATGAGACATGTTGGCTTCAAGTGTTTCGAGCATTTCGGGTGTTGCCCCTTTTTGCGGACCATAAACACGGGTCGCGCCGGAAGCGCCTAAAAGCGGATTGCTGACGTCGCAGGCTACCGTAATTTTTACGCTTTGAAGCAGCGGATGAACATTTGAACGATCGATCGTGTGAAGTTTACCCAAAGAACTACCTCCCAGGCCAATCGGATTATTGTTTTTATCCAGAAGTTTAAACCCAAGAGCTTGAGCCATACCGGCGCCTCCATCGTTGGTGGCACTTCCGCCAATGCCTAAAATAATTCGCGTAAAGCCAGCTTCCAAAGCAGCTTTCAGGAGCAAACCAGTTCCGTAGGTCGTGGTAATTAAGGGATTTCGCTCATTGGGAGCAAGCAGTTCTAATCCTGAAGCTGCTGCCATTTCAATGACGGCAGTTTTCCCGTAGCCCAGGATTCCGTAAAATGATTCGACAGGTCGGTTCAGCGCATCAACCGAAGATGTTGGAATTATCTTCCCGTTAGTTACCGCAACAAGCGCTTCTACAGTCCCTTCACCGCCATCGGCCAGGGGTATGCTGATCATTTCAGCTTCAGGAACAATCCGTTTTATACCACTTGAAATAGCTTCAGCCACCAGCGTTGCCGATAAACATTCTTTAAACGAGTCGGGTGCAATAACAATGTACATGGATGAATCCTGATTTGTAATTCAGGAGAAAAATACGCAAAAAGTTTCAGGCTGGAAAGTCAAACTAAACTTGTTTCAGCATCTTTCCAAAAATTAGAAATTAATTCTTCCCTTCGACTAATTTCTTCAGTATTTGTGTTTTTTCCTGAATGTCATTGGTGATTCCGAAAACCGAAACGGTGGCTCCGGAAATGGCATCGATGCTTTTGCCAACGGTCAGCGAGCGGCTTCCGTCATATCCCTGAAATTGTTTCAGCCAGCCTTTATTGGTCACTTCCTGCCCGTGAGTAGCCTGATAATTGTACACTTTCACCTGCTGCACCAAAAGATTGGTATCGAACACAATCAAATAATCAAAATATTCCGGCGTTTCAATGCTCAAGGCCTGGGCGGGATTTGAACAGCCACCCTGCCGGCAGCTATTCACTCTTCCAACATAAATATATTTTTTAAGTTCATTTAAGTCTGCTAAAACCATGAATTTTCCATTAATGGGACTTAAACCGGCCAAAGGTTCGGGAACAGAAATTTCCTTCCATTCGGGATTGTCAACTCCTCCGATTTTCAGAATTTCCTTTTGAAGTGACTTGTCTTCGAAATCAAATCCTTTGGGCGGTAACGTTACTGTTAAAGCCCAAAGGTTGAATATTAGTATGAAAAGTTTGAACATGGTGCATATTTATTAAAACATCACTCCTAATCCAGCGCTGAATACTTTGGAGTAGCTTTCTGCCCCCTCTGGTTTTACCCATTGCATATCGGTTTTCAGAACGGCTCCGCGTGCCAGTTTCAGGGTTAGTCCGGTGGTAATGGCGGTATTTTTATACGATTTGTTTTTGGTGATATTCGATGGCACTTTGGCATGAGTGTCGTAACCTTCAAGTCTTACAAAAGGGATAAGCTCAGTATTCACTTTTTCGAAATGTCGGAAAACATTGTAACCTGCCTCCAAATAGTAGCCGGTCATCGCGCTTCCCAGGTCGTTGAGCGGACCTCCTTTTTTTCCTGTAAACTTGTTGTACTGGTCGGCATCCGACAATCCAACCTGATACAATTGTCCTCTTAATTGCAGCCCTTTCAGCGTGTAACGGGCATCAACGCCAATCATTGAAATACCTACTACCGATGAATCAGCTTTGGCCAGCGCAGCCTTGTTGTCTTTGGCAATTCCGTTGTACAGCTTACTCTGGGTATCTCCAAAATATCCTGACAATCCCACATTCAGGCCTCTGATTCCGTAGTATTCCACTTTGCCGGTAAAGTTGGGGGAACTGATGTACGATGAAGCGCCTTTTTGCCGGCCACTACGCAATCCGCTCTTCCCGTTCAGTTTGGCAGTTCCGTCGTAGCCGTTAAACCCGTTTACCAGATAAACCTGATATTTTAACGATGCAGGTTGAATAGTTCCGGAGAGACCGAAGCCAACTTCGCGCCAGGTGGTAGGTGAAATTTTGTTGTCAACCAGCGGACGTTCAACTCCATTAAATGTAGTGGGTTCGTGGTATTCGTTCACGATTCCCATCGGGATTAAGAGCAATCCACCGCGAAAGTTGATGGATTTGTTGATTTTGTGCTGAATAAAAGCCTGCTCGACATAAACTTCAGAAACATGCTCGAATTCGAGCTCGGTGACAAATTGGGTGCGATCGCTGAATTGGTAGCCGAAAAGCATCACCATGCGATGCACGTCGAGTTCTCCGTTCTGGCGTATTTCTGAACTTAGTGGCTGGTGGTAATGCACTTCGCCGTAACCGCCAATAGTGAGTTTGTTGTCGGATGACAACAACTTATCGGCAATATTCTGATACGAGGGATTTATAGGTTCCGATGTTTGAGCCTTTGAAAAAATGGCTGTCAGCAGTAATACTGTAGAAAATAAGATTCGTTTCATATACTTTTTCAGTTGTGGTTTTATACTGCCAAAAGTACATGCTCCTGAGATGGTGTGAAATCCCTAAAAGTGGGGATATTTCGAATTACTGAAGGATTGAATTACTGAAGGATTGATTGATTGAAGGATTGATTGGTTGAAGTGATAAATGCATTGCAGCATAGTCATATTCTCGAATTGCGTTTCTTATTCCATTCGTTTTGCTGCTCACCTTAAAGAAAAGTCCAGGCTATGATCCGGCTCTGTTTTTGTCCGTGCGCCATTTCGATGGTTCGGACCTCCTTTGCACCTGTTTTCTGAAGGGCTTTGTAAATCCCCGCAAGATTTGACTTTTTTGAAACCAGGGAGCTAAACCATTTGCAGCAACCGGGCAATTCCGAACTTTGTTTCACCATGCGGCGTAAAAATTCTGCTTCACCGCCGTCGCACCACAATTCATTGCTCTTTCCGCTAAAATTCAGTGTTTTGGCATTTTTATTTCGGATAGACAAATTCTTTTTTTTTCGCTGTGTTCCGCCGGCTGCTTCTTCCGGCGAGGAATGAAACGGAGGATTGCAGATGGACAAATCGAAAACTTCGCCAGGTTTCAGAATCTCACTGTACAAGTTGGACGACCGGATTTGGAGTCGCAATTCAATTGCGTTATGCAACGATGGATTGGATTCTATAATTTGTTCGGCTGAATGAATGGCCACCGGATCGATATCTGTACCCACGAAATGCCAGCCAAAAGTCTGATGTCCGATGATGGGGTAAATGCAGTTGGCTCCGACACCAATGCCTCGCCCAAAAACCTGCAGGCCCTGAAAGAACTGGGAACCTACACCGCCCAAATTTACGATAAAGAGCTGGATGTTATTGTTGAGTTACTCTTATAAGTTTCATATAGAATCTTAGTTAATTCCAAAGCTGCTGCGTTAAATCTTGTGCTGATAGTAAGTTAAGTTTAATGGTTAATTTATTGTTTTTGAAATCTCAGGAGTCCTGGGAATTATGAAGTTGCTGAAAGCAAATAAATCAAAAATTAGAAAATATTTAGAATATTATCTTTACATTTGCTTTCCTTTGAAATGGTATCGTTTTTTTATTGTTATAAAAAATGAGAATACAAATTCCCTTATCATTTATTTGAAAAGAGGCTCATGGTATATTTGCTAAAAGATGATATTTTACATCGTGTATTAACACAACTGTTTTTTTACATTTTGACTGATTATTTAATACGTTAAACTCAATATTATGAAGAATCTTATTCCGTTATTTTTCATTTTAGTTCTGTCAGGCTGCGCGATGACCAGCAAAGAAGTGGGTTCTAAATCGTTTAGCCAGCAGGAGGATGTTAAAAAAAGTAAATATCTGATAGGTTTTAATCTTGCGTTGCCTACTGGAATTCAACCATCAACAGCATTAACTGATGCAAGTTTTGGACAGCCACTCGACAAAAGCTTAGGGTTTGGGGTGATTATTCAAAGAAAAATCAATAAAAATATTAATCTTTTATTTGATATAAATAATTATAATTACAACATGTTCCTTGCCAGCAAGGGGGCAAATGTCACATCTAGCTGGACACTTGCAGAAGGTGCCATGAATTGGGATAAACCAGGGTCAGCTCAAACCCTACAAGTTCTTAACCTTCCAACAGATGTTCACTTCGATATGCAGACCACAGGATTCAGACTTGGCGGTAAGTATATTTTTGGTGATAAAAAAATTCAACCATGGGCTGGCGCTGCATATGGATATTACAAATGGCAGGCAAATTACTTTAATGAAAATAAGAGTAAAAGTTATGGTAGTGATGATGGATTTGTTCTCGGCCTAACCGTTCTTGGCGGAATCGATTATGAATTAACTAAAGGAGTGGTAATTAGTGCATTTGCAGATATATTGTCGCCGGTAGCATCCTATACAATTGAAGGATTATTTTATCCCCAATGGAATATAACTGACTGGCAAAGTCCTATATTCGGTCAGTACAGATTTGGCCTCACTCTTTCATTTGCACCTTAAAAATCAAAATATTACAACTTTTAAGTGATTCTTATTTCAGATAGATTCTTGCATGGGGTGGTTTTTCATAAGGGATTAAATCTGCTTTCTGTTTTACCTTTTCCCGTTTCTTTATCCCAAATTTGTCTTTAGATAAACTTTTCCCTTTTCTGCAAATTAAACAGCCCGTAAAGTACAAAAAGCAGCGTACCAACGGCCAGAAATATCCGGTTTTTCATAGCGATTTCCTGCCAGATCATTTCGTTGAGGCGGCGTGGAATTTCAAACGGGTTCAGGAAAATATTCCACAGCGTACGTTCAAGAATTCCGGATAAAATGAGCAGCCCAACGCCAATAATGACCATTACCACGGCCGTTCCGTTTCCGTTTTTAATAATAGTCGAAAACATAAATGCCATTGAGCCTAGAAAATATATCGGGAACATCACCTGAAAGCTCAGTTCCAAAACAGGTACAGGTGCAAGCAGGTAATAGCTCATCAGTGTCAGGCCGATCATCATCAGGAAAACCAGCACAAAAACCAAGACCAACCGCACCAGCCATACTTTGTAACGGTAGTCGGGAATTCCGAACAGAATTTCGAGAATCCCCGCATCAACGTCATTCTGAATTCCGAAAGTCATCGGGTAAAAAATGAGCAGTATCCCGGGCATAATCTGCAATCCGTATATAAAACCGTCGTCAATCTGGTTATTGTCGTATATGTTGGTAATGGCGATAAAAAAGTAGAAGGCAATGGCCGCAAGAACAAACCAGATAAACCGGTTGCCGAAAATGACCTTCATGTTGTATTGCACCATTTTCAGGAACAAAGTCCAAAGATTGGCGGCAGAAATAGTTGATTCCATAGCTACGTTATTTAATATTGATTTTAGATTAACGATCAACGATTAACGATTTGTGAAGTAGTCCTACATCTTTAATCGTTAATCCTCAATCGTTAATCCTCAATCGTTAATCCTCAATCGTTAATCATTTCAAGTCTTTGATCAGGCACAAATACGCATCCTCCAAAACCGGATTGGCCATGATGGCATCCTCTGCCGGTTTTTGTTTGGAGAGGAAACGCACCCTGATCTGATCGCCCTGACGCATGTGGTGGGTAACCATTTGCTTGTTTTCCATTTTGTCGAAATCGGCAACGGGCAAATCAAACTGCCAAACCATGTTTTTAGCCAGATGCACCATGTTGGCAGGAGTTCCATTGTATTTTACCCGACCGCGGTTGATTACAACAACCTGGTTGCACGAGCTTGAAATATCTTCAATGATGTGTGTCGAGAAAATCACGATCCGCTCACGGCTCAACTCAACCAGGAGGTTACGGAAACGGATACGTTCGCGGGGATCGAGTCCGGCAGTAGGCTCATCTACCACCAAAATTTTAGGCAGGTGCAGCAGGATTTGTGCAATACCGATGCGCTGCTTCATCCCTCCTGAATAAGAGCCGATTTTATCGGCGCGTTTTTCCCACATGTGTACCGCTTTCAGTACATATTCGATGCGCTGTTGCCGTTCATCCTTATCGCTCAGGCCTTTCAGGATAGCCTGATAATCGAGAAAATCCTGAGCAGGCATATTTTCGTAAGTTCCGAATTCCTGAGGCAGATAACCAATGAGTCCCTGTAATTCTTCCCGTTTCTCCTGGGTGTCGGTGCCATTGATCCAGATTTTTCCGTAGCTCTGTTCCAGAATACCACAGATGATACGCATCATGGTTGATTTACCGGCTCCGTTAGGGCCAAGTAAACCAAACATTCCGGTACCGATATCAAGAGAAACCCCGTTAAGCGCTTTGAATGGCTGATGCTGTTTACCAAGAATTGGAATTTGTTTGACGAGCCGGAGCGTACCACGGCGCAATGTTCCGAAACGCCCGGTAATGCGATCAATATTGATTTTTTCCTGATACAGTCTTTTAGATGTAACCGAAATCGCCAGAGCCAGGTACCACAAAATTCCAAATGCAGCAACCAATCCGATGGAACCTGTGATTTTCCACACCAGGATAACTTCAAGGGCAGGTAAAATCCAAAAAAGGAAAGTCTGCACTCCTTTGTAAATTTTCATCGGTCGTTTTTTGCCCGTTTTTTCAGCCCTGTAGTTCAGGAAGAAACCAAATGGTTTCCACATACCCAAAGCGAGTTGAGCTATGACAACTGAAAGTATCAGTGACCAAAACGCTGAATCCAGATAAATGAAGCTGAAATAGATGAGTGCACCCAACAACGGCAATTGCCAAATCAGGTAATCGAATTCGCGCAAGCGGTGATATTGTTTTTCAAGGCCTTTACGGCGACGAATTTTTTTGCCTGATTCCCATTCCCGTGAAAACTGGCCTTCACGGTCGTATATTTTTACCAGGTTTTGAATGCGGATGTGGAGTGTATCCTCGTCGCCTATCAGCTTGGTTCCGGCTTTACGTAAACTGTTGAGCACAAACCAGGTTGATCCTGGAACCACGATAATTACGAGAATAAAATCGAGCATTTGCCACAATCCTGAGTCAACCTTAAAGTAAATCAGTGCAAATGAACCCGCTATCAATACCATTTGTAAGATCTTAATACGCAATGGTTGCTCCTTAAACCATTCAATGGCATTTTCAAGTCCGGAGTAGAAAGTTGGGATAAACACCAGTGTAAGCATGGTGCTGAGCGCTAAGCCACCAATAACGACGATGGCAAACGGGGCGCCGATAGCGCTCACATATTCGGCATCGCCCATTGCCAGCGGAAGCATCCCCACTATGGTGGTAATGGTTGTAATCAGGATTGGACGTACACGCGAAAGGCCCGCTGTCATCAGTGCCCGTGAACGGCGGAATCCGCGTTTGCGCAGGATGTTGGTGTAATCAATCAGGATTATGCCATTGTTCACCACCACACCGATCAATATCAGGAAACCTGTAAGCGTGTTGGCATTGAGCAAACTGTTGTTGGTAATAATTAATGCAAGCAGCGAACCTATGGCTGCCAGCGGAATAGAAAATAACAAGACAACGGGTGTAATAACAGACTCGAATACCGAAGCCATAATCATAAATATCAGCAAAACAGACGCTCCGATCATGAAATAAAACTCCGAAAAATCGGTTTCTTCATGAACCACCTCGGCTGCAACCCCCGATGGCAGGTTATAGTTGGCCACCAGTTCATCAATTTCGTAACGGTAAGCAGCTAAAAGTTCTTTCGAACCGGCGGCCTCGCTCACAAAACGGTAATTTACCTCAATTTGTTTTTCCTGATTGACCCGGTTGATACCTGCGAGCCCACTGGCATAAACAATCCGGGTAAAATCCTGAAGGTCATGAATTCCGCCCTGGGCATCGTTAACCTGCAGCGTTTTAAGCTCTTCCATGTTGCGGTCTGTTTTCTCTTCTTCGCCTTCCACCAGTTCCTTTTGGGTAATAATGATTTCGTACTCGTCAACACCTTGTTTAAACTGAATGTTGGTAGCAATTTCCCTTGAGAATGAATTGATTTCAGATAAAACATTGTTGAGCGAAATATTGTATTCGGTCATCAGCAACGGATTGAAGTACAGGTGCACTTCAGGGCGATTATCAGATATGCTCAGATTAACCGACTGAACAGATTCGAGCTGATCAACGAAGTACTTCAGATCTTCGCCTACAGCCTGCATTTGTTTAAAATCCTGCCCCTTAATGGTGATTTTCTCTTCATCGCTGCCTATTCCCATCATCTTCTGGAAACTAGCCCCCATATTTCGGCTTCCTCCCTGGAAGCTGCGGGTGCTCTGTGTTTGGGTGAACGAAATGGATGATGCCTTTATCCCTTTTGTCCGGTCGTTGATATCGGTTTTTACCTGAGCAAAAGTCCTGTCTGCAATTTTTTCAAATTCATCCTTTAGTTTGATCGTTACAACAGCCGATTCTTCTTCAATTTTGCTGATTACATCTTCTTTTTCATCCAGATCTACCAGTTTTTTTTCTACCTCCTGAACAGTTTTGTCGGTACTTTCGAGTGACGAACCCGATGGCATAGTCACATATAAGCGTATCTCTTTATTTTCAACTTCCTGAAGTGAACTTACACTGACGGCCAGGCTTATAAAAACAGCCAGAAAGAACAAAATAATTCCGCCAATTACAGTACCTGCCGGATTACGCATACAATATTTCAGAAAAACCAGATAAATCTGGACCATCCTCATATTGGTGGTTACTTTTTCGTAAAAAATATTTTTGGCAACCTGTCGCTTCAGAAGAGCATACGAAGCCATAGGAACCAGAAGCAACGCAACTCCAAGAGAAACGACCAGTGTGGAAATAATTGAAATCCCCACATTAAATCCCAGCATTTCGGCCATAAAATTAGTGGAAAACAGAAAGGGCAGAAATACCACAATTGTAGTTAGCGTTGCGGCCAGAATAGACCTCCAGACCTCGGTAGTTCCCTGGACCACGGCTTGCAACGGGGCATACCCCTTCCCGGCGAGCCGGTAAATATTCTCCAGAACCACCACACTGTTGTCGAGCAACATGCCGATAGCAAGTGCCATTCCAACCAAAGTCAGACTATTAATAGTGATCCCAAAGGCATAAAACAGGTTAAAGGAAGTGAAGATCGAGATGGGGATTGCCAGGGCAATGAACGAAACAATCCGGAAGTTCTTCAGAAAAATCCAAAGAACGAATATGGCCATGATGCCCCCAACCAAAGCCAGGTTCATGATTTGGTTGATATTTTCTTCCATCTGATCGGCCGAGTTGCTGATTTCGGCAATCTCAATTTCCCTGGAGGCCATTTTTTCATTCAGCTTTGCCACAATCTTGCGGGTCGCTTGCGAGAGTTCAATCATGTTGGCCTGCGAGTCGTTCACCAGTAAAATTGTTACGGCATCTTTCCCGTTTACACGGCTGTACGAAGTTTCCTCCTTTACTCCAAAGCGAACTTCTGCCACATCTTTTAACAGTATAGGGCCGTTGGCGACTACCAGGTTTTCAAGGTCTTCCACTTTGTCGTATTCGGCTGTAACATGCACAAAATACTGGACTGTTTTTTCTTTCAGGTTGCCCACGTAAGTGCGCGTCCGGGTGTTCTGCGAAAGTACAGACCGAACTTTCCCGGGTGTAATGTTGTAGGCTTCACATGCCTTGGTGTCAAGAATAATTTCAATTGATTTTTGTTTTCCGCCATAAACGTTTACCGCTGCAATACCATCAATGTTTTCCAGATCGGGTTGAATATCCTGATCTACAATGGTGCGTACCCGGTCAATCCCACCTTCGCCGCGAGCCTGTAGTTCCATGAACTGGCTGTTCATCTGCTGAAGGTCAACTTTGGCCACGTTAATCCGAACGTTTTCAGGCATGGCCGATTGTATCTCGTTCACCTTTTCCTGAAGTTTCAGGTAGGCATATTTGAAATTGACCCCTTTCTGGTAATACACCACGATTGTTGACTGCCGTGAATTGACGGATGATTCGATTGATTCGATACCTTCCAGCGTACCAATAGCCCCTTCGAGCGGAACAACCACCTGATTTTCCATGTATTCAGGGGCCATTTCGGTGGTGGCGCTTGCCTGAACGAACAGGAAAGGAAGTTCGGCATTGGGCAGCAATTCAACCGGCAATTGTTTGTACGAGACATAGCCCAAAACGCTAAGTCCCAGAAACAACATGCTAATCAGTACTTTTCGTTCTATGATGAATTTCATTATAGTAATGAATGAGTTAATTAAATTATGCCAATGGAAATGTCGAATAAGGAACAAGGAACGAGAAATAAGGAAATGGCACGTTTACATTCCTTGTTTCTTGTTCGGTGTTTCTTATTTTTTTCTTTTTTGAATTCCTTTTCCTTCCGTCCGAAAGAGGATTTCTACTTTTTTCTTCTTTATATCGCGGACGGTTCTTTTGCTTTGCTGCTCTTTCCCGGGGTTTCGTTCCTTCGTCACTTTACCCCGGGCTATTGATATGCCACCCTTTCAGGGTGAAAAAAATCGCAAATCATTGCCCAAGCTTTCCCCCGTTTGGGGGAACGGGAAGGGGGCTGATTCCTTCTGCTGAATGGACAAGTGATTTATTGGCTTTCAACAACTTCCAATTCTTCACCCTCATCCTTTCGTTTTTTCCTGAAACGGTCTTTCACCCCATCAAAAACATCGAACACACAAGGAATCACAATCAGTGACATCAAAGTAGATGTGGTTAATCCGCCAATAACAGCTAATGCCATTGGTGCACGCAACGATGCACTTTCGCCAAATCCAAATGTTAGTGGCAGCAAGGCTAAAATGGTCGTCAGCGTGGTCATCAGGATCGGACGGATACGTTGTTGCCCGGCTTGCTGAATGGCCAAATGACGCGGCACTCCTTCTTTCTGAAGTTGTAAAATCCGGTCAACCAGCAGTATCGAGTTGTTAACGGCTATCCCAACCAGCATAATGATGCCAATAATGGCCATGATGTTGAGTGTTTGCCCAAGAATAAAGAAGACCAGGATTGAGCCTACTACTGCCACCGGAATAGTCAACAGGATGGTGAAGGGGTGCAGAAGCGATTCGAATTGTGAAGCCAGCACCATGAACACCAGTATAATTGATAACATCATCGCAAAGCTGAGAGCATCCATCGATTCCTGCCGCTTTTCTTCTTCTCCCGTTATCTTGATTTTATAATCGGGCGGAAGGCTGATGTCAACCATCGCCTGATTTACTTTTTTAACCATCTTGTCGAGGGCTATATCTTTATCCATGTATGCGGTAATTTTGCCAATCCGGGTCTGGTTTCTGCGGAAGATTTCCTTTGGGGAGGTGCCTTCACGGATATCGGCAATTTCGTTAATGCGCACTACCTGAGTTCCATTTTTGATGATCATATCCGATAAATCAGCCAGTCCTTTGTCGGGCAAACGAAGCGTGATGTCCTGCATTTCGCCGCCTTTCTCAACTGTTCCGGCAACTTTACCGGTTAATTGATCCTGAATTTGTGTCACTACATTGGCAACGCTCATGTTAAAGATTCCGGCACGGAGGCGGTCAACCATAATTTCAACTTCGGGCGATCCACCTTCCATCGAAGCTTCAATGTTATATAATTCAGGAATTCCGGTAACCGCTGTTTTTACTTCCTGCGATAAATTTTCGATGATGTCCAGATCTTCTCCCTGAATTTCAACCACCAGCGGGGCTTCGTCGGTTCCCATCAGGCCGCCCAGCGCCGTTTGGTCCTGAACAAATTTCAGTTCCAGATCGGGCATTTCGCCCAAAGCCTGTGAAATGGACTGAATGGCCCAGGTTGATCCTTTTTGTCCTTCAGGGTTCAGTATGATTTTGATGTTTGCTGTATTTTCACCCTGAAAAAGAGCATCCTGACTATCGAGCATCCCGGTTGACGGGCCAATCTGACTGAAAAGGGTCTCCAGTTCATCGCCCAATACTTCACGGATCATGTTTTCCATATTTTCGACGGCAGCGCTGGTTCGCTGGAGCCGGGTTCCTTCCTGCATTTTCATTTCAAGGGTAAATTGCCGTGTTTCTGATTTAGGCATAAATTCAGTGCCGATAAACGGGAAAATAAAAGCAGAAAGCCCTAAAAGAACAACAGTTGCAAGAATTATAGCCCATTTAAACCTAAGCATATTCCCTAATAATTTGCCGTATCCTTTAATGTTGATTGACTTTTGAACTTTTGGCGGCGCACTGTTTTTGTAGAAATAATTGAACATCATTGGGATGAGCAGAGTAGCTATAACCAGCGATGAGAGCAGTGAAAAAGTGATGGTCCATGCCTGATCGCGGAACAATTCGCCTGAAGCTCCATGCAAATAAACTATGGGAAGGAATACTACAATAGTAGTAATTGTTGATGAAGTGATAGCCCCGCTAACCTGCGATGTACCCTCAATGGCGGCATCTTTCACCGACATGCCGCTCTCGCGCAGACGGAAAATATTTTCCATGACCACGATGGCATTATCTACCAGCATACCGGCGCCAAGCGCAAGTCCTCCAAGCGTCATAATATTCAGGCTGAGGTCGTTGAAATACATCAGGTTGAAGGTGGCGATAATTGAAATGGGCATAGCCAAACTCACGATCAGGGTAGTTCCGATGCGGCGCAGGAAAACAAAAAGGACGAATACAGCCAGCAGGATTCCCATCAACGCGGTATTTTTTACTTCTTTAATGGCATTATTGATGAAAGTACCCTGGTTTGAAACTACAGTAAGGCGGTGACCTGGCAACGCTTTCTCCATATCGGCCAGAGCTTTCGAAACATCTTCAACCGCTTTTACCGTGTTAAAACGGGTTTCCTTGTAAATGGACAAACCGAGACATCGGGCGCCGTTCATGCGGACAATGTTTTCAGGTTCTTTATTGGCAAAACTGATTTTAGCCACTTCGCGCAGATAAATCGGCGCTTTTTCGGCAAGCTGATCGCCGGTAATAATTGATTTGTATCCAACAATGGTATTCTCGAAGTCGCTCAGGTCGGTAAGTAAACTTACGCCCTTAACCACGTATTTCATTCCCATTTCGGTGATCGAACCGCCTGAAATACTTTGATTGAAGCTTTGGATACGGGTGTTCAGTTCGTCGAGTGTCAGCCCGAAAGCATCGAGCATGTACTGATCGGTTTCGATAAGCACCTCATTTTCTTCGGCACCCGAAACTTCCACTTCAGCCACACCTTCGAGTCTCACGAGCTCATTCCGGATGTAGTTTTCGGCCACCTTCCGGAGTTCGTTCATGTCGTCAATACTTTCGTGCGAAAGGCCGACGACCATTACCGGAGTGGTATTCGGATCGTGTTGGGTAATGTTTATTTCGTCTATATCCTGATTTTGTGCAAATGCGCTGGCAGCCTTCTGAAGGTCGAGAAATGCTTCGTCCATGTCTTTGGTCCAGGCATATTCCACGGTAATCTGGGCAGTACCCACTTTTGAAACTGATGAAACCTGCAACACGTCTGACTGACGAATGGCTAAAGCTTCGAGGTTTTCGACAAATTGTTTTTCTATTTCTTCCGGTGGGCGTTCGCCCGACTTGAGTTCGATAAACAAACGGGGATTGTTTATCTCCGGAAACAGGTCAATGCCCAGCTTGTCGAAGGAAATGTATCCCAGCAGAACAACGGCCAGCACCATCATCAGGATAGTTACCGGAAAGTTGACAGCAAATTGTGTTAGTTTTTTCATGCGATTTGTGTTTCGGGTTACGAGATACGAGTTTCGGGTTGTTGAGTGTCTCGTAACCCGCAACTCGTAACCCGCAACAATTCAAACTCTATTTCACAATTTTCACTTTCGAACGGTTCTTCAAGGTTTCGAAGCCTTTTACGACCAAACGGTCGTTCATTTTCAACCCTGAAGTTATTTCGGCCTCATTCTGGGTTTCGTATCCCAGAGTGATGCGTTTTTCGTTGGCCGTTCCATTTTCGACAATAAATACCGTTTTGCCACGCTGGCCTGAAATAATGATGTCTTTGGGTATTACAATTACACTGTCTTTGCGGGCAAGAACAATTTCGGCTTTGGCAAACATTCCCGGCCGAAGTTTCAATTCAGGATTTGCCACCTGGATAACCCCTTTAAATGTTCGTGTTTCGGTACTGATGGCTGGTGAAAGTTCCTTAACGCTTCCGTGTAAGGTATCGTTCGGAAGGGTATAATTCATAATCCGAACCATTTGGTCAATCGCCACATCGGTAATGTATTTCTCCGGAAGGTTTACTTCCACGGTCATGGTGCTGTAGTCCATCAGGCTTACCACGGAAGTTCCTGTTGCAACCTGGGTACTGTTTGTAATTGCAGGAAGATCGGTAATAACTCCTTTAAAAGGAGCCTTAACGTCCATTTTGGCCAATTGAAGATTAGCCCGTTCGAATGCATCCTTTGCATTGGTATAACTCACTTCCGAATTGCGGTAATCGAGTTGGGTAACCCCTCCTTTTTCGAAAAGCGACTGTTGCTTTTTCATGTTTTGTTCCGAAATTTCAAGGTTTAGTCTTTTGCTTTCCAAACCGATGCCATTGACATACTCAGCATCTTCAAGTTGAATGATTACCTGTCCGTTTTCGACTACATCACCCAAAGAAAAAGGACGGCGGGTCCTTGGATTAACCAACAGCCGGTATTTACCTGTCATTTCAGTTTTTAGAACGGTGGTTTTCGTAGCATTGAGCGTTCCGGTTGTATTAATCACTTTTTCGATCGAACCGGGTTTGATGTCGGTCACTGAAACTGGAACAGCTAACTCGGTTGTAGTTGTTGCAGGTTGGTTATTACAGGCCGTTGTGACCCCTATCAGGGCAATCAAGGCAATAAGCTGGTGAAATGATTTCATATGAGTTTAGTTTTATTTTTTCTTTTGAATGATGTTTTCAGGAACAATGGCTTCATTTTTTTCAAAATCGTAAAGCGATTGAATTTTTAAGTTCAGCAATTCGATTTTGTAATCAATCAAAGCCTGGGCATACGACATTTTTTTCTGCGAAAGCTGGTTCTGGAACAGGTTCATGTCCATGCTCGTAAGGTCGCCGTTGGCATACCGTTCCAGGTTAATTTCATAAGTCAATTGCGCGTTTTTTTCGCTTTGTGATGCAATGTCTATCTGGTTCACCAGGTTTTGCAAGCTCCGGTAAATCCTTCGTATATCTAATGTTATTTGTTTTCTTTCTTCGGTCTGGCTCAATTTCTGTGTTTCGATTACAGCTTCCTGCGCTTTGATACGGGCTTTCTTTTCGCCCCAATCGTAAAGTGGCAAATTAAATGAAACCGATACTCTCGGATTGTTGGTCGGATTATCATAGACATCCTTTAGCTTTTCGTTATCGCCGCTAATTCCTAATGACAAATTAACATCGCCCTTAAATTCGTTCAGCGATTTGGTCCGAATCATATCAAACTGTGATGTTTCTATATCAATTTCGCGCTGACGTAGTTCCATTCTCGAATTCAGTCCAAATTCAATTGCTTTTTTTACATCAACCAAAACCGGATTTAGCGCCACATCGGTCATTACTGTAATTTCTTCCAAGATGTCCATCCCAATGTATTGCTTAAACTGGTCTTTGATATTATCAAGGCTAACCTGCGCATTCTGAACGGTTGATTTTGCGGTAGCAAAGTTCAGTTCGGCCTGATAAAGTTCTTCTTTGGCTGCAATTCCGGCAGTTACCTTATTCTGGGTGATCTCGAAACTTTTTTGGGTATTGGTAAACTCATCCTGAGAAATCGTCAGGTTCATCTGCGCCAGGTAAACATCGTAAAAGAATTGAGTCACCTGCTTCTCGCTGTTTAGTCTTTGCATGGCGTAATTCAACTGGGCATTTTCGAGGTCGAGTTCCAGTTCTTTCAACTGAAGTTTGGTCCGGTTATAGGTGAACAGTGGTTGAGCTATACTCAAGGAAAGATTATTAAAATATGCTTTGTTCGTTATTGATCCATTGAATTTTTCGACATAACTGTTTTGCCAGTAAAAGCGATTGACCAGACTAATGGTTGCATCGGTGGGGAGGAAAGGTTGAGTAACGGTAAAAATACTTGAGGGTTGTATCGTTTTACTGGTGTACCATTGCGAGTTATATATATCAAATTGACGGCGCTGGTCGTAACTCATTGGAGTAACACTTAACGAAAAGTTCGATTTTAACGCGGCATTCTGTGCTTTTAGCGATTGTTCGGAACGTTCCAGATTCAGCAAAGAGCGACGGATGTCGGGACTGTTGTTACGCGCAATTTCGAGCGCACTTTCGAGTGTCAGAATTTGTTGTGCATTTGTGGTAAGCAAAAGTTGACCAAACATGAACAGCATGAGTCCCCGATGAAAAAGCCTCCCCCAGCCCCTCCCAAGGAGGGGAGAAAAGAAACTTGAATCTTTGATTTTATTTTTTAACATGGTCAAGAATTATAGGTTATTTTTTAACTTCCAGAAGCCTCCCCCCAACCCCCTCCAAAAGAGGGGGCTTAAGGAATCGGCACTCGTTGATTATTTTTAGAGCCTCCCCCGACCCCTCCTAAGGAGGGGAGAGAGAATTGATACTCGTATATTTTCACTTTTTTCTTATTATTATAATAGAACATCGATCGCATATGAGATGTCGTCAGAATTTTCAATTCCCTGGCCTCTCCCCTTTGAGGAGAGGTTGGAGAGGGGCTGTGTTTCATTGTTTCACCAATTTTATCGCATCGGCCACAACTACCTGCGCCGTTGACTTATTGCCTAATTCAACTCTGGCCGAATCGCCCGAAAAATAGAACGAGCCCAGACTATTCCATCCATTATCAACTGTTTTCAGGTCGATTACAACATTTTCATTTTCGCCGTTGTGAAAAACCGTATAGGTGTATTCGCCCCCAACATCCTGATTATCGCGCCGCGGGCCCCGCTGACCGGATTTCATGATGTGGCTGAAAACTTCATACGTTCCATCACCTTTGATCGGGATGTTCCAACTTACCTTTTTATTGCCATCGCCTGAGCGGATATAATGAGCCGAACGTATGAACTCACCGTAGAAACCACTGTTGGTAGTGGCACGCCAGGTGCGCGGGGCACGCCAGGTATTAAAACCGATGAACCGTTCTTTGGTCTGCACTTCTTTGAGCAGAATTTTTTGCAGTAAACTGTATTCGGTGGTTTGTGAAAACTTAAAGGTTGAATCCTCATCGTCGCAAATAAACTCACCAACTTCAGCAAGCCGAACCGGAATGTCCGATATTTTCTCACCCTCAAACGGGGTAGCTTTCGTATCTTCAACAATGTTCTCTAACTGAATACGTAATTCAGAAGGTATATTTCGTGATGCCAGGGTATTTATAGTCAAACCGCGGGGAGTTCCGTCGAGAAGGAAGCTAACCTCTTTGGTTTGTTTGCCATCCAGGCTTACGAGTTTGTCAATAGTCTCAGCATCGCCACCCATAAAGCGGCCTCGTCCGGGGCCTCCACCGCCACCAAGACGGAACTGAACAATTACAATTCCTTCGGTAGTCTCCGTGTTTGTAATTTTAAACTTCACCATTGTTTTAAGGCGGTCGCCATCCAGCACATTTACGGCATTAACTCCGCCAATCAGGTAGCCGGGCAGGTTTTTACTGTTGAACCATTTGTCCATAAACGGCAACAAATCAACACCAAACTGAGTTTGAATCCGGCTGTTGAAATCTTCGATGGAGGTTCCTTTAAACTTAATACTTTTTAAAAAGTTGAACATGAAATCGTCAAAGGCATCATCGCCGGTCCGTCGTTTGATGATGGAGAAAAGCGACTGCCCTTTTTGGAGGATCACATTGTCTATAATCTTTGCCTTGGTGGTGTCGTTGAGCAACTCAGCAAATGAGAAATCGAGTAAAGCCAGATTGGCCTGTTCGTTTTCGGTCATTCCCTGCATATCGCGCATGAAACCCATAGCTCCCGATTGTGAAGATTGTTTCAGGTACGACTCAAAAATACGATCGGTAACCGGCCATTGATCTGATTGAACAAAATAGGCATGGTTATAAAATAAAGGAAAAGCATATAATGGATTGGCCTTCTCTTCCACTTGAACTTCTCCCTGACTCCGGTTAAAGTCGGGTCGCGCCGAAGCCTGGGTAAAGAGCGACAAAAAGTTATTAAAAGCCATTACTTTTTTCTCTTCCGGTGTGGTCTGGACATCGCCACCACGGCTTCCCCACCGTTCCATTCTCTTTATCGAACCATTAAAATCGGCCTCCTGGATCAATAATCCCTTTTCAGGGAAAAGTACAGTTTCGGGCTGCACCTGTTCGCGTTCGCCTATTAAAATGCGGGGATAAGAATAAAACTGAATCGGAACTTCAACCAGTGTAAACCGTTGGAACGGATAATACATATCTATTTTGCGTTCATAATCTTTTAAGGCTGTGGCAATCAGGTCGGGGATAGTGTCTTTTACCGGCTCGAAGAATTTAGTGAAATAATCGTGGCCAGGATGATGGTACAGGTTGAATTCCAGTCCGTCGATAGTATCGGTTTTCTGCGTGTAATTGCCGATAATCAGCGATATCTGTGATAAATTGGTTTTGTTTGTAAAATGGAAAGTCCCATCTTTTTGTTCCGGGGTTCCCTGTGAAATAGCAGTCAGCCCGGGTTTGGTTTTTACCGATATGTCAAAACTGCTGAATTGTTTTTGCATCCACTGTTTGCTTTGATTTCCGAAGCTCGTTCCGGCAATCGGGTACCAGTTGCATTCGCGTGTGAGCAAAACAAAATCAGGAGAAACAATTCCCGATCGTTTATCAATCTTAAACATGAAGGACTGATAAGCTTTCTGAAGGGTCTTATCGTCCACATCGAGGTAACTCGCGGCTTCGTTCAGGCTTCCGTTGTAGGCAAACTCGAGATCGGCGCTTTCGCCGGGGGCCAGCTTTGTTCCCGAAAAATCAATCAGGTGCAATTCTCGTTTTATAGTAGTTTCTTGTCCGTTAATGCTGACTTTGCTAACCTTTAAACCCGGATTCAGGCTGAATACAAAATGACTGACGGTTACCGGATGAGGATTGCTTACTTTCAGTTTTGCTGTTACATCCAGATTATTTCCTCTGTGGTCGAGCACAATCTGGTAACTTTCTATTTTTAACTGAGGGGTTTCCAGGTTGGCATCATTCAGTAACCTCATACTTTCCCTCAACTCCTGATTATGGGCAAAAGTGGAAATATGCATTTTTCCCAGCCAAATTCCGGCAGCAAAAAAAATCAGTGCAGGAAACAGGGTCACCGTGTTGCTGAACGGACTTTGTGGCAGCCTTTTCAGGAGCGAAATGGTCAGGAATATAAATGCTACACCAAAACAGGCATACATTCCGCGGTGGATCATAATGGCCTGTAAGTTACCAAAACCCATAAAATCGGATTTCAGCAATGGCATGCTGTAAGCCATGTAATCGAACAGATAGTAGTATTTGGTATTGAGGTAGAAAATGGTAACCGCTACATAACCAAGCAAAAGAATAAAGGTGATGGCCTGATTTCTCAGGATACTCATCACAAAGAACGAAAGTCCGAGAATAAACAGCAGGGTTGGCAAACTGATGATCAGGAAATATTCAAGATAAGCTATCCAGTTGACGGTTACATTTTCGGCAATCATGTTAAAAATGATCGCTTCCAAGAGGATAATCAGGTTCAGGATAATGAAAACTACCAGGTTGCCAAGGGTTTTTCCGGCTACATATTCGCCGTTCGACATCGAGCGGATGTAAATTACATCGGTGGTGTCGAGTTTTTTATCGCGTTTCAAAAAGTCGGATGCCAGAAAAATGGCAATAATGGCCTGAACCGTATTCAGCAATAACAGGTTGACGTAAGGAATAACTGACGAAATCGCTTTCATGTCCCAGCTTCCGGCCCCGGCATTGTCCATAATCAACATTCCCATGTTAAAGAAGAACAAAAAGACCATGGCCAGAATGGCAAAAATCCTGAAAAACCACGAGCGCAGCAGTGTGGTAATTTCGTATTTGGCAATGGAAGTAATGTTATGAATGGATATCATATTTGTTCTGGTTTATATAGCTGTCCATTGGTTTAAGTTGCTTTCCATAAAATACACGTAGGCATGTTCGAGGTTGGCTGCGATGTTCTGCCCACTATAACCATTAATCGCGTCGGCCACCACCTGAATTTCCCAGCCTTCGCTAGTAGGCACATTCGAAATCACCGGATACTTTTCGTTGATTTCGAGGTATTCTTCTTCCGTTGCCTGAATCAGCCATACTTTTCCTTCCGCCAGGGTAACCAGTTCATCGGGCGAACCTGTAAAAGCCAAACCTCCCTGGTTGAGCAAGGCCATGTCGGTACACGAACTCGAAATATCGCCAACAATGTGGGTCGAAAGAATGATAATTACATCCTGCGTGGAAATGGTTGAAAGTAAGTTCCGGAAACGGATGCGTTCTTCAGGATCGAGACCGGTAGTTGGTTCGTCAACAATAATGATTTTGGGTTCGTTAATCAGCGCCTGGGCGATTCCGAGGCGTCGTTTCATCCCTCCTGAAAGCCTGTTTGCCTGGCGGTCGCGCGCTTCGAACAAACCTACCTCCTCCAACATTTTATCAACAGCCAATTTGCGGGGCTTTGTATCTTTCATGCCAGCCAAACGAGCTGCATAGTCGAGAAATTCGTATGTTTTTAGGTGAGAGAAAAAGCGAAAATCCTGTGGCAGATAACCCAGCATAGAACGGATTTCTTCCCGGTCTTTGGTCAGGTCGTAGCCATTCATAATTATTTTTCCGGAAGAAGGTTGCATGAGGGTAACCAAAATGCGCATCAGGCTCGATTTGCCTGCGCCGTTCGGCCCAAGCAGCCCAAACATCCCGTTATTGATTTCCAGATTGACATCTTTGAGGGCGTGGTTGCCGTTGGGATAGACTTTATTGAGGTTTTCGATGGTTATCTTCATTGCTAAAAAGTTAGGTCACGGAATGTCAGACTGGATTTCTTTCAATAGGTTTAATCCATTAGACAACCCGAAGAAATAAAAATGAGCATGCGCTAATCATTTATTTTAAAAAAGGCCGATTCTAGCGTAAAATTTGGAAAGATGAAGAATTAAGCTGTCAAAAGAACAAATTTCTGGAAAGATTTATAAGGGTTTCGAAAAACTAACTTTTCCCTTTTCGAAGTTCTTCTAATTCTTTTGTATTCAATACTTTTTTATAGTTTTTTTCTTTCAGTCCGTTGTAAAGAGGTTTGTCACCAGTCCACAGATACCCCTTGATAAAATTCGAAAGAGCAACGAAATCAAGATCATCAATATCAATATCTTTTACAATACGTTCTGCGGATAACCATTGCTTTTCAGAAATAAGTTCTTCATTGATGAAGTTGATCTTCTTAAATAACTCAGAACGGGCTACCTGAAGTTGGATGTCCGTAAGTTTTGAAATACTCTTCAATTTGTTCCAATGCTTGTCGATTTCGTGTTTCATATAGATGCAACTATAAAACTCAAAATCTTTGTCAGAGTTGAAAATTAAATCTCCGATAGTCCCTGTGCTATTCAGCAGGGCACTAAAAATAATATTGGTGTCAACGACTATTTTCACTTAACGAATCTGCTTCTGTTTTCAATCCACCAGCCCTTTTTTACTTCAGCAGCAAGCTCATCAACATCACTTTGTTTTGCTTTTGATTTTGCCGTTGCTTCCCGGTAGGTCAGAAAGTCAATAAGCCGTTGTAGCCCTTGTATATCCACATACGATGGAATTCGTATCACAATTTCTTCGGTTGTTCTTTCAATTTGCATTGTTTCTCTGTTTTAGTCTTTCAAAAATAAGAAAAATCGTTGAATGAAACGGTTAATGTCTTCGGTTAAAACTTATTTTGAAACTCATTAGTATTGTTTCCAACTACAAAACCATCAAAATTCCATCACAAACCAAATAAGCTGCTAATTTTACATTCCAAATTTAGAATGTTGTTATGCTTAAATTCCGGTTAACCACAAAAAAATACGGAGCAAACGAATACCTGGTTTTGCTGTACCGATTTGCTGTACTGATGGTTTTCTATTCGGTTTGCCGCATTCTGTTCTACCTGTTCAACACCGCATCCTTTCCCAAAGTTACGTTCTCATCGTTTCTGACCATTATGAAAGGTGGTTTGATGTTCGATGTCAGCGCTTTAATTTATCTGAATGCCGTTTACATGCTGTTGTTCCTTTTACCGTTTCAGTTTAAATTCAGCGAATGGTACCAGAAAATGCTGAAGTGGCTTTTTATAACCGGAAATAGTGTGGGCCTTGCTTTTAATCTTGCCGACATTGTTTATTACAGGTATATCATGAAACGGACTACCGCCAGTATGTTCGATGTAGCCGCTCATGATGTTGGAAATACGAACCTGATCATGCGGTTTTTTTACGATTTCTGGTACATTCCGTTTATCCTGTTCATTTTACTTGTTTTGCTTTCGTTTTTATATTCTTTATTAAAGCCGAAACCGTTCAGATTCAGGCGGCCATTTGTCTATTCCCTTTCAGGTATCCCGGTTATTTTTGTAGTTGTGGTTCTTTCAATTATTGGTGTCCGGGGTGGTTGGCGGCACAGCACGCGCCCCATCAACATGAACAATGCGGGAGCCTTCGTCAATGCACCCGAAGAAATGTCCATTGTTCAAAACACGCCATTTTGCATTATGCGCACCTGGGGGAAAAAGGCTTTCATTCCTAAAAACTTTTTCACTTCGGAAGAAGAACTTGACAAGATTTACACACCGGTTCATGTGCCGGACAGTGTTGGTCTTTCACGGAAAGACAATGTGGTGATTATTATTCTCGAAAGTTTCAGCCGGGCCTTTGTGGGTTCGCTCAATCCTCAATTTAAAGATCCCCGCGACCGGAGTTACACCCCTTTTCTGGATTCACTGATTCATGAAAGTCTGGTATTCCCGAATGCCTTTGCCAATGGCCGCAAATCGATTGATGCCATTCCATCGGTTACGGCAAGCATTCCGGCACTTGTTCTGCCGTATGTGGTTTCGGAGCGTTCAGGCAATGCGATAAACAGTATTGCGGGCTTGCTGGCAGTTCAGGGGTATCAAACAGCTTTTTTTCACGGGGCTCCCAACGGTTCTATGGGTTTTGATGCATTCACCAAAATAGCCGGATTCCAAAAGTATTACGGACTAAATGAATATGGAAATGAAACTGATTTTGACGGTATCTGGGGCGTTTGGGACGAACCATACTTCCAGTTTTTTGCCCATGAGATGGATAAGATGCAGGAACCATTTCTGACTACTGTTTTTTCGGTTTCATCGCATCATCCGTATGAACTTCCTGAGAAATACAAAGGCCGTTTTCCTGAAGGAAGAATCCCGCTGAACAAGTGCATTCGCTACACCGACCACTCGTTGCAGAAGTTTTTTGATGCAGCCAGAAAACTGCCCTGGTTTAAAAATACCTTGTTTGTAATCACCGCCGATCATACGGTTGATTCCAATATTCCTGAATATTACACTTCGGTGAATCACTTTGCTATTCCGATACTTTTTTACAAAGCAGATGGAAGTTTGAAAGGGGTTGATAATGGCCTGGCGCAGCAAACCGATATCATGCCAACCATCTTGAGCTACCTGAATTATCCACATCCATACATAGCATTCGGAAATAACCTTTTCAATCAAAAAGCAAAACGATTTGCGATCAATTACCTCGAAGAATCATACCAGTTTTTATCCGGCGATTACGTTCTTTATCTGACAGATGATAAACTCAATGCAATTTACAACAGGAAAGAAGATCCGGAATTGACCAGAAATTTATTGGGAACCATTGCTTTACCTGACGAGCAGCAACTACTAAAAGCCATTGTTCAGCAGTTTAATAACCGTATGGCCGAAAACAGGATGGTGGTGGAGAAGTAAATTCAGATTTGCTCCCAACCATCGCGGTAATTGTGCCTGATCCATTCTTCAGCAGTGGCAAGTGCCGGAATCGTATCGTATTTGGTTTCAAATTTCGGGTCGCCGTTTACTACTTCAAATTTATTGGAACTAACCACCCTGATTGTTTCAGACTGACCGATGTTGGTAAACTGCATATTTTTGCCATCCCAAAGCAATCGTTTCCTTAAATCCTGAAGGCGCACAGCCAGAACACCCATTACCACCATTTCGTTAAGCGGCCCGGCATAACTAAAGTTTGAACTGGCTTCGACCCTATTCTCTTTGCTTTCTTTGGCCGCACGGATCCAGTCTTGTTCGTGCCCGTTCGTTTCCGCATTTGGAATGCGCCGAATTGTTTTTTCAGGTTCAATAAATCCATCCATTTTACTAACAGGCAATAATGTCGGATTGGCGGCAGAACTGCCGCACATGATCTTTCCTTTAGTTCCGTATAAAATTGTTCCACCATCCTCATCTCCCATGAATTCCCCATCTTTCAGTTCTTCGGGTCGTTCAGGCAACATTCCTCCATCGTACCAGGTCACCTTTACTTCGGGCATTCCCACTTTTGAAAGGTTATCGCGGCGAGGGAACCAGTAGGTTACTTTTTCGGCATTGGGCGCCGATTCATTATTAATCATGGTGGAACTTCCTTCAACGGCAGTCGGATATTGCAGCATCAGGGCTTTAAATACCGGATCGAGAATATGACAGGCCATATCACCCAATGCACCGGTCCCGAAATCCCACCAGCCCCGCCAGTTCCATGGTGTGTAAATTTCGTGGTACGGACGGAATTTGGCTGGCCCGATAAATAAATCCCAATTCAGCGTATTCGGAACCCGCATTTTTTCAGTAGGACGTTCCAGGCCTTGTGGCCAAATCGGGCGGTTGGTCCACGCATCAACTGATGTGACTTCACCGATGGTTCCGGCCCAAATCCATTCACAAATTTTCCGGATGCCTTCTCCTGAATTTCCCTGGTTTCCCATTTGCGTAGCAACACCATACCGCCGGGCAGTTTCAGTCATAATTCGTGACTCGAAAACGGAATGAGTCAGCGGTTTTTGCAGATAAACATGGTAGCCCAACTTTATGGCCATCAAAGCCGGAAGTGCATGAGAATGATCGGGAGTCGCAATCATCACAGCATCAATGTTTTTCTGCTTGTCAAGCATTTCGCGGTAATCCTGAAATTTATTGGCAAGCGGCCATTTCCGGAATGAATTACGTCCAGCATATTTCCAATCCACATCACACAAGGCTACAATATTTTCAGTATCCATGTTGGTCAGGTTATTGAAACCCATTCCGCCAACCCCAATTCCGGCAATATTGAGTTTATCGCTCGGGGCCTTGTGCCCCAATCCGGCAATAACATTTGAAGGCAGAAAGGTTACCGCTGTAGCTGCTAACGCTGTTGTTCCAAGAAAATGCCTGCGGCTGATACCTGATTGATAGTTTCCCATTTGATAGATGCTTCAGAAATGAAGGACAAAATAATTTCGGTGAAAATAGGCATTCCAATTTAATTTTGAAGGAAAACATTTTATCCATCATTCAATGTTTTCCTTCGAAAGCTGTTCTACCAACTGATGAAGTTTTGTCGCCAGAATATTTTTTGGGATCAACTTGGTTTCATAGTCGGCAATCATTGCGGGTGAAGTATTTCGTGCCATGGCATATTCTACCACTTCTGTGTCTTTGCCTTTGCATAGTAAAACTCCGATGCTTGGGTTTTCATGCGGTCGTTTTACATCACGGTCAAGTGCTTCGAGATAAAAGTTTAGTTTGCCAAGGAATTCGGGTTCAAACTCGCGTATTTTCAATTCAAACAATACAAGGCATTGCAAATCACGATGGTAAAAAAGCAGATCAGTGTTATAATCCTTCTTGCCTACCTGTATGCGGTATTGGTTGCCCATATAGGTAAAACCCTTGCCAATTTCAAGTATGAACTTTTGAAGGTTTAAGATCAGTGCTTTTTCTAAGTCTTTTTCAGAATGGACATCGGGCAAGTTGAGAAATTCAAAGATGTATGGATCTTTAAAAAAGTTTGCTGGTAAATTTTTTTGCATTAAGGAAAGATTTGTTGAAGATAGCATAGTTCTCTCAAAAAAGCCAGTGTTTAATTGCCTTCTCAGCTCTCTCATAGTCCATTTTTCTTTAATGCAGTAAAGCAGATAAAAGAATTTCTCTTCAGGAGATTTAGTTTGTGAGAGAATTTCCATGTGGTTTGTCCATGAAGTTTGTATCAGTATGGCTGTTACAAATCGGTCATGTAACTTGTTTAGGTAACTTAATTGTGTCGGCAGTGCCGACACTTTTTTGTCGTTGGATTTTAAAATTTCAAATTGTGTCGGCAGTGCCGACACAATTGCATTCATACCATCAAACGTTTTTTCCAAAAGTGTCGCCATTGGCGACACAAATTCTTCTACCGAATAGGATTCATAAAACTGTTTCATCCGATAAAGTCCTCTTTTATTAAAGCCAGTTAATTCAGGGAGTCTGGAAGCAATATACCTGGCTAATTCATCAACTGTACCACTGCCCCAAATTCCATTGGATACTTTTTCAGAAACCATACCACCGACCTTGAAATATAATAAAACAAGTTCTTCATTTACTCTTTGAAACGCTCTGTTTCTGGCTTCTTCAATTAGAAGTGTAATTTGGGCAAAGTCGTTGTTGTTTTTCTTCTCAAAACTATTCATGGCTTATTTTTTCTTCGATCCCCATATTATTTCATCTTTTAAATAAAGCTAATTTACAAAACAATTGCATTTCATAGCCAAAATAAGATTAGAAAAAAGGTGAACCCTTACGGATCCACCTTTTTAATATTCGTGAAATAAATACTTAAGCCGGCATATCAGGAAGGCTCCATGGTTTGCGGTAAGTATGTTTGATCAGTTCGGCTGCAAATTCAGCGGCAGGAACCGGATCAGTCCATGTTTTGTTGAATGTTGGGTGGCCGTCATGGATTTTGAAACCATCCTCGATAACGATTTTAATTTTTTCGTCAGTGCTGATGTTGGTAAATTTCATGTTTGGTCCGTCCCACAACAATTCTTTGTTCAGGGTCTGCAAACGAACCGCTAAAACGCCCATTACAACCATTTCGTTGAATGGTCCGGCTTCGCTGAAATTTGAAGCTGTTTGTAAACGTGATTCAGGGCTTTCCTTACAAGCGCGAACCCAATCCATTTCGTGACCACCATTCATTGGGTTTTCAATACGGCGACGGAATTTAGGGGCAGCTTCAGGTTTAACAACAGTGCCATCAGGACGCAAAATCCATGGATTAACTCCATAACATCCACAAACTAATACACCTTTTGTTCCATGGAAGAATACGCCACCACCATTATCGTTTGGATTCTTACCAACAGGCCATCCCTGAGGGAGCATTTGTTTAATTCCTCCATCGTACCAGAAAACTTCAACAGCCGGAAGCTGAGCGCCTTTTTTCGATCCTTTCCATGCACGTTTTGCTGCGCGGGCAGGGAAGGTTAATTTTACCGCCTGAGCCGTTGGAGCACAGTCCTGAAGCAATAAGGTTGAATTACCCTGAGCTTTGGTCGGATAGCCTAATTCAAGTCCCATGAAGACCGGATGTAAAATATGGCAGGCCATATCTCCAAGAGCGCCGGTTCCATAAGCCCACCATCCGCGCCAGTTCCATGGGTGATAAACTTCGTTGAAAGGACGCATTTGTGCCGGACCTGTAAATAAATCCCAGTCCAGAGTTTCAGGAACCCATTGTCCTTGTTTTGGAGTATTTAATCCTTGAGGCCAGATCGGACGGTCAGTAAATGCTTCCACTTTGGTTACTTCACCAATTTCGCCATTGGCCAACCATTCGCAGGTCAGGCTGACACCTTCGCCAGATGAACCCTGATTACCCATTTGAGTAGCTAATTTGTTTTTTTCGGCCAGTTTGGTAAGCAAACGCGACTCATAAACAGTGTGCGTCAGAGGTTTTTGTACATAGGCATGTTTGCCCATTGCCATGGCAGTTGAAGCAATAATGGCATGAGTATGGTCGGCGGTAGCCACCACAACACCATCAATTGACTTGCCCAATTCGTCGTACATTTTTCTCCAATCCTTGTACGTCTTCGCTCCCGGGAATAATTTGAAGGTAGGATCAGCATATTTCCAGTCAACATCACATAAGGCCACGATGTTTTCAGACTTCAGGTTTTTCAGGTTAGCAGCTCCCATACCACCGACCCCAATACCGGCAATATTTAATTTGTCGCTGGGCGCTTTATAACCCATTCCTGAAACTACATTACTAGGAAGAATGGTAATTGCGGCAGCCGCAGTTGCGGTAGTTGCAATAAATGATCTTCTGCTTGACTTGTTTTCCATTGGTTAAATAATTAAAATTTGATTTAGGTATTGAAATAAATGAGCTTGATTAAAAAAATCCCCTAAAGGTAAAATTATCTTCGTGAATCACCAAGCCTGGAAGTTCTAACTTTTGAATTAAAATATACCCGCCAAAAAACCTTCGATTAAGTGTATTGAAAACAGTTCAGTATAAAATCAAGTAAATGATTTTTTTTATAGTTTTTTTCTATTCAGGATTGAAAAATTCGATTTGACCGGCGAACAAACATGGCGTATATTTGTCTTTTATTTTTATCAAGTCAATATATTTTAAATTGTAAAAAATCATAATCATGAAAACCGTAGGAGACAAATTTCCAAAATTTAAGAAGCCGGCAATTTTAGCGAATAAACAATTTGGTGAAATAACGGAAGCAGATCATAAAAAAGAGGGTAAATGGATGGTAATGTTTTGGTATCCCAAAGATTTTACTTTTATATGCCCTACAGAAATTGTGGAGTTCAATAAGAATCACGATAAATTCACTGCCCTAAATACAGTATTGTATGGTGCATCTACTGATACTGAGGAAGTACATTTGGCATGGAGAAACAACGATCAGAAACTTGCAAATCTTACATTTCCCCTAATTTCTGATACTTCAAAAAAGCTAAGTAAAAAACTTGGTATTTTACAACCAGGAAAAGTGGCTTACAGGGTTACTTATATTGTTGACACTGAAGGCATAATTCAATGGGTAAACGCGAACAACGATTCGACCGGAAGAAGTGTTGCCGAAGTACTGAGGGCTTTGGAAGCTACGCAGACCCCGGGAAAAACAGCCTGTGACTGGGAACCCGGACAACCAACTTTATAATTTTATAACCAAAAAAACCAAAAATCATGACAGTTAGAAAAGTAAAATCGGTTTGGAACGGAACACTTAAAGAGGGAAAGGGAAATATGAATTTTACGGGTTACAGCGGCCCATTTACATTTGCCACCCGTTTCGAAAATGCACCGGGAACAAATCCGGAAGAATTGGTAGGAGCAGCACAGTCTGGTTGTTACTCCATGTTTTTATCAGCGCTGATTAGCGGCGAGGGTTTAAATCCGGAAAGTATTGAAACTGAAGCATCGGTTACATTGGGGACAGTTGATGGTGGACCGGCAATTACCAGTATTGTGTTAGACACCGTGGTAAAATGTACCGGGCTTTCGCAGGAAAAATTTGCAGAACTATCGGTTACTGCAAAAGACAGATGCCCAATCTCCAGACTTTATGCCGGAGGCACTGCAACAATAACATTAAATGCCAAATTAGTCTAATACAATTTGGAAATACAAATAAGGAACAGGGAAAGGAGCTGCAAGGCTCCTTTTTTATTTTCTATTAGCCGTTTGGAGGTGGAATTGCCGGATATTAAAAACTAATTCTATATTTACGTGAACTAAAAACTAAACAATATGAAAAAAAAGATGGGTAATCCGGCAGTTGTTGGCCTTGCAGGTTTTGGATTGACAACACTCTTGCTTCAGTTTCATAACATTGGCCTGATGGGACTTGGCCCGGTTGTGGCAATGGGATTTATTTTTGGTGGCCTGGCCCAAATGATTGCAGGCTTTCAGGAACAGAAAACAGGAAATAACTTTGGCTATTCCGCTTTTGTAGGTTACGGCAGCTTCTGGATTGGTCTGGGACTGATCTGGATTTTAAACCACTTTAAAATTTATGAATCAAGCACTACTGATATTGGCTACTACCTTGTTGCATGGACTCTTTACACGGCAATATTGTTTGTTGCCTCATTGCGGATACATAAAGCCATGGCAGTGACCTTAGGGTTGCTTCTGCTTGGATTCATTCTCCTTGATCTGGGACATTTTGGCGATCCGATGTGGAATAAAGTTGCCGGGTACGAACTTATCCTTTGTGCCTTTTCGGCCTGGTATATGATGGCCGCCATCATCATCAACGATGTGGCCGGAAAGACAGTTCTTGCATTTGGAACTCCGGTAATAAAGTGAAACAGACCTTGATCCTGTCAAATTTTGAAAACCTGACAGGATTAAATGCACTGTAAACTAACCAATTATCTAAAACTCAAAAAGCGGTCTCCAGTCACCCGGGTTCCGCTTTTCTCTTTTCTGACAATTATTTAAAACACATCTTCCATGCCGCCCTGGGAGGGTTGTTCTGTAGGCGCTGATCTGTCCATCTTATAGTTATTGATTTTGTAACTCAATGTCAGCATGAGGACACGCGGTTCACGCTGCATTTTGAAAGTTGATTTGAAATTTGGGCCGGACGAGTTCCCTTCCATGCGCATCGTTCCCAGTAAGTCGCGTACACTGAGGGTTGCCGAGAGTTTTTTCTTCATAAAATCCTGACGGTACGACAGATTGGTAAAAACCATTCCTTTTTGTTCGCCTTGTGCCGAAACTGATGGTCCGCGGTAGAATCCGGTGAGTTGCATGCGGCTGTCGCCTGAAAATTTCACTGTAGCATTCAACCGTCCTGAATAATTGGTACTTTGTCTGTCAACTGGCTTGCCCAGCACTTCACCTTTCATCTTGTAGTTGTAAATACTGAAACTACTGTTTACCAACAGCCATTTCGTCACATTGATGTTTCCCATAATCTCGCCTCCCAGCGAATGATCGCGGTTGAGGTTTTCGGTGTACATGTAAATAACACCATCGTCTTTCAACTCCTGAATTCTTGTCATCAGGTTGTTGGTGGTGCGATAGAATGTTTCAAACGAAACAAATGAATTTCCAAACTTGCGCATGTAGCTGAACTCGTATGAATCGGTGTATTCAGGTTTCAGGTTCGGGTTACCCATACGAATGGTGTATTGGTTCATGTAACTGGGGAAAGGATCCAAATCGCGGCCATCAGGTCGGTTAATGCGTCGCGAATAACTGGTCATGAACTGACTTTTATCAACCAGCTCGTACGATAAATGGGCTGAAGGAAAAACATCAAACCGGTCGAGCGTATAAGGTTTGTCCACCTTTGAATGATCAATAGAGCGGTTAGTATATTCACCCCTTAAACCAATCATAAACTGGACAGCCTTTAAATTTCCGGAGTAGGTTGAATAAATGGAATGAATATCTTCCTTGAAAAACATGTCGCTGGTAAACAGTGGGTTATTTATAAAGGTACCGATTGACGGATCGTAATTTTTGAAAAAGAAATATTCCTTCTCGCTCTGTAACCGGCTTTGAAGGCCAGCCTCGAATTTTGCCCCCTCTTTGAGTGGAAGCGTATAATCCAGTTTTATCCGGTAATCGTTCGACTTCTCATCATTATTGGTTATTACACGCGACAGGAAATTATTGGTTTGACTATAAGTGCCATCAGTTACATATTCATCAATGTTTTCGAATGCAAGTCCATCGCGGAATCTGTAATTAAAATTCCCCTCGAGTTTGTGCATCCCTGTCTTGTCGAATTTGGTCAGGAAACTGGTTGTAGCGCTGACATAATTACCCTTGCGTGAAGAGTTATTTGCCTGTACCGAATAAACATCAATGTTGGCAGGTTGCTGGTATTTATGCAGGTTTCCGCCACCTTCACCATCAAAATTATATTTTCCCACTTCCCCTGAAACAGTTACCGAAGTATTGTCACTTAGAAAATAATCAAACCCTCCCTTGATTTGCTGCCCACCCCTCGACTGATTTCTTTTTCCGTCAGTAATCAGGAAAGTTGTGGTATCGTTGTCATACGTTTCACGGGTCATTTTCATTTTCCCCCAATCGGAATTGTCGTTCCAGTTTCCACCAAAAAATACATTATATTTTTTGGTCTTGTAATTCAGCATCAGGTCGGTGCCATATTTTTCGCCTGTACCCAGGTTTAGGTTTATGATTCCGTTCATGCCTGAAAGTACGTTTTTCTTCATGACCACATTGATAATGCCGGCCATTCCGTCGGGATCATATTTTACCGATGGGTTAGTAATAATTTCGATGTTTTGAATGGCTGATGAAGGGATTTGCTTCAACGCATCGCTTCCGCTCAGCACACTGGGGCGTCCGTCAATCAGAACTGTAAAACTCGAAGAACCGCGAAGGCTCACATTTCCGTCAATATCTACTTCAACTGAGGGTGTATTTTCGAGTACAGTAATTGCAGTACCACCCGCAGCATTGATGTCGTTGGTTACATTGATTACTTTTTTGTCAATCTTGTATTCAACCCTGCTACGTTCACCAATCACTTCAACTTCGCCAACCTTGGTCCGGTCAACAGCCAGTTCAATGGTTCCCATATCAACCGATGCCGAATTCGGGATGATTTTAATCTCGTTAATTGTGAATTTTTCAAACCCAATAAAATTAGCCTCAATATAATATGTACCAAAGGGCAGATCAGTGATCTCAAAAGAGCCGGTCTCATTGGCAATACCTCCGGTTACTAATTTGGAGTCCTGTTTACGGTAAATGGCTATATTAGCGTATTCCATAGGAGCTTTCGACTCAGCTTCAATAATTTTTCCTTTTATTTTTCCGGCTTTTAGTACGTTCGTTGCGCCAGGATTGGCAGCAGCCGGAGGAACCTGCGATAAAACACTACCCGCTGTTGTAAGGATTAATAACAGCAAAATCAATAAATTTTTCATCTTCATCACTATTCGTTTAATTGTTTTCTGTAATTCAATTTTTTTCATGTCAATATCCTTCAGACAACCCTAAACATTTAAAGTTTAATAGCGAATTAAAATGAGTTGTTAATGTTTGTAAACGTTTGCCGGGGAGTTTTCATAATGATTGTGTATAAATGTATTTGAATGGAACAATTTTTGACCTGTGTTGATGTTCTTTTTTTATAATTTAGATGACCATGAAACATTCTCTACTGATTGGGGGATTCTTGCTTTTTCTGTTTTCTTGCGCTACAACGAACAGGATAATTGAAATAGAAGATTCATTCAAAGAGATTAAAGGGATTAAGCTGGCACAAAACCTGAAGGCTTATTCATCCGAACAAACCGAAAGTTTTGGTAACCGAAAGTATTACGACCTGAAAGTGAACTATCTTTTTCAGCAATTTAAAAAAGGACAAACCATTCTGATTGCCGAATTTCAAATAACCACTCCGGTGGGTGTCGGTGAACCCGATTCGATCCTCTTTTTAAATTTGGATCAAGAAAAAATCAGGTTGATTTCAACAGAATACAAATACAACGGCAAGTTGATGACGCGCAAATTTGTGATACCCGAAAACCTTTGGGTTTCGATAGCCAATTCACAGAAAATAATGTACCGACTTTATGAGGGCAAGGAAGGTGTTGACGTTAAACTTAAAGCTTCAGAAACAGCAAAAGTGAAAGAATTCTTCAGGCAAGCCATTAAAAGACGAGATGCAAATTTACCTCCTGTTCCTGAAGGGCAGAAAAAATGGTAATGCATGTTGGATTATCTCCGTTGGACTTCAGTCAGGGCAATTCCCAGTGCGACTTGAAGTCGCGCCGGGAATAAAACTAAACAGATAAAAAAATATGGAGCTCTTTATCCATGTCTGAAACTATTTCCTTTTCTGATCTTCCAACCGATATTCCTTTTTTTCTTTCTGATCGTTTGGCATATCCTTCACATCATCAATCAGGGGAGATTCTTTCACGGCTTCCCAGTCAAAATTTTCGTCCAGCGGAGTCAATGCTTTTTTCGGATCAAACATGAGTGGATTAACCGGGACAGCGTTGTACGGTGTAAAATCAGGGATTCCGGTGAACATATCGGCAAAGTCGTTGGCCGCAGCGTCGTACTGGTTCAGGTAGGGCATGCCCAAAACATTCCAGAAGGTTTTGAAAATACTTCCAAAACTGTAATGGACCTTCGAAACATAGTTGCGTTTGGCGTAAGGAGATATGACCATTAGAATACTGCGGTGGGCATCAACATGGTCAACACCGTTTTGTGCGTCATCTTCGGTAATCACGATAGCCATATTTTTCCAGAAAGGGGTATGAGAAAGATATTCCACAATCCGGCCAACGGCAAGGTCGTTATCGGCCATATAACTTTCCCTGAACGGATAACCGGCTTCAGGACGTTCGTCAGCGCCATGATCGTTCGGAATGATAACCGTAATCATGGACGGCATTTTGGCTCCGGGGGTTATCCATTTTTCATCGAACTCTTTGATGAACTGATTTACCCTAAATTGATCAGGAATAGCCATGTTGTAAGTTGGGAACATTTTCGAGGTGCGCGAAAACATGGGCAGTGGAACAGGATAATTGACGTATTGTCTGACGCCTGAATATTTAAACGATTCCTTGTAAAAGGAGGGTTCGAACATGACCCCAAAACCGAAATTATAGAATTCAACCTTGTTGCGTTCCAGATGCTCCCACATCGAGCCGGCTTCGTTGTAATCTTCAGGGTAAATAGCGCCAGCCGATCCGTTCATGGCAAGGCTTCCGGGCGCCATTGACTTTTCGTTGTACGACCGGTTGCCGCCATAACTTGCCGCGACAGTTGATTCCACCCACTCGTTGGGGTATGTATTCACCAGCCAGCGGTGCCCGTCGGCCGATACATCCGAATCTACATAAAAATTGTCAGACATGGCAAATTCGGAAACCAGTTTCAGGTGGTTGGGCATCACGGTGGTATTTTCAACTTTCAAGGTTTTTTTGTGGTTTGTAAAAGTGGCATTGTACCCATACCTGGCAATGGTGGAATCGCCGTTACCTTTTTTAATTTGCCCGAAGACCTCGTCGTATGTGCGGTTTTCTTTCGAAATGAAAACCAGGTATTTGACCGGTGATTCCTTTTCACCTCCATAAACAGGAATCGGATTACCTTTCCGTTGTTTTATTACTTTCTGGTAATTTTCAATTCTGTAATTGTTCCTGATCACCTTTTCTGTCAGTTTAGCAAGTTTTTTATCGCCAGGAATTTCAATGACAGAAACAGTCCCTTTCATCAGGTTGCCAATGTAGCTGCCTTCTTTTCCTTCCTGAAAGGCTTTTCCACCGTTTGGCCCGCTCCCAAAACCTTTGGCGTTGCTCACCACCAGCGTTTTTCCATCCGGAGAAACTTCCAATTTGGAAGGGAACCAGCCTGTTGGGATATGCCCGGCCACTTGTAATGTTGAAATGTCAATGACCCCGATGGCATTGATCCCCGATTCGGCAACGAAAAGTCGCTTTTGATCGGGCGAAACGGCCAGTCCGAAAGGAATGACACCACGAAATTGTCTGACTGCCGGATGTAGTTTAAGCGGGATTTCGGCGGTAATGGTGTCATGAATGATGTCGATTACCGAAATGTTGTCGTTGTTACCGTTGCTGACAAAAACATACTTGTCGGTTACTGCCAGCGAGCTTGGGCTCGAACCGCCTACTGCCGGAATTCCTTCAAGGAGTTCGCCTACCAGAAAGCCGGTTTTAATTTTAGCCTGAACTTCGGGTTTCAGTGGATTTTTTACTGAAAACGACCATACCGAAAATGATTCGGGTACATTGGGATCGCCCAAACCCGGAATATTCTGGGATCCGATTCGGGTTCCTTTTTTCATTTCTTCAGTTCCAAAACCAAATGCCGGAAAATCCAGGGCATTTTTATAGTCTTTTTCGGCTTCGATGTTGCCAATTTTACTGTATTCGAACATTCCCACATTGGCCACGTAAACTTTCTGCTGGTCGGGCGAAAGCACGATACCAAACGGATAGCGGCCGGTTTTTGCACTCGCAGTAATTTTCTTTAACTGTGTGTCAACCACAATCAGGCGAAACAACATCTGATCAACGGCATAAAGATACCTGCCATCTTTGCTTAGTTTCATATCGCCAATATAGCCATCCTGAGTTTTTTGCCCGTTTTCAGAAATTGAACAATCTATTGAATCGAGTTTAGCGCCGGAATCCACCGAGAACAGGTAAATTTTATTTTCCTGACCTCCCGCCACATAAACGATCCGGTTATCGGGAGAAATAGCCAGTCCCATAAATACAGAGGCAAGCACTCCCTTGTCGGTTGATGCTCCGGGAGGGACCTGCATGACAGTAGGATTGGCCGATTTGAGATTTTTTATAATTGAAATTGAGATAGGCGATATGCCTGAATTGGCTGTTACAGCCGTATTTCCATCGGCGCTCAGGGTTAATCCGAATGGATGGGGGGCAACTTCGATTGATTTTCCGAAAGGAGTTATGAAACGGCCATTGGGAATGACTGTTTTTCCTTTCTTATTAATTTGTGTATATAAACTTCCGGAGGGGGAAGAAACGACTTTGAGCTCCGGGGAAGTCTTTTGAGCGCTGGAATCAACGACAAGGAGGCAAAACAGAATGATGAAAAAGTTTTTCAAATACATGACATTCATATTTTATGAGGTATGAAGATAACCGTTTTTAAATGTCAAAACAACAACTAATAGCAAAAGGCCGGACTGTTGTTTTGAAATCAGAATTACAAATGCAACTAAAAATTGTTAAACATACCTAACCTGGTCGAGGCTATCAAGAAAAAGCCTTAATTTAGTCCTGAAATATAAAAACTATAAACGTGCATCAAAACCTGGTATTAATTCCAACCTACAACGAGAAAGAAAATGTCGAACGAATGGTCCGTAAAGTCTTTTCGTTGAAAACGCCTTTCGAAATACTGATCATTGACGACAATTCGCCGGATGGAACTGCTGCTATCGTTGAACGGCTAATGCCGGAATTTCCCGGATTGCTTCATATCCTGAAACGCGCCGGGAAGCAGGGACTTGGGAAAGCCTATCTGGCCGGATTTCACTGGGCGCTGGAACGTGATTACGAATATATTTTTGAAATGGACTGCGATTTTTCGCACAAGCCCAAAGATTTGAAACGATTATTAACTGCCTGTGTGGAACAAAAAGCTTCGCTGGCTATCGGATCGCGCTATATTTCAGGAATTAACGTAATTAACTGGCCTCTCGGCCGTGTTATAATGTCCTATCTGGCTTCAGTTTATGTTCGGACCATCACGCGGATGAAAATCATGGATACAACGGCAGGATTTAAATGCTACCATCGAAAGGTTTTGGAGACCATTGATTTCGACAACATCAGGCTGAAAGGCTACGGATTCCAGATTGAAATGAAGTTTAAAACCTGGAAACATGGCTTCAAAATAGTGGAAGTGCCCATCATTTTTAAAGACCGCAAACAGGGAACTTCAAAAATGAGCGGGGGTATTTTCAACGAAGCGCTTTGGGGAGTATTGAAAATGAAAATCAGAAGCTGGTTTGTATCGTATAAAAAAGTTAACCCATGAAGACACTCATTAAAAACGCAAGGATTATCACTGAAGGCAGGATTTTTAAAGGAGCCGTGCTGATTGACGGAGAGTTTATCTCCAAAGTATATACAGGTGAACCGGCCCCGGACGAAGTGCAAGGCGCGGTCCTAATTGAAGCCGGCGGCAAATACCTCATTCCGGGCGTGATTGACGATCAGGTTCATTTTCGCGAACCCGGGCTTACGCACAAAGGTGAGATTGCTACCGAATCGAGGGCTGCAGTGGCCGGGGGGGTAACTTCGTTTATGGAAATGCCCAATACCAACCCGCAAGCCACGAGCCAGGAAATACTTGAACAGAAATATCAGCGTGCAGCCGAAGTTTCGGCTGCGAACTACTCGTTTTACATGGGCGCCACCAACGATAATCTGGAGGAAGTGCTGAAAACAGATGGCTCCAGGGTTTGTGGGATTAAAATTTTTATGGGTTCCTCAACCGGAAACATGCTGGTTGACAACGAAGATGTCCTTTCCGAAATATTCCGAAATACCAAATTGCTGGTGGCCACACATTGTGAGGATGAACCAACCATCATCCGGAACACGGAACTCTACCGTGAAAAATACGGCGAATTCGTTCCGCTGTCGGCGCACCCCAAAATCCGGAGTGCCGAAGCATGTTTTAAATCATCGGCCAAAGCCGTTGAACTGGCCACTAAATTCGGAACCAGGTTGCATGTTTTGCACCTTTCGACCGCCGATGAAATGAAACTTTTCAGCGCCGGAAACGTGAAGGATAAACATATTACCGCTGAAGTTTGCGTCCATCATTTGTGGTTCGACGAGCATGACTATATGACACTTGGAAACCGTATTAAATGGAACCCGTCAATCAAATCGGCTGACGACAAGGCAGCCCTTTGGGAAGCTTTACGCGGCAATAAAATTGACGTGGTGGCCACCGACCATGCCCCGCACACCCTTCAGGAAAAAGAACACTCCTATTTTAAAGCCCCATCGGGCGGGCCTTTGGTTCAGCATTCGCTGACGGCCATGCTCGAAATGAGCAAAAAAGGCTTGATTTCGGTGGAACGGGTAATTGAAAAGATGTGCCATGCACCAGCTGACTTGTTCCGCATTGACCGTCGCGGCTACATTCGAGAAGGTTATTATGCTGATCTGGTGTTGGTTGATCCGGCCCATCATTGGGTAGTCACTCCTGAAAATATTCTGTACAAATGTGGCTGGTCGCCTTTCGAAGGGATGGAATTTTCGCATCAGGTCACCCGCACTTTTGTAAATGGAACGTTGATTTATGCAGAAGGGAATATTGTTTCAAGCAATATCGGAATGAGATTATCGTTTAATCGTTAGCAAACATCAGGGATTTATTTTTCAGTGAGAAATTAATTCCGGTTGAAAACGATAATCAAGAAGAAATCCACCCCATGAATCCACTTACTGTGAAAAAAAATCAATTGTTTCAGCTCGTTATTTTATTTCTTGTCTTCATTTCGTGCGAAAAGGATAATAACTCCGGTTTGTCGTTGGAAAAATTGAACGGCTACGCACAAAAAGGGCCTTTCTTAAATGGCACCTCAATTACAATTTCAGAATTATCGTCTGCATTGACGCCAACAGGGAAAAATTATCCTACTCAAATCCTGGATAACAGCGGTACTTTTGAGGTAAAAAATGTTGAACTGGCCACACAATTTGTACTGATGAAAGCTGATGGATTTTACTTCGATGAAGTTTCAAACAGTAATTCGAAAGCCCAGTTAACTTTATACACCCTGTCAGATTTAACAAACAGGGCAAGTTTAAATGTTAATTTATTGACGACTTTAGAAAAAGCGAGGGTCGAATACCTTTTGTCGAACGGAGCCACCTTTGAGGCAGCCAAAAAGCAGGCTCAGTCAGAAATCCTGAAAATATTCGAAATGGAAAAACCAACCACGACCGAATCGGAATCGCTCGACATTTCAAAGCCGGGTGACGAAAATGCCATGTTGCTGGCTATTTCAGTAATCCTGCAAGGATATTCAGCGGTTTCTGATTTATCGGAATTTCTGGCGAATATCAATACCGATATCCGCACTGACGGAATTTTAAACAGCCAGACTTTGGGAAGCGCCTTAATCAACAATGCAAAAACCATTAAACCGGTTCAAATCAGGAAAAACCTGGAAGCCCGTTACGAAACAATTGGCCTCAAGGTAACTGTTCCGGATTTTGAAAAATACATCGCCCGGTTTATTTCCAATACTGATTTTGTGTTTACCAATCTGATTTCTTACCCAATTTCAGGCAAAAGCGGATTGAATATTCTGGACAGGGCAAAAACAGAATATACATCGGGTACCTACTCGATGAACGCGGTTCTTGCGGAAGGTACAAGTTTAAAAGTGAAGATCAATGGCCAAAATTGGTTATTTCCGGCTTTTCAGGACAATACCGGCTGGGAATTTTCTGATTGGAATGCTAACGATAAATCAAGAATATTCTCGTCAACCAGAACCGGTGAGATTGATTTTCAGATTCGTTTTGAGAGTATGATGGATTCAAACGCAATTAGTAAGACAAAGATATCCGTATTCGAAAATGATGCGGTTACTCCTAGTTGGACCAAAGAGATAACCTTACTTAAACCGTAAATATTAAGGCGCTTAAAAACATTAAACCTTAAATCAATTTATTGGTTTCGGTATCAGGGAATACTAACCAGGGCTTGAATGTTTTGGCTTCTTCGAAATCCATCTGGGCATACGAAATAATAATGACCACATCGCCAACAGCAACTTTTCTGGCAGCCGGGCCATTCAAACAAATCACCCCTGAACCACGTTGACCTTTAATCACATAAGTTTCGATCCGTTCGCCGTTATTAATGTTTACAACCTGAACTTTTTCGTTTTCAATTAAATTGGCAGCATCCATCAAATCCTGATCAATGGTAATACTTCCGACGTACTGAAGATTGGCTTCGGTAACAGTTACTTTATGAATTTTTGATTTGCAAATTTCGATGATCATTTTCATTTTTTAAATTTCACATTGTCAATTAACCTAACTTTTCCGCAGTGAACAGCAATACAGCCAACTTTTTCGCTTGGTCCGTCCCAGCTTTTCACAGGCTGGAGTGTAACAGAATCAACAATTTCGAAGTACTCGGTGTTCAAATACTCATTTTCATTGATTCGGTTTATCACCCATTTGCAAAGTTCTTGTACGGTGTAACCGTTGGTTTTGTTTAAGGCCTTAAATAGGGTGGCCGATATATGAACTGCGTTTTGTCTTTGTTCGGAACTCAGCAACATATTGCGCGAACTCATTGCTAATCCGTCCGGTTCACGTATGATCGGGCAGGGAATAATTTCAACCGGAAGTTTATATTTCCTCACCAGTTCATTGATAATAGCCAGTTGTTGAAAGTCTTTCTGTCCGAAGTAAGCTTTATCGGGCTGCACAATTTCAAACAACCTGCTCACTATCTGAGCCACTCCGTTAAAATGTCCTGGCCTGAATTTTCCTTCCATCACCTGTTCAAGGGCTCCAAAGTTGAATTGCCGGGTATCGGGTTCAGGATAAATCTCATCGGGTTCAGGAGCAAAAACCAACTGGCAGGCTGTAGGCGTCAATAAATCCACATCTTTCTGCAGATCGCGCGGGTACCGTTCCAAATCGGCTTTGTCATTAAACTGGGTGGGATTTACAAAAATGCTGACTACCACCAATCCGGTTTGTTGTCCGGCCAGCTCAACCAACGAGATGTGCCCATTGTGCAAAGCCCCCATAGTTGGAACAAATCCGATACTCAATCCCTCTTTTCGCTTGTCGTTCAGTATAGTGCGAATATCGTTTATGTGCTTTACTACCTGCATTTTGGATTAAAAATGAGGGTGCAAAGTAAATAAATAAATTAACACAAATACGTTCATCTTAAGGTTTTTTAAGATCACTGTAACCTGCTGGAATTGAATATTGCCGATATTTTACTAATTTTGCACTATTAAACTCAGGCGATATAAATGGAAAAGAAAAAAGTCTTATTTATTTCATCAGAAATTACCCCTTACCTTCCAGAGACAGAAATGTCTAAAAAATCCAGGTTCCTGCCACAGGGAATTCAGGAAAGAGGTAAGGAAATCCGGACTTTTATGCCTAGATATGGTAGTGTGAATGAACGTCGGAATCAATTGCATGAGGTGATCCGCCTGTCGGGGATGAACCTCATTATTGACGATACCGACCACCCCTTAATTATTAAAGTCGCCTCTATACAATCGGCGCGAATGCAGGTGTATTTTATAGATAATGAAGATTATTTTCAGCGTAAGCACGTTTTGAAAGATTCGAAAGGAAATGAATTCACCGATAACGATGAAAGGGCTATTTTCTTTGCCCGCGGGGTTTTAGAAACTGTAATTAAACTGCGATGGGCCCCCGACCTGATTCATTGCCACGGCTGGTTGACTTCTCTTGTACCCCTGTACATCAAGAAGGCATACAATGACGATCCTTTGTTTGTAAACTCAAAAGTTATTTATTCGGTATATCATGATGATTTTAAAAAACCACTGGATGCCACATTCATCAATAAACTGAAAATGGGCAAAATCGAAAACGAAGATGTTGAAGTTGTTGATGATCCAAGCTATGTGAACGTTAGCAAACTTGCTGTCCGGTATTCTGACGCTGTAATTCAGGGAAGTCCTAAAATTAACGATGAGATATCAGAATACATTCAATTGTCAGGAAAATTATTTTTAGAATACCAACCCGAACATACCTATATTGATGCTTACAACGACTTATATGATAAGATGTTGTAAGAAAGTAGGTCAAACAGTTTAAAACAATTATTGGTGAAAAAAGAGCACGCATTAATATACAAATTCATATTTGGATTTGTATGCATAGTAATTACATTTTGGAGTTGCACGAACGATATTAATGATCTGGGAAAAGACTTGCTGCTTCCGGGCGATTTGGTGGCGGTAGGAAAAGTAACCGAAAAAGGAACCATTAAAGCTTATAGCCTGACCGACGAAAAACAGCGGACTGATGAACCGGCTTATAATTTACTCGGCACCTTTAATGATCCGGTTTTCGGTAAAACAACTGCCGATTTTGCCTGTCAGTTTCGCCTGACCGGTTATCCTGATTTTTCGAAAAATGCTCAGATTGACTCGCTGGTACTTTATCTGCTGTATCTGGAAAAATATGGAGATACAATAACCCCGCAGAAACTGAAGGTTTACGAATTGGCTTCCGACCTGGATATTGACCAAAAATATGATCAGGATGTGGACCTGAAAAGTCTTGCCAAAAGTGAAGTCCTGGCTGAAAAAAATTATATCCCCAAATTTAAGCTTGACTCATTGACCAACATCTACGGATCAACCAAGAAGAATCCAAAAGATACAGTTGTTCAGGTTATAGCTATCAAACTGGATCAGAAACTGATCCAGAAATTAATGGCTGCCGATTCATTGACCTGGTCGGATAACGACAAGTTCCTGACATATTTTAAAGGTCTGTATATTGAAGCAGGTGATCTGAACCAGGGTGGAGCCATCATGAGAATATACACCCTTGCTTCCGGCTCCCGAATGGTTATGCACTACCACAACAGCGAAAAAGATTCCTTGTATTATAATTATAATATTAACGAAAATACAGCAAGGGTCAGCCGTTTCACCCACGACTATTCAAAAACCACCTTTGCAGCCAACCTCAACAAACAGGTTAATCAGGATAGTTTGATTTACCTTCAGACTACCGGTGGTCTCCGATCCAAAATATTGATTCCTGATCTTGAAAACTGGACGAAACTGATTCCGGATAACAGCGATCAATCGGCAAACATTGCCATCAATCAGGCTGAGCTTATTTTTCAGGTTGATACCATCGTTTCTGATACAGCCAGGTACTACCCACCTCAACAGTTGGTTTTAACTGCATTGGATAAGGATGGCAAAGAATATCTGCCTTCTGATGTTGCTTTCTCGTCGCTGTATTATGGAGGTAGATATGACAGTACCGATAAAACCTACCGGTTTAATATCGCCAAACACATGCAGGAAATAATTGAAAAGAAAAAAGAAAATTATGGATTCCACCTTGCTACAGCTTTCAGGAGTGCATCATTCAGGAGAGTGGTACTTAAAGGAGCAACCAGCAAAACCGGAATCAGATTGGAAATAACATATTCCAAAATAAAATAATCCCCCATTCCCGATAACTCTTAAATAGAATCGTATGTGTGGAATCGTCGGCTATATTGGAGATAAAAATGTTTATCCCATCCTGATACAAGGGCTTCAGCGTCTTGAATACAGAGGTTATGATTCAGCCGGACTGGCTATCTTTAACGACTCATTAAATGTTTACAAGTGCAAAGGCCGTGTTTCGGACCTTGAAAAACATGTTGCAACCGAAGATATCAGCGGACACATCGGAATTGGGCACACGCGCTGGGCCACTCACGGCGAACCCAATGACCGCAATGCCCACCCGCATACTTCAATGAACGGAGACTTTGTGCTGGTGCACAATGGGATTATCGAAAATTACGCCGAATTAAAATCTGACCTGTCAAAAAAAGGATATACTTTTCAATCGGATACCGATACAGAAGTTCTGGTTAACCTGATCGAATATTTTTACAAAAATGTGGATGAAGCGAATGCCGAAATTGCTGTCAGACTGGCGCTTTCGAAAGTAGTTGGAGCTTATGGTATTGTGGTTATCTGCAAGAATGAAAAAAAGCAGTTAATTGCCGCCCGTAAAGGTAGCCCGCTGGTAATTGGATTAGGCCGGGGCGAATACTTTATTGCTTCCGATGCCACGCCTATTATCAATTATACCGACAGTGTAATTTACCTGAACGACCACGATGTGGCCATCATTACCAACGACAGCCTTACCCTGAAAACAGTTGAAAATATTCCGGCAGCTTTCAAAATTACGAAAGTGGATATGACCATCGGAGATTTGGGAAAAGGAGATTTCGAACATTATATGCTGAAAGAAATCTTCGAACAGCCTAAAACCATAGAAGATACTTTCCGGGGGCGCATTGCACCCGACCATTCGGAGATTGTATTGGGCGGATTGCTCGATGTTTTCCCCAAATTACTGAATGCCAGAAGAATCATTATCATCGGATGCGGAACCTCGTGGCATGCTGCCCTGGTGGGCGAATACCTGATTGAAGAATATGCCCGCATTCCGGTCGAGGTTGAATATGCTTCGGAATTCCGTTACCGCAATCCCATCCTGAACAGTGAAGATGTGGTGATCGCTATCTCCCAGAGTGGCGAAACTGCCGATACACTGGCGGCTTTGCGAATGGCCAGAGAAAAGGGAGCGACTATTCTGGGAATCTGTAATGTAGTTGGTTCGAGCATTGCCCGCGAGACCGATGCCGGGGTTTATACCCATGCCGGGATCGAAATCGGGGTGGCTTCGACCAAAGCATTCACTGCCCAGGTTACGGTAATTACCCTTTTAGCACTGAAACTGGCTAAAGAAAAGGGGAATATTTCGCCTGCACTTTACCTCGACCTGATTAAAGAACTAGCTGAAATTCCTGAAAAAATTAAGTCAATATTGGTGATGCATCCCCACATCAAAGAAGTTGCAGCCAAATATAAAGACTCCGTAAATGCATTGTATCTGGGCCGGGGAAATCTTTTCCCGGTTGCTTTGGAAGGCGCCCTGAAACTGAAAGAAATTTCGTACATCCATGCCGAAGGTTATGCTGCCGGAGAGATGAAACATGGCCCTATTGCTTTAGTTGACGATAACCTTCCGGTGATTGTGGTTGCTGCCAAAGACCATTACTACGAAAAAATAGTAAGCAACATTCAGGAAGTAAAAGCCCGGAAAGGAAACATTATTGCCGTAGTTACCGAAGGCGACGGCGGGTTGAAAAACATGGTAAACGACCATTTCGAGATACCCAAATCTCACCCGGCTGTAACAGCTTTGCTGGCCATTATTCCATTGCAGTTGTTCTCATATTACATTGCTGTATTGCGCGGTTGCGATGTTGACCAACCAAGAAATTTAGCCAAATCGGTTACCGTGGAGTAGTCAGTGTGACTATTTTTCCACCGCTTCGGTATATGGCGAATCCAGGCGTCGTCCTCGGTATTCAAAACGGTTGGCCAAAGTATTCAGGATTTCGTTGGCGCTGGTTTCAATCGGTTTGTTCGAAACATTGATAACCGTAAATTTCCCTCTTTCGAAAATCATATTTGCACTCCTGATTTCCTGGGCAACCAAACGCTCGTCAACATAATTGACATTGTCGGTATTATTCGTGCTTTGCAGGCGTTTCATCCGGTGTGATATCAGTTGAGACGGACTAATGCTTAGCCCAAACACACGCTGCGGGTCAACTTCAAATAACTCTTTGGGCGCCGGGATGCCATAAACCAAAGGGATATTGGCCACTTTCCAACCATACATCGCCAGATAAACACTTAGTGGGGTTTTTCCTGAACGGGAAACGCCCGTCAGGATTATTTCAGCCTTGTGCAATTTGCCAGGGCTCAGTCCATCATCGTGGTTCAGGGTAAATTCAATAGCTTCGATACGATCATAATATTGCTGGTTAATTTCCCTGTACAATCCTGGCGACTGAAGTGATGGAATATCAAGTCTTTCGTCCAGGTAATCAGCCAGCTCGCCCATGAAATCAATATGTTTCACTCCGTTTTCCGTACAAAGTTTTCTCAAAAAATCACGCAAATGCCTGTTTACCAGGGTATGGGCAATCAATCCCCCACTTTTTTTTACTTTTCCTATCAGATCAATCAGTTGCTTTTCTTCACTGACCAGCGGCACAATAATAACAGGTACATTGTTATTCGGGTATTGAATAAGCAACGAATGGATCATGTGGTTTCCTGCCAGCCCTTTTCCCCCTGAAACAATATAAATCGGTTCAGTATGTTTGCCCTTCTTATGATGGTCCATGGTTAAAATGATTGATGATTTACAATTCAGTCTGAAACTACAATATATTTTTATGAAATTAACCTTTGAATTATAAAAATGTTCGGATTGATATCCTTTGAACTAACTTTATTTCTTAATTTGGCCTGTTATAAATAGGAATTAAAAACAAAAATCGAACGGATATGAACTATGTAGCTGATGAAAACCGGTATAACCAAATGCCATACAACAATTGCGGTAAATGGGGTTTGAAACTTCCTGCCATTTCGCTTGGGTTGTGGCACAATTTCGGTGGAGTTGATGTGTTCGAAAACGGACGGGCCATGTGCCGCCACGCTTTTGACCTTGGCATTACGCATTTTGATCTGGCCAATAATTATGGGCCGCCTCCCGGATCGGCCGAAGAAAACTTCGGTAAAATAATGCAATCCGACCTGGCTCCATACCGCGATGAACTGATCATTTCAACCAAGGCAGGCTACCTGATGTGGCCCGGACCTTATGGCGAATGGGGCAGCCGCAAATATTTGCTTTCGAGCCTTGATCAAAGCCTCAAACGAATGAAACTGGACTATGTGGATATTTTTTACTCGCATCGTCCCGATCCTGATACACCGCTCGAAGAAACCATGATGGCGCTTGATCAGGCGGTGCGCCAGGGCAAAGCAATTTATGCCGGAATTTCAAACTATCCCGCAGAAATGGCTGCCGAAGCATCACAAATATTGAAAGGACTCGGAACGCCATGCCTGATTCATCAACCCAAATATTCGATGTTTGAGCGTTGGGTCGAAGGAGGCCTTTTAAACGTTCTGGAAAAAGAAGGAATCGGCTGTATCCCCTTTTCGCCGCTGGCACAGGGACTGCTTACCGATAAATACCTGAACGGGATTCCTGAAGGTTCAAGAGCCGCCAAATCGTGGGGTTTCCTGAAACCTGAACAGGTTGAACCGGCCATCGGGAAAGTGAAGCAGTTAAATAAAATAGCATTGCAAAGAGGACAAACTCTCGCACAAATGGCGCTGGTCTGGCTGCTCAAAGATCCACGTGTTACCTCAGTTCTGATTGGTGCCAGCTCGGTTCAACAGCTTGACGATAACATTGCTGCCCTTAAAAATTTGCAGTTCTCAAAAGTTGAATTGGTACTAATCGAGCAGATTCTTTCGGATGTAAAATCAGATCAGTCGATAATACAACCGAAGGCAAATCCAATTCCGGAGCGAAAAACTCCTTCAAGAGGCGATTTCATGCAAGATCTCGCTAAAAAATTGGATAGAAGATAAATAAAATGGCCAGGACAGCTCTGATAACCGGTGCAGCTAAACGTGCAGGAAAGGCAATTGCCCTACATCTGGCACAACATGGATGGAATATTGCCATTCATTACAACACTTCGGAAACAGAAGCCAAACAATTTCAAAAAGAACTGGCAGGTAGTTACCCCGATCAGCAGTTCGGACTTTTCAAGGCCGACCTGAATCAAACCGATGAAGTTGAAAAGTTGATTCCACAGGTTTTGAAGTCAATGGGAACAGTTGATTTACTGATTAACAACGCATCGGTTTTTGAACCAGCCATTATAAGCCGTACCCCGACTGAATTTTTCGATCGGCTAATGAATATTAATTTCAGGGTCCCTTTTATTCTCACCCGAAATTTTGCCCTGACATTTCGATCAGGGGTAATCGTCAACATTGTTGATAGCCGGATTGTTACTAACCAATCGAACTTTGCAGCTTATTCTTTGTCAAAAAAAGCTTTGTGGGAAATAACCAAAATGGCCGCACTCGAATTTGGGCCCGGTATCAGGGTCAATGCACTTGCACCCGGTCTGATCCTCCCTCCTGAAGATAAAGGAGATGATTATCTTAGGAAACTGGCCGGGAACATTGCCATGAAACGCCCCGGAGGCCTGGATCCCATTCTGAAAAGTCTGGATTACATCCTGGATAACGACTATTTGACCGGACAGCTTCTGTTTTGCGACGGAGGTGAGAATTTAGGTTCGAAGATTTGAAAATAATCAATAATCAATCACATCAATGGCTTTAATCCGTGTTAAAAATTTATTGCTGAGAACGTTTATCGGGTTTAATCCTGAAGAAATAGACAATAAGCAGGATGTTGTCATCAACATTGAAATTGAGGCCGATATTCCTGAAGAAGTTCTATTGGCCGATGAATCGGATGGAATATATAATTATAAAACCATCACCAAACAAATCATTGAATTGGTACAGGATAACCGTTTCAAATTGCTCGAAGTCCTAACCAAAAACATACTCGACCTGATTATGGCCGACAAACGGGTTGTCCGGGCCAGAGTAGAAGTTGACAAGCCGCACGCCCTTCGTTTTGCAGAGTCGGTTTCGTTTGAAATGGAGGCCGGGCGATGAACGAATGTATTATAGGTATCGGATCGAACATCAATGCCGAAACTAATATTGCTGAAATGCTCAGGCTTTTAGCAAACGATGTTGAGATTGTTCAGGTTTCGAAAATGGTTCAGACCAAACCAATCGGAAAGCTTAAACAGGCTGATTATACCAACGGGGCGGTACGTATCCGGACAGAAATGGATATGAAAACACTATCATTTTACCTGAAACAGCTTGAAGACAGAATGGAACGCGACCGCAACCAGCAGAAATTCGGACCACGCAACATTGATCTCGACATTCTGATTTGGAACGGTACGATAGTTGATCCTGATTATTTTACCCGCGAATTTCTTCGGAACTCCGCGGCAGAGTTGGGTTTTGAAAGCAATAGTTAAGAATAACAAAAAATACAAACTCATGAAAGACTTTAAACTACACCGTTATTATTTCCTGATCCTGGTTTTTGCCGGAATGTTTTTGCATTCGTGCGATAATAATGAGGTACCCGAAACAAAGGCTGATGAATACTTCCTTTCGGTTGAGCATAAATTCAACCTTACCGTTCAGGATATTAAAAATATCAATCCACAGTTTGCCCTTATTGCCCCAATAAACAACGATGTTGAAATTTATAAAATTACATACAAAACAACGTATAAAGACAAGGGCATTCAGGCCTCTGGCCTGGTTTGCCTCCCGAAAGCTGCAGGGAACTATCCGATAATGAGCTTCCAGAACGGCACCAATACTGAGCAAAGCAAAGCGCCAACCGAAAATCCCCGTGATGATGCATTTTTGCTCCTCGAAAGTATGGCATCAATGGGCTTTATTGTGGTGGTTCCAGATTATATCGGATTTGGCGCATCGTCGCAGCTTCCACATCCGTATTTACATGCCGAGTCAACTACCCAAAGCATTTTGGATATTTTGCGGGCAGTTAAGGAATTTGGAAATCAGGAAAAAATAGTGGCCAAACCAACCAAAGACCTCTTCATCTTTGGATACTCACAGGGCGGCTGGGCAACCATGCAACTGCAGAATGCCATCGAAAAAACCTATTCCGCCGAATTTAACCTTGTGGCCAGTTCATGCGCTGCCGGTCCATATTCCATCGGTTATATGAACGAATTCATTACCGCGAAAACCGATTATCCGATGCCGTACTTCCTGACCTATGTTCTGAATGCCTACATCACTACCGGCCTCGTTACAAATCCCATCACTGATTTCATAAAATCACCTTATGCGTCTAAAATTGCCAGTCTATATGATGGAAAGCATAGTGGCGGTTACATCAATTCGGAACTGACTACCAAAATGGGAGACCTCCTTACTAATGAATTCCGTACCGGATTTGCCTCCGACACCAGGTTCGCAACTATAAAAAGTCAATTTGCAGCAAATAGTATTACTCCGTGGAAGATAACCACCCCAACCCGGTTGTATCATGGGACCGCAGACGATTATATCCCGCTTAGCCTTAGCCAGAAGATGTACACCGATTTCCTGGCAAAAGGAGTTTCCGAATCAACACTAAAACTGGTAATGGTTCCGGGTAACCATACCGAAGCAATCAATATGGTAGGACTATATACCATATTGTGGTTTTTGGAATTAAAGAAATAAGCTGATCAGCACGACCCTGTTCAAAGGAAGAATTACATCAATCCATATCCGTCATGAAGGTTTTTAAATTTGGGGGCGCCTCTGTTAGCTCTTCCGAAGCTGTCCGCAGTTCAGTAAATATCCTGAAAATGTATCCCGGTAACAAGGTTTTGGTCATTTCGGCCATGGGGAAAACAACCAACGCGCTCGAAATGGTCGCACGGAAATATTTCAATCAGGATCCGGAAGTCTGGACTGTTTTTCAGGAGGTAAAATCTTATCATGAAGGAATTATCTCCGAACTTTGGGGCGAATCAACAGAACTTCCGGAGATCGAAAAAATGTTTGGCCTTTTAAGCAACCGGATCAAAGGCGAACGGTCGTTGAATTTTGACTACGAATACGACCAGATTGTAGCTTTTGGCGAATTGATTTCGACACAAATTGTCAGTTTGTATTTCAATAGTATTGGACTGAAAAACCGTTGGGTGGACGTGCGCAACTGCCTGAAAACAGACGACCAGTACCGCGAAGCCAACATCAACTGGGAACTTTCGGAGCGTTTGGCCAAACGTTTGTTTACCTTCGAACCGGACGATTTATACATTACACAGGGATTCATCGGCGGAACCCTGACGAACCAAACCACCACGCTTGGGCGCGAAGGGTCGGATTATACGGCCGCCATTCTGGCCAATTTGCTCGATGCCGAAGAAGTAAGTATCTGGAAAAATGTACCTGGGATTCTGAATGCCGATCCCGACTTCTTTTCCAATACGCAGAAACTGGACGAATTGTCGTACAAGGAAGCTATCGAACTATCATACTCAGGAGCCAAAGTCATTCACCCTAAAACAATCAAACCCTTACAGAATAAGAATATCCCGCTTTTTGTAAAGTCGTTTTTGGAGCCTGAAAAACCAGGAACTGTTATTCACGCGGTTGAACATCCACTCGATCTGGTTCCTGTAATCATTGTAAAAAAGAACATGGCGCTGATTACCCTGACGCCCAACGATTTTTCGTTTATCAGCATCAACAACGTTTCCGATGTGTTCAGCTTATTTGCGAAATATCGGTTAAAAGTGGGACTGATCCAACAATCGGCCATTGACCTTTCAATAGCCTTCGATGAACCCGAACAGGGAATTGATGTGTTGATCAGGCAACTGCAGGAAAAATTTGAAGTAAAGTACAACACGGATCTTGATTTGGTGACTATCAGGTATTATACGCCTGAAAGTGTAGCCCAAATCTCTGCCGGACGTACCATTTACGTTGAGCAAAAGAGCCGGAGAACTGCAAGAATGTTGCTGAAGTAAGGCTAATGGCTATCGTCGAATGTTTTTATTTTGGCGATTACTTGTGGTTCAGCCTGATCATACATATCACGAATAAACTCATCGTTGAAATTCAGCGTCCGTTCTTCAAATGGCATATCCGAAATCCGGTCGAAAAGTCTTTCCTTCGCAACCTTAATATCCTTTCCGTAAATATGAAACGAATCGGCCTGCCAGTTTAACCGGCCAAGTTTTACTACCCTTCCGGTTTTTTTTGTCACTCCTGCGGCAATCACTTCCTTGTTAAACTGAACAAAGCCAAACATATTCATAAAATTGGCGCCCCAGGCATCGTTGCTGCGGAAGCGGATGTTGCAGTTCAGCCAGTAAATTCCATCTTCGTCTTCCAGAATGCGGTACCACAACGACTGAAGGCATGGCGGATCGTAACAGTCGCTGTCAATATTGGGCATCCAGGTAATCATCTGTGCCTGCCTTGTAAACGGTTGTACCGAGAGTTTATTGATGACTGACTGCACCTGGTCAACTTTGAATGGCCCTACTTCCTGCGAAACACCATCAACCAATTCTTTCCAAACGCCATAATTCTGTAACCGGCCATGATAGGTATATTCCCATCGGGTATCGCCTTCAACATTCATATTTTTGGTCCAGTGGTCTTTGTACCCTTTCAGTTCAAGCACATATTCTTTCAGGTCATCAATTCCTCCGGGGAAAGCCATGTGGATCATCGGGTCGCTTTCCGGCTCTTCGATGGTAATATTCATGGTACAATCCATACTTTCAGGATCGTCGGGTTTGTCGTATTGCGTTCTGAACCGTGTACCTTGTTCATAAACAGCAGTTAAGGCAGCTTCGTAAGCTTCAGCCAGAGTTCGTCTGGTGATAGAGATAACAGGGATATTTTTCATGATTGGTACTGTTTTCTTAATTGAAGAGACTTTGGTTAGACAGGTTTTAAAGCTATTAAATATCAAAGTTCAATCATCAAACTGGTGCTGGATTTTCTGAACAATCTATCAACAATATTTCTTTATTGTGCAACTACTACTTTCAAATCAGATTTTCAAAAATTCAAATAGCCACACAATCAATTGACTATGTGGCTATTTTGTAGTCTCACCGGGAATCGAACCCGGATCTACGGTTTAGGAAACCGCTATTCTATCCGTTGAACTATGAAACCAAATATTCTTGTCTGAAGTCTAATATCTTTACTCTGTTTTCTTCTTGTAAAGGTGCTGCAAAAATATGCAAATATGCTGTGTATGCAAAAAGGAACATACATATTTTCTGAAAGGATTTCCTTGCCTGCAACATCAAATATATTGATTTGACAATTTCAGGGCAGTCCATAAAAGAAGTTTCTGCTAAGAAACATTATAAATTAGCTATTTTATGCTGCAATTAATTGGTTGTGAAGTCTGTTAGTTTTACTTTCGTGACTCGAATAAAAGTGTATCTATTTCTAAAATAAAAATCTGTTATTCTATGAGCAATTTACTGACTTCTTCTATAGGACAGAAACTCCTGATGAGCATTTCAGGTTTGTTCCTGATTTTGTTCCTCTTTGTACATTTAATTCTGAATTCCTTCCTGCTGCTCGATGGAGTGTTTGGATTTAAAGAAACTGGCCAGATGTTCAATGCCGGAGTTCATTTCATGGGAACCAACCCATTAATAAAAGTCATTGAGCCAACTCTGGCCCTGGGATTTATCGTACATATCATATATTCTTTGATTCTGACATTCCAGAACTGGAAGGCGCGCGGTCCGCAGAGTTATGCTTCAGGCAATAAAACATCCGGCGTTGAATGGGCTTCAGAAAACATGCTGGTGCTGGGTATTGCAATTTTTGCATTCCTCGCAGTACACATTTTAAACTTCTACATGAAGATGAAAGGTTTCATCGCATGGGAAGGCGGCGAAGTTGAATTTCCGTTCTTCGGAACCATGGCAAAAGGCGAAAATGCCTATGCACTTGTAAACGGAACTTTTAAAAGTCTGCCAATCGTCATTCTTTACGTGGTTGGATCGGTAGCACTGGCCTTTCACCTGGCTCACGGGTTCTGGTCAGCTTTCCAAACCATTGGCTGGAACAATGTGATCTGGATGCCTCGTTTGAAATGGATCAGCAACATTGTGGCCATTATTTTGGGTGGTGGTTTTACGGTGATCGCGTTGGCACAATACCTGTTTTTCTAATTCTCTAAAAAACTGAAACATGAGTAAATTGAATGCAAGGATTCCTGAAGGGCCTCTGGCTCAAAAATGGACCAATTATAAAGATCACCAGAAACTGGTGAATCCTTCCAACAAACGTAAACTTGATATAATCATCGTTGGAACTGGATTGGCCGGAGCTTCGGCTGCTGCTTCGCTGGGCGAAATGGGTTTCAATGTTAAAAGCTTCTCGATACAGGACTCGCCCCGTCGTGCCCACTCCATTGCTGCCCAAGGTGGTATCAATGCTGCAAAAAATTATCCAAACGACGGCGACTCTGTTTTCCGTTTGTTTTACGATACCATTAAAGGGGGTGACTACCGTTCCCGCGAAGCTAATGTTCATCGTCTGGCCGAAGTGAGCAACGACATTATAGACCAATGTGTGGCCCAGGGAGTTCCGTTTGCCCGCGAATACGGCGGTTTGCTCGACAACCGTTCGTTCGGTGGAGCACAGGTTAGCCGTACTTTCTATGCCAAAGGACAAACAGGTCAGCAGTTGTTACTGGGAGCTTATCAGGCATTGATGCGCCAGGTAAACTTAGGTTCAGTGACCATGCACACACGAACTGAATTAGTTGACATCGTAATTGTTGATGGAAAAGCCCGCGGCATTATTGCACGCGATTTGGTTACCGGCGAATTGCAGCGTCATTTCGGACATGCAGTAGTATTGGCTACAGGAGGCTACGGAAATACTTTCTTCCTTTCGACCAACGCAATGGGATCAAACGGATCGGCAATTATTAAAGCTTACCATAAAGGTGCCATGTTTGCCAATCCTTGTTATGCACAGATTCACCCAACATGCATACCTGTTCATGGTGAATCGCAAAGCAAACTGACATTGATGTCAGAATCGTTACGTAATGATGGCCGGATCTGGGTTCCGAAGAAAAAGGAAGATGCCGAAGCCATTCGTGCCGGAAAACTAAAACCAATACAAATTACTGAAGACGACCGCGATTATTATCTCGAACGCCGTTACCCGGCTTTCGGGAACCTGGTTCCGCGCGACGTGGCTTCGCGTGCGGCCAAGGAACGTTGTGATGCCGGATTCGGTGTCGGTGCAACCGGATTGGCTGTTTACCTCGATTTCAAATCTTCGATCGACCGTCTGGGAAAAAACACCATTGAGGAGCGTTACGGAAACCTCTTCCAGATGTACGAAAAGATAGTTGACGAAAATCCATATGAAATCCCAATGATGATATATCCCGCCATTCATTATGTGATGGGCGGACTTTGGGTGGATTACGAATTGCAAACAAATATTCAGGGACTGTTCTGCTGTGGTGAAGCCAACTTCTCCGACCACGGAGCAAACCGTTTGGGGGCATCTGCTTTAATGCAGGGATTGGCTGATGGATATTTCGTGTTACCATACACCATCCAGAATTACCTGGCTGACGATATTGCCGTGAAACGTATGACCACCAACGAACCTGAATTTACGGAAGCAGAGAAGGCTGTTAAAGTCCGTTTCGAAAAGCTGATGAGCATCAGGGGAAAACGTTCGGTTGATAATCTGCACAAAGAACTTGGTTTAGTGATGTGGGATTTCGTGGGTATGGCGCGTAACAAAGAGGGCCTGAAAAATGCCATCGAAAAAATCGCCGCTATTAAAAAAGAATTCTGGACCAATGTTCGTATTCCGGGAAATATCACCGGAATGAACATTGAACTTGAAAAAGCCAGCCGTTTAGCCGACTTCATCGAAATTGGCGACCTGATGGCTCGCGATGCACTGAACCGTGAAGAATCTTGCGGAGGCCACTTCCGTGAAGAATACCAGACTCCTGAAGGCGAAGCGCTTCGTCAGGATGATAAATTTGCCTACGTTTCCTGTTGGGAATTTAAAGGCAGCGATGCCGCTCCCGAACTCCACAAAGAAGAACTGGTTTACGAAAGTGTTTCAATGGTTCAGCGTAATTACAAGTAATGGCTTTTTAAAAAGACATCAATCATGGAAAAAACAATCAATATAACGATTAAGGTTTGGCGTCAGGACGGTCCGAAAGAGAAAGGCCGTTTCGAAACCTACAAATTAGCTAACGTTTCAACCGGCAGTTCTTTTCTTGAAATGCTCGACATGGTAAACGAGCAGCTCATTAACGAAAACAAAGAGCCGGTAGCATTCGACCACGATTGCCGTGAAGGTATTTGCGGAATGTGTTCGTTGTACATCAATGGCCGCCCACATGGACCGGACGATGATGTAACAACCTGCCAGTTGCATATGCGCAAATTCAAAGACGGACAAACCATTACCATCGAGCCCTGGCGTTCGGCTGCATTCCCGGTTATCAAAGATTTGATTGTCGATCGCCGTGCGTTCGATAAAATCATTGCTGCCGGTGGTTATGTGTCGGTAAATACTGGTGGAGTTCCTGATGCCAACGCTATCGCAATCCCGAAAGTGGATGCAGACGAAGCAATGGATTCTGCTTCGTGCATCGGTTGTGGAGCTTGTGTTGCTGCTTGCAAAAACGGTTCGGCTATGTTGTTTGTGTCTGCAAAAGTCAGCCATTTGGCTATGTTGCCGCAAGGACGCGTTGAAGGCGCCCGTCGTGCCAAAGCGATGGTTGCCAAAATGGATGAGCTTGGCTTTGGAAACTGTACCAACACCGGCGCCTGCGAAGTGGAATGCCCGAAAAACATTTCGCTTTCGAACATTGCAAGGTTGAACCGTGAGTTCTTAAGCGCCAAATTGCAAGATTAGTCTAATTTCACACCTTACACTTAATAAGCTCCGGAGGTTCGTTCTTCGGGGCTTTTTTTATGCTGGAATCCTTGTTCATATGGGTTTCAGAAAGGTAACCCCCCTGTTTGAAATTATTATTTATGCCACACAACATATTGTAGTATAGCGCTGTGTGTTATATGATTATGATTATAATGGGGGGGTGAGGATAAATATATATTGATTTTAACAAAAGAATAGTGTAAATTTATATGAAAACAACCCGGCAGTTGCCGGGTTGCCAAATTAATGATTGTTTAACCGGGCTGGGAAGTTCCAGCTTCCCGCCCACAACCTTTGTAAAAGTATGAAAAAAATTAGAAATTTAGTTTTGATTTCAACGCTCTTATGTGCTTTAACGGGAGTTCGTGCAAAAACTCTATTCTTAAAATTGTACCGATAAATATAGCTTTACAAAATCATTTTCAAGGCTGTATGAGGAGATAATTTCTTTGTCCTGATCAATTTGCATTTTATCGTTTTTGAAAGAAAGTAACCTGAAAAGGCCTAAAAAAGACCGTTCAACAAGGTTCAAAATATTGAAAGCGCACTTTTTCAGTGCTTTACACAATTCTATAAACCCTAGTATTGAAACACACCTGGTCAGGTTGTAACCAATAAATTCCAACCCTACTTCTCCAAGAACCTTTTCTTTCCCTTTCATCAGTGTGAAAATAAACCCACGCTGTCGTTTCAAGGTTCCGAAAGGATGTTCGGCCAATTGTTGTCGTTGCCGGTAGTAGTTGGGATTGGCCATTACCCGTGCATTGTTCCGTTCCATACTCCGGGCATATTCGCTTCGGTCGATGGACCTTCCGTTCAGCTTTTGTTTGGTGCATTTATCCCTTCTCGTACAGCTTTTACAGGCTGTAGTGGTGTAACGCCTAAAACGTAACGGAGGTTTGTTCCCGGGGTTTTTATGGCTGTACCAAACATTGGTGGTGGTAAGTGTTTCCCCTGCCGGACAGGTGTAGTTATCTTCTTCCGGGTTGTAAACAAACGAGGTTACGGGATAAAGGCCATTATCATTTGTTGATGGTGCCCTTGGGGATACGTAGGTGGTGATATTTTCCTTTTCGCATTCCATCAATTCTCCACCGGTATGATAGCCTTTGTCGGCAAGTACATCCATTTGTTCCACCTGAAGGAGTTCCTTTGTGGCGATGGCCATTTGGGCAAGTGCATGGCTATCATTCACATCGCCGGTTTCGTATTCCACCAGCAGTTTGTTCTTCGAGTCGATGGAAGCCTGTACATTGTATCCAACCTGGACACTGTTGCGTTGGAAAACTACCGAGCGGGAGTCGGGATCGGTAAGCGAAACCTGTTCTTCGCCCGTTGTTTTTAGTTGATGTTCTACCTCCTGATAGCCCTCTTTCCGCTGCTTTTGAAGTTCTATTTTGGTTAACAATTCCTGCTGGTCTTCTTCACGGTCGCACTGGTCAAGCTGCAATTCGTACTCCGACACCTTGTGGTCAATGTAAGCAAGGTGTCGGTCTATTTTTGCCTGGTTCAGGTTGTTCTTGAGCGAGTTCTGTGCCCTGATCTTGAACGAATCAACGGCAATGGTTTTTCCATCGACCAGGTCCCATTCTTTAAGCAACCTGATAAAACTCCGGAACACCAGCCTGAAGGCTTTGGAGTGGTTTTTCCTGAAATCAGCAATGGTTTTGTATTTCGGGCTTTGGCAACAGGTGAGCCACATGGCTTCGAGGTTCAGCGCAGCTTCACGTTCCAGTTTGCGCGAGGTGCGGATTCCATAATGGTAACCATACAGGTAAAGTTTCAATAAAATGGAGGGGTGGTACGAAGGCCTCCCTTCTTCTTTGCACTGTACATGGGCAAATCCGAAGCTTTTCATATCAATGGCATCAACGAATGAATCGATGGCCCTCACGAAGGAATCTTTGGGCACCATCTCCTCCATGCTGATCATAAATAGCTGATTTCTTTCTTCGCCGGTAACGTGTGGCATAATATGTGGCTTTTGATTATACCTTGAAGATATCAAAAACCATCTTAATGCCAAAATATCAAGCAGTTAAGATATTAACAATTGAGAGAGTTTTTGCACAGTCTGACGGATGTGAAAAAAATCCGGTCGAAGAGGAATCACGACCAACCCCTGATGGGTTAACAATTGAACAGGCCAAATCGTTTGTTGAAGATCAAAGGCTAAGCCAATTTACGCTAAAATCTGGTGATTTGCAGAAAAAAACAATCAACATTAAAGCTGATTGGGACAAAGCGAAAAGCAGCAACAACGAAAAAGTAAGTGTTATTGAGACAGAAATTCTGGCCCAGGGCAGGTTTGGGTTTGCCACAGCCGAATCGATGGATGCATGGAAGGCAACGAACAGCAAAAGCTATATCCATTCAATGTCGAGATTAGTAGTTATTCAAGAAAAGAAAACAGGCGAAATGTATTCTTTTATTATGAGCGTTGTTGGAGGCAAGTCCTATTTTGAAGGTAAAAAGTTTAACCTATGGGACAATACCTATTTAAAGAGGGATAAAGACCTGACGGGTTATGTACTTTTCCATAACCTTTCAGGCGAATTTGTGAACGGATGGATTTATTGCGATGGCGAAATAACGAATTCAATTGCTGAACCCGAAAATCTTGATTTATCGGTACAGTTAAAATCTGCCACAACAATGCAATCCATTTATATGTGGGTAGAAGAATGCACTTATCTTTGGACGATCGTAGGAGGCCCTGGATTAACGAGTACGTACTCAGAGCAACTGGTAGGTTGCCAGGACATCCTGGTTTTCGTTGGATATTACGATTATGGCAGTACATCAGGTGGCGGGGGAGGAACATCCGGTGGTTACATCCCAGGAACCAACCAACCCTGCAATTGCCCCGACATTTGTCCGGTTTGTGGCAAATGCATTGTTGAGGTTACATTAAAAAACGCTCCTCTGCCTGGTGAAAGTGGGACTACAAACACCATTACCTGTCCGAAGTGCAATTGCCCGCCACGAAATCCAATCCCAACAATCAGTTCATTGACGTCAGGGTTCAATGTAGTCGCTAAAATGTCAGCAGAAGACGTGTATTCTTTCATCGGAGGAAATGCTTTAATAAATTATCAATCTAATCGTACTGCCTTCAGAAATGCTTGCGCATTAAGATTAAGTTACACATTAAACATGATCTCAGGATATGAAATTCCATTTGTTGAAGGACAAACGATCTCTGGTGATGTTAATAAAGATGGTACAAAAGAATGGTATTTTTACAGAGTGTCAGATATGGTAAATTATCTTAATGGGATTTTTGGATCTTGTACTTTGACAGATACAAATAGTATTAACGGTATGACAGGCATTATTTGGCAAAGTGACTGTGGATGGGATGATGCGTCTGGTCATATTGACATCTGGAATTCTAATAATGCCCTAGGTCATTATTATGATGGGTGTAGTGTTGTGTATATTTGGAGAAATTAAAAATTTAAAAACTATGAAAAAATTAATCTATTTAAGCTTAGTATCGATTTTTTGTTCGATTTATTCAAGTGCACAAAACGATATTTTAACTAGAAAATGTTCATCTAAAGAATTGGAACCAAACAATTGCGGATATATTAATTCTTCGGGGAAAATAATTATTCCTTTTGGTAAATATACATACTGTTTTACTGAGAAGTTTGATAAGATGGCCATAGTTTCCTTAAAAGATAAACCAGGATATTATGCTATTGATAGAAAAGAAAACATTTTATTTGAAGTACTTGGTTACGACAATGCTCCAGATAAATTATGTGAAGGCCTAGTGCGTATAAAAAAAGATGGGAAAATTGGTTTTGCAAACGAAAATGGGGAAATTATAATACAACCTCAATTTGAAGCAGCGATGCCTTTCAGCAAGGGATATTCTGCAGTTTGTATCGGTGGTACCTTAGCAAAAGATGGTGAATATGATATTAGAGTAAATGGGAAATGGGGATTAATAAATAAAAACGGAGGAGTTGTTGTAAAAGTTATTTACGAAGATTTGAGGAATATCAATGGTGAAATAAAAGTGAAAGAAAATAAAATATGGAAATCAATTTCTATTGAATAATTTATCCTTGTTTGTTCCTCATTTAAGTAATAGAGAAAACAGAGTGCCAGTTTGTTTCCAATATTAAAAGCTCCGAAGATGAATTCTTCGGAGTTTTTTTTCAATTGACCAGACATAGATAAAGACTGAATAACCTGCAAATCCATCTTTTGGGACTGCAAACCACAATTTTTACTCCTTCTGCATAGCCATTTAACCTGCCTGATAACCAAAAACATAGGCTTAACAGGATAAATTCAGGTAGTTTATGAGCAGCAGCCTGTTGATATCTCTTTTTATTTTAACGGTATTTTACTGCCTGTCAATTAATTAACAAGTCTTGTGAACAATTGGGTGTTGATTAGTTCTTTTGCGAAGATCAGAATGATGAATGCTGAATTTGTATATTCGCAATAGTCTATCTAAAAAATACCTTATGCCTTACAGGAGATTACCGAATACAGATGTGGCCAGGCTTCGTGCCATTGAAGCCGGACTGGAACTTGGTAAGAGAACCGCCTTAACAAAGCTGGCATTCAGCCAACAGACCCTTGAAAAGCTGCAGATTTTTTATCCGCATTTTCTGGGGGCCATCCGTCAGCTCAATATCTCCAAGCAAAACCAGTTTGATCGTTCCAAAGAGTACGGCGAAATTTTCAGGAAATCGAAACTTTATATCTCTCATTTTCTTCAGGTCGTGAACTTTGCCATTTTACGCGGCGAGATGAAACCTGAAGTCATCGAGTTTTATGGCCTGAAAATGAATTCCAAAGCCACGCCTCCGCTAAATTTGGAAGCCAATGTGTTGACCTGGGGCGAACGGATTATTGATGGCGAACAAAAAAGGGTCATGAAAGGTGGCAGCCCGATTTACAGCCCATCAATCGCACTGGTCAAAGTACATTACGAAGAATTCAAAGAAGCCTACCGTCATCAGAAGATGCTTCAGAATATTACCAACCGCGCATCGGTAAAAGTAGCTGAATTGCGCGAGCAGGCCGACGAATTGATTCAGGTGATGTGGAACGAAGTTGAAAATTCGATGGTTCACCTTTCGGATGACGAAAAGAGGGAAAAAGCATCTCAATATGGCATCGTTTATGTTTACCGAACTTCGGAACAGAAGAAAACAGAAATTGATAATTTACAGCAGAGTATTGTCTTTTCTTAATAAAAATCAATCAATTCGTGATGCCTGTGAATCAATCTGATTTGCAGGCATTTTTGTTTTAGACTGCTCGTTGCGGTAAATCAAAAAAAGTAAAAAACCAACGATTGTAAAACTGAAAATAACCAGCGGAAGTTGTTTGACGCCAGTTCCCCACTCTTCCACATCTTTCGAAATTACTCCTTTATTGATCAGGTAATAACCAAATACTCCCATGGTATTGTTAACGAAATGAGCCAGAATCGGCACCCACATCGTTCCGGTCCATACAAGCAGATAGCCAAACATGGCTCCCAGCGCCATTCGTGGAAGAAACCCGTAGAATTGCATGTGCATGGCGCTAAACAAAAAAGCGGCAATCCAGATTCCCCAATGGTGGTTTTTGGTCCAGTTGGTCAAAATCCGCTGAATCACCCCGCGGAACATCAGTTCTTCTCCCAGAGCAGGAATAATAGCAATCATCAAAATATTGAAAAGTAATCCGGAAACACTCTCCACTTTCATAAATTTCTCAACCATTAATTCTGCTGTGTCTTCCATGGTACGCATCCAGTTTTCAATTCCTGAAAGTGATTCGGGAAATGACATCTGACTATTGATCGCCCCTATAAAATTAATGAACGGAATGACCATAAGTAAACTGATAGCAGCCAGAAAGTAGGTTTGCCAGCGTGTTGTGCGATTTAGCTGCAAATATTCGCCGATATTTCCGTGGTAGAGCAAACCCAAAATAAACGGAGGGACAACAAATAACCCAGTAGATTGAAGAACCTGAAAATATTTCAGGAAACCGATATTTTCCGGAGAGTTTAAACCTTCAGGCGAAAGGCTGCCGGTGAGCGCTGCCATTCCAAAAAAAGGAATTGCAACAATCATCCCAAGTACCATAAGTACCAAAACCGAAGCTACCATGACAAATAAGGCAAACATCAGTTGGGCAAAAGGTTTCATTCCGCGAAAAGCAGTGGTTGACATAGCGATGTTTTTTTTCGGAAGCAAAGATAGTTTTATAAATTAATCAGATCTTCCATCTCCTTCAAATGTAAATCAAAATGTTGCGGATAATATTCAATCATTTCGTGCAGTGAAATAAGTTTGTCTTCGCCGCTGATCCATTGATTTTCGAGTTTGGTTAAATCAACATTTCGGATAACATGAATCAAATGCAGATTGGCATATTTCCAGAGCTGAACCAAATTTGGCCAGTCTTCATGTTGGTAATCCTGAATGGCAATCCAACGGTCGTTGTTTCCAAAAGTGGCGTAATTCGGGAATGACATGGGATTTTCGCGGTATTGCAAATGAACAATCCGGTGCGTATTGTTCGATGCCGAATCGACCAAATGTCCCAGGATTTGGCGGATGCTTCGGTCCTGAATGTTCTTCCGGTTGCTGATAACCTCTTCCGGAAGTGCCAGCAAGCGAGGTTCCCAAACTTCAAGCAACTGAAGAATGTTCTGGCAAGAATTTTCGAATGGATTCATAGTTATATTCCTTTTAAGATGAGAAATAGTTGTAAATGATTCGCAAAATAGTAAATTGTAAATAGTTAAATTGTAAATCTCAAAAAATTTATACTTTTGCGCCGAGCTTTCAGGTGAAGGCCGTGTACTTGGTAACCACGTAAAAAACAAGAAATGAAAAGAGAAGTATCTGTTCTGTTTATGCTTGCCGGCATTTTATTTGCCACCTGTTTGTTGATTTCCAACATCCTTGCCACCAAAATTTTAATGATCGGACCTTGGGCTGCACCTGCCGGTGTGCTGATTTTCCCGATTGCATACATAGTGAACGATGTTATTACAGAGGTATGGGGCTTCAAGAAAGCACGAATGATTATCTGGACCGGGTTTGCGGTGAATATCCTGGCAGTTTTGTTTTTCACCATCGGAATTGTAATTCCCGGCGCTCCGTTCTGGCAAAACCAGGAAGCGTTTGCCACTGTTTTAGGCAATACACCCAGAATTGTTGCAGCCAGTTTGAGCGCCTATTTAATCGGGTCATTTCTGAATGCCTTTGTAATGAGCCGAATGAAAGTAGCCACGAAAGGAAAAGGATTCTCCGGAAGGGCAATTCTGTCAACCCTGGTCGGGGAAAGCGCAGACTCGTTGATTTTCATCAGCATTGCATTTGCCGGAGTTTTTCCGATTGGCGTGTTAATCACCATGATTTTTACCCAGGCTGCGATAAAAACAGTTTACGAAATTCTAATCCTGCCAGTCACCATTTGGGTAGTTGGTTTTGTGAAACGCGTGGAAGGAATTGATACCTTCGATACCGGCTTGTCGTACAATTTGTTCAGGGTAAAAGAGATTTAACTAATGAACACTAAAGCGCTGGTTGTATTTTCAGGAGGACAGGACTCGACCACCTGCCTGTTTTGGGCATTGAAGGAATTTGATGAGGTGGAAACTCTGTGTTTCGGCTACGGACAACGGCACAGCACCGAATTGGAAGCGGCACGTTCAATTGCTGAAAATGCCGGTGTGCCCTTCACTCTTCTTAACCTGGATTTGCTGAAAAAAATTACCCATAATTCGCTGACCGATTCAACAATTGATGTTGAAGATAATAAACCAGAAAATCGTCCGCCAAATACGCTGGTCGAAGGGCGGAATATGCTCTTCCTGACTTTTGCCGCCATCTTTGCCAAAGGAAAAGACATCCCAAATCTGGTTACCGGAGTCGGTCAGGCCGATTACAGCGGTTATCCCGATTGCCGCTTCGAGTTTATCCATTCGTTGAATCAAACGCTGAACCTTTCGATGGACTTTCCATTTACCATTCACACACCACTGATGTGGAAATCGAAAAAGGAAATCTGGGCATTGTCTGACCAACTTGGCGTATTCGAACTGGTTCGTACCCAAACAGTGACTTGTTACAATGGAATCATTGGCGACGGCTGCGGCCACTGTCCGGCTTGCCAACTACGGAAAAATGGATTGGAAAGCTACTTAGCGACGCCCTAAATCCCCCGAAGGTGGACTTGGCGCAATCAGATAAACAACACGAAACCCGTAACACGAAACAATATTATGAACGACTTAAAAAATCTCGGAAACGAAAGCAAATACCTGTTTGAATATTCGGTGGAAATGCTGGAAAGCTTTGAAAACAAACATCCGGAGAACGATACGATGGTCAAATTCAACTGTCCTGAATTTACCAGTCTGTGTCCCATTACCGGGCAACCCGACTTTGCTACCATTTACCTGAGTTATATTCCCGATCAGAAACTGGTGGAAAGTAAAAGTTTAAAACTGTACCTGTTCAGTTTCCGCAACCATGGCGCGTTTCACGAAGATTGCATGAACATCATCATGAAAGATCTAATTGCCCTGATGGATCCGAAATACATCGAAGTTTGGGGAAAATTCATGCCACGCGGTGGCCTCAGCATAGATCCATATTGTAATTATGGAAAGCCTGGAACTAAATATGTCCAGATGGCCGAATACCGGATGATGAACCACGATTTGTATCCGGAGAAAGTGGATAATCGGTAAGGATTATTTTTTCTGAATCAGCAAGGTGACCACCAAATCTTCGGGTTTCGAATTGGCACCATATTTCGGGTAAGGTTTGGCATCCACAATTTTCATTGTAAATCCCTCAGGCACTTTTTGCAGGTCATTTAATACAGAGTGCAGTTCGATATTCGTTTTATTGTTGGGGCTTGTCCATTCACCTTTCAGGGTAACTTCTCCTTGCCAAACACAAACAACTCCTTCCGGACAGCGTGAATCACCGATTTCTTTTAACAGTAAGGTATATTGTCCATCACCGGAGGTATAAAGCTGATTAATTCGAAAAGCCGATTCGTGACCAATGGTGAATACCGGGTCAAAAATATTTTCTTCGCAACTCATTCCTGAAAAGAGGAAGAAAACAAGCAGGTATTTTATTACAGATAAAGTTTTCATTGGTGTACGTATTGTTTTTAACTAAGACGGTAGAAATCCGGTTTTAGTTGCGTAGGCTACAGATTAAGTGACGAACTTTTCAGCAAATTTAGGAATGGCGATAAAAATATCAGACGTTTTGTCTCTTTGGCGCTTTGTTACTTACTTTGCATAGAATTTCAAAATGGCAAAAAGAAAATACATTGAAAATCGGATCAATTGAATTAGGTGAAATGCCTTTGTTTTTGGCGCCCATGGAGGATGTGACGTACAAGTCGTTTCGGTACATGTGCAAAAAATTTGGCGCCGATGTAATGTACACCGAGTTTGTGTCGTCGGAAGCGCTGATCCGCGACATTCAGAAGACCAAACAAAAAATGACCTTGTTTGATTTCGACCGTCCGGTAGCTATCCAGATTTACGGGCACGATATCAATTCAATGGTTGAGGCAGCCAAAGTTGCCGAAGAGTCACAGCCCGATTTCATAGATATTAATTACGGCTGTCCGATGAAAAAAATCATTCGTCACGGAGCAGGCGCTGGCATGTTGCTCGATCCGGAGAAAATGCAGCGAATGACTGAAGCGATTGTGAAAGCGGTGAAAATTCCGGTTACCGCTAAAACCCGACTCGGCTGGGACGAAAACAGCAAAATTATTGTTGACGTTGCCGAACGCTTGCAGGACGCCGGGGTTGCTGCCTTGGCCATCCACGGGAGAACCCGTAATATGTTGTACACCGGAGAGGCCGACTGGTCGTTGATTGCCGATGTTAAAAATAATCCTCGCATGAAGATTCCGATTATCGGAAATGGCGACATTAATGGTCCGGAGAAAGCCAAAATATTTCTTGATCAGACTGGAGTAGATGCGCTGATGATTGGCCGCGGTTCGATTGGCCGTCCGTGGATATTCAGAGAAGTAAAACATTACCTGAAAACCGGGGAGTTATTGCCACCGCCAACTGTTTCTGATGTGGTTCAGAATGTGCGCGACCAACTGAAAATGTCAATAGAATGGAAAGACAATGTACGCAGCGGAATTCTGATGATGCGCCGTCATTTTGCCAAATATTTCCCGACTTTGCCCAATTTCCGGGAACACCGGATTCGGCTGTTACAAGCCGAAACGATGGAGTCTGTTCAGGAAATGTTGGATCTGATTGAAACAAATTATGCAACTATTCGGGTTGATTATACCAATGTGAGTTTGAAATGAAAAAAATCCGTACCATACAAATCGGGGCGAATCTGTTCAACCTGTTTGCCGATGAATTGAAATCGGCCAAATACCGGAAACATTATTCTGATGCTTCGTTTTGGGCAAAGCTGAAAAGATATTCGAAAATTGCCGGAATGAAAGTGGTTTATCCCGCACTGTTGCTGCAATACATGATGAAATCGGATGACGTTCCACTTAAAGCCAAATTAATTTTATCGGCTGCACTGGGTTATTTTATTCTTCCTATAGACTTTATTCCTGACATTGCCCCTTTACTTGGATTTACAGATGACCTGGGGGTTTTGCTGCTTATCATCCGGCAAATGGCAGTTTATATCACTCCTGAAATCAGGGAAAAGGCCAGGAAGCATGTCTTTAAATGGTTTGGCGAAACCGAAAGCGCCGAATTGGATATTTTAGACAAGGAGTACTCGAATTGATCATGGACTATTTGTTACCAAAATACTTTCTGGTAAAAATCCCCTAAAGTTCAGTCCTGTAACTGCCTTTCGCAGAGGATGAGTATGTCAGGGTGTTCCTGCGATACCTAAAATCGGGTCCAACAACAAAATTTCTGAAAAGAAAGTAACCTAATCTTGGAGCCAGAGAGTAGTTTATAGTTTTATATGAGTCCCGGAATTTTTCTTCTCCTGTAAGGTAATCCCTGGTAAAATAATCACTGGTTCCCAATGAAATCCCAAAGCCTACAGTAAAAGGTTTTGAGTCATAGTCCCAATCTCCTAACAGATTAATTCCTCCTCACACCATAAAGGTTCCTTTTTCAATTTGAGCGGATAAACTTATTGAGGTGACAAAAAATAAAGCAACCATCAGGATTTGTTTCATGGCTAATAATTTAGATTTTCACTAAATTAAACATAAATTATCAAATAACAAGTCAGTTGAAACAATACATGACCGATAAATATAAATCCAGACTACCTTTTTAATTTCAAGTAATCCGGATTTAATTAATTATTCAAAAATTTATTTTTCAGACTCCGGCAATGCAAGCACCTGCCCCCGTTCAAGCAGCTTTTCTTTTAAAACTTTGTAAGGAATATCCTGTACTGCGTGATCAATATCAATGGCTTTGCAGGCAGCGATGGCAGCCGACTGCCCGAGTATCATAAACACCGGTTCCATGCGGATAGAGCCGTAAGCAATGTGACTCGATGATACACAAACCGGAACCAGCAGGTTCTGGCATTCTTCCCTTTTCGGAATGATTGAACCATACGAAATGGCATACGGAGCTTGAGGATGAACGCCCACATCGCCTTCGTTTTGGACATATCCATCGGAAGTGACATATCGTTGAATATTGTGCGAATCCATGGCGTACGAACCCATTCCAACCGGGCTGGGAACCTCGCTTTTGGCCAGTACATCGTTTTCGGTCGAAACATAAACACCCAGCATGCGCCGTGATTCGCGGATGTACAACTGCCGCGGCCAGTTACCGTTATCCTGAAATTCGTCTTTGGCCAATCCCCAATTCTGCATTTCTTCCTGAATTTCCTTCGGCACACGTGGATCGTTGGCCACAAAATAGAGCAATCCTTTCTGGTAATCTTCATGTGCTTTGATGATTTCCTTCCGGCGTTCGTACGATGCTTCAGGGTAATCGTAATTCATGCCAATATAATCCATGCTGAAAGGACCGTGGTTGTTGGTGTCGGTTTTCCGGTTCGGAATCAGGTCGAACTTGCCAAACCATTCGCGCCATCCGGCATCAAACACACGGGCAAGCAGTTCATAATTCTCCGGATCGTAATTCTCAGGTTTCGGGAAGGCCACCCGATTATCGTGATGATTGCTCATGCACAAACGAAAACAATACGCCTGAATTTTAGTATCACCGGTACAGTTGGCTACAATTGGTTCAGGAGAAATACCATATAGCAAACCACTTTCAGGCTTTCCGGGTGTTTTGTACGGATCAATCTGATTTTTGAAAAAATGGCCATGATGCCGGGCATCGGCCTGAACACCGTTCCATGTTTCACCATAAACAGAACAGGCTTCGCGGCCAACATGATACGACACACCGGCAGCAGCCATCAAATCACCTTCGTAAGTGGCATCAATAAACATTTTTCCTGAAAACATCTTTCCTGAAAGTGTTTTTATTGATTTGATTTTCGCGTTTTTCTTGACTACCCCTGAAGATCGGTCGAGCCATTCGTTGCGCAAAACGGTGATTTTATTTTCAGAAATAAAGTCTTCGAAAACCTGCCCGGCCACATGAGGCTCGAAAATCCACATGGTTCTGTTTTCGCCGTCCATAGCTACCGTTCCCTGTCCTTTGTTCCCATATTCCGAATGTTTTTGCCATTTCCATGCAGCCGAATCGTTGTAATGCAGCCACACCCTGTGATAAAACTCGCGCGACAGTCCGCCGATTGTTGATTTATTTCCGGTATCGGTATAACCTAATCCGCCCGAAGACAATCCACCCAAATGCGTATCAGGCGATACCACCAATACTGTTTTACCCGATTGTACGGCTTCAGCCGCTGCAATTACCGCCGCCGAAGTTCCGCCATAGATAATGATGTCGGCTGAATATTCGTTGGGATTGCCTTGTTTGTTTTGGCATCCGAAGTAAAGAAATGTAACAGCCACCAATGAGCATAAGACAGGAGTTCGAATTGACCAAAAAAGTTTGTTCATGGTTATTGGTTTTTAGGTATAGTTTCAAGGTTAATTAGTTTTACCTGAATAGCAGTTGGGAGAAATAGTATAGATCGCTCTTCCATACCTTAAAATCGTGCACACCCTGTTCAACATGCCAGATATGAGGCACTTTATTTTCTTTGCAATATTGATGTAATCTTTGGCTGAAAATGATCAGACCATCTTCGTTCCCGCAGGAAATCCAGAGCAGTTTTAATTTTTGGGCAGTTTCTGTCGGATTTGGAATCAGGATTACAGGAGCTTTGGTATTGGGAGCCGATGAGAATCCGCCAACCCAGGCAAAGGTGTAGAGGTTTCCCAATCCGAAGTTAAGCGACTGACCTCCGCCCATTGATAAACCTGCCAGGGCGCGGCTTTCGCGATGCTGAATGACCGGATATTTCGCTTCGATAAAAGGAATCAGGTCGTTCAGTAAATCTTTTTCGAAGGTGGCAAACGAAGCAGCTTTTTCCGGATCGAAAACATTCCCTTCGGCACGGTCGTTTTTCATAGCCCTTCCGTTGGGAAGGACCACAATCATTGAGGCAATTTTATTTTCAGCATACAAATTATCCAGAATAATCTCCGGATGACCATTGCGCAACCACTCAAATTCGTCGCCACCAATGCCATGCAGCAGGTAAAGAACCGAGTATTTTATACCTGAAGAATATTTGGGAGGCGTATAAACCAGCATCTTGCGTATGGCGCCAACCGTCTTTGATTCGTATTCAACGGTGTCGGTTTTCCCATGCGGAATGTTGCCGCGAAGCATGTCGAAGCCGACCGGAGCAGCGGGGTATGCAGGGACATCATCGGGGGCAAGCACAACCGGTTGTGACATTCGCCTTTTAGGCTCATCCGACAGGGCATTTTGATGATTTTCAGGTCTGGATCCCGCGCCTTTTTCCTGAGCAATAACCGGATTGTGGAAACCGGAAAGGACCGAGGCCAAAACAAGAATGTGAGGTAAATGAATATTCATCCGTTTATTTTTAGAAAGTGAAAATTAGGCAAAAAAAACTGATCTTCGCCATCTCTTTTCAATGAAATATGGCAAAAAACAAGTTTAGAACAATTGTTATCGGAAAAGCTGCTCTGCCCATTTGGCTGGCCTTATTAACTTTTGGACTTACCGAATTTTTTTCGCGGTACCCGAAAATCACCGAAACCGTCTATTCACAAGTACTCTACCCGATTTTTGCATTTTGCCTTTCATTTCTGAGCAAATGGTTTTCATTTTCGCTGGATGATGTTTTTTACGGACTTTTAGTTCTTTTTGTAATAACCATTTTCCTGATGACTGTTTTCAGGAAAATAAAATTCAGCAGGTTTCTGCTTCTTGTGATTCAAACACTGGCCATTTGCTACGTTCTTTTCTATTGGTTCTGGGGTTTTAATTATTACCGAAGCGGAATCAATAATCGGTTATCCATTGCCATATCCAAACCCGATACCGTACAGTTTATGAGGGTTCTGGAAGATCTGATTGCCCGGACCAATGCTTCGTATTGCAATTTTGACAGCATTTCAAAAGTCGAAATCAATGCATTGGTTGAAGCTTCCTATCAAAAACATGCTTCATTCCTTAAATTGAGCTATCCACTTGGAACACGCACACCGAAACCTATCACGCTCAGTTCATTTTTTGCAAAAGCCTCGATTGCCGGTTATTACGGGCCGTTTTTCGGTGAAGTACACCTGAACGACAGCCTGTTGTTGATTGAATATCCGCAGGTGCTTGCCCACGAATTTGCCCATCAGTTTGGAATTACCAGCGAAGCCGAAGCCAATTTTTATGGCTGGCTGGTTTGTACTCAAAGTAACTCAAAACACCTTCAATACAGCGCCGACATCAGCATGATCAATTATTTTCTTTCGCAGGGAAGGCGGTTGCACAATTTTCAGGAACTTGTGCAACAAATCCAGAAACCAGTGATTGACGATATACGGAAAGTACAGAAACACTCGGAAAACATGCGGAATGAACGAATAGAGAAAGCCGCCGGAAAGGTGAACGATGTGTATCTGAAAACCAACAAAGTTGAAAAAGGCATTGAAGACTATTTTGGAGTAGTTCAGTTTGTGATGGATTATTCAACCGACTCGGTGGCGCAGAAGAGAGTTGGCAGTAAAAAGCCCCATCCCCACCCTTCCCCAAAATAGGGAAGGGAGTTTGGGCATTGATAATTCGGATCATTTTACCCTTACTGAGTTTTAGCAATACTCCTTTTAATGTAGATTAATGGCTGATTTATGCTATGTCTTTCCCATGATTGCGTCTAAAAGGATATTGCATATTTGAAAGCTGAACTTCAACCACAAAATAAAATTAGATTTTTCAAATAATAAGGAATAGATTGATTTCTTCATGACTCTGCTCCCTTCCCTTTCGGGGAAGGGTTGGGGATGGGGCTTCTTTTTTCTATTTTTATCCCGAAATTCAAAACCAAGAACATGCAATTACACCCGATATATGCCGGAAACTTTAGCTGCGATGGTGGTTCGCTGTTTAGCGTGATCCCGAAAGTCCTATGGAGCAAGGTTTATCCTGCCGATGTAAATAACGTGACCAAATTAACCATGCGTTGTTTATTGGTAGATACGGGTGAGCGCAAAATCCTGATCGAAGCAGGCGTTGGAAACCATTATCCGGAGAAAGTCCGGCAAAACAATGGGCATGAAGATACTGATGTCATTGAAAAATCACTGGCTGAAAAAGGTTATTCTGTTGACGATATTACCGATGTGCTTTTTACTCATCTTCATTGGGATCACTGTAATGGCGCGGTACTCAGCGAAAACGGACAATTGAAACTTCAGTTTCCGAAAGCGGTGCACTGGTGCAGCAAGCAGCAATGGCAACATTCCAAAATCTCTAATATCCGCGAACGGGCAGCTTATTATCCTGAAATATTGAATTTCCTGAAAACAGATGGAAACATGCATTTGGTAGAAGGAGATTGTGAACTTTTCCCCGGAATTTCGGTCCGTATGTTCGATGGTCATACACCCGGACAGATGATTCCGTTCATCACTTCAGGAGAAAAAACCTACGTTTATATGGCCGACCTGATTCCAACCGCTGCCAATATTCCGATAGTCTGGCTGGCAGCCTATGATTTGTTTCCGGTAACAGCACTGGAAGAAAAGGAAAGATTTCTGAAGGAAGCCGCCGAGAAGAATTACATCCTGTTTTTCGAGCACGACTTTTACACCGAATGTGCTACGGTGGAATGGAGCGAGAAAGGACCGAGGGTGAAGGATAAGTTTAGTTTTTAACTTACTGACGGGGTGACTTAAAGTCACCCCGTCAGTAAAATTATGTGCGAATGTATGCTTACGAAAGCACTGACATGGCAGCACCAATCAAATTGGCATTTTCAATGTGCGAAATCTGAACTTCAGTATCCAATCCGAGTTCAGAAATCAATTCTTTCAAGGTTGCATTTACGATATCAACATATTTGGTATCGTGGATTTTAACTTTGCTCCAGAATAAACTTCCTTCGGCCAATACCTGAACTTTTTTTACTGAAGGATAAGCAGAATTAAGGTTTAAAACCAATCCTGCAAGTGAAGCAGCTACCAGTTTGGCAGAGCGCTCGTAAATCTGGAATGCGGTTTCGGCATACTCCAGCTTAAATTGTTCCGGATTGTTCATCATCTTACTCAAACCGGCTGCATCCAGGTTTACGTCCAATCCGTCGTTTGGGAAAACAGCGCGGAAGATACGACCCAGGTACATACCCGAAATGGCTTTTTCGAAGCGCTGGAACCCTTTATTATCCGAGTTGGCATCCACCTCTTCATCAATGGGTGTAAGGTGCGGAGGATTGAAATTGCCTGATTCAAGATTGACTGGTGTTTCGCCTGACCAACCTTTCAAATCCTTAATTTTCGGAATATATTCTGAAGGAAAGAAAGTGGCCATATTGGTTCCTGTTCCTACAATCAAACCAATATATGCATCGTATCCCGGATTCATTAAACCTGCAAACAAACTGGTGATGGTGTCGTTTACCACGGCAATTTTTCCAAAGCTGCCATTGGTATTTTTATTCAGGTATTTAACCAGAGGTTCACCAATCGGATTTCCGGCCATTCCTTTAATATTTACTCCCTTGGTCCAAACGATTAGTTCGGCATCGCCATTGGTAAGTGATTTAGCCGGGTATGAAAAACAATATCCGATAGGAGAATTTTTAGGAATGTTTAATTGATTAATGGTTACAGCCTGCGAATTGTAAAGATCGTCTTCCGTAAATCCTTCCATTTTCATTTCGGTGATGTCTTTTTCGGCCATCCCGGTGATTTTGGTTTCTTCGCCTACCGAAACGACTGCAGCACGAAAATTAGTACCGCCCAAATCGAAAACGGTAGCTTCGCCACTTATGCCATCTTTTTTTGGATGAATGTAAGTTGGCAGGCACTTGATTTCTGTTAAGTCTTTCCGAAGTCCGGTCTCAATTTTTGATTTTAAATCCCTGGATATTTCGAGCAATTGATTGTTGGTTAAGGCAAATTGATTGTTCATGGTATGATTATTAGTTTATTGGAATATTTTTTAAATCAGGCTAAAAATAGAAAAATCCTCTCACATCAGCAAAAGGACTTTCGGTATTATTAATAAGCTGGAAATGGTTATCTGCCAACCCTAAACGACATCTTCAGGAGAAAGACATTATAAGGTTTGTCATCGAACAAGCTGGTCATATCGTTCCTGAAATCAAAATTTCCGTTTGAAATGGAATGATTGCGGGTTTGAGACCATACCAGGTAAATAGTAGAACCTGGCAAATACTCCCAACGGACAACCATGTTAGATAAAAACTCTTTCACATTGAAATCGGGCTGATCGAAGGTGTATAATTTATTTTGGGCCTGATCCGAAATCTGGTACTGTTCTGCTGAAGCATTTAAGCTAATTTCATTCCCGGCGAAATTCCGAAACCGACCGGTGTAATCATCGGCCCTTCCGTCAGTAATTTTTTTGAATTCAGTGTATTTTCCGCTCGACAGAAAAGGTTGCCCCCAATACTGAATACTCAGATCGGGAGTAATGTTATAGTTTACCCGTAGTGATGCACTCAGGGTTTTCTGGTTGATGCGGGCAAAAATGTACTCCGTTTTACCCGAATATTCCTGTTGGGTTACATATTGAAGTTCGTCGTTATTGGTTGTGAAATTTGGTGATAGTGTAATTTTCAGGCTTTTGGAAGGCCGGTAACCCAGGCTGACATCATAGTTTATCATCTCTTTCGAACCTTTCACGTTTCCTCCTAATGCCATAAACTGTGCTTCGGCTGTAAGTTTTTTCTGTTCGTTCGATCCAAAGGCAAACCAGATATTCTTTGTTCCCGGCAATTTGATTGCAGGCCCACCCCTTAATTCAGTGTTCGAAAGTCCTTCTCCATTGAAATTGCCCCCTAAATGAAAACTCCAATAGTTTTTAAAGGTTGTGTGCATATTCATGTTTCCTCCCGGCCCAGTCAATTCCCCGGCAAAATTCCATTCAGTCCACTGGTTCAGGTTCAGGTTCAGATTTCGGAAAATGGAGAATGGTTCATAAATGCGGTAACCCACCCAAACCACTTCCAGAATATTATCTGCCTGACGCATATAACCAACATCGTTCAATTCGAGTCCGGGCGATTTCCAGGCTGTAGCCGCCATAAATTTGAGTTTTCCCCCGTTTTTGGACAGTGTAATTTTACCTCCCTGTCCTGACAAGCTGGTTCGGGTCGGATCAAATTCAATGTGTGTGGCATCGGGACGCTGAAAGCCGTGAATCCATGATTGCTGCGTATTACTTATTGCTTCGGTACTTCCTTCAACACGACTGAAATAGGTACTTACATTGAATTCATAATCTTTGTTGTGCCACTTGTGCACAAAATCAAAACCCCCCGTGAATGCCGTTTTGTGGAGATAATTTAACTGTTCCTCTGCGAGATTCCGGTTAACCATGGTAAACATTCCGCCAACCAGGGTATTCCCTTTATCAAAATCTTTTTGCACACGACTTACTGTATAATTGGTAAAAGGCTCAATCATTTCGTTGCGTTGGTGCCCATTACTGATGTCGGCAAATTCTTTGGAAGTGAGACTTTCAAGAAGACCAAGTGACCATCCTTTTTTTGTTTTTCCGGTAATTTTCGCTGCTCCTAAAATGCTGGTAAACTCAGGAGCATCAACGAATTCACCATCCCTAAGTTCAGGGCTGTTATGTGGCCGGCGACCAATACGGCGCGAATAGAACAGGTTCTCGGCAGAGAAGCCGCCATCGCCAAACATCAAGGGATAACTCAGGATATTTTTACCTTCAATGAAAAACGGGCGTTTTTCCTGAAAAAATGTTTCGAAGGAGGTGAGGTTTACCTGAGATGGGTCGGCTTCAACCTGACCAAAATCGGGATTAATGGTAAAATCGAGGGTCAGGTTATTGGTCAGGCCAATTTTCCCATCAATACCAACATCCAGTTGGTTCTTTTTTCCTGTTTCCCTGAAAGGATTTCCTTTTTCTTTTTCGAAACGGTCAGTACGGGCAACCACATACGGGGTTAAATCGGCAATTTTCCGGGATTTCAGGTTTTTCAATCCTTTCAGTTCGCCAAATTGCGAAACCCAGCCAGCCGTTTTTTTGGACGATGGTTGCCAAATGCTTACCTCCTGTTTTCTGAAAAGCATCCGGCCAAGCTGTAATCCCCAGGTTTGCTCGCTGTTTCCTTCAAAGCGTAATTGGGTGAGCGGAATCCGCATTTCGGCATACCAACCCAACTGATCGCGACTGGTTTTTGCCAGCCAGATCGGATCCCAGGTGTTGTCTTCGTTTTGGCCATCGTTGCTGATGATAAAATCCTGTTTGGTGCCCGCAGCATTTATAAAAAACGAAAAAGCGGTGCGTTTGTCGAAGTAGGAATCAATCTGAATGGCAACCAAATCACCATCAATGGCATCGCGCCGGGTAAGGCGCTGTACAATGCTGTCGGGACTGGTATCCCAACATTTAAAACCGGCATAGAAATAGTTTTCGTCGAGCAAGATGGCAAATTCTGTTTTTTGCCCGGGATTTTTTCCTTCCGAAGGTTCGAACTGGATAAAATCGTCCTGCCAGTTGGCTTTCATCCAGGCAGGTTCATCGAGTTTGCCGTCAACCGAAATGTCCGTTTTGCTGCATTCTCCGGCGTAATATTCTTTTTTAGGTTGGTTTTGGGCAACGATAAGCGTGGTAGTGAATAGATATACACTAAGCAAAAAGAGTCTTGTTTTCATGAACTGTGTTTAATACCCTAAAAGACTCCTGAAATTTGATTTCGTTACAATAGTTTTTAATTTTTTTGAAAATTGATTGAAAAAAGGAGGTAGAAGTATGTATAAGTGGTTTGTGAATTTAAAAACTACTTCTTTTAGTACCAATATCTTACGAAACTTATTCTCTATTTATTTCGTATTAAAAATCAATTTCAACTTAAATAAAAAAGGAGGCATATTATGGCACAAAGTAAAAGCACAGGATTATTAAACATTTCACTAATAATCTATATCGTTATCGTATTAGTTTACGGTGCACTTTACTTTTTTGCACCTCAGGTACTTGTTACGGCTCAAGGTGGTGATCCTGTGGCTTCAGGCTGGCTCCGGTGGGCGGGAGGAGTGCTTATAGCCCTGGGTGTTGGATCAATAATGGTTTATCGTAATCCATTAAAGCAGGATCCTTTTGTTGTAACAATAACATTAGGTTGCCTTTTAGCCGGGCTGGCGTTACTGTACGCATTACTTTTTGAATTGACTGGCAAAACGTGGTTTACAGCATTACCTATGATTATTCTTTTAATTCTAACTGTCCTTTTATGGTTTGGCCGGAAGCAGGCAAAAGATATACTCTGGCAAAAAGAAATGTAAATTAGAATGATCAAACTGGTTTTTGAGACTGTTTGCCAACTTAAAAAAACAAAACCACTGAAAAATGGCACAATTAGGAGTCGCAAGTAATTGTAGCTCCTTGATTTTTTCATTTTCTTCCTATTGAAATCTTTTTTTAAAAATGATTAAGATCAATTATGACACAAAAGAATTTGGCATTATTAAAAATTACACTAATAATCTTTGCTATTGTTGCATTAGTGTACGGTGTTACTTACTTGTTTGTTCCTCAGATACATGTTGAAGCTTCTGGCAGTGCGCCTGTTCCCTCCGGCTGGATTCGATGGTTTGGACCAATATTGGTAGCACTCGGAATAGGAACAATTATGGTTTTACGTAATCCGAATAAACAGGGACCATTTGTAAAGACTCTGGCAATAGGAACATTATTATGTGGGCTAACTCTGATTTACTCAACTTTTTTTGAAAGTGAAGGCATTGGCAATATGGAGCAATCATTAATTCCGGGAATTGTTCTGATAGTCCTTTCCATAATGTTTTGGATTAGCCTACAACAATCCAAAGAATTACTTTAGTGGCATAGTTTTTTAATAATCCGTACTACGGAAAAGAAAAAAAAGTGTAAAGGGTTATTTTTAAATGGGATTTGGGAAAGCTGGTGATCATCACTTTAAACGTTCTATAATCCCTAATAGAGTTTTTTCTTTCAGGGGCTTCAATATTCTTCTTCCATACACGGTGTGATAGGAGTGAGAATTAAAAAAGGTAATTCTATTTTCGTAGAACTCCCTCTCGTTAAAATCTGCAACGCCGTATAAGTTCCATTCTCTTCTTAATAAATCAAGGTAATCAAAATAATTATCGGTGGTCAAATGCATTAAGTCAGTTCGAACATGCCCATCTCGCTGAAAAATTTTGGTTCTTTGAGTTCCGTAATAATCACTTCCGATTCTCCTGATTCGTCATTCCTTCAGGAAAACAAGAACGGACTGTTTCTGAATTTACAAAACTGTCAACAATTTCCCCGTTGATATCGGGACGCTCAATCCAACTGAGCCAATCCGCAAAACTTTTATTCAACAAAAAAGAGTTGTCCGGTTTTACCTGGACAACTCTTTGATTTTCAGTGGAGAATATCGGAATCGAACCGATGACCTTTTGACTGCCAGACTAGGGTATCCCCCAAAAATCTCTTTTACAAATATTAGCAAGACCACACCCAAGGAAAATCGTTTTCGTGCCAAATGGAGTAATTGAAATATTTATTCTCAATCAAAAACAAATTTCAGAACAAAAGACCTATATATCTGTTAATGAAAAAATCTCAATTATTTATTTTATTAATCACTTAAATTAGAAATTATGAAGAAATTAAATCTAGCTCTATTTTTTGTAGCTCTTTTTTCTGTTGGACTTTTTTTTAGTTCATTTACCAATTCTAACAAAGGAAATAGTATTGACATTTGTGCTAATTCTAACAACGACAATGGTACCAATTCTAACAACGGAAATGGTAACGTAGTTACTATCGACAATGGCCAAACCTGGTGGTGGAGACCCGATGCACCTGGTTGTACCACTGCCTGGATACCTTCAACATCTGCAAGAGTTCAAACCACAACGAACGGATTTTGGAATGTTACAGTAACTTTTCAACTGCCTGAAGGTCATTGTGACATTCCTGCAAAAGGTGCAACGGTAACTCACTATAGTGAGGATTCCTGGGCTATTATCAATTCAAATGGAAAAGTAACTGCTAAAATTGTTTATAATCCAAATGGGAATTAATTAACTTGTTGATCTCAAAATATTTTGAGCGATTAATCAGTTATAAATCTTACTCGCAAGATATAAAATAAAAAAGGTGGCAAAAGCTACCTTTTTATTTGTAAGCGCTTTCTCCACTCACAAACTGTGCAAGTTGAAAATAACTTTAGCTGTTTTTACAGTTCACCAATCGTACCGGTATATTTCTCAGAGGAAAGAAAAAAGCAGCATTTGTATGTACAATTGTATGGATAAAAAAAGAGTTGCAAGATTTTACTTTTGCAACTCTTTGATTTTCAGTGGAGAATATCGGAATCGAACCGATGACCTTTTGACTGCCAGTCAAACGCTCTAGCCAACTGAGCTAATCCCCCTTTCGAGGCGACAAATATAGAAATATTTTTCATCTGGAAGGAGTTGGCATCACCGAAAATTAGATTCCTGGCCCAAATTCCTGACCAAATTTTCAATCTGCCAGCGAGTTGCCGGGAATAAGCCAGCTTTAAAATTATCGAGATGGATTTTGTTTAAAAATAAACGAATGAAAACCTGAAATTTTGCATATCTGATCGAATGAAAATTGATCAAATAATAATTTGATTTTTCAGAGTTTTGCCCACCTTAACCTTTAATCATAGTTAGCAACATCTTGAACCGTTCAACAGCCTGTAAGGCATGGGTGACATTGGCCGGCATAATGATAAATTCACCCTTTTTTACCAAATTGAGATTTCCTCCGATTAGGATTTCTGCTTCACCGTCCAATATCTGGACGACAGCATCAAATGGTGCAGTGTGCTCAGTCAAACCTTGCCCCTGATCAAAAGAAAAAAGGGTGATATTACCCGACTGGTTTTTCAAGATCTGTTTACTTATGACGCCTCCGGATGAATATTCTACCATTTCTTCCAAATTCAACACTTTTCCTTTGCTAAATAGTTCTTCCATGACTGATTGTTTTAGAGTTTAATATGTTATTCCGAAATAATACATTAATGAATTCAATGCGCTTTATTGTGTACCGGTGCTTTAGTGTCCACAGCCATGGCTTTCGGCAGCATGTCCTTCTGCTTCCCCTTCCGCAAACTTGAAAAACTGTACGTATGCTTCTATATATTCTCTTCCAGCTTTTACATTATTGACATCGAAATTCTTCAGTGATATCACTTTTTCAAACCGTTCTGTCAATTCAGGCAAATCATTTTTTGATACTTTTCCTTTCAAAGGTGACAAGTTCCCTGCTTCTATTGATTTGTCGGCAGCTTTTATTTTTTCATCAATAGGTGTTCCTGCCGGTTTTACTCCTGTGAAAGTTACTCCTTCACCAGCTCTGTGAATTCTGACAAGCGTATCGAAAAAGTATTTTTCTGCGAGATCTTTTGCGTCGGCACTAATTACTCTCACTTTCATCATTTGGTTAAAAGCATCTTTGATTTCCGTTTCATTTGCTGCCTGAACCCATTTAAGCACAATGTTTACATTGTTTTGACTGATGGCTTTTTTTGCATCAAGGACTAATGGGCCTTCCATCGTATCGCAATGAGCGAAAGATACACTTGTCGAAAGAACCAACAGGAAGAAAATGAACAAGGCCACTAATTTATTCAGCATTTTTCCTTTTTGACTGTTTCCTGAGTTGTCCGCTTCAACGTTTGTTTTACTTGTTTTCATGATATTAAATTTTTTAAATGAATAAAGAATAATGGATCATCATTGAATCCGGGGACAAAGTAACATCATGAAATAAGGGCAATCGCCCCAACTTATAAATTGGGACTTATCAAATCACTCTGGTAGCTCCCATTTTATAAAATGAGACGTTGATTTATGAAATGATACGTTGATTTATGAAACGCTTTAAAGAATCCTTAGATAGCTTTCTCTTTATATTGAGATGGAGTAAGACTTGTCACCTTTTTAAAAATCCGGTTAAAGGCCGATTTGGAATTGAATCCACAGTCAAAGGCGATACCCAACAGAGAATAATTTTCATAGTTGGGATTAACAATCCGTTGCTTAAATTCCTCAACCCGGTACTGATTTACAAAATCGAAAAAATTAAGATTGAACTGTTCGTTAATCACCTGCGATAGTAAATGGCTTGAAATACCTATTTCGGCAGCTAATTGAGAAAGTGTCAGATTGGGATTCAGGTATGATTTTGATGAATCAATGTGTCTTTTTAGTTGATCAGCCAACTGTTTTTCCTCCGAATTGCTAAGTTTGGATCCGGCATATTTGATCTGTATAGTGCTGGTTTCAACAGGGGCAAAACCATCTTCATTCCCATGAATGATTCTCTGTTTTAGTCCAAAATATCCGATCAAAATCACAAAAACCGATAACGACAGAAATAATCCATTTGTACAAAAAACCATAGAAAACAGTTGAAATACATGATGTATCACCGTAACTGAAATCAAGGCAGTCCAAACAATACCAAAAACCAGCACCAGCTTTCTGATCCAGGAAAGATCGATATCGGTTGTATTCGAGAAATTGTTGAAAATTCGTATATCGAGTTTCTTGAATAGTTTGATGGTCATTAGAAAATAGAAAGTACCTGAAATGGCTGTCATAATCAAAAAGAAAATAAAAAGTATCGGAGGATTGTATTCCGGGCCAATCTTTTCGATGTTCAATTTCACAGACAAATCAGGAGAAAACGAAGCGATCAGTATATAGAGGTTGAACAAAATAAAAGGTACAAGATGAAGCAGGTCTTTCAGAATGAACCGCTGTTTATTGGTTACCAGGGCCTCCAGGTAGCCGAATAAAAATGGGCCAAACAGCATCAGTAGAGAAAGCAGACTGATCGACAATAAATTGAAATGGATAAACAAGTCATGTGAGTATAAAGCGTACACTCCGATGTAAAGTCCCAAATAGATCAGCCAGGCAATCAATATATTATCATGAAGTGCTCTTGGTTTTTTTTGAAACAGTAAAGCCGTAAAAAACAGGGCGTTAAATGCTGCTATGATAAAGATGAATTTCATAAATACAAAGATAGATGTTTCGTTGGCCTCTCTTCTTAAAATAGTCTTCACATTTAATCAGGCATAGGTAATGTGATCACAGCTGATCAAGCGATAGGGACAACTGAATTAATCCCCTTTTTGAGGCAAAAAATAAATAACTATTTTGTTTTTAGTCGTCCTCAGTTTTTGAATATTTCCACTTCAGGAAAAAATAGACCGGAATACCAGCCAGAATTAAAATCATGCCGATGGCTGCTTCGCGTGGGCGGGCCACGATGGTATTGACAAACAATCCGATGCAAAACAAGATAAAAACAGCCGGTACAAAGGGGTATCCCCAAACTTTATACGGCCGGTGTGCATTCGGCATATTACGGCGTAAAATAAAAACTCCCAGTGTGGTGGCTCCGTAAAAAATAAAGACAGCAAAAATGATCATGTCGGTCAACTGATCAAATGTTCCGGAGAGTACCAGCACCGAAGCCCAGATTCCCTGCCACAACAAGGAGTTTCCCGGAACATTGTTTTTATTTAATTTCCCGACTCCTGAAAAGAATAGACGTTCACGGGCCATCGCATAATACGGGCGAGCACCGGTAAGAATACTGGCATTGGTGCAACCAAGTGTAGTGAGCAATATGAGCAATGAAATAAACATGACCCCGCCGGTTCCCCAGAAACTTCTTACCGCCTCAACAGCAGCAATCTGATTACCTGCCGCATGAATTTGTTCCAGTTGCGGGATAGATAAAAGTGTAAGGTAAGTAACATTGACGAGCAAATAAATTGAAATCACCACCAGAACCCCAATCACAATTCCTTTCGGAATATTTCGGGTGGGATCTTTTATTTCACCACCGATAAACCCCACCGATACCCATCCCTGATAGGCCCAGAAAGCAGCCAGCATCGCAGTAAAAAATGATGATAAGGTTACGGTTCCGGCAACAAGTTCTTCGACGTTTAAAAAGTTTTCAGGCCTGGCATTCCCACTGATCAGGCCAAAGAAAACAATCAGGAACAGGCCGGCAAATACGGTTAGCATAACCGCTCTACTGGCTCCGGCCCCGGTTTTCAAACCCGATATGTTGAGTCCGGTCAAAAGTAATATGAGCAAAATAGCGGTAAGCTTAACATTAAAATCCTGAAAAGGAAGAAAAATCCCGCCGATTGAAAATTGCTGAAGGGAAGGCAACACTTCAGGAAGATGAATGATGCTGTTGAGCGATTGGGCAAAAATATAAGCCAGCGAAGAAATGGTGGCGGTTTGGATAACCGTAAACAGCGACCAGCCATAAATAAAAGCAAAAAAACGGTTGTATATTTTCTTCAGATAGACAAATTCGCCTCCGGTATCAGCCAGCAATCCGGCAACTTCGGCATTGCTCAGCGCACCGAAAAGGGTAATAATTCCTCCGACAATCCATGCCGCCAATATCCAAACCGATGAGTGAAGTTCAGCGGCCATGGGTGCAATTTTTTTATACACTCCTGAACCAATGATGTTTGCAATCACAAAAATGATGACATAACCCAAGCCGAGTGTCCTGACTAAACTTCTTTGATTACCCATAACGAAGTGTATGAAAATAAATGAAGATTCGAAAGTAAGAAATTGCGTTTAAGATTGTCTTATCTTTGACCGCAATTTAAATTAAATCATTGCCAGGAACAATACTTTATGATTGAAAACTCACCCATTATAGAAACCGCGGTTTTGGTTGGCCTGATAACCAAAAATCAGGACGAAACTCAGGCAAAAGAATATCTGGAAGAATTGGATTTTTTAGCTGATACCGCAGGTGCAGAAGTTAAAAAACACTTTTTACAACGATTGGATATCCCTAATCATGCCACATTTGTAGGCTCCGGAAAGTTGGAAGAAATCAGTGAATACATCAAAGCCAACGAGATTGGTACAGTTATTTTCGACGACGATCTCAGTCCAACCCAGCTCCGGAACATCGAAAAGGCGCTTGAATGCAAAGTCTTGGACCGTACATTTCTGATCCTTGATATTTTTGCCCGCCGGGCTCAAACCGCACACGCTAAAACGCAGGTCGAACTGGCCCAATACCAATACATGTTACCCCGACTGACCCGATTGTGGACCCACCTCGAACGGCAGCGAGGTGGGATCGGAATGCGTGGTCCCGGTGAGTCACAGATCGAAACCGACCGCCGGATTGTTCTCGACAAAATTGCGTTCCTGAAAGAACAACTGATTAAAATTGACAAGCAAAAGTCAACACAACGCAAGAACCGTGGGCGAATGGTTCGTGTGGCATTGGTCGGATACACCAATGTTGGCAAGTCAACCATGATGAACCTGTTGTGTAAATCGGATGTATTTGCTGAAAATAAATTGTTTGCGACCCTCGATACGACAGTCCGTAAAATGGTAGTCGGAAACCTGCCTTTTCTGTTGGCCGATACCGTTGGTTTTATCCGGAAATTGCCTCATGGACTAGTCGAATCCTTCAAGTCAACTCTGGATGAAGTGCGCGAATCGGATATTCTGATGCACATTGTTGATATTTCGCATCAGGGATTTGAGGAGCAAATTGAAGTAGTAAACCACACACTCAGCGAGATTCAGGCTGGCGATAAACCCATGATTTTTGTGTTCAACAAAATTGATGCATTCACTTACGTTGAAAAACATCAGGACGATTTGAGTCTCAAAACCAAACGCAATATTTCGCTGGAAGAATGGGAGAGTAGCTGGATGTCGAAGAACAATACGCCTTCCTTATTCGTTTCGGCCACCAGGAAAATAAATATCGAAGATTTGAAGCATACTTTGTACGAAGAAGTGAAGAAAATACATATCACCCGTTTCCCCTACAACGATTTTCTCTACGATGAAAATTGGACGATGAAAGTAGAGGAGTAAAATATGAAAAAAGCTCGCCAGACTGACGAGCTTTTTATTCTAATTGATGACTAATTTCTATAATCTCTATTTCACTTCCCCGCTCTTAATCAGCCATTCAGCAATCTGAACGGCATTCAGCGCAGCGCCTTTTTTGATCTGGTCGCCGACACACCAGAAAGTTAAGCTTTTCGGATTCGAAACATCCTTCCTGATACGACCAACATAAACATCGTCTTTTCCTGAAATAAACAATGGCATCGGATAAACTTTCTGAGACGGATTATCCAGTACAGTCAAACCTTCCAGTTTTTCCATCGCAGCTTTTACTTCCTGAATGTCCAGAGCTTCTTCCGTTTCAACCCAAATAGCTTCGGAATGTGCACGGGCAACCGGGATGCGGATACAAGTCGCACTCACCTCGGCATCGGTGTGCATAATTTTTTTAGTTTCCCAGTTCATTTTCATTTCCTCTTTGGTGTAATCGTTATCGAGGAAAACATCAATCTGAGGAATGATATTCATGGCCAATTGGTACGGAAATTTCTTGATAGTTGGTTCTTCGCCATGAGCAATCTGATGAATCTGGGTTTCCAGTTCGGCAATACCCTGAGCGCCCGCACCGCTGGCAGCCTGATAAGTAGCCACATGAACACGAACAATTTTCGACAAATCGTTGATCGGTTTCAGGGCAACTACCATTTGTATGGTTGAGCAGTTAGGATTGGCAATGATATTGCGTGGACGAACCAAGGCATCTTCAGGATTCACTTCAGGAACAACCAAAGGGATATCGGCTTCATAGCGGAAAGCGCTCGAATTATCAATCATGATTGCGCCGTATTTGGTAATGGTATCAGCAAATTCTTTTGAAATGGAAGCGCCGGCTGAAGTTAACGCGATATCAATATCCTTAAAATCATCGTTATGTTTCAGTTCCTTGACAACCAGTTTTTTGCCTTTAAATTCATACTCGTTTCCGGCCGAACGGCCCGATCCAAACAAAACCAGTTCATCGAGCGGAAAATTCCTTTCAGCCAAAACTTTCAGGAATTCCTGGCCTACCGCGCCACTTGCACCAACTACTGCAACTTTCATTTCGAATTGTATTTATTTTTTAAACTTCTGTTCACAATCTTATTTGGCGCTTTGATCAATATGTATTAAATTGAATCAAATTAACTTTTCAAAGGCTTAAATAAGAATTCAAAAATAAGGCTTTGCTTTTAATTTCTCAAAAAATGGTTCGATTAATTTTTATATTTCTATTTATCGTTATCTATTTTTTAACATTCGTAAGCAGTAGTGCTTTTGGCGGAAGTTTCACCAACCCAAACCATCGAACGAAAACTATCAATGAAAATGACACCATCACATTCTGGAATAATTTTGAAACCGGAGATCTTTCAGGATGGAAGCAAACGGCAGACTGGGAGGTTTCGGCTACTGAAAAAATCTCCGGGGAACATTCGCTAAAGCACTCATCTAAAGCTATAAACGGCAATTCATCCATATTTAGAACTATCAGATCCGACCTGAATAATTTTGATATCCAATGGTCGTTTCAACTAAAAAACGGAAACTGGGATCCTTCTTCTTCCAACCGATTCTGGTTTTACCTGAGCGCCGACACGATCCAAACAGACCTCATAAACGGTTGGGCAGTAGGTGTAAATATATCCGGAAGCAGCGACCTGCTTGAACTCTGGAGAATTCTGAAAGGCAAAGCCGACAGCCTGATCATTCAATCCGATCTGGATTGGAACGCCTCAACACAGGCTGTTATCACGGCAAAACGGACAACGCGTGGAAATTGGACTTTGATCTATCAGAAATTAGGTGAGGTAAAAAGTAAAATGTTTTTCGGAAAAGATCCGGCCAATTCTACATTTAAGAACATTGGACTTTATTTCAACTACACACCCTCCCGCGCCGGACAATTATGGATGGATGATATTTCTGTTATCCAACTTGCATCTGAACCTTTCATTCAAAAACTAACGCTCGTCAACTCGCATTTAGCAACGATAAACTTCAACAAACCGATCAATCCGGGTTCCTTCCGCTCCGAAAATTTCAAATTGACTGACGAGAACAACCGAATCATTCCAATCATTCAGGCAATTCCAACCAAAAACTCCGTCCAATCAATTGACATCAGTTTCGGGAAAGTTGAAGGAAATGAGCTCAGTTTGAGCGTTTCCGGAATTTCAGATCTCACGGGGAAAACGATGAATCCGGATACCCGTTCATTTTCCTATTCTTTTTCTCCTGAAGTCGGTTCAATCCTGATCAACGAAATTCTATTCAACCCATTTACCGGTGGAGTAGATTTTGTGGAAATGGTCAATGTTTCAGAACATTCACTTCCGGTTCACCGGCTGTTGCTTGCCACCCGAAACGACACGCTGGCATTGAAACAAACCTATCCGGTCACTACCGAAAAAAGATACCTGAAACCCAGTGAATTCCTGGTTTGCACCAAAGACCCGATGATGATAGCCTCGCAATACATCACCAGCAATCCGGCAAGTTTTTGCACAATGAAGTCTTTTCCAACTTTTTCAGACGATGCCGGAATTGTGGTGTTGCTGAACGATTCACTCGAAGTTTTGGATGAATTCAGCTACTCGGCCAAAATGCACTCGTCATTTCTGGCTGATGAAGAAGGAGTTTCGCTCGAACGGATTTCATTGGAAAAACCAACTTCTAATCCAGGTAACTGGGCTTCGGCAGCCACATCAGTTGGATTCGCTACACCGGGTTTGCCCAATTCCCAGGCTGAAAGCGAAACCGAAATTCAGGATGAAATCACACCTGAACCTAAAGAATTCTCTCCCAATGGCGATGGCTATAACGACCAACTTTCCATTAAATTCAAGCTAAGCAAGCCTGGCTACATAGCCAATGTCCGGATTTTTGATGCGGTTGGCAGGCAGGTGAAGTTTCTCGTCAAAAACCAGTCGCTGGCTCAGGAAGGAAGTTGGCTGTGGAATGGATTCAATGATAGTGGGAAGCGGCTTAACCTCGGTGTTTACATTATTTTGGTCGAAGTTTTTGATCGTGATGGAAATGCCAAAACTTTTAAGAAAACATGCATAATAACAGATCGGCTGGATTGATAACAAAAATTTACTTTCGTCTTTCAATACGCATTCGTGTCATCCGTTCGCGCATCCCACCATTTTTAAGGAAATCCTCACTAAGTGATTGCACTTGCTTAAACAACATATAATCGGTTTGTTTGATCATACAAATAGCCATATTGGCTATGGTTTCAGGAGGCCGAATCCTTACCAGGGGCATATAAAAAGCTGTATCGTTGTGCTTTCTGCCCAGCTCGCGCATCTTCAGAAGTTCTACAGAATCATTTTCCCACTGTCGGTGATTTCTCGTACGCAGGTAGTCTTCATAATCGATCAGCAGTTCCTGTAAGCTTGCCTTGGCCACATTCACCAGTTTGATCTCAGTCTCCTTCGAAGTGGCCGAAGCCGCACTTCCTTCTACTATATTTTGTTTGCCTGAACGGGCAGCTTGCACCATTTGGTCAATGGTCCGGTCAAATCGTTGCAAATAATTTTTGCAAAAATAATAAGTAATATCGTATATTGCTTCAGCTTTTTGGTAGGTAAGCAACTTCCGGTAATTTCCGCTTCGCGGCAATAGTGGCTCTTGGTTTTTCAGGTTGTTCATTTTTGTGGTTGTTTGCTGTTTGTATCATTTAATGTCCTTAAGATCATTAAAGTACTCAAAGACCGTAAATACTTTAAAAAAGAAATTACCCTAAGTTACAACTTTCTGCTGAAAACAACATTTGTTGAAGACCAATTTGTAACAATACCTAACAACCCCGAACCAATACCCAAAGTCAAAAATATTTTCAATGAACCAAAACCTCTTTTCGCTCGCCTGGCGCGAGACAATCCGATCAGCATATTGGGGCAAAAGCCTGGCAACCAATATCGGACTAGGTTTTCTGGCAATTTATTTTGCGGTCAGTTTTTTGTTTCTTGGTTTTGCCATTCCTGAAATTCTGACCAAAGGGTTCCCCGATCATGACCCGATCAGCAAATTCAACAACATTTTGCTGGCCTATCTGGCCATTGAGCTGATTATCCGGCAACTGATGCAAAAGCTGCCAACGGTAAGTTTCAAGCCGTTGCTGTTGCAAAACATTCGTCGTAAAAAAATTGTGAATTACCTGATGATCCGTTCGATATTCAATTTCTTCAATGTCCTGCCATTTTTCTTATTGCTCCCGGTCACATTTTCAATGGTCGGTGAGGCACATTCAGGTGTAGCAACTTTGAGTTGGTTTCTGGCTATTTTCATCCTGATTTTCAGCAATCATTTCCTGGCGATTTACCTGAAATGGAAATTTAACGAAGCCGAATATGGATTCTTCATTTTTCTGGCAGGCCTTGTCGGTCTGTATGCCATCAATCATTTCGGAATCGTTGATCTTTCAGGAGCGTTGGGCAAATTGCTCGACCTGATTTTGGTTAATCCGGCAATAACGATATTGCTCATTTTGCTTCCGGTTCTGTTTTATTTTCTGAATGTCAGGTTTTTGCTGAGCCGTATGTACCTGAACCTGGTCTCAGGAAAACAAAAGGCAGAAAAGGTCGGTGATTACTCGTGGCTCAACAATCTGGGCGAAACAGGTCGTTTTATTGCGTTAGAGCTAAGGCTGATCTGGCGAAACAAACGCCCGCGCTCGGTAGCTGTGATGACAGTGATTATGCTGGCTTATGGCTTGTTGATCTACCGGACCGATCCAGGAAAGTCAATGCCAGAATTTATCTTTATACTGGGTGGGATAATTATGGTGGGTATGTTTTCGATTTCGTACGGACAGTTTTTCCCGGCCTGGCACAGCAACTATTTTTCGATGCTCATGTGTCAGCGGCTAAAAATGAAACAATTTCTGCAATCGTTTTATATGTTGGTCACCGTGGTGTCGGTAGCCTGCTATTTTTTAACGCTGCCCTATGCCTTCATGCACACCAAAATTATTTACACCCACCTGGCTATGTTGCTATACAATCTCGGAATCAACATTCCGCTGCTCTTTTTCATTGGTCTGTACAGCAAAAAACGGCTCGACTTAAACCAGTCGTCGGTGATGAATTATCAGGGAGTTGGAGCATCCCAATGGTTGGCCGGAATTCCGCTTCTTGTTGGTCCCATCCTGCTTTTCCAATTGTTCAAACTGATGTTTGGAGTAACAGGCGGCTATATCGGACTTGGAATTTTAGGTTCTGTTGGAATCTTGTTCCACACTTTCATTATCGAATTTTTCTCTAAAAAATACCTGAAACAAAAACATCAGCTTATTAGTAACTATAAAAACTCCTGATCATGATACAGATACAAAACCTCATTAAAGCATATAACAAAGAAATCGTACTGAATATTCCTGAACTGACCATCGAAAAAGGTGAGATATTCGGATTGGTTGGAAATAATGGCGCCGGAAAAACCACCATGTTCAATCTTGTGCTCGACCTGATTACTGCCAGTAAAGGACAGATAATCAGTAAAGGAATCAATGTGCACGAATCGGAAGACTGGAAAGATTTTACTGGGGCTTTTATTGATGAAACTTTCCTGATTGGTTACCTCACTGCCGAAGAATATTTTGGATTTATTGCCGGGTTAAGGAAAATGAGTAAGACTGAAATTGCTGATTTCCTTGCAGGATTTGCCGACTTTTTCAACGGCGAAATCCTGGGCAAAAAGAAATTCATCCGCGATTTTTCGAAAGGAAACCAGAAAAAAGTGGGCATCGTTGCGTCCCTGATGGGGAAACCCGAAATCGTGGTTCTGGACGAGCCATTTGCCAACCTCGACCCCAGTTCGCAATATAAACTCCGGAAAATCATTAAGGATTTTGCCGCCGAAAACGGCACCACCTTCCTGATTTCCGACCACACCCTCGATAATATTGCCGACGTCTCCACCCGGTTGATCATTCTCGAGAAAGGATTGATCATTCGCGACGTTCCGAAAACAGAGACAACTCTTCAGGAAGTAGAAGCATTCTTTAAACCGGTGGTGGAGGCGGATATATTTTAAAATACGGATTACACTGATTTAAACGGATTGCATTGATTATAAAAAACGAATTACGACCTTTTTGGAAGCGGATTTTTAGTTTTAATTGGAAATTCGGACTGTTTTTAATCTTGATCGTTTGTATTCCCCGTTTTATATTGGTCATGAATGCCAATGCTTCGGGTAATTACAGCGCGATTGGGATGATCATGTTCATTTCAGCAATTGCACCCTTTGTTTTTCTGAATAAATACGGACGAAAAGAAATAGGGATAACTAAACCTAAAAAATACAACTGGCTATTCATTGCTTTAGTTTCAGGATTGATTTTTAGTATCCTGCTTTATTTCCTGGGACAAAGTCTATATGGAAACTCTTACGAAAATTGGTATCAGTATATTGGCAAGTCATACAACATACCGACTGGAATAGACGCACGCAACAAGGCTATCCTATTCACAATTATGGCATTAACAGGCATGACGTTTAGCCCAATCGGCGAAGAGTTGTTTTTTAGGGGAATTGTACACGCCAGTTTTGCTAAATCGATTGGTGAGAAAAAAGCATCGATTGTTGATAGTTCGGCATTTGCAGTGACCCACATTTCGCATTTCGGGCTGGTGTTTGTCAATAATCAATGGAAGTTCTATACCTTTCCGGCAATACTTTGGGTAACGAGTATTTTTTTGGTGAGCGTGCTTTTTTTCATTTCGAAACGACGTTCAGGCTCACTTTTAGGGGCTATGATTTGTCATTCAGCATTTAATCTTGGAATGATTTATTGTATATTTTATCTGATGTGAGTTTAATACAAAACTCTCTTTTTTTGAAATGATGCCCAAAATATTGTATTTTTATCCAAAACTATTTTGAATGACGGACAAGCTCACCATATTGAAAGATTTAAAAGGCTATTTGCAGAAAGGGTATAAGAATTCTGTGAAGGATGTCATTCTGTTTGGCTCTCAGGCTTATGGTGTTTCAAATGAGACCTCGGATTACGATATTTTAATTGTTTTGGAGAAAGATTACACTGCCAGAGATGAAAACAAAATCTATGATTTGTGTTTCGACGTCAACCTGAAATACAATATTATAATTGATGCCCACCTCATTTCAGAAAGAGAACTTTCTACCATTAAAGGCAAGCAGCCGATGTTTACTAAAGCACTTAAATCCGGAATTTACGCATGAGTCTCGAAATTATGAGTAGATTAAAACAATCCATCCTTTTCCTAATCCTTACCGGACTATTCGCCTGCACGCACCCCGAGCCCAAAATTCAATTACAGTCAGGCGATCTGTTGTTCCGGGAGAAATCCTCAGAAAATATTTCGGAAGCGATTGATCAGGTGACTCTAACTTCCGGAGAAACTCACTTTTCGCATGTGGGTTTGGTTGAAGTTACCGACACGGGAGTTGTTGTGCTCCATGCCTACCCCGAAGGTGGAATCAGCATGATTACGCTGAAGGAGTTTATCTATCCGAAAGGAGATTCGGTGACTGTAATTGCCTACCGGTTAAAAGAAGAATGGCAAAAAGGAATTCCGTCAGCCATGCAAAAAGCTCATCAAATGCTGGGCAAACCCTACAATTTCAGCTATATAACATCCGATACTGCTCACTATTGTTCGGAGTTTATTTATCTGGCTTTTGCTGCCGGCCCGGTTTTTGAACTTGAACCGATGACTTTTAAAGATCCGGCAACCGGAAACTTTCCTGCTGCATGGGTGGAATATTATCAAAAAATGGGAGTTGAAATTCCGGAAGGCTTGCCTGGCTGTAACCCTAATGGATTGGCTGCATCAAACAAACTGAAAAAACTGGGGAAAATTACCCTGTAATTTCTGTTTCTCTCCGTTTCACCAATTTCAGAAAGTAAACTGTATCTTTAAGTATGATTTCAAAGATGGAATTAACCAGGGATCAAACCATAGCATACGACAAAGCTGCCCTAGTGTGCAGCCGTTCCGAAAAATGTACTTCAGAAGTTGAGGATAAGCTTAATGTTTGGGGACTTTCAGCCGAAGAATCGGAACCGGTGATCAAAAAACTGATTTCAGAAAAATACCTCGACAACGAGCGTTTTGCACGGGCTTATGCCAAAGACAAGTTCAGGTTTAATCGCTGGGGCAAGCAAAAAATTGAATACATGCTCCGGACAAAAAAAATAAATCAGGAAACGGTGCAACTTGCCCTTGAAGAAATTACCGACGAAGGTTATTACAACGAACTCCTGAAATTAATAACGGATAAGGGAAAAACTATCAAAGCTAAAGACCAGTACGACAAACGGAACAAACTGATGCGGTTTGCAATGGGCAGAGGTTTCGAATCAGGAATAATTTATGCTGCCTTCAAGGAATTGGGGATTTAAAAATAATCTTCCAATATTAAAACGAATCCACTTCCCGGTAAGCTTCAACTAAACGCTTTTCTCCTTCTATGCCTGAAAGAGAAATGCCATGTTCCATCCCCACAACACCTTGATAACCTTTGTTGTGTATGTATTTAAACACATTTTTATAATTGATTTCTCCGGTTGTAGGTTCTTTCCTTCCGGGATTATCACCAGTCTGAATGTAGGCAATCTCTTCCCAGGTGAGTTCAATATTCCGAATCAGATTTCCTTCATTTTTTTGCATGTGGTAGATATCATACAAAATTTTGCATGCCGGACTATCAACCGCCTTGCAAATCATGTAGGTTTGCTCTGAAGTTCGCAGGTACAGATCAGGTGAGTCAGAAAGAGGTTCCAGAACCATAACCAGGCCATGAGGTTCCAGGATTTCTGCTCCCCTGCGTAAGGCTTCAATCACATTGGCATCCTGAATACCTGTGGGCAGGTTTCGCTCAAATCCTCCGGGAACAATGGTCATCCATTTGGCATTAACGCGTTTGGCCACGTCAACTGCTCTCCGGCAACCATCCAAAAAAATGTTTATAAACTCAGGTTTGCCGGCAGCCAAAGTATTGGCCATATTTCCACCTTTATCTACCACAAAAACGCCCATCGTCATTTTAAGGCTTGAAAGTGTTTCGCCAATTTTGGTTTGCAGTGCAGTGTCCCGCCCCATTAGTCCGTTATCCTCAATTGCTGTAAAACCCTGATCGGCCATAAACCTGATCTGGTCAATCAAATCTTCACCCGCACTATTTTTAAACATTCCAAAATGAGGAGCATATTTCAATTTGAACTGTGCTGAATTCGAGGATTCTGCTACTGAAGCAAAGGTTCTGTTTGTCCCGGCAAGACCTAATGCAGTAATAGTTGCAGCCGTATTTCTTAAAAATGATCTTCTTTCCATTTTGTTTTAGTTTAGTAATTGTCCCGAAGATATGAATCTGTTCGACTGAATGCAAATATGACTAAAGTTTTACCGGTACAGCTTGTTCGGTTTTTAGACAATTTAACAGTTTCATCCGAAAAAGTTTTCTAATTTTATCGGGTCTTAAAAATTGGCAAATTGAAACTTAACCCAATTAAATTTCTTCAAAATGATTAACCGTAAATTACGTATGGGAATGGTTGGTGGCGGCAGCGATGCATTCATCGGAGCCATTCACCGGCTGGCAGCTTTTATGGACGGGCAAATCGAACTGGTCTGTGGCTGTTTCAGCATTAATCCTGAAATATCACTTTCCTCCGGAAAATCGTATTACCTTCCTGATAACCGGATTTACAAAACCTATCAGGAAATGTTTGAAAACGAAGTCAAACTTCCCGAAGGCGACCGGATGGACTTTGTAACCATCGTTACCCCAAACTTCGCTCATTTTGGCCCGGCTATGATGGCTCTCGAAAACGGATTCAATGTGGTGATTGACAAACCAATCACCTTCACCCTCAATGAAGCGCTTCAACTTCAGGCTAAATTACTGGAAACCGGATTATTGCTTGCCCTTACTCATACTTATTCGGGATATCCGGCTGTGAAACATGCCAAACAAATGGTGGCTGAAGGTCAATTAGGAAAAATCCGTAAAATTTTTGTTGAATATCCACAGGGCTGGCTATCTTCCAAACTGGAAGACACTGGAAATCCTCAGGCTTCCTGGCGTACCGATCCCAAAAGATCAGGAAAAGCAGGCGCTATGGGCGACATTGGAACTCATGCACACCATTTGGCGGAATACATAACCGGTTTAAGAACGACCTCGCTGTGCGCCGAACTGAATGTTTTTGTGCCCGGACGTTTGTTGGATGACGACGGTGCCGTTTTGTTGCGCTTCGACAATGGGGCAAAAGGTGTTTTGGTTGCTACCCAAATTGCCGCCGGCGAAGAAAATGCTATAAAAATTCGTGTTTACGGCGACAAAGGTGGCTTGGAATGGGCTCAGCACGAACCCAATACCCTGATTGCCAAATGGACTTCAAAACCTACAGAAATATACAGGGTTGGCACATCAATGGGGTCGGCTGCCGCTGCGGCCAACACTCGCACACCTGGCGGACATCCTGAAGGCTATTTGGAAGCTTTTGCCAATATTTACCGGAATTTCTCGTTTACACTTCGTGCTAAAATGAACGGTGAAGAACCAAAAGCCGAATGGCTCGATTTTCCTGGCGTTGAAGATGGTATCCGCGGAATGCAATTCATTGATGCAGTCGTTGAAGCCGGGTACAACGATGATGTGAAATGGGTACCTTTTAAATAGTTTCGTGTTGCGAGTTGCAGGTTTCGAGTTTCAACCCGTAACCCGTAACTCGCAACCCGCATCATTTTTAACTACAATCACTAAAACAAAAATACTATGGGCAGACCAGTAACACTATTTACCGGACAATGGGCCGACCTTCCCTTTGAAACCATGTGCGAAAAAGCGCTTGAGTTTGGCTATGATGGCCTCGAACTTTGTACCTGGGGCGATCACATGGAAATTGATAAGGCTGATCAGGCCTATTGCGACGCACGAAAGGAAACGCTTGCCAAATACGATCTTCAGTTATTCGCCATTTCCACTCACCTGGTCAGCCAGTGTGTGTGCGATCTGATTGACGAACGCCATAAATCAATCGTACCCGGTTACATCTGGGGCGATGGTGATCCTGAAGGTGTTCGTCAGCGTGCGGCTGCCGAAGTGATCAAAACCGGACAGGTTGCTAAAATGCTTGGCCTTGATACCGTCATTGGATTTACCGGAAGCTCAGTATGGCATATGTTATATGCATTTCCTCCGGTTAATCAGGATATGCTAAACAAAGGCTACGAAGATTTTGCAAAACGCTGGATTCCGATTCTGGACGAATACCAGAAGATGGGGGTCAAATTTGCACTCGAAGTACATCCATCGGAGATTGCCTTCGATATTGCAACAGCACGCCGTGCATTAAAAGCAGTAAACAACCATCCGGCATTTGGATTCAATTTCGATCCAAGTCACCTCGGATACCAGGGTGTTGACTACGTGAAATTCATCTACGAGTTTTCTGACCGTATTTTCCATGTTCACATGAAAGATGCTTATTGGAGCGAACATCCGATGGATATCGGCATTTTTGGCGGACATACCGACTTTGGCGACAACCGCCGCTACTGGAACTTCCGGAGTTTAGGTCGCGGAAAAATTGATTTCGAAAATATCATCCGTGCTTTAAACGACATCAATTACAAGGGACCGCTTTCGGTGGAATGGGAAGATTCAGGCATGAACCGTGAAGTCGGTGCAGTAGAAGCCTGCGATTTCGTTCGATACAGCGACTTCGATCCTTCTGATGTGGCGTTCGACGATGCCATGCAGAAATGATACGAGTTCCGGGATTCGGGTTTCGGGTTGGCTGATCCGATGACTTGAGTTCATCGGATCAGTTATCCTAACTAAACCCGGAAAGATTTCCGCCTCGCTTCATGTTTAGGCTTACAATTGCTGAATGGGAGAACATGCGGTCACAAATTGTTACCGCATCAGATCATAATCGGACTGCTCTTAATACTTTTGTCTAAATCTAATATCTAAATCAATTTATAATGACCAACCGACGAAATTTTCTAAAAAGTACAACAACAGCGGCAGTAGGACTTAGCCTTGCCGCTACCATGCCGATTCCGATGAGCGCCTGTGCCGGAGCAAATGACAAACTCCGTTGTGGCGTAATTGGTATCAACGGGATGGGATTTGCCGATCTGGCAGCCTTCCTCCGCCAAAAGAATACCGAATGCGTTGCCATTTGCGATGTAGATAGCAATGTGATGAATAAACGCGCTGCTGAAACCGAAAAAGCTCAGGGTTTTAAACCCAGATTATACAGCGATTACCGCAAATTGCTGGAAGATAAAGATGTTGATGTAGTAATTATCGGCACTCCTGACCACTGGCATTGTTTGCCAATGGTTGAAGCCTGTCAGGCCGGAAAAGATATTTATTGCGAAAAACCGCTGGGTAATTCCATCGAAGAAATCAACATCATGGAGCGGGCGGCCAACAAATACAAAACGGTGGTTCAGGTGGGCATGTGGCAACGCAGCGATCCACACTGGATGGCCGCAGTTGACTTCGTGAAATCCGGAAAGCTAGGTAAAATCCGCACCGTGCGTACCTGGGCTTATCAGGGCTGGATGGAGCCCGTTCCGGTAAAACCAGATGGTGAAGCGCCAGTAGGAGTTGATTACGATTTCTGGCTCGGGCCGGCAAAAAAACGTCCGTTCAATCCGAACCGTTTCCATTTTAATTTCCGCTGGTTTTATGATTATGCCGGTGGTTTAATGACCGACTGGGGCGTCCATATCATTGACTACGGATTGTTTGGGATGGGCGACCCTGTACCAAAATCAGTCATGGCGATGGGCGGTAAATTTGCCTATGCTGATGACGCTTCCGAAACTCCCGATACCTTGCAGGCGCTTTATGAGTTCGATAGCCATACCATGCTCTGGGATCACGGAACCGGAATAGATGGTGGCTATTATGGACGTAACCATGGAGTTGGATTCGTTGGCAACAATGGTACTCTGGTAGTTGACCGCGATGGATGGGAAGTTATTCCTGAAAGAAAGAAAGATAAAGACCTGATGGAGCGGGTTTCATTACAAAAAGGAAGTGGCAAAGGGCTCGATTATCACATGGCCAACTTTATTGACGGGGTGAAAACCCGGAACCGCAACCTGAATGCTAACATTACCGTTGCTGCCAACACTGCACGGGTTGCACATCTTGGCAACATTGCCCACCGCACCGGTCACCGCCTGTACTGGGATGTAACCAACCGACAGTTCATTAAAGACGATGCCGCCAATAAATTCCTGATACCGGAATATCGCGCTCCGTGGGTGTTGCCTAAGATTTAACTACTGTTTGTAATTAATAGAAAACCCGGTTGATCACCGGGTTTTTATCTTCGTTTATTTTTTGAACAAATTGCACCAGTTTTTTGGCTGGCGATTTTTCCAGGTTCCTTTGTGGTAAACATAGCTTACAATGAGAGGCAGGACAGAAGTAGCCTCAGCAAACACCATTTGTTCGTCGGTTACCTGAACTTTTCCCCAGGAACTGGCTTCCTTCAGGGTTGAAGATGAACAGGCGCCATCTCGAACATCGGCAACAGTGATCTGAACGGCATATTGGTGCATCGGAACTTCTTTTCCCAGAATTTCGGCGCAAACGACTGTATCCTGGGCAAAATTCTTAGGAACACCACCACCAATCATGAATAACCCGGTTACTCCGGCAGCCATTTTGATTTTGGTCAGTTCGAGGAAATCGGCTACCGAGTCTATTGAAACATGTTTTTCAGGATTTTCCCACTGATGTTTGGCTAATCCAAAACCAGCGCTCGAATCAGAGAAAGCCGGACAGAAAATCGGCACGTTGTTCTCATAACAAACCTGGATCAGGCTATCTTTTTTTACTGAATTAACGGTCAGCCATTTGCCTATTTCTTTGATAAATTCGCGTGAAGAGTATGGTCTTTTTTCCAGAGAATCGGTAATTTCCTTGATGGTTCCATCACAATTCTGAAGTTCTTCTTCATCAATGAAAGTATCGTAAATACGGTCAATATAGAGATCGCGGAGAATACCATCGTTAACTTCGGTTGTACCACGGTAATGTTTGTGTCCAAGCGCTTCAAAAAAATCCATGTCAATGATTGAGGCGCCGGTTGCTACAATCACATCAATCATGTTGTTTTTGACCATTTCAACATAAACCTGCATACAACCTGCTGCGCTGGTACTTCCGGCCAGGGTCAGAATATTGGTACATTCGGTATTTTCAACCATTTTCAGCAAAATGTCGGTTGCACTGGCGGTATCACGCGAGGTGAACGACATTTTACGCATTGAATCAATAATTGGAGTTGAATCGAATGACTTGATGTCGATGTGTTCTATGGTTTCTTTTAATAAATCTGATTTCTTCATTGTCCTGAATTTTGCTCTGTTAATTTTGCTTGCCCAGCATGGTATTTGTTTAAATATAAGCCAGATAAACTGGCGCTTTTTTTTTGAAAAAGTGTGCGAATATAGTATTAAATATTTGGTTCTTCCATCATATATGTGAAAAATTCGATCGCTTGAGGCTATTAATAATACGAAGATTGATTCGCAAGTTTTAACTGAAATCTGCCACCATTTTTCAAATCAACGTTTTGCTGAAGGCATAACCATATCCTTCAAAAAGATTTCAGCAATGTCGGCTATTGACGAATCAAGGCTTCGGTATTCAAAACCGCATGTCGCCCTTATTTTTTCTCCGGAATAGTGGTTTTTCTGATTCGATCCGGAAACAGCATCGCGTGTAATTAACGGTCGTTTGCCTGTAAAAAAACTGGCTGCTTTGGCCATACGCCAGGCAATGTGCAGTTTAATGTCGGATGCAAAACTTCGCGGGCGCGGTTTTTTCAATCCATCGGCTATTTTATTAAAAAAATCCTGGTAGCTCAAATTCCCTGCATTCAGAATAAACCGCTGCGCTTTTACCTTTTCGAATTGCTGGTCGTCCATCAGCATGATCATGGCTTTAACCACATCGCGGACGTCAACAAATCCGGTAATTCCTTTCGTGTAGTAGTTCAGTCCTTTCCAGATGGATTGAAAAAGTTTCGGGCTGCCAATGTCCCAGTTTCCAGGGCCCATAATGATGGAAGGGTTAACAATGACGGCATCCAGTCCTTCTTCAATTCCACGCCACACTTCCATTTCAGAGAAAAATTTGCTGAGCGAATAACCTGATTTGCGTTTAGAGGGAGTCCAGTAAGTATCTTCGGTAATTTCACTTCCATCCTGAGTTTTACCGAGTGCAGCTATGGAACTCACATGACAAAAACGGCTGACCCCATTATGAATGGCTGCGTCAATCAGGTTTCCAGTGCCTTTTACATTGTTGTTCAACATGATATCATTATCGTCGCCGTGAAATGAAACGATTGCCGCGCAATGGTAAATGCTGGAAGCTCCTTTCAGCGCTTCCTCAAGGCTCAGATAATCCAGAATATCACCTTCAACCCATTCAATCTGACCGTAAAGTTCTTCAACCCGGTTGGTGTAATACGAAAATATTTTCTTCACCCAGTCGGTATTGCTTTGCTGGCGTCTTAAGGCCTTTACCCGCAGACCGGAGTTGGTCAGTTCATAAAGCAAGTGAGCTCCCACGAGCCCCGTTCCACCTGTTACTAGTATCATTGTTTTAGTATTTTAACCAGCAATCGGCCTTTTTCGGTTAACTGATATTTTTGGTTTCTCGCGTTTTGATTCTCTTTATTAGTCTGCTCAATCCAATTTTCATTTAGCATAGGGTCAAGATATCGTTTCTTGTTTTTTGTTTGAAGAGAAACTCCCAAAAGATCCTCAAGAATTTCTTTACTTCTTCTCGGCATTTCAGATAAAAAGACTAAAATCTGTTCGGCTCTTTCGCCAAATTTATCAGAGATAATAAATTTTACTTTGTCAGTTACTTTGTCAGTTACTTTGTCAGTTACTTTGTCAGTTACTTTGTCAGTTACTTGGTTAGTTACTTGGTTAGTTGCTTGGTCACTTGCTTGGTCACTTAAATGAGTTAATAGCACATTGACATCATCTAATGAATTGATATTATGATACTTGTCGTGGTTACTCGTTTGCTTAGCACCCTGGACATTTTTTACATCCGGATGTGAATAAATTATCGTCAAAAAGTAATTGCAATTAGTATCCGTTCCCAAAATTGGTTTCGGTGAACCATTACGTTCAAGTGCACGATATATTTTAGGAACTCCCGTACCCCTGCCCTCTGTCAGGTGTAATTCTTTCAGATAGTCACCAATACGTCGGTTTCGGTAATCCCTTGCGACAATACGCCGCTGAGTTGCCAGTATTTCAGCATTTACAGGAGGTACAGGGCCGGGGAAACTTAAAATTTCAATCTTGTCAGGCCAGATTTGTACCTCAATGGGCTTGTCCAATTCGTAACTTTTGTGATAAACCGCATTAGCCAGAGCTTCTTCCATTGCTTCGAACGGAAAATTATAAAAACGCAATGCTTCTGCTTGCCTGGGTATTTTCTTGACTTTCTCAAGGATAATTTGATCTCGTATAAAATTCAGCGCATTTCGCAACTGATGATGAATGGGACCTTTAAAATACTTTTCATCGAAGTTGTCCCCTTTCTCATCTTTATGAATCACGACTTCAATCCATGAGCGATTAAAATAGATTTCCGGATGATTGGAAAAGAATAGCAAACCTGAATTTACCGGGCGAAGATCTTCAGCAGGACCTTTGGCAATGCGGAGTTGCAGACAAAGGTCATTAAAAGAAATATGTAAGCTTTCTTCGAACAAATCACTCTTTAGTTCTTGCAAAAACGAGCGGATCAAACCCAGATCAAAATCCTTAACCGATGCCTGGTTGTTAATCCGATCATCAAAAGGAATCCGGGCAGTGAGTTCGTGTAACCTTCTTAAATTGCCATCAACAGCTACAATACTTCGGGAACCAAACCGGATATATGGTTGCCACCGGGCATTTTTCCCCTGAGTGGATGGAGCAGAGTAAGGACGTATGTCGCCGGCTGGTACCCAAATGACCAGGATATGTTTGTTCTGTAGCAAATAGGGCTGAGTAACCGGAATGTAGTTGGGTGTGATCTGATGACAAATCTTTACGAGCTCACCTTGTATCGCATCTAATCTGTTGGGATCAATACCTTCAGGTGGCAGGACTGGCTTTCCGTTATTTTCTTCAATACCAATAACGATATAACCACCTCCCCAATTGTTAATATCGTTGGCAAAGGCACAAATGGAATGGATCGTTTCTTCAGGATTCCAGCCTTTTTTAAATTCCAACCGATCCCACTCAATGGACTGACCGTGAATTAATTCTTCGATGTTGATAGGTAATGCCATAAAAACAAAGTTAGAAAAAAGTGCCAAAAAATATTAAAAGTTGAATTATTGACCATTTACTTATTTACTATTTACCATTCAAATAGTAAATGGTAAATTTTCAAATAGTAAATCTATTTGGCTATTTCTGAACTTTTGCCCCAAACTCCTTTGCACTTATTTTGGCGATATGAACCAGAATGACGCCCACATTGCGGATTGCCGGTTCATTGAATTTGAAAGGCAACTCGCTGTACTGAGTCATAAACTTTTTAAAAATCCTTTCCTTTTCTTCCATGTCTTCCACAATTTCGGCAGTTCCTTCAACCATGACCGATTTCGATTTTACCCGGTAGCTGCACCCAACCTGCACATCCTGCCATGCCAGTTCTTCGCCCAGAGTCCAGTTGATGCAGACCTTTGGGTTTTTCCTGATCGTTTCCCACATCCGCCCCGATTGAGCCGAATGAAGGATAACCCGGTCGCCGTCCATCGCAAAATTCAGGGGAAGCACATATGGAACATCGTTATCTGACATGGCTACATAGCAGGTTTTGCATTGTTTCAGGATGGCATCAATCTCGTTCCGGTCGTGTATAAAATGGGTTCTCATTGATTATTGATGTGTTTTGTTTTTGTATTTCAAGTTGACTGAAGCCAAACGGCCCTACTATGTAATTGCCCGAAACCCATGCAGTTTTGACAATGCGTTGATAACTTCGTTTAATTTTTGATATTGCGTTTGAAGCTCCCTTGTTCTCTCCTCATCGTTATTCTTGCTCGCTTCGTTAATTTGCTGTCCGAGCTTATCCTGCATGATTTTCACATTTTTCAGTTTATACTCCTTAATGAGCATTGGAACTATCTCGTACAATTTTTCGCTTTCGGTTTCGATAAAGGCGCCGGATTTGCTCCATCTTTTGCTTTCAGTGTATTTTTCTGACAATAAGTTACTGGCGTACTGGCTCATTTCGTTATCTGGATGCTGGGTGAAAAACCTGATCGGGTCAAACTCCTTGTTACCGAGGTTTTCTTCCATAGCCAACAAAATGCTCCTGACCTTGTGATTAACTGAAATTAGCCCATCCCCATGCAACTCGTTCAGTACATAATATCCAACAGAATATTTATTCAACTGATGGGTTTCTTCATCTTCAAATTCAAATGCCTCCTGATGGAAATATTTCAGGAGAATCCGTATGATTTCACGTTCTTCGGTTTCAAATGGGTTAGCCACATTCTTTTCGGTACCCGGAACGACAGGTTTCGAGACCTTCACCTGAAGCTCCTGAAGTTCTTTCCGAGTATGGTCTTCCGATTGCTTATTCTGAATTTTCCGGATTTCGGAATATAAAACAGCCTCCTGAACATCCATTAACCGGCTGCACTCTCTGATGTAAACGGTTCGGGTAATGGTATCCGGAATAACCGATATTGAGCGGACTATTTCGTTAATTAAACGCGCTTTCGAAACCGGATCGTTTTCAACGGTCTCCATCAGCAACTGCGTCTTGAATTTGATGAAATCGGTTTCCTTTTCCTTAATGTATTGGGTCAACTGGCTGGCGCTCATCGAACGTGCAAACGAATCGGGATCTTCGCCTGATGGCAATGGCAATACTTTCACGTTGATGCCTTCTTCCAGAACCATGTCAATGCCACGCAAAGAAGCTTTGATACCGGCCTCGTCGCCGTCATATACGATGGTTATATTGGGCGAAAACCTATGGATCAGCCTGATTTGTTCAATAGTCAGTGATGTACCCGACGAAGCGACCACGTTCTCGATCCCGGCCTGATGAAAGGCAAGCACATCGGTATATCCTTCAACCAGGTAACACTTGTCGAGCCGCGTGATGTCGCGTTTAGCCTGATAAATTCCGTATAGGGTTTTCCCTTTGTGATAGATTTCCGACTCCGGCGAGTTGAGGTATTTCGCCACTTTCTTATCGTTGGTCAGCGTTCGTCCGCCAAAGGCAATCACCCGCCCCGCTACGTTATGAACCGGAAAAATAACCCTTCCGCCAAAACGGTCGCGTACCCAATCGTCACGTTTAATGGTCAATCCGGTTTTCTCCAGAAACTCCATTTTATAACCTTCGCGCTGTGCGGCCTGAGTAAAAAGGTCTTTCCCGTCAGGGCAGAAGCCCAATTCGAATTTGGTGATCATATCGTCGCGGATACCACGCTCGCGAATGTAACTCAATCCAACCGTGCGACCTTCATTTTCTTTGAGAAGGTACCTGCTAAAATATTTCTGGGCAAAAGCAGATACGATCATCATACTCTCCCGCTCGTCCTTCAACAGTTTTTCTTCCTGAGTTTCTTCCTTCTCCTCAAATTCGATGTGGTATTTTTTGGCCAGCCAACGTAGGGCATCCGGATAACTCAGTTGTTCGAGTTCCATGATGAAGTTTACCGAGTTGCCACCCTTCCCGCAACCAAAACATTTAAATATTCCTTTGGCCGGAGAAACGGTAAACGAAGGTGTTTTTTCGTTATGGAACGGGCACAATCCGAGCTGGTTGACACCCCTTTTTTTGAGTGTAACAAATTCTGAGACTACATCCGAAATGTTTGCTGCATCCAGTATCCGCCCGATGGTTGAATGATCGATCATAGCTGCAAATGTAAAAATTTAAAGCGTGAAACGAGCAGAAGGAATAGGAAGCGAATGGTTATCAGTGAAAACTTTTCAAACCTATGATAACACAACTTTCGGGTTCTGCCGATGAAATACCGGGAAATGCTTTCCGAACTTCATTTCATTTTATACCTTTAAAGACAAAATCTTAATTTTAGTCTTATGAAATGTAATGTAGGAAAAATTGACCGTATCATCCGTATTGTTATTGGACTTGTAATCGCTGTTGCCGGGGTTATTTTTGAAAGTTACTGGGGGCTGGTTGGCATCTTAGTTTTAGCAACCGGTATTTTCGGGTATTGTTTATTTTATCTGCCGTTCAAAATTAATACGAACAAAAAGTAAAAGTTAATCCAATACTTCATAAATAGTTACCTGGCCAGTTTTATTTTTCAGGCTAACTTCACCAACTTTCAGGCAATTGAAGGATTCTTTCACCTTTTCGTATGAAGTTTCGTTGATTAGGATTTGTCCCGGACTGGCGGCCGATTGCAGTCGTTGCGCAGTATTTACAGTATCGCCAATTACGGTATAATCAAGTCGGCGCAAAGTGGCAGAACCGATATTGCCCGATATCAATTCGCCGCTGTTAATTCCTATGGAGACTTTGGGTATAAAAGTTACAATTTCGTTTAAAGAGGGTAAATTATTTATTTTAGCCCTTACTGCAAGGCAGGCATCAATTGCCCTGTCGAGGTGATAGTCTCCGCGGAAAACAGCCATGATCGCATCGCCAATGAATTTATCAATGTAGCCTCCCTGTGCAATAATCTCCTTCACCATCACATCAAAATAACTGTTCAGTAATTTCACGACAGTATCAGGAGATTCATTCTCGCTTATGGTTGTAAAACTGCAGATGTCTATAAATACAATGGAAGCATCAACCGATTCATTTGCCATCAGAGAAGATTCAAACTCACGGCTGCCCATAAAGTTAAGGACTGTTTCATCAACATACATTTTCAGGATGCTATTTTCACGAATTGCTTTGAGCGTTTCACGGATTTGGGCAACATGTTTGATCGTTTTCTCCATGGTTAACGACAAGTCCTCAAAATTGATTGGTTTGGTAATAAAATCGAAAGCGCCGCGGTTCATGGCTGTGCGGATGTTTTCCATATCGCCGTATGCCGATACAATCACCGATTTGATTAACGGACTTGATTCATTAAGCCGGCTGAGCAAGGTCAAACCATCCATCTCGGGCATATTGATGTCGCTCAGTACAATATCCACATCAGGATGAAGTTGAATTTTATCCAGTGCATCTCTGCCATTTACTGCAAAAATGAATTCATATTCCTGTTCGCGAATTTTCTGGCGGAATTTCTGTTTAATGAGCATTTCCAGATCAATTTCATCATCGGCTACTAAAATTTTTGCCATGAGTTTAGATTTTAAATTTTTCCTTCAGGTAATTAAAATCAACCGGTTTGGTTAAAAAATCATCAGCTCCCAACTGTTTGGCTTTACTGAAATTTTCAGCATCGCCATAAGCAGTGATCATCATGACTATCGGCGGTGGTTTCATATACTTTTCCTTGATATGTCGAAGCAACTCAAGTCCACTCATTCCCGGCATATTGATATCCGAAAGAATAAGAACAGTTTCATGGTCATGCTGTGCGAGATAAGTCAGGGCTTCTTCGCCTGAAAAGGCAAATGCAAATTTCAAAACCTTTTCCTTGATTTCTTTCCTGAAACGCTGCTCAAAAAGGGTTTGGATATCACGTTCATCGTCAACTACTAAAATTTTCATATCTTATTTTTTAGAATTATACCGGTAAAATGATTGTAAATTCTGTGCCTTCATTTTCTTTTGTATTCACTTTTATTTCCCCGCCATGCACCTTCGTGACAATCTCATAACTCATGCTCAAACCCAATCCTGTACCTTCGCCTGTTGGCTTGGTGGTAAAGAAAGGTTGGAAGATTTTATCAACGATGGCGGGTGGGATTCCTGGACCATTATCACGAACAGAAATCGAAACAAAAGTCCCCCTGCTCCCCGAAGGGGGGTTCAAAGAAGTGCTAACTGTAACAGTCGGCGCATATATAGTTTGCGGATTTTCAATCCCCCCTTCGGGGGGTGGGGGGACTTTCACCGCATAAAATGCGTTGGTAATCAAATTTAGAATCACCCGGCCAATGTCTTGCGGAATGACATTTATCTTGCCGATGTTCGCGTCAAAATCTGTGATCATGGTTGCATTGAACGACTTGTCTTTTGCTCGTAAACCGTGGTAGGCAAGTCGTAAATATTCGTCGGCTAAGGCGTTGATATCGGTTGGTTCTTTCAATCCGCTACTGCTGCGACTGTGCTGCAACATCCCTTTTACAATGGCATCGGCGCGCTTGCCATGGTGGTTTATTTTTTGCTCGTTGTCGGCAATATCGTTGGCCAGCGCTTTTACTTCCTCCAGATTTCCCTTCTCAATTTCATCTTTCATCTCCTGAATCAATTCTGAATTTACTTCCGAGAAATTATTCACGAAGTTCAGCGGGTTCTGTATTTCATGGGCAATTCCGGCGGTGAGTTCACCGAGCGATGCCATTTTTTCGGATTGGATGAGTTGCGATTGAGCGGCTTTCAGTTCTTCAAGCGATTTTTGTAACGCCAAATTGGTTTCTTCGATTGCTTTTCGTTTTTGCTCCAGTTCTTCGATGGTTTCCTCCAGGAGAATGGCCGTGGTGCGTTTGACTTTCTCGGTACGGTCGAGTTTGAAGGCCGTGATCTCCAATTCTTTGTCGGCATCTGCCACAGCTTTGCTAAGCGAAGCTTTTTCTTCTGCTGATAACGATTCGTCTTGTTGGAGAAATAGGGTTATTTTCTGGAGGTTCTGATTCATGATTATTCTATTTTTCTTTTAATGCAACACAACAAGCGGTTAAGCCATGCATCTCTAAATTTCCATTTGTGGCCCGTGCCATTTCGGCATTGCTGAACATACCTGCCATGGGAACATTCCACACTTTTCTTATTCCTTCTATTTCTTCACCGATCAAAGGCCCCAACGAAAGAAGCCTGCCTGCACAACTAAACAGCAAGATCGCATCTGCTTCAGGCATTTCATTGGCTTTCAAATCTTCACAACCTTCAATCACTTTTTCAATCACATCAAAATCGGGGGCTATTGAAAAACGGACTTTCGAACCTTGTGGCACCGACCCGCTACAGTAATACGAACGGTCATTCCAATACACCACCAGCCCGGCCCGCATCACAGGGTCTCCGCTTTCCCGCTGCAATTGCAATGGCAATGTGATCGAATGTTCCAATGCAAAATTTTCGGGTGTTACATTTTTGAGGCCACCATATTTTATTACCAGGTCCAATACCGGAGTATCATCAATCGTATAAACATGATTGCCGACACTTTTTGTTACTGTTTTTTCGGTGCCCACTGCATTCCATCCACAGGTAGCCCTACCTTTTATACTGATTTTGTCTTCATCGAGGGCAATAGCTACTATACCGTTGTTGCTCGATTTGCTATTAGTAAAAACGTGTTGTTCTTTAAATGCAAAATCATCTCCCGCCATGCCGCCATACACATTTACCTGTTTGCCAAGAATGTCTTCAAAACCATGCAGCAACTCTTCTGCATCAGTGTTTAAGTTACTGCCGGCAATAAGGAACGCCGGATTCTGAAAGATATCCATTGCTTTTTTGGCGATTGACTGCGTGGTTTGCCTGTAATTCTTTTCAGGAAATTCCTCAAACAAAATGCTGAAGTATAACGGATCGATATCTAGCAGCATGATGGCAATTTCACCGGAACTTATTCCCTCCCCGGTAAACTCTCCATTTGTTGTGGCGCCATAAATGGCAATGCCTGCATCATCCAATACTTTGCAAACCGCATCACGATCCTGTTTTACCGACATAAACACAATGGCCAGTGTTGGTTTGTAACCATCGGCCATGCTTTGTTCCAGCGCTGTTTTAATTTCTTCAGGTGAATTTCCCCGGATTGTTTTTGCTTTCATTTTGAAATATTTATTTTTTATTTACTTCCCGCTTCGGTCTTCCGTCTTCCGACTTCGGTCTTCCGTCTTGTTTCATTTTTTATTCAGTTCCGGATAATCAAACACCAGGTTACAAAAGGCAACCACCCCGGTTTTAAACGAACTGTCTTCAATTAAGAATTCAGGGGTATGGTGCGGACCTGAAGTTTTGGGGTCTTTCCCTTTGGGCATTCCGCCAAGAAAAAAGAATAAACCCGGAACTTTCTGCGCATAGAATGAAAAATCCTCCGATCCGGTTTTGGCTGTCATAAGAACCACATTGTCGGTTCCTGCTGTTTTTTGTAACGATGGCAGCATAGCAGCGGTCAGCGCTACATTATTAAAAGTTACAGGGTAGTGAGAGGAATAGGGCAATTCAACCACTGCGGTTGCACCGGCAGCTTCGGCAGTTTTTTCGGCAATCTGCCTGATGCGGTTAAAAACCATTGTTTCATCTTCTGCGGTGAATGTTCTCACCGTTCCAAGCATTTCCACCTGTTCGGAAATAATGTTTGAGCGGTTGCCACCTTCAATAGCCCCAACCGAAACAACGGAAGGATTTTCAGTCAAATCAACATTTCGGCTTACTATGGTTTGCAAACTGTTAATGATTTCGGCGGCTACTACAATCGGATCTATTGACAGCCAGGGTTGCGAACCATGTGAAGGCTTGCCTTTTACCGTTATTCTGAAATCGCCGACAGCAGCCATTGTACCTGCAGGGCGATAGTATATTTTACCCACTTCAAATTGTGCACCCATGTGCAAACCGAAAATCACATCCACTTTGGGGTTTTCCAAAACGCCTTCTTTTACCATCAGTTCTGCGCCACCTTCTTCTCCAACTGGAGCGCCTTCTTCTGCAGGCTGGAAAATGAATTTCACGGTACCTTTCAGGTCTTTTTTCATTCCGGCTAAAATCTCTGCAACACCCATCAAAATGGCCACATGCCCATCGTGACCGCAGGCATGCATTACTCCGGTTTCCTTACCGTTATAAACAGTTATTACTTTCGATGCAAAAGGCAGATCATTTCTTTCGGTTACAGGCAAGGCATCCATGTCGGCACGCAAGGCAATCACCGGCCCGGGCTTGTCGCCTTTTAAAATGCCCACAACACCTGTTACGGCAACGCCTGTTTTTACTTCAAGTCCTAATGATCGCAAATGTTTGGCAATGATCGCTGATGTTCGTATTTCATGGTTTCCGAGCTCCGGGTTTTGATGAAAATCATGGCGCCAGTCAATCACTTTTTGTTCTATTTTATCAGCGGATGCTTTAAAAACCGCATCGATACCGGGTTTTTGTGCTGCTGCTATTCCAAAGCAGAATAACAAGGCGATAAAGATTGTTTTTTTCATTCAGGTACTTTTTTTGTTTGCTTACTATTTCCGGGTTTCAGCTTTCCCGTTTATTTCGCTGGAGGTATCAGCCCCAGTTGGGTCATAAAATCCAGGTTGTCCATAAAATCCCGCTCTTCTGCAATTTTCCCATTGGACATACGGACTAAGGTAACGCCGTCGATATTGACGGTTTTGCCCGTTGCAGGTATTCCGAAGAATACTCCGGTATGAGTTCCATTAAAATTCCAGTGTTTGACGATTTTGTCGCCTTGCCCGAAAACATCTTTAATGGTAAACTGGATATCGGAGAACCCGGTCAGGTAATTCGCATAATACTCACGTGCTTTGTCTATTCCAACGATGTCAGGGTTGGCATGCATCACCACATCTGTTGTAAAGTTGGAATCATTGAACAGGTTTAATTTTCCCTGGTTGATAATCACATCCCAAACATGGGTGTACATTTTGATGTTGGCTTCAACCGGGTCAGCTTTTTCTTTAACCGGTGTTGAACAGGCAGAAAATAATAAAATACTAAGCACGAATACAGCAATTAAAGAATTGCGAAAGTTTGAAGAATGTTTCATTTGTTTTTGTTTTAGGATTAATGCAAACGTTAATAGTGAATATAAAGATTCGTTTATCTGATAACATAACAAAAAAAGATACAGTTCTCAATATCGGAAATAATCATCCCTCAGTGGAGCCATTTTTTTCAAAACGGCTTCAATTTTAAAATTATCCGAAACCGTATTGAAACTGGCCATTACCCCATCGCCCAATTCTTTAATCCAGCGGCCACCAAATTGCTCAATGATTGGCTTTTGGATTTCACGGTTCCTCTTGAGTGACTTAAATGCTTTTTGTTCATCATTGCCCATGAGTGAAGTATATCCGACAATATCGGTAAACATGATGGCTGCAAGCTGGCGGGTTTGTGACATTATTCAGGCATTTTTATTGAACTAATTATTTTGTAATGATGGGTATTCAAATCCCTAATAAGGTAATCCGGTTTTTTGAAACATTTTTTTTGTTCGGGGGTCTTGTTCCAATTCGGTGTAATACCAAATATTATATTTAAAGAACAATACATTTCCCTCGTGATTTTTCACTGCTTTTTCAAAATACCTGAAAGCTGTTTCCGGTTCGCCAAGCGCCGCATATACAAAACCAATCTCAAAGTTTCCCATTGATTGGGTACTCCGAAGTATTTCCATTTTTTCAAGGATCTCAATCGCTTTTTCTTTTTCGCCCGACAAAGCAAGGCCCACTCCCCAATAATATAAATTAAAGACGGAATAATTGCGCTTAACGGCCAGTTCCAATTCAGGTAATGCTTCCTGATATCTTTTCAAAGCCAGCAAATTAGCGCCCACTACGCAATGACCGCCCCAAAACCGGGGTTCAAGTTCAATCAATTTTTTCCCTTGTTCAATTCCTTTTTCGTGCTCACCGGCCATCCAGTATATCGAACCCAAATGAAAGTTGTTCATCAGAGAAAAGGGATCGAGGCTAATTGCTGAAGTCGCAAATTTTATGGCCTCCTGGAAATTGCCTGAAAGTCCCAGACAATAACCATATTGCTCATGCAGTTCAGCGATCTTAGGATTTAGTTCAAGCGCTCTTTTATAGGATATTTCTGCACCGGTCAAATCCCAATCGCAATACATTTTCATTCGTGCAATGGCTAAATGGCTTTCAGCAAGTTCATTATCCAACTCAAGTGAAAGCAAGGCGGCCTGGGTTAACTCGGGCAGGCTTTGTTCAGGAGGTACATGGCTGAAAAACCACAAATTGAGGTAACAGGAAGCCAGACCGGTGTAGGCCAGTGCATAAGCTGGCTCGATGGCAATAGCTGCCCGGTAATACTCTATCGCTTTATTGAACCCGCTTGCCCCCGACCATTTATTGAAATAGAAGCGACCCTGAAGGTACAGTTCAAAAGCTTCCGGATTATCGGTATTTCTTTTCAGCACGGCATCTTTCTCGGCTCCAAACAATTTTATTTTGATGGCATTCAGGATAGCAAGAGAAATTTCATCCTGAATATCGAAGATATCCTCCAATTCCCTGTCGAATTTTTCAGACCATAAATGGAATCCATCGGCGACCTTGATGAGCTGGGCCGTGATGCGAAGTTTATTCCCTGATTTCCGGATGCTTCCTTCGAGTATCAGATTAACATTCAGTTGTTCGCCAATAATCCGCAGATCCTGGTTTTTCCCTTTGAATGAAAAGGAAGAAGTGCGACCAGCTACTTTTAGTTCTTGTACCTGAGCCAGCATATTGATTATTTCTTCACTGATACCATCGCTGAAAAATTCCTGTTCCGGATCGCTGCTCATGTTGGTAAAGGGCAATACAGCAATACTGTTATGAGGTACATGCTTATCGGGGATTTCAGTAGAACTGGTTAAATCATTATCCATTAACACCTCATAAATTTTAACCGGTTCTTTTACATTCTTAAGAGTTTCTTCTTTTACAAACCTGGTCCGGATTTCCTTTTTATTGGAGACATTATGATGCACCGATTCAGAAATACATATAGTTCCGGGTTTTGCAACAGATTGAATCCGGGCAGCGATGTTCACCCCATCGCCAAAAACATCGTCATCTTCAAAAACTACTTCACCCAGATGAATTCCGATGCGTAACTGAAATTCTTTGGCCGCATTGCAGGCTTCCATGATTTTGATGGCCGCATTTACCGCGTCAGAAACCGTGTTGAAGCTGGCCATAACCCCATCGCCCAATTCCTTGATCAAACGGCCACCAAATTGGTCAATAACCGGTTTATGAAACTCACGGTTTTTCCGTAGAAGGTAAAAAGCTTTCTGTTCATCGTTTCCCATTAATGCGGTATAGCCGACAATATCGGTAAACATGATTGCTGCAAGTTGGCGCGATTGGGGCATGAGTTGTCGTTTTAAATGGTTATATTAATGAAATTCAAGTTATTCAAAGCCTCTATAACAAAATCCCTACCTTAAAGTTTATTCAATACCATTAACCAGTTTGTTTAAATAAATCTGTTTGATGGGCTCACGATTTTCCTTACAAAAGCGGGTGAAGTAATGGTGCTTCTGAAGAAAAGATATTTGCATAAGGTTCCATTTTGCTTCTGTCAGAGAAGGGTTCAGTGATTGAAGTTCAAGGAATAAACTATACGATTTCTTTTCGAAAGATTCGGTTCCGAGGTACTCCAGGTCAGCATCAGCAAGTATTTCCTCTAATTTTGTCTTTGGCAATTGCGGTATTTTGGTGGCCATTATCATACCACAGATCTGATCAATAACAGAGGCAGAATATCCATACTCTGGAAGGTATTGCCGCGCTATTATACAACTTTGTTCTTCGTGTTGGGCATACATTCTGATATAACCTGTATCATGCCAAAGTGCAGCGGCGCTTAATAATTTCAGATCATCTTCCGTACACTCTTCATGTTTGCCAATTTCCAGGGCTCTTTCCTGAACATAGATGGTGTGTTCAGGATTGTGATAATAATATTTTTCGGGAAGATTGTTTCTCAATAGATTGAGAACAAAATTTTGCATGAGAAGATTATTTTGCATGTCCTTTTTCTTTTAAAATTCCCCCGGACGCTTCATTGATGCTTTGAATATAGATAAATGCTTTGGGATCAATATCCATAATAGAATCCTGTATCTGGTTTATTTCAAGACGGGTAACTATGGTTACAATGATCTCGCAATCGCTCTTAATATCGAAACTGCCGGGCAGAAATCCTCTTTCTCCTTTATACACCGTAATGCCTTTTCCCAATTCATTAACAAGGAAATCCTTGATCTTTTCATGTTGTGATGAAATAATATTAATGGAGGTATATTGCTCAATTCCATCAACCACATAATCGGTTGCACGGGTAGCCGAATAATAGGTAATCAGGGAATACATGGCCGTTTCCAAACCAAAATGAAAAGCAGCGCCGGCAAAAATGAAGGTATTGAAAAGCATAATAATTTCGCTGTTCGAGAAGCCTGTTCTTCTTTTAGTAAAAACTGCAATAACTTCAGCGCCATCAATCACGCCGCCGCTCCTGATCACCAAAGCAACACCAGTACCAATCAGGATACCTCCAAAAATTGCAATTAACAACGGATCGGTAGTTACTGGCGGGATTTCGGAGAAAAGTAGTCCGGCTGCCAGTAGGATAACGGCAAGTGTGGTTTGAACGGCAAAGGTCTTTCCGATTCTTTTATAACCCAGATAAATAAAAGGCAAGTTGAAAACAATAATAAAAATACTAATGTTGATGTGCGAGATTTCGTGAAGTAGAATAGAGATACCGGTAACGCCACCATCCATAAACCGATTGGGTATCATTGAAGAACCTGCTGCAAATACTGCCATGCCCGATCCGACCAGGATTTGAAGCAGGTTCTTCAGATTCCAAACTTGTCCCCAGTTAATGAGATCGCTTTTATGCTTAATTTTCATTGTGGTCCAATTGAGTTGAGTGATAATTAAGCTAATACAAAAAAAAGACCTAAAGGTTTAAAATACCCTTAAGTCTTTTTTGTTTTTACTCACGGGGTGACTTTGAGTCACCCCGTGAGTAGGATCGATCAATTCCGCTATTTCGGCATCGGATAACCCTGTAATTTGGCCAGGTTGGCTTCAATTTCGTGTTCCGGATATTCGTAGTCGGTTAACTGACCGGTCATGTATTTGTCGTAACCAACCAAATCCATCAAACCATGTCCGCTGAAGTTGAAAAGGATTACTTTTTCCTTGCCTTCTTCTTTGGCTTTCAGCGCTTCGCGGATAGTTGCTGCAATCGCATGGGTCGTTTCAGGAGCAGGAATAATTCCTTCAGTTCTCAGGAACAGTAATCCGGCTTCGAAACATTCGCTTTGGTGGATGGCCTGTGCTTCCATTAGCCCATCGCGCAGTGCAGCGCTAACGAGTGGCGACATTCCGTGGTAACGCAAACCTCCGGCGTGGATTGGGGCAGGTACAAAGTTGTGTCCCAGACTGTTCATCGCAAGAAGTGGGGTCATTTTAGCCACATCACCATGGTCGTAAATAAAGGGAGCTTTGGTTAGAGTGGGGCAGGAGAATGGTTCTGCCCCTATGATTTGAATATTGGCGCCATGAATTTTTTCGTACATGAACGGGAACGAAATTCCGGCGAAATTACTTCCACCTCCGCAACAACCAATGACCACATCCGGATTTTTAATGCCCACTTTGGCCAGTTGTTTTTTAGCTTCCAGCCCAATGATGGTTTGGTGCAGCATCACGTGATTCAAAACCGAACCAAGTGCATATCGGGTTTTTCCGCTTGGATCACTTACCGCTTCTTCAATGGCTTCCGAGATAGCAATGCCCAAACTTCCGGGAGTATCCGGAAATTCAGCCAGAATATCGCGTCCTGCCTGTGTTTCCATGCTCGGACTGGCAACGCATTTGCCACCCCAGGTTTGCATCAGAATTTTGCGGAAAGGTTTTTGGTCGAAACTTACACGCACCATAAAGACTTTGCATTCAATTCCGCCAATCTGGGCGCAGGCGTATGAAAGGGCTGAACCCCACTGTCCGGCGCCAGTTTCGGTAACCAGCTTTTTGATTCCGAATTGTTTGTTGTACCAGGCCTGTGGAACGGCGGTATTGGGCTTGTGGCTCCCGGCAGGCGAAACGCCTTCGTTTTTGTAATAGATTTTGGCCGGAGTACCGAGGGCGGCCTCCAGTTCATAAGCACGGATCAGTGGACTTGGCCTCCACTGAAATAAAATTTGACGTATCTCTTCAGGAATGTCTATCCAGCGTTCCTGCGAAACTTCCTGCTCAATAAGGTTCATTGGGAAAACAGGAGCGAGCATTTCAGGTCCTACAGGATTTCCGTCAGGACCAAGTGGTGGATTCAAAGGAGAGGGAAGATCAGGTGCAAGGTTGTACCACTGTTTCGGCATTTCTGATTCGTCGAGATAGATTTTTTTTTGTCTGGCCATGATGTTAGATTTAAAAATTATTTAGTTATTATCTTAGATTCTGATTATAAATATTTTCCAAGTCCCCCTGCGGGGGATTCCAGCCTGCCGTCTGGCAGGTAGGGGGCTTTAACAGGAAAAGGGACTTGCTGCAAAAACGCAGAAAATCCCTTTTCCCGGCCTTTACGACCGCAAATCAATATGTAATTCTCGCGTTTCCATTTTAATGTTACGCCAGTTCCATTCTTTTCCGTATAAAGGTGATTTGTACATATCTTTTTTAGTTTCAGTGAGTAAAACTAATGATATTTTTCAGGTTTTCAAGAGAAAATAAAGTCGATTTGATAGTTTTTAGTGATTCTTAGATTACAATCAGGAGCTTTAGGGTAATACTTTAATATTTACTGTCAACACGATAGGTTATTCTGATTAATTGTGTTAAATTTAATGATGAACTCTAAAATGACTTATTTTTTTTGGAATTGCCTGAAAATCCATAACAGAGTAAGGAGTGTATGTCGAAAAACTTAAGAGTAGACGAATCTAAAATCCAAATCAAATGAAATCAAAACTTATCTTCTTCATTGTATTTGTATTGTTTGTCCAAGTAGCAAATGCCCAGGTATTTGGTATTAAAGGGGGAATTAATATTGCCAATATGACATTTACCGCCAGTGGAATGGACCTTTCCCCAAAATCGATTATTGGGATTCATGTTGGCCCTGTTGCTGAATTTGAATTGCAGGAAAACCTATATTTTAATACTGGGCTTCTGTATTCAATTAAGGGATATAAATTAAAAATGGAATTTTTAGGTGAAAGTATAGAATCAACTGCTAAGTTTAATTGTCTGGAAATCCCATTAAATTTTGTCTATAAGTATTCATTAAATGATGCATCTAAATTATTTGCCCAAGCTGGTCCATATTTAGGATATGCGTTAAGTGGTACTGCCAAATCAGATGGTGAAAGTGAAAAAATTGATTTTAAGGATGAAGGCATGAGAAGAATTGATTTTGGACTTGGAATTGGAGTAGGGCTTGAACTTGGGCCAATAGTACCAAGTATAAGTTATCAACTCGGTCTTGCCAACCTTTCAGACGATAGTGATGTAAAGGTAAAAAACAAGGTTTTACAACTTTCTATAGCCTATATGTTTGGGCAATAGCAAGAAAAACTGATACTTAAAATGAATTGGTAAAGCTATCTCTGCGTGGAGATGGCTTTACTTTTTAAGGGTTGGTCTGAATTAAAAGGAGACTGTTCAGGGAAATCGCTTTTAACATTTCAGGACTTTTTCTCTGTAACTATCATCTAATGCAGCCTTGAGCCTTTTGCGTTTTTTTGATGCTTTGAGCGAATCCTCCTTTTCAAGCAGAG
>Ga0209317_1000089_pt1 | contig 125241 bp, 104 predicted proteins | sample RifGroB2_FD_183994 | JGI IMG/M metagenome (GOLD analysis project Ga0209317, IMG submission 183994) | Soil microbial communities from Rifle, Colorado, USA - Groundwater B2 (SPAdes) (version 2) | ecosystem: Environmental > Terrestrial > Soil > Unclassified | place: Rifle, Colorado | collected... | reverse complement strand
GTGCGGAGCGGCACACTTCTTTATACGACGAAAAGACATTAAAGGACTACTCATATCAAAAAGAGCAGCATTATCAGATAGAGAGAGCAGCGTTAATCTCCGGCATGGGTGTGAATTTCAGCATTTTCCTTTTAAACAAGGCGGAAATTCGGACACTGCTTCTTACGACGGAAGAATCGCCTGTCGCCATAGAAGCCGGCATACTGAGCTCGGAAGGCGATATCGTTATTCTAAAAAAAGACATTCCTCTCTACCGCGAATTTCTAAGCGGTTTGGCGACGTCAAAAGACCTTCCTGAAAAGGACAAGTCAAAAATAGAAATTGTCGCGCTCAAGGAAAATACAAAGATGATAATAAAGGACATCTTTGACAATCCCATGAGCAGGGATAAATTGAGGGCATCTCAGGGGCTGATCGTCAAAATAATCGAGTGCCTTTCGAAAAATAAAGAACTCATATACGACCTCCTTTCTCTCAAATCCCACGATCACTATACCTATACGCACTCCCTGAATGTGGGAGTTTTATCCATAGGCGTGGGACTTGCCGTAGGATTGAAAAATGACGACATCGAGAAACTCGGCATAGGCGCGTTATTTCATGATATAGGGAAGACAGCCATTCCGTCCGAGATACTCAATAAGATGGGAAGGCTCGACATGACCGAGTTTGAAGTATACAAAAAACATGTTACTGAGGGTGAAAAGATTCTGCATGATAATAGGGATATCCCGGTCGAAGCATTGGATGCTATCCTGCAGCACCATGAAAAGCTTACGGGGAAGGGCTACCCCATGCAACTGCATGACAGTGAAATAAAACTTTCAGGCAGGATAACCGCTATCGCCGACTGCTACGATTCTCTAACTACGCCGAGGCTCTTTAAAGCTTCAAATACTCCTTATAGCGCGCTTTCTATTATCTCCAAGGAAAAGAACGATTACGACCCCGAGCTGTTAAAAGAATTTATCAAGATGCTGGCCAAGATAAAGTAATATGATTTATATACTTGCCGCTATTTTTCTCTGGAGTTCTCTCGGCATCGTCATAAAGCTTTCAGGGGTATCCGTTCACGTACTGATGTTTTTTTCCGGCATGATATCCGTACTGCTGGTCGGTTCTGTCCTTTCGAAAAGGGAATTCAAGAGTGAAATGCCGAAGGGGAAAAACATTGTTTATTTTTTGGCCCTCGGTCTTGTAAGCCTTATCAATACCTTTTTGTTTTTTTACGCGTATAAACATACGTCTATCGCCAATGCGGTACTGACGCATTATACCGCCCCCGTCATAGTCGCCTTTCTTGCGCCCGTTTTTTTAAGGGAAAGGTTGACGATGAAGATATTGCTTGCCGTAGCCGTCGCTACCGCGGGTTTATGGATTATGCTCGGAGTCTCGGCAGGAGAGCTTTTCAGGCTTGCGGTTGCCGGCGATAGGAACACCGGAGGCATCATCGCGGGGCTTTTTTCCGGACTTGCCTACGCTATACTAATAATCCTGATACGGATATTGGCAAAGGACTTCAATCCGCTCGTCCTGACGTTTTTCCAGAATCTCATAATCGCCGCAGTCTTAGCGCCGTTCGTTTTTTCTACTCCCCGGCTCCTCGACTCTTTAACCTCTGCATGGTGGGTGTTCGCCGTAATGGGAGTCGTTCATTCCACCGTAGCCCCGGTTCTTTATTTCAGGGGAATGCGGGATGTTACAGCCGGCAAGACTGCGATATTAGGCTATTTGGAACCTGTCTGCGCGATTTTTTTAGGCGCATTATTTTTAAGCGAAGCGGTGAATCTCACTACCGTAATCGGCGGGGCAATGATACTTTTCTCAGGGTATCTGACCATAAGATCGTGATTTTATTATATCCACCGGCTGATTGAAAGTTGCAATTCGGATAATTGCTTTTAATAGGCGGAGATGAATATAATAGCAAGATTATGTTAAAAAAACGGCTTAATTCAGACTCAAGAACGGGTATCTATGCGCGAGATGCGGAAGCAATGCTCAAAAAGATTATAACCCTCGAATGGTATGCCCTTCTGCTCTGTATTATTTCGATACCGTTATTTGAGTCCCCGAAGTCCATTTTTTTAGTAATAAGCGCTATTTTGTTTCTGATACGGCATTATATCGAAAAAGATTATAAAAGTGTTCTGCTCGCTAAAGACCCAAGGATAGGTCTGCTGGCGCTTGCATTTGTATCGAGCCTTTCTGCCGTATTCGCCTTGCATCCTTTCCTTGCGTTTCAGGGCAGCATGGATTTCTTAAAGATGTATGCCTTGTTCATTATCGTCGCTTCGGATTTTTCGGATGGTAAATATATTAAGACCATAATATTAGCGATTGTTGCATCAACAACAATAGGAACAGGGTGGGGGCTGGCAAATTTCATGATCGGCAGAGAAGCAACTTTTGAATTGCTCTCTGTAGGGCATGTTAACCATTCGAGCATTTACCTTGCGCTTTCTTTGACTGTAATAATTGCATATTTAGAGCATTTAAAAACAACATCCGAAAAAATCTTTTTCTATATATCCTCGATCATACTTATAGCGGCTTTTGTTATTGCGAGTTCAAGGGCGTCCTTCTTAGCTTTTGGCGCTGCGATGTTGATGGTATTTATCTGCATGGAGAAAAAGAAACAGTTTGTTTCTTTTTCTGTTATGTTTTTCCTAATAACGGCAGTTTTGATATACTTCGTTGATATGACGCTGTTAACAAAAGACTATTCATTTAGGGATGCGTCGTTAAAGACCAGATTGAATTTATGGAGTAAGGGATGGGAAATGTTTTTATCTCATCCGATTTTAGGGGTAGGAGCAAAACATTTCAAATTTTACAACCCGTTTGAATACGGCTCACATGCGCATAATCTATTAATTAATACTCTTGCTCAATTCGGAATTGCCGGGTTTTCTGCATTAATGGTATTTTTCTATTTTATATTGAGATCTTTGAAAGCCGCATATAAGAGGAATATGTTATGGTCGTCGGCATGCGGCGCTTTCATAATAGTTTTGATGAACGGTATGTTCAATACAACATTGCATTCCGAGCATGGACTGCTGTTTGTGCTGATTAGCGCAATGATTTCAGGAAATAGGCTTAAAGTTCCGGCGGACAAATAATCTTTATTACGACCTTATTATATCTACAGGTTGAATCGTAGTCGCTTTCTTTGAGGGATAAATGCCTGCCAATATGCCTACCGTTACCGACGCCGCGAAAGATAATAAAAGGCCGGTCAGGGAAATCGTGAAGGGAAGGTCCGATGCTATAAACATAATTACGCTTGTTATAAAACCTATGATTACCCCCACCAAACCTCCGCCGAAGGATATGAACGAGGATTCCATCAGGAATTGAAGTATTATGTCCCTTTTCCTCGATCCTATCGCGCGCCTGATGCCGATCTCAACGCGCCTTTCATTGACGATCAATATCATTATCGAAAGAATGCCGAGCCCTCCGATCAGAAATGAAATCGCCGCCGATATTCTGCCTAAAACGGTTATCATCGATGTTGCCTGCATTTTTAACGCCATAACATCCTTCAGGTCTATAACCGTGAAATCATCCTTCTGTCCCTGTTTTATTTTATGCCTCTTCCTCAAGATGTTTTCTATTTCGGTTTTTGCTTCGCTGATCGATTTGTCGTTTATGACCTGTACGTGTATGCTGTTCACGAAATCTTTGTTCACGAACCTCCTCAAGTAAGTATTCAGGGGTATGAATATCTGGCTGTCCTGATCAACACCGGATATGTCCACGCCTTTTTCTTCCATTATCCCTATCACCTGACATGAAACCCTGTAAATAAGGATGTGTTTACCGATGGGATTTTCGTCAGGGAAGAGTTTTTCCGCGACCCTGCTGCCGATGACCGCAACTTTATTGATGTCTATATTATCGGTTTCGGTAAAAAAGCTCCCTTCTTTTACATTGAAGTTTCTTATTTCGGTATAGTTAGGCATTGCCCCGACGACCAGCACCGAAGCGAGCGTGATATTACCGTATCTGACCGGGAAAGGCTTGTTGCCTGAAGGGGATATATCATGTACAAAACGAGAGCCTGACGCGATTGTTTGAGCATCAGGCAGCGTGAGATTCGTAGCTTCGCTTATAAGCCGCGTTCCAGATGCGAATCTCCTCACAATTCCGCTCCTGACTATCAGGAGATTTTTGCCGAGGCTTTCTATCTCCATCTCCGTCTTTTGAGCCAGAGACCGCGAGAGGTTGGATACGACCATTAACGAAAATGTGCCTAAAAAGACTCCGAGTATGGCGAGGAAAGTCCGCAGCTTGAAGTTGCACAAGGAACGCCATGCGATTTTTGTATTAAGAACAATTCTCTTCATCCTCTTATCGCCTCTATCGGTTTCAGGTTTGCCGCACGGTTGGCGGGCTGCAAGCCGAAACCGATCCCGATAACCCATGAAAGCAGCATCCCTATCGTAAACGCCTTCCATGAAAAATGTATTGGAAAGTCCGCTATCAGCATAAGCAGTTTGGATGACACTACTCCCAGTATAAAGCCGACTATGCCTCCGGCGGTTGTAATTATCACGGACTCCCCTAAGAATTGCATAAGGATGTCCCTTCTTTTCGCGCCTGCAGCCCTTCTTATGCCTATTTCCGCGGTTCTTTCCTTTACCGACAGGAGAAACAGATTCGCGAGGACAAAACCCGCAACAGTCAACGTTATTATGCCGGTAATGCCTAAAAATATCACGAGAGAGCCGGTAAGCGCGACAAGGAAGTTAACTATCTCTTTGGGAGATACAATCCTGAAATCATCCGGCTCGCTTTCTTTTAGTCCGTGCCTCTGCCTCATGAATGAGTTCAATTCTTCCATGTGCGTGTAAAGGTTTTCCTGGTCAATGAACCTGATCCTGAATGAAGATATATATTTCGTCTCATTCTGCAGCTTTCTCATGACCGTGCTTATGGGCATGATGATCCTGTCATCGAGGTTAGAGCCTGACGCGGACATGCCTCTTTCGGACAATACGCCTATAATCTGTACGGGTATGCCTTTGACAAAAATATATTTACCTACAGGGTCTTCGTCGTTAAAGAGTTCTTTTAGGAGATATTGCCCTATCAGCCCTACGTTTCTCAATCCTTTCACATCGTCTTCGGTAAAGTCGGAACCCTGTATTACCGGCCATGTCCATGCCCGGCTGTAATCGTTCGTCGAGCCGATTACTCTGCGTGTCTGGTATTTTTTGTTTTTGTAGGAGACATTGACATCAGCGACCGATGTCATCGGAACTATAAGGTAGGCGCTGTGAAACGCCTGAGCCGCCGCTTCCGCATCTTCGAGGGTCAATGTTTTTTGCCTGAGTCCTATAGCTCTCGCTTCTTCGCCGCCGCTGCCTACCATCAGGGAGTCGGGCCCGAACCGCGCTACGATATCAAATGCCTTTTTGTACGCCCCTTCGGTTGCCGCCACAATGATCGTTATGGCGGATATGCCGAGCGCCACGCTGATAAGACAAAAAAACGTCCTCAGTTTGAACGCCTTTACGGCTGTGACCGATTGGGAAATGATTCTAAAAAGCCGGTTCATATGATTATTTTACTATAGTTCAGGGCAATCCCATTATTCAACTTTTTATTGACACTTATTGATTTTCTATGTTAATGTTCAGCACATGAACAACGGTAATCTGTCCGATGAAATATCGCTCAGGCTCCTTGATGAATTGATTAAGGAACCCTCGATTACTCAGAGGGCCCTGGCAGGGCGGCTCGGAATCGCCCTCGGCCTTGCAAATGCCTACGTAAAAAGGCTTTATAAAAAAGGCTATATCAAAGTCAAAACCCTTCCCAAAAACAGGATCAAATACATTATCACTCCAAAAGGATTTACCGAAAAGGCAAGGCTTACTTACAGCTATATGAACCGTTCGATAAACTACTTTAAGGAAGTGCGGCAGAAAATCGAACAGACATACGGATCGATGATAGCATCCGATGTTAAAAATATCCTTTTATGGGGCGACGGCGAAATCGCGGAACTTTGCTATATATCCACGCGAGGTTTGCCGCTTAAAATCGTCGGAGTAGTCAGCGATAAGAAATCGGAGCACGGTTTTTTCGGTCAGCATATTTATACGGCAGAGGATATAGATGAAATCATTTACGATGCGGTATTGGTTTCTTCTATGGAAGGCAGAGTAATCGGCGACATTAACCAGGCCGGGATAGACCCGGCTTTGGTTTACCATTTATAAAAAAATGGAATTTATCGAAACTACATCTCTTTATTGGTATGCGATTCATGTCAGGTCAAGGCATGAATTCAAGGTATTGGACAGGCTTACAAAAGCCGGCATAGACGCCTTTTTACCTGCTGTCGAAAGACTCAGCAGGTGGAAGGACAGAAAAAAGTTGATAAGTTTCCCTCTCTTCCCCGGTTACCTGTTCGTCCATATCCGCAAGATGTATGAAGACATGCTGACTGTATTGAAGACCCACGGTGTTGTCAGGTTTATAAGCCTTATTCCCGGAGAACCCGAAGCTGTTCCCGATGATCAGATAATATCTCTTAAAATAGTACTTGAAAATAAAGAAACGGTAGACCCTTATCCTTATTTAAAAGAAGGACAGAAGGTCAGAATTAGAAAAGGACCCCTTGCAGGAGCGCACGGCTTGCTTGTCAAAAGAGAAAGTCAGCACATGCTTGTCCTTTCCGTGGACATACTCCAGCAGGGCATATCCGTAAAAGTAGACGCATCGGACGTAGAGACTTTATAATATTCAGTTTTTTGTAAAATTGCCTTCTTGGTTATCACCGCGAAAACGCGGATATGTAACCGAGAGGGCGGAGCAGTAAGAAAACGAGACCCTTGCCGAAGTCTCGCTATAAAATTAACGCTGCGCTGCTTTTAGAAAAAATAGGCCACAAATAAGAAGGAATAGACTGAATTATGAAAAATTCAAAGGTCTCCTTGCATGGATTAGGAAATATTAATATTGAACTAACAAGTAGATGCAATAAAAGTTGCTGGATGTGCGGAAGGAGAAAGATTGACAGGGATTATCCCGAATTGGCGTTAGACTACGGAGATATGGATTTTGAGTTAGTTAAAAAAATTGCAGATCAGCTTCCTCAAAATATTGTTGTTCAATTACATAACAATGGAGAGGCACTGTTATATCCAAGATTTGGTGAGGCGGTTAAATTATTTGATAGGCAAATCACTAATATTGTAACTAATGGTAAATTATTAATTGAAAAGGCTGACGAAATAATAGATAATCTTGACACAATAGCTATTTCTGTTATAGAAAATGATCCGGAGGCAGAAGATCAGTATGAGATAATCAAGGAGTTTTTGAGTATAAAAGAAGATAGAAAGCCTTTTACAATGCTGCGTCTTAACGGAGATGTAGATCAGGGGAAATATAAAAAGTTAGGTCTGGTAATGGCGACAAGAATACTGCATTCTCCGATGGGCAGTTTCGACTACAAAATGAATCCTACAATCCCCGAAATCGGCATCTGTCTGGATTTTCTCCATCATCTCGCAATAGACCGCAAGGGAAAGGTTTCGATATGTGTAAGATTTGACCCGAAAGGAGTGGGTGTTATCGGCGATGCAACCACACAAACACTTGATGAAATATGGAACGGCCCTATTCGTATGAAATGGATGAGACAACATGTTCAAGGAAAGAGGGATCGAATTCCACTCTGTTCATACTGTCATTTTTGGGGGGTGCCTACCGGGAGAGACAATACGAGTGATATTATCAAAGAAGATGTTTTGAATGTTGAAAAAAATAATATTAAGGAGGACCGGCATGTATTTTAATTCTTATGAGAATCAGGGGAAATCGTTGTTCATAATTGCTGAGATTGGTATAAACCACAATGGTGATCTTGGTATTACAAAAGATCTTATTAAATTGGCTAAGGAAACAGGATGCGATGCCGTAAAGTTTCAAAAGAGGACAATTGATATTGTATATGATAAAGAGATGCTTGATTCTCCGAGAGAAAGTCCATGGGGGAAAACCCAGAGGGCGCAAAAAGAAGGCCTTGAATTTGGACTAAAGGAATATAAGGAGATTGATAGTTATTGCAAAGAGTTAGGAATTGTTTGGTTTGCTTCGGCATGGGATATTGAGAGCCAAAAGTTTTTGCGTCAATTTGATTGTAAGTATAATAAAATTGCGTCTGCTATGATTACTTATGAACCGTTATTAAAAGAAGTTGCATCCGAAAAAAAGTATACATTTATATCTACCGGCATGAGCGATATAGAGAATATTGATCGTGCAGTAGAAATCTTTCAAGAAGCGGGCTGTGCCTTTGAATTAATGCATTGCGTTTCAACTTATCCAATGGACGATGAAGATGCCAACCTTTTGTGTATTAATACTCTTAGAGACCGGTATAAATGTAATGTTGGATATAGCGGTCATGAAGTTGGCTTAGCTGTTTCTTATGCCGCAACAGCGCTTGGAATAACTTCTCTTGAAAGACATATAACCCTGGATCGTGCCATGTATGGGTCTGATCAGGCAGCATCTCTGGAACCTGCCGGATTGCGCTCTCTTGTTGGAGCTGTCCGTAAAATCAGGGAGGCCATGGGAGATGGGGTAAGAAGGGTTCTCGACAAAGAGGTATCGATCAGTAAAAAACTCCGTGCGCATTTTAGGTATGAGTGATAAAAAATATAGCTACAATAACTCCGGCATGTTCAATAACTAAATAGATAGATATTATGAGGCGCTTAAATGAATTCTAATAACAATTATAAAATTTTATTTATTTCATTTTATAATGACGAAGCGTATGGTTTACGAATTTTACATTCTATTTTATATCATAAAGGTTATGACGCTAAGATGTTATTTTTTAAGTTGAATTCTCATAGAAAACCGTTAACTGAAATTGAAAAAAATTTATTATATAGGGCCATTATAGATTTTAGTCCTCATATTTTAGCCTTTAGTATAGTTTCACCCAATTTTAAATTATACCAAAATTTATATAAGACTATAAGACAATTAGGAGATTTTAAAATTGTAGTTGGAGGATGGCAGGCTTCTCTTCATCCTGAAGAAACTATTGAATATTGTGATTTAGTTTGTCGAGGCGAAGGTGAGGACGCAATTCTTGAAGCAGTGGAATGTTTACAAAACGGTAAATCTTTAAATGGCATTAAAAATATTTGGTATAAAACTGAAAAGACTGTCATTCAGAACGAAGTAAGGCCAATATCTAAGAATTTAAGTCAATATCCCATTTGTCTTATTGATAATAATTGTTCGGCCAGTATTGAGGATAATCAGATTGTTTACGAAGACCCTTATACCATTAATACTCGCTATGGGACTATTATTGGCCGAGGATGTCCTTTTAAATGTACTTACTGCTCCAATAGTTATATGGCTAATCAACTTTATCCTCATGAGTGGTCGAAAATCAGATATCGGACTATAGACCACGTTATGGAAGAATTAAGTCAAGCCAGAGCTAAAATACCAAATTTAAAATGTATTAATTTTTACGATGAAGTGTTTGTGCCTAAAGCCGAATGGGTAAAAGATTTTTTTGATAGATACAAGAAATACATAAATTTACCGTTTTATTGTATGTTCTTCCCTGGAACTTGCAAAGAAGATTTAATAAAGATTATGGCTCCGGCAGGATTAGCTGGTGTATGGATAGGGGTTCAATCAGGCAGTGAACGGGTTAGAAAAGAAGTCTTTAAGCGTTTTTATAGTAACAAAACAGTTATGGAGCAAGCTAATTTATTCGTTAAATATGGAGTATCAGTAAAATACGATTTTATTTTTGATAATCCATTTGAAACTTCAGAAGAAACTAAAGAAAGTATAAAATTGATGTCCCAATTACCTAAGCCTAAAGCCTTTAATTTCTTTTCTCTCAAATTCTTTCCCAAGACTGAAATTACTGATATGTCTATAGCTGCTGGTTTTATTACTCAAAAAAATTTGGAAGATCAATTAGAAATTATCAGTCCAGAATATGAAATATCAGACGAACGTAAACAACAGATTTTAAAAATGGTAGAAAATTATGGATGATATACTTTTTAGCATTCCTACATTTAACGTATAGATATAGAAAACGAAACCAACAGGACCCTCGGTCATAAAGGGAGATGTTCGGTGAAAGAGGTAAAGATGACTTCCTGCTATATTTGCGGTGGAGAAAAATTTATTAGGCGACCGGGAAAAGTCAGGGACAACGCAAGCCTGGAAGTTATGGAATGTACAGATTGTGGCTTGGTTTTTTTGTCCGCTTTTTCGCATATTAAAGAGGGATTTTATGAGAATTCAGGTATGCATGATGGAACAATAGATATAACAAATTGGATTAGAGAGACCTCATGTGACGACGAGAGACGTTTCAATTATTTGCGCAGAGAGTTGGAGAATAGGTCGGTACTCGATTTCGGATGTGGTAATGGAGGATTTTTACTCAAGGCAAAGGAAGCAGCAAAACAGGCAGATGGGCTTGAGCCTGAGAATGCCTTGAAGATGTATTTTCAAACAAATGCACTAAATGTTTACTCAAAAATCGATGATATTGCAGATAAGTACGATCTGATAACGCTATTTCATGTTTTGGAGCATTTGCCGGATCCACGATCTATGCTTGTCAGAGTTTCAGAACTGCTCGAACGGAATGGGCAGATTATAGTTGAAGTTCCTAATGCAAAAGACGCCCTGCTCACATTATATAATTGCGAACCTTTTACAAATTTTACATATTGGTCATGCCATTTGTTCCTTTTTACGAAGGAAACACTCATACGATTGGGCGAACAAGCCGGATTAAAGATCGATTATGTCGAACAAGTACAGCGGTATCCAATTTCAAATCATCTATACTGGTTATCAAAGGGAAAGCCGGGCGGTCATTTTGAATGGAATTTTATCGATTCGACCGAATTAAATGCTGCTTATGAAAAACAACTTTCAAACATCGGCGTATGTGACACCATCATTGCCGGCTTTTCGAAATATGATTAAAGCTAAAAATATGGATCAACCCGAAGCTTGATGCGCGTGGGCACTGGAGAGTTATCGTAAATGAAAAAGATAGCACTTATTCCTGCCAGGGGCGGTTCAAAAGGGATACATAAAAAGAATATCTACACGCTCGGCGGATATCCGTTGATTGCATATTCAATTGCATCTGCACTTTTATGCAATAAAATAGATCGCGTTATCGTCTCGACCGATTCTGATGAGATAGCCGACATTGCGAGATATTATGGTGCCGAAGTTCCCTTCAAGAGGCCGGATAAGTTTGCGCATGATAGGTCGCCGAATATTGACTTTATATTACACGCTCTTGATTGGATGAAGAGTAATGAAGGAAGTGACCCCGATTTGGTGATACAACTGCTTCCTACAACGCCTTTAAGGGATCCCAAACTTATTTCTGATGCCGTCGATTTAATTGTTATAAATACCACTGCCACTTCTCTTCGTGCGGTTCATGAGCTACCGGAGCCGCCGCAGAAGATGATGGGTATTAATGGAGGTTTTTTGACCGGATTATTCCAAGATGATCCGAGACCTGAGTATTACAATTTACCAAGGCAGGTTTTCCCTACGTCATATCATCCTAACGGTTATGTTGAGATAATGAAGACGGATTTTGTGAGAAGCGGCAAAGGATTGTTCGGGCCTAAGGTTCTCCCATTTGTTACACCGGTTACAGTAGAAATAGATCGTGTCGAAGAGTTTGAATATCTCGAATATGTTATCGAAAAGAAAGGTCATCCGCTTAATGCATATCTCAAGTCAAAGTTTCCCCGAGAGAAAACCTAATTTATCCATATTAGTTTGATGGGAGCATTTTAAAGGAGAGATGATGTCAGGATTTAAGTTCTCACTTGTACCACAGGATGTGCCGAAAATAAACACAAAGTTCCGCAGGATAAACACACCTATTCCGGTTCCTGAATCTTTGACAATGTTGACGGCTTTGGATAATTATGAATCGAGATCAATGCACGGCCAGATGCCGGTTGTCTGGGACAGGGCAGAGGGTTTTCAAGTAAGTGATGCATGGGGGAATAAGTGGATTGATTTTACCAGCACTATATTTGTAACCAATACCGGCCATGGAAACCATAGAATTATAAAGGCGTTAAAAGAAGTTCTTGAAAAACCGCTGCTGCATACCTATACCTATTGTTCAAAAGAACGTGTGGAATACATAAAATATCTTATAGAGAAGACACCAAAACAATTTGAAAAGGCATTCCTTTTGTCTGCAGGCACTGAAGCAACAGAATGTGCTTTAAAACTTATGCGGATGTACGGACAGAAAAAAGGCAAGAGAAAACCCGGCATAATAACTTTTGAGGGGAACTGGCATGGCCGCACGATGGGTGCTCAAATGATGAGTTATAATCCGGCTCAGAAAGAGTGGATAGGCTATCTTGACCCTAACATTTATCATCTGCCGTTTCCATATCCGTGGAGAAAGGATTGCCTGAAAAATCCCGAAGGATTTTTTCTTGAAGGTATGGAAACGCTGCTTAAGGAAAAAAATCTTTCTCCTAATACCGACCTTTGCGGCTTCATGCTCGAAACTTTTCAAGGATGGGGGGCTGTTTTTTATCCTAAAGAATTTGTTCAGGCAATTCAAAAATTTGCTCGTGAACATGACATTCTCTTAGCTTTTGATGAAATGCAAGCAGGATTCGGTAGAACAGGCAGTCTTTTCGGCTATATGCATTATGATGTGGAGCCTGACATCCTATGTTGCGGTAAGGGTGCAAGTTCAAGCCTGCCGCTCTCAATAGTTTTGGGCAGTAGTGAGATAATGGATCTTCCTGAAATCGGTTCCATGAGTTCAACACATTCCGCAAACCCAATGGTATGTGCTGCCGGAAAAGCTAATCTTGAATCACTTTTTGAGGATGGACTAATAGAAAATTCACGTGTTCTCGGCAAACTCTTTCATGAGAAATTAAATCGGACGGCAAAATTATTTCCTGATTATATAGGACAGGTGCTCGGTAAAGGCTTATTGGCTGCAGTTCATTTTAACAGTCCTCAAGGCGAGCCGTTAATAGAATTGTGCGACAAAATTTGCGAGACAGCTATGAGACGCGGGCTCCTTGTTGTTCATACCGGGCGTGAAACTATAAAATTAGCGCCTCCATTAACGATTCATCGGGAGGCATTGTTTGAAGGCTTATCGGTGTTTGAACAGAGCATCAATGACTGTGTTGTCGGTAAGACGCTTTGATAAAGGCTATACGTCATACGGGCATAGTAGTTCGCAATCTCGATAAATCCATTTCTTTCTATTGCGATATTCTGGGTTTTTCCGTATCGAGCAGGAAAAAAGAAACAGGTTTTTATATTGAGCAGATAGTAGGAATTCCCGGCGTTAGACTTGAGTGGGCAAAGCTAAAAATACAAGACGGTTCTTTGATTGAACTCATACAGTACCATTCAGATGCCTGTGAAACAGCATCTGTTGAAAATTATCCGTCCGACAGGCTGGGCTGTTCTCATATTGCATTTACGGTATCCGATATAGAAGGGCTTTACAAGTTATTGCATGATAAAGGTTGTCATTGTAACAGTTTGCCGATGTCTAATCCTGAATGTTTCGCTAAAGTAATGTATTGTCACGACCCTGATGGGATTATTATAGAATTTGTTGAGGAGGTATCTGCTGAGTTGTAATGAGTCTGAAGGTATAAACAATTTGATAATATGAATATTTTAGTAAAAAAACAGAGATCCAAAATACTTTTTATTATTCACGATGTATATCAAGATGATAATTTTTTCCCGGCCGGGATAGGGTATCTGTCATCAGTTTTAATGGAGGCCGGCTGCGACGTTGAGATTTATGCAATGGATGTATTCCATTATACCAATGAGGAACTATCCGTTCATCTTAACTCGCACGATTATGACCTTATATGCTGCGGTTTTATGGCAGCACGGTTTAAGGAGACCATTCTTGATCTGAGCGAGGTTATAAATTTTCATAAAAAAAAGGCGTGGTTTGTTCTTGGAGGACACGGGCCGTCACCAATTCCGGAATATATCCTTCGAAAAACGGGCGCTGACATTGTAGCGATTGGTGAAGCAGAATCGATCATTCTTGACCTGATTGCCAGCAAAACAGGAGATAGAGACCTTTCAAAGGTAAAAGGCATTGCGTATAGGCAAGGAGAAAATATTTATGTCAATCAGAGGCATATGCCGATTTTGCGTCTTGATAAACTTCCTTTACCGGCGTGGGATATTTTCCCGATGAAACAGTACACGACATGTCTTAAATTTCCCGGTATGAAGGAGGGAGATAAGGCATTTCCAATATTGTCCAGCAGAGGGTGCGTTAACAGATGCAACTTCTGTTACCGGATGGAAAAAGGGATTAGGCAAAGAAGTGTTGAGAACATCGTGCAGGAAATGAAATTGTTAAACGAAACATATGGAATCACCTATTTCTTTTTCATAGACGAGCTTTTTGTATCATCAAAGGCAAAAGTTAAGAAGTTTGCTGCGGCGTTGCGAAAAAGCGGCCTCAACGTTTTATTGAGTATTGAAAGCCGTGTAGATGTCTTTGATGAAGAGATTGCAGATATCCTGAAAAGTGTGGGATGCGTATTTGTTAATATAGGTTTTGAATCAACATCTCAAAAGGTGTTGGATAAGATCAAAAAAAATGTGACAGTGGAACAGAATTACAGGGCTGCAGCGATAGCTAAATCAAAAGGTATCGGCATAGGACTAAATTGTTTATGGGGAGAGCCTGGAGATGATGAATTCTCCTTGAACAGTAATGTTGAATTCATTTTGAAATATAATTTATATGATCAGATAAGGACTATACGTCCGGTAACGCCTTATCCGGGATGCGACCTTTATTATGAGGCTATTGAAAAGGGGCTTCTTACCGGCCCTGAAGATTTCTTCGAGAAGTTTGTGAATTCGGACCTGTTGACGGTCAATTTTACGGACATTCCTAATGAGAGATTTTACGAGCTCTTGTTGCATGCAAACAGTCTTTTGATACTTGACCATTTTCGCAACACCAGCAATAACATGCAAGAGGCATTTAATTTGACTGAAAAGTTCAGGAAGCTTTACGCTGGAAAGATTACTTATTTCAGAGGGGCCAGAAGCGATATAACGATTGACCACAAAAGAAATCTATGAGAAATTACCTGAAAACCGAATACAGCAAAGCAAAACGTCCCTATACGGCTTACCCTGCAAAGTTGTGTGATTATCTTTTCTCAATGTTTAATATGCGGACAGGCATGAGCCTTCTTGAAGTAGGTTGTGGAAGAGGTGAATTTCTTAAACATTTTAAGAAATTGGGTTTGGATGTTTATGGTGTTGATATATCACCCGAAGCACCAGACTACCAGCGGGATATTTCTATACAAATCTGTGATATAGAAGCTAAGGGATTACCCTTTCCCGACAAGAGTTTTGACATTATATATTCGAAGTCGTTAATTGAACACTTAAACAATCCTGATGTTTATGTCTCTGAAACGGTAAGAGTTCTTAAACCGGGCGGTCTTTTGCTGACCCTTGTTCCGGACTGGGAGTCAAATTATAAAATATATTTTGACGATTACACACACCGCACACCTTTTTCGCCGGTATCTCTTGAGCTTCTTTATAGAGTAGGAGAGCTTGAAGATATAAATGTATTCAAATTAAGACAGATTCCTATTGTCTGGAAATTCCCATTGTTGAATAATTTTTGTGCTGTTATTTCCCCTTTCATTCCTGTTAGAACCGGAATACCGTTTTTGAAATGGTCACGGGAACTAATGCTCGTAGGAAGCGGCAGAAAACATGCAGCATAACTTCCCGTCTCCCTAATAACCCTAATGTTTCTAATTACTACAGCCGACCGGCGTTTTTGGAAAATAGATAGACCTGTACTCTTTTTAGGTGAATGGTGCCGGATCTTTTCGCAGAAGCATATATGGGAAAATCTTAATTGTAAAGTTTTGCCATATCATTGGGATGACCGCGAAAGGCTTTACAGTGATTATTTATATGTTAAGCGAGTGTATGAGAAAGCTCTTTGTGAACTCTCCGGATGCCTAAACAAGCTTCATGGGACATCATATTCATATCGTTATTGGAGAATTGTTATTGGTCCATGGCTGTTATCTTTTATCGGGATTCTTTATGATCGCTATCTTTCTATATATTCAGCAGCAGCATCAGGACTTGTTACCGGCACGATTATAAGCAAAAATGATTATTGGTTCTTTACGCCTACAGACTTCGGAGATTTTGAAGATCGGTTTATGAGTGATCCGTACAACCATTACCTTTATAGCAGGATTATTGAATTCACCGGCATCCTTCCCTACGAGAGAAAAGCCGTTCCAATCACAGAAAAGCCTGAAACGCTGCCGGAAAGGCCGGAGTTTTCATTGAGGAACATGATAAAGAAAGCAGTTATAGCAATCTCCGGAATCGTTCCTGATTCTTTAAAAACTATAGTATTTATGAGTCCAGGACTGGACAGAATGGATCAGATAGCGATACAACTTGCTTTGCGGCAGTTCCCTTTTTTATTTACCCCGGAAGTAAAGGCACCGGAGTCTGCACTTGACTTTAAAAAAAGAAAAGAAATATCTCTTACCTTTTATGATGACGATTTTATGAAAATTTTGAATTCTCTGATTCCTGAACAGATACCTCAAAGTTATATTGAATCATACGGTTATTTGAGAGAAGAAGCATTAAAGAAATTTCCTGCAAAACCATCGATAATTTTTACTGCTAATGCTCATTATAAAAATGAAGGATTCAAGGTATGGGCAGCCTCGTGTGCCGAAGAAGGTTCCTTGCTGGCTGGGACACAGCATGGCGGATTCGAAGGCATGGGGCGTTGGTTTTCATTGGAAGACCATCAAAGGAGCATATGGGATAAATATTATTCATGGGGTTGGGACGATCCTTTGGAGGGAAAAATAAAATCACTTCCTGCGGCAAGGCTGAATCGTGCGAAGAGTTTAAAGGGCGACAAAAGCGGCAGAATATTGATGGTGAATACTGCGTTTATCAGATATTCTTATTATATGCAGAGTATGCCGGTCGCCATGTCCGGATATAATGCATATTTAAAAAACATATTCTCTTTTATAAAACTTCTTGGAAAGGATGCAAGGCAGCTTTTAACCGTAAGGTTATATCCACACGATTTATCGTGTGATGAGAAGCAAAGATTTGCCGATGAACTGCCTGATATAGATTGTTATCGCGGTAAAAAATCTTTCTATGAACAATTAAGTGAAAGTCGTCTTCTGATCGGCAATAATAACGGAACCACATATTTGGAAGCGTTTGCAGCCGGCATCCCGACGGTTTTGTTCTGGGATCCCGCTTACTGGGAATTGCGCGAAACTGCCAAGCCTTATTTTGATGAACTACACAGAACCGGGATTCTCCACTATACACCGGAGTCATGTGCCGAGCTTGTGAATAATATCTATAAGGACCCTGTAGCATGGTGGGCGCAGGATGATGTGCAGAAGGCAAAGGACAGGTTCTGTCATCGTTTTGCAAGGACATCCGACGGATGGCTTAAAGAATGGAGGCAGGAGTTGGCCGCCCTTATCCCGCAGCGTGTGCCTGCATGGTAAATAGCTTCCGACTAAACCGACTTAAAACATATTGATATGATACCCTACGGCAGGCAATATATAGACGAAGACGACATCCAGGCTGTTGTTTCAGTTTTGAGGTCTAACATGCTTACGCAAGGACCGGTCATCGGGCAGTTTGAGAGTGCCTTGGCCGAATATTGCGGGGTCGAACATGCCGTTGCAATGAATTCGGCGACATCGGCTCTTCATGCGGCATGCCTTGCAGCAGGAGTAGGGACTGGAGACGAAGTAATTACCTCTCCGATTACCTTTGTCGCGTCGGCGAATTGCGCGGTCTACTGCGGGGCAACTCCCGTCTTTGCCGATATAGATCCCTTAAATTATAATATTTCCGCTGCCGAAATCGAAAACAAAATTACCGCTAAAACCAAGGCCGTCATTCCTGTGCATTTCGCGGGACAGAGCGCGGATATGGAGTCAGTTGCCGCAGTAGTGCGGACCGCGGAGAAGAAATACCGGCACAAAATATATATCATCGAGGACGCCTGCCATGCCATCGGCTCCTTCTATCACGGCAAGCGCGTGGGCTCGTGCTGTTTTTCCGACATGACCGTTATGAGCTTTCACCCGGTTAAACATATCACAACAGGTGAGGGAGGCGCCGTATTCACTAATGACGGATCTCTCGGCAAAAAATTGCGACGTCTTCGTTCGCACGGGATCACAAGCGACCCATCCGACTTTTTGAATCACGATCTTGCGTTCCAACCTGCTGCTGAGGACAGCCGGCGTACGGCCAACCCATGGTACTATGAGCAGGTCGGGCTTGGTTACAATTATCGGATCACGGACATTCAGTGCGCCCTCGGTCTTTCGCAATTGAGGAAACTCGACAGCTTCCGGAGCAGACGACGTGAAATTGTAACCGCCTATAATACCGCATTCCAACAGCTCGACACCGTTCAAATACCGCGCGAAGCATCAGGTTGTGACAGCAATTTTCATCTCTATGTTCTCCTTTTTGATTTTGACTGCATCGGTATGAACCGGGCCCGATTCATGCACGAACTGAGGGCGAAGGGTATTCAGACCCAAGTGCATTATATCCCCGTTCATCTACACTCGTTTTACCGGAGGCAATTTGGAACGAACTGGGGCGACTGTCCGAATGCAGAGCGGTATTACTTGATGTGCCTTTCTATCCCCCTGTTTCCTGCTATGAGCGATAGTGATGTGCAAAGAGTAGTTGATGAAATACTAAATTTGATAAAGAAAACATGACCAAAATATTAGATTCTTTAGAGGTATTAAGATGAAAGTGCTTTTAATAAATCCTTCTATTAGAGAATGGGCAAAACCCAATGTCCTGCCTTTAGGTCTTGGATATATTACATCCATGCTGAGAAATGCCGGGCATGATGTGGAGGTCATGGACATAAATGCCTTTCGCTGGGAACCGGAGGACGTAGAGGAAAAAATTAAAAATGCAGATTTTGATATAGCGGGCATAGGAGCCATTGTAACTGTATATAGGCATGTTAAATGGCTGATATCTTTATTAAAGAAATATCATCCGGCTAAAAAGCTTATGGTAGGCGGCAGCGTTGGAACTTCTATCCCCCATATAATATTGGAAAAGACAGAAGCTGATATAGTTTGTATAGGTGAAGGCGAGGACACTGTGGTTGAACTTGTTGAGGCGTTGGAGAAAAACTCAGATTTAAAAAACATCGATGGGATATGGTTTAAAGGTGAGGATGGAAGTATTTACAGGAATAAAAACAGAACGCCTATTAAAGATATGGATGCTATACCATTGCCTGCATGGGATTTATTTCCTATGGAAATCTACTTAAAGAACCCGGTTGGCGCACCTAACAGGAATAAGTGGATAGACGGCGGCTTGGATGATAACGCTGTTTTATCCATGAATTTGAGCGCTACTCGTGGATGTCCGTATAAGTGCATATACTGCTATCATGATTTTATGGGAAGCGCCTACAGGCATCGATCACCGGAAAATATTGTAAATGAAATGAGGATATTACATGACAAATACGGGGTGAGATATTCTCATTTTATTGACGATGAGTTCTGTTTAAAGAAAAATTTTGTTTTTGATTTTTGCGAGAGGGTAAAAGAGGAATTTAACGGCAGTATGACATGGGGATGTTCAGGAAGAGTTAACCTGATGACGGAAGATATGATTGCTGCAATGGCCGATGCCGGTTGCGTTCTAATTGGATACGGGATTGAATCTGGAAGCCAAAAGATGTTGGACGCAATGAAGAAAGGGGTAACGGTACAACAGGCCAAAGAGGCAATTGGGTTGACGGTAAAATATCTCGGATGGGCCGATTGTTCCTTTATGATAGGGACCCCGGGTGAGACTATGGAAACAGTACAGGAAACGATCGATTTTTGTAAGGAATTAGACCTTGCTCCCGAGGTCATATTTTTTGCAACACCGTATCCCGGAACAGAATTGTATAATTTGGCATTATCGCAGGGAAAGATTAGAGATGAAGAAGATTACATACTCGGGCTTGGTGAGCAGGGAGAAAAAATAAGGGTAAATTTTACGGATTTTTCCGATACGGAACTGCTGCGCATTCAGGAGATGATGATTCGGGAGCTGAATGCATGGAATAAGCTAAAACACCCGGAGAGCAGATAATGATGAATGTGCTGTGTGTTATTCCTGCAAGGGGGGGCAGCAAAAGGGTTTTAAACAAGAACATCAGAATATTATGCGGCAAACCCTTAATTGCATATACCATAGAGAAAGCTTTAGAAAGCAAGCTGTGCAACAAGGTAGTCGTTTCAACAGACGATGCAGAAATAGCAAAGGCTTCTAAAAAATTCGGCGCAGATATAATTATGAGACCCGATGATATTGCTTTAGATACCTCTCCAATTGATGACGCGCTTCGTCATGCAGTGAAGTCTTTGGAGAAAAAGGACGGGTTCAGGTGCGATATTGTGGTCTTACTGCAGGCAAATGTCCCTGTGAGAAAGGCAGGGGAGATAGACGAGGTTATAAGAAAACTCATGGAAACCAAAGATGCTACCGCTGTAGTTACGGGCTATACTATTGATCAGAGACCTGAATGGATGAAGACGATAGATGCAGATACAGGCGTCATTAAACCATTTATGGAATTGACAAATTTATATAGAAAGCAGGATTTGCCTGAATTGTATCTGCTTGACGGCTCTATTATTGCCGTCAGAACAAAGGCCTTGATAGAGACGGAGGGAATTAATAGGATTCATAGCTATCTCGGTGATAGGGTCTATCCTTGCATCCATGACTCAAAATACGCTGTTGAGATAGACGAAGTGAAAGATATGGAGCTTGCAGAATATTATCTTTTAAAAGAGAAGTCGGGCGTATAAATCAACAAAATTGAATATACGGGTCATCATAGTCACCGAGGGTGGAGTTAACTCAGGCTTTGGACACATAACAAGATGCACATCGCTCTATCAGGCATTCGAAGATCAAGGGGTGTTGCCCGAATTTATTGTAAACGGGGATGAGACTGTTAAAGAATTATTAGCAGGTTTGAATTTTAAAATCCTCAACTGGCTGAAAGATAGGGGATCTTTTTTAAATTTATTGCAAACTATAGATATTGTCGTCATTGATTCCTACCACGCAGATTATGACTTTTATCGGATGATATCAGAAGCAGTAAGAATACCGGTTTATATAGATGACAATAAGCGTATTGACTACCCTTCAGGAGTTGTATTAAATGGCGGAATAAACGCCGATGAATTGAATTATCCGTTAAGATCCGGCATTAGCTACCTTTTAGGAGCACAATATATATTTCTTAGAAAAGAGTTCCGGGGAGTATCTGAAAAAAATATTATAAAAAGAGAAATCTCAGAAGTAATGATTACCTTTGGAGGTGATGACTCAAAGCGTATGACCTCAAAGATATTAAGCGTATTGATCAAGCACTATCCTAAGGTGATTAAAAATGTAATTATTGGGAAAGGATTTAAGAATATTAAGGAACTTGAAAAGCTGAAGGATGCCGGAACAAACCTTATATATTATCCTGACGGCAATGGAATGAAGAAGGTTATGCTTGATTCCGATATTGCCATATCTGCGGGCGGACAGACACTCTATGAGCTCGCAAGGGTCGGCGTGCCGACAATTGCAATAGCAACGGCTGATAATCAATTAAATAATATAGAAGGATTGAAGAAAGCTGGGTTCATTGAATATGCAGGATGGTGGGAGGACGAGGCAGTATTGCAAAATATTGTGAAAAAAATTGAATTACTGAAGGATAGTGCTTTAAGAGATGAAATGGCAGAAATTGGAAGATCCCTTGTTGATGGACAGGGAGCGAGAAGGGTTGTTGAAGAAATAATAAGGCTGCGATCTCAATGAGAGTTTTATTTTTAGGCGGCAATCCGGCAAAAGATATTGCAGACTGGCTGGAAGAGCAAGGGGAGGTTGTCGTATATACAGAGGATAAGCTAATCATTGATGAGGCAAGACATATAAAGCCCGACATGATAGTAAGCTATAATTATAAGTACATAATACCAAAAGTGATAATAGATTGTGTTAAAGGCAAGACCGTAAACTTGCATATATCATATCTTCCATTCAATAGGGGTGCTCATCCTAACATCTGGAGTTTTATTGAGGATACTCCAAAAGGCGTAACAATACATTATATAGACGAAGGGATAGATACTGGAGCCATTATAGTTCAAAAGGAAGTGTTTATTGATGAAGAAAAGGAGACCATAGCAAGTTCATATGAAATTTTGCACAAAGAGATTCAGTCACTATTTAAAGAAAACTGGAATAAGATTAAAAATGGTGAAATAGCTTTAAAGAAACAAACAGGTGAGGGGAGTTTGCATTATAAGAAAGATAGTATTAGATTTGAACATTTGCTCAAAGAAAAGGGATGGGGTATCCCAATAAAAGAATTGAAACTGCAATATGGGCAGATCAAGGCAAAACGCTATGAACAGCAATATTAAAATCGGCAACAGATTTATCGGCATTAATCATGCGCCCTTCATTATTGCAGAAATGTCAGGAAACCATAATCAGTCATTAGATAGGGCATTGGCGATTGTTGAGGCAGCAGCAAAAGCAGGAGCGCATGCCGTTAAGCTCCAGACGTATACTGCGGATACTCTTACTATCGATGCCGACAATGACTCCTTCTTTATAAATGATCCTGATAGTCTTTGGAATGGGCAATCTCTGTATAAACTCTATCAGCAGGCATATACACCATGGGAATGGCACAGGCCCATTTTCGACCGCTGTAATGAACTTGGTATAATCTGTTTCAGCACTCCTTTCGATGAAACAGCGGTTGATTTCCTTGAAGAGCTTAATACCCCTGCATATAAAATCGCATCATTTGAAAATAACCATCTGCCGTTGATTCGTAAAGCTGCCTCAACCGGCAAGCCGCTGATCATATCCACGGGCATGGCAACAATTTCAGAACTGGATGAGGCGGTGAGGACTGCCCGTGATGCAGGCTGTAGCGACCTGATGCTGTTGAAATGCTCAAGCACGTATCCTGCCGCGCCGGAGAATACGAATTTAGTAACTATTCCGCATCTCAGGCAACTTTTTGATGTCGAGGTCGGCTTATCTGACCATACGCCCGGTATCGGGGTATCTGTCGCAAGCATAGCGCTTGGAGCAACCGTGATAGAAAAACATTTTACTTTAAACCGTGCCGACGGCGGAGTGGACGCAGCTTTTTCTATAGAGCCGGAGGAGATGCGGATGCTCGTGTCGGAAACCTGTAAGGCATGGGAGTCCCTCGGTACGATTTTCTACGGCTGCACGCCGTCCGAGGCTGCATCAAATATTTACCGACGTTCAATCTACGCGGTGAGCGATATCCGTGAGGGAGAAGTTATTACGCCTGCCAACATACGTGTTATCAGACCGGGAGAGGGTCTCCCGCCGAGGTACTACAGCGTAATCTTGAATAAAACGGCAGCGTGCAACATAAAGCGCGGTTTCCCGATGAGATGGGAATATATAGCTTAAATGCGGATAAGCGGCTGATGACGATAAGGCAGATAAAAGAAATTATAGGCGAACTTTACTTGAAAGACAGAACGCTCGTGTGTGACGACTATGATTATTGTTTGCAGTATTTAAAGAAATTCCTGGACTTTAATATTTATGAGTATCCGAGCGGAGAGTCTTATTGGAACTGGGTTATTCCCGACAAATACACCGTAAGAGAAGCCTATATCAAGGACTTGGAGACGGGACGAATCCTTATCGATGTTAAAGATCATCCCTTACACCTTGCAAGTTATTCCGCATCTTTTGAGGGGGTGCTGGATTACAATGAGTTGGAAGAGCATCTTTATTGGAATGAGAATGTTCCTGAGGGAATCCCTAATTACCACAAGTTCCAATATAGACCGTGGGAAAAGGACTGGAAGTTTGGTGTAAGTTCAAAACAGTTGGAGGGCTTCAATAAGAACGGCAAGTATTATGTGAAAATAGACACTGTTTTTGAGAAGGGAGCATTAAAAGTCGGCGAATATTTCAAGAAAGGTAAAAGCGATGAGACTATTTTATTAGTAGCTCATTTAGACCATCCGGGACAGGTTAATGACGGGCTGATTGGTGTCATAGTTGAATTGGCGATAATGTTGGAGCTTATTAATAAAGAGACTCACTATTCCTATTTATTTCTAATTGTACAGGAATTTTTGGGTTCTATAGCGTATTTAAATACCTGCAAAAAAAATATAAAAGACTTTAAAATGGGAATCTTTGCAGAAATGCTGTCAACCGGCATGAACTTGCAGTTACAGAAATCTTTTTTGGGGAACACTTATATTGATAAAGTAGCGGAAATGGTGTTTAAGGAACAATCGGTTAACTTCGAACTGTTGGAATATATGAAGGGTGTCGGAAATGATGAAATCGTTTTTGAAAGTCCGGGCATTGAAATACCGTTTGTGTCTATTGTACGCGCCAGGACGAAGGGAAAAATGTATGATCAATACCATACAAGTCTTGACAATATGGATTTGCTTGACGATTGCCAAATAGAAGAATCACTTATAATGTTAAGAAAAATAATTGACGCTTTAGAAAGCGATATGTATGTAAAAAGAAATTTTGACGGCTTCATCTGTCTTTCAAATCCGTCTGTCGACTTGTACTTCGATAGGGGAGTACTGGGTATAGATGAAAAAACCAAAGTAAATATGCATAACTTTCTTTTCGGCGGATTCAGGTTATTTGACGGAAAGCACAGAATATCCGATATAGCGATGAAATATGATGTTCCCTTCGGACTCCTATCGGATTTTATCCATAAAATGAAGGCAAAAGGCCTTGTTGATTTATCTCATGCATAACCTCATCGTTTTTTGCCGCTCACGTAATTGAAAACTTCGAATGATTTCTTTACAATAATGAAAAAGGGAAAGGGGATATGTAATGGAAGATAGCGTTAATCAGTGGGAATCAAATATATACTCCAAGGGGAAGCAACTCAATAGGTATACATGGGGAGAGGTATATTATTATGCAAACCGCTATTTTTTCCCGCAGATTAGCCGCAACGAGGATATTAATGTATTAGAATTGGGCTCCGGTACCGGAAATAATCTCATTTTCTTTGCTGAACTGGGAATGAATGTGTATGGAATTGAAGGTTCTTCTACCGCTTGCGCGCACGCTCAAAATAAAATAGCGAAATATCCTAATATAAAGAGCAAAATAATTTGCGGTAATTTTTGTTCGCACCCTTTACCTTTTGAGAATAACAGCCTGGACCTGATACTTGATCGGGGGGCATTAACACATAACTTTTCTAAGGAAATAAAAAATGTACTGACGGAAGCTTATCGTGTGCTGAAGCCCGGAGGTCTGTTTTTTTCGATTCATTTCTTTTCAGATAAGGATTCGAGGTTTGGAAAAGGAATCGAGGTGGATTATAACACCTTTAAGGATACCGGAGGGAAGACCTTTGAAGGAGTTCCGCAGGTCCACTTTTCAAATCTGGAAGAGATATATGAGCTATATGATGGTTTCACTTTTGAATTGATAGAAGAAAAGTCCGTTAAGAGATACCGACCCTACGAGGGTGAGGACAGCGCCAGTTTTGACATTGTAGCCATGAAACCGTACGAATAAATGTAACAATCACAAAAGGAAAATGAAATAAATGGAGAATCAGCTTATATGTTAGACAGTATATTAATTAATACTCCCGTGTCCAGCCCGTTGCACCCACAGGCCAATTTGCCTTTACTGAAAGGATATTTAGCTGCACACGGCTTTCGCGTGGGTATTATCGACAGCAACATACTTTTTTACCGCTCCTTCTTGAATATTTCCAAAGAGAATAAGTTTAGGATAGATATTGAAGAATGTTTTGAGAATCCCCTAAGCATTTTATCTTTCTATAACAATATAGAGAGAGAATTATGGGATAGGAGCAAGAATTTTGACGGACTCGATATCGGGTTGCGCTATGTGAACATGAAATATGATAGGACGAAATTCGATAGTGTAATTGCAGCCGTCAGCGACAGAGGGGCAAATCCTTTTATTGCTTTCTATGAGCAGCTCATTGAGGAGCGCATAGTAAACGCCGGAATTAAAATCATCGGCATCGCGATAACCTTTCAGGATCAAATCATCTCCGCATTTACTCTGGCCGGCCTTATTAGAAAGCGCCTCCCGGCGGTTAAGATTGTTATGGGCGGTCAGATGATTACCCGGTGTTATAATACCATGCTAAAACATGCGGAATTGTCCAAATATTACGATTTTTTAGCGCTATGGGAGGGCGAAAAAACTCTGCTTGATATTCACAGAAAGATAATACTCAATGAAGATATCGAACTGATCAACGTTATAGATATCAACAGCAATACATATAAAATAGACCGCCGGAGCAACGCCCCTTCCTCGGACGAGATACCCTCTCCGGATTTTAGCGACATTAATTTTGCCGACTATTTTTTCCCGGAAATGCTGGTCCCCCTGCAAACAACAAGGGGATGTTACGGGAAGTGTGAGTTCTGTGCAATTCCATTCGGGGCTAATTCATATAGAATGAGAACCGTGGATAGAGTTATTGATGATATTACAAAAATTCAGGCTCATACCCTTGACAAATACGGCAAAAAAGCGACCTATTTCAAGTTTATGGAAGACACGTCATCCCCGGCCTTGTTGTTAGGGCTATCGGATGAAATCGAAAAAAGAGGGCTTGATGTTAAGTGGGAAACATTTGCAAGATTAGAGAAGGCATTCACAAAGCCGGGATTTATGGAAAAACTTTTCAGGGGAGGCTGCAGGAAGATCCATTGGGGCCTTGAATCCAGCGACCCAGCCGTTCTTCAGAATATGAATAAGAAAACCACCACTTCCGATTCGGATAAGGTGCTTGAGCTATCCGCAAAGGCAGGGATATTGAATTTCTGTTTCATACTGGTCGGGTTTCCGGGAGAGACCGATGAGGCTCGCGAAAATATGGCTCGTTATATTATAGAAAATAGAAATATTCACACTATAACCATCGCGACCTTTGATTTAACACGGGGCTCCTTGATGGAGCAAAACTTCAAAGCCGATAATGCTTATGGCTTGGAAATGCTGCCTGCGGAAGATTTCCAGGTCCGGTTACCTTATTCCGTTAAAGGCGAAAACTGGAAGCAGAAAATTATTCCCAGCGCACATAGAATAATGCTGGATGTAGCGAAGGCGAGACCCGATATAGGATTTATGACGCTGTTCCCGGATCAGATAAGATCTATTTATTGCGAGAAATTTTCAAATGCATGGGGGCAGAGTTTTCTTGAGAAATATGGAGAAGAAAATATCAAATCAATGCTTGCAAATACGGAAAAATATATCGATGACTATAAGAACAATGTGGATATAGATCCTGCTTTGCTGCCCGAACCGCTTAGGCGCGAACATTTCCGGACTAAAGAGGATATGGAAATGATTGCTAGTGCCCTTATTGCCAGAAAAAATTATGAGAAGAGAAGAGCGGATCAAGTGTGATACCAGAGATGACAAATAAACTCCCTTCGTCAATGAATATGACTCTCGCATCATACTTACGGAAAACCGATGATATATTGACGCGTAATGAACAAAAGCGATGGTTTGCCGGTCTTGAGGAAACGGCAAAGAAGGGCATTCAACAATTTCAGAGCGCAAGCGCAGAAGTTCAGAACGGAATAATCGGAGCTCTCAAGGATCGCATTAGAACCGAGGAGATAAAGGCTTGGTATAGTGCACCGGAAGGAAATTCTCTTTTTCAAGGCACATCTATTTCATCTCTTACCATACCATATACAATAAGTTCCCCTCTGAAATTTCGCTCTATTGTTGACTTGGAGGAAAGTATTGCAAATGCATATATTCAGTTGCATAAGAGATATGCCAAAAAGGTGAAGAAAGCCGTCATAGAAGATGTTGATACATGGCTTAACGAAGGACTTTATTATGGAGTCGTTCTGAGTTCAAAAATAATATCACAGGCTTTTAACCTTTCAGTAAAATACAGCGATGTTGTTTTGAAAATTGGACCATATACGGTTGATCCCCATGAGATAACCTCCTTTCCGGATGATGTGAGGCATGAATATTTTGAAAAATGCTTGAAACATATAAATGTGTTCGGAGATATTAATCTGGAGCAGCGAGAAATGGAATCAAGTCTTGTGCTTGCGGATATCAGCAAGCCGAAAATGAAGGAGTATAAGGATAAAATTATCCTTGCTCCCGTCAGATGCAATGAAATAGCGTCTATCCTTTCCGATGGAATAACCTCACGCATCAGGGAAAAGACAGCCGGAAAAATTAATCCGAGGAGTTTAGCCGTTGTAATTTATGACACTGACACCCCCTATACCTATCACAGGATAATGGGATACTGCGGGAACGGTTTGTCTCTCATTCTTCCCGGACTGACTATATTGGGTACGAGCGGCACCATTGAGGCGTTCAGGTGGCTCTATGCTTACAGGGTGAGCCTTATCGCGCAAAAGATGATGAAAGGTTCTTTGTATTCGGAAGTTCATCGACACTTTGTGCCGTTTGTTTTCTTCGGGGTACTTGTGCCGCGGGATGCCGAGATTCTCCTGGATATGGAAAATCTTCATAGATTAAGATATAGAGGAAATCTGAATCCCGAACTCGAATGCGCTTACTTGATTCCGGGCGTTCTAAATGCAATAAATCACTGCGGTTCTCAAGTTTTTTCATGGGAAGACTTTGAGAAAAAACATTTACTAAATAATTGACAGAGGAGCGATATGTGCACAATAGGCTACCATAAAAAGCTAAACCTGATTTTCAAGAATCGAGATAAAACCTCGGCGACAAATGAAGTTATTATTGTGCGAACCGGTTTCGTTGCAGTTAAAACCGAAAGCGCCGGCTATTACAGTTTAGGGGTTAATAAAAACGGGTGCGCTTTTGCCGGCGCGGCCGTTAATACGCCGAAATGGACTGCATCGGCTTCTATGGGGCAATTAGCCGAAGCTGAGGCTCAATTTAAAGATGAAAACAAGGGACTCTCAAGTCCGATAACCGTTTTATCGAAAGAATTGCCTAATGTCCATGACGTTAATGAATGGCTGGAGGTCTTGCTGAACGGCAAAAGAGATTATATGGGCTATAATATTCTGCTTGTCGACAAGGGAAAGGCGGTATATGTTGAGGTCTATCGAAATGATTCCCATGTAACCTTTATCGAAGGCGATACGGTGATTACCAATCATTTCCGGTTTTTGGAACATGGTCCTAAGAAAATTGACGATTATCCGAGTTCATTTTATCGTCTTGATTTCGCGGAGAAAGAAGTGTCCAATGCGATCTCGCTTGAAGATATTTTTCAAACTCTGAAAACACGCGACCGAGAGCCTGACCGGGCGCTGTGGAGAAACGGAGCTTTCTCTACGATTTCCTCCTCTGTTGTCGATCTTGAGAATTGCGCCCTGTATTACAGCTCCGATGCCGGGCAGGGATATGCAAGGATTGCGGCGAGCATTCCGCCGAAAGGCTCCGAAAAGGTTTTTATAGAGATGTCGCGGTATATCGATCTGCCGACTTATCACAATATAGAACGCGGACATCCTTTTTATGTTGAGATGATAGAGGAAATAGAGCAGCAGATAAAAAAATATTATGAAACCGTCAAGGACGAATTTGGTGAAGACGCCGGGTTGAAAACGCTCGAATTGGGAGCAGGTACGGGTCTATGTACGCTGGAATTGATAAAGTATCCTTTCCTGCAGCTTGACGCCCTTGAGATAGATAATGAGTGTTGCAAGATATTGGATTCGCATGCCGAAGCTGAAAATTACGGCGTAATTCTCGGCGATGCCGTGTCTTATTGTAAGAAGCACTTTTATGATCTTGTTGTCTCTACGTTTGCCCACGATCATATTCATTATAATAATAGATTTGCCTTTGCTAAGAATATTTATAATAACCTGAAAAAAGGCGGGCTTTACATCATGGGTGGGGAAATCCTGCCTTATTATTCGAACGATTCTGAAAGGAAAAAGGCGCTGTTCAAGTATCATAATTATATTATCGAACTGGCATTGCAGCATAACAGAGTGCAACTGGCGGAGCTGGAGAATAATGCCCTGAAGTCGGGTCTTGATATGGTGGGCGATTTTAAACGGCACGAGGCTATGTTTGAGGATGAGATGATATCCGCCGGGTTTACCCTTGTCAAAAAGGAAAAAATCGGTCCTCCCGACAGAGAAGATACCGGCGGGGTCTTCGTCTATATATTTAAGGCGTAGATGGAGGGTTGCAGGATGATAACCGACGACAACGTAAGGCAGTTCTATCGAGAACTCTTATATAAGATAAGCACTTCTAAGTCCTTAGCATATCGCCATTTTGATGAGGAATATTATTATGACGCATTGCATCTTAATATATTAAAAATCAACTCGGTTTTGCATAACTATCATAATGAAAAACTAATTTTATATACGGATAAAGGCTTCTCCGCATATAGCGCTATCTTTAGCGTCTTTCTATCGCGGAATATATGGATTCCTTTATCAACCGATATGCCTGAAATTAGGACGCTCGATATTTTAAGAGCCGTCGAACCTAAAATGTTTTTATACAATATCCCGTTGCCGTCATTTATTGTTGATTTTTTGCAGGAGAATGGGATAGAGCAGGTGGATATAAATACAATTTTAAACGGTGAGCAAAAAAGAGATTTTGACGATTTTGATTTCCGGACGGATGATATCGCGTATATTATGTTTACTTCAGGATCTACAGGGCTTCCTAAGGGAGTTCCGATGACCCATCAAAATTATATAAATTTCATCAATAATTGTTTAAACATATTGCCGTTTGGGAAAAACGAGGTTTTTTCGGATTATCATGACTTTGCATTCGATATATCTATTTTTTACCTTTTTTGCTGCCCTTTAACCGAAGGTGCATTTGCGCCTGTAATAAATGAAACGGATAAAATGATCCCGTTGCATTTTATTCAAAAAAATAAAGTTACGGTGTGGTCGTCGGTTCCTTCCGCCATTTCAAGAGTTCAATCCTTTAAGCCTGATGATACTATCCGGACGGAAATAAATATCATGTTTCTTTGCGGAGAGCCGCTAAGCTTGAAAGTCCTTGCTTTCTGTTTGAAAAATACGGGTATCAGCCATGTCTATAATTTTTATGGCCTTACGGAAACGGGGGTTGAAAATTTCTATCATGAGTGTTCTCCCGGCGACCTTCTTGAATACGCGGATGTCGGATTCGTTCCGATAGGCAAACCCTTGCATGGAAACGAAATCAATGTCTCCCCGGAAAGAGAACTTCTCATCAGCGGTCTTCAGATAACGCCGGGCTATATGGGAGGAATTGGAACGGAGAGGTTTGAAGTAATCGACGGAGTCCGATGGTTCCGGACCGGGGATATTGTCGATAAGCATGGAGATGTGTATATATGCAAAGGAAGAATGGACTCTCAAGTAAAAGTGAGGGGCTACCGCATTGAGTTGATGGATATAGAAGTTCAGATGAGAAAATTTGAGGGAGTAGACGAAGCGGTTTGCTTCACAATCGAAAAGAAAAATAATAATATCCTTGCCGGTGTTCTTAAACCTAAACCGGGATATGAATTAAACAAGAATGCGTTGGCGGATTTCCTGAAGAAAAACCTTCCCCATTATATGATTCCGGCAATGATATATATAAAAAGCGATATTCCTCTAAATCAAAATGGAAAGATCGATCGCCGTAGAGTCAAAGAGATATGCCTCAATTGATGAATACTGAACTTTCTCCGGATTGAGAGATGTTTGTAGGGTTTAGAAAAGCTCAAAACACCGTTTGAATCTGCAAAAAGGCAAACAATTACAATATCCTTGGACACATTAATAGTAAGACATGAGAACATGCAAACTATCGCTATAGTAAGAGATATTATTAGAAAGATTTCCGGCGTGGACTTGGATGATGACGACCCTTTAATAATGACTCATCGTATTGATTCCATGGATATAATTGAAATCGTATCGGCGCTGGAGCAAGAATTTAATATTATCATTGAGAGTGAGGATATAATTATGTCCAACTTTGATACGGTAAAAAAAATGAGCAGTTACGTTTCACGGAAAATTTTCAATGACGGCAGGTTATGATTCAATTAGATAAAAATGATATGCTCACTGCTTTCAAAGAAGGCAAAATCTCTAAGGGAGATATAATCATGGTCTTCTCAAATCTTGCCAGGATAGGTAAAGTTAAAGATGTTCGCAGTAAGCAGGAAGCGCTGGATACATATCTCAGCGCCTTAAGAGAGACAATCGATGCTTCCGAAGGTACGATTGTTGTGCCGACGTTTACTTATAGTTTTGCGCGCGGGAAGGCATTTGATTATGAAGATTCTCCGTCTGAATTGTGTATGTTTGGGGAATATGTCCGGAAGCACAAAGAAGCATTAAGGGCATTTCATCCTCATTTTTCTTTTGCGGCTATCGGAAAAGAGAAGCATGAAATATGCGACAATGTCAGCCGTTCTGCTTTTGGTTATGAATCTGTTTTTGACAGACTATACAAAAAAAACGCAAAGATGCTCTTTTTGGGAACGAACATTACAGAAGGACTGACGTTTTTCTTGTATATAGAACATATGGTTGGTGTTTCCCATGGTTACCACAAAGCCTATTTTACCCCTGCGTATAAAGACAAGAAACTTATAGAAGGACCTTTCTTTTCGTACGTAAGGCATCTTAAGCCTGATTTTTATGTGGATTTAGCGCCTTTTGAAAAACATCTAAAAGAAGTGAACTTGGTAAGGGAATCGCAACTCGGACAAGGTAAAATACAGATTGTTCGATGCCGAGAGGTTTTCGAAGAAGGATATAAAAAAGTGCAGGGAAACCCCTGTTATTTCTATAACAGAGAATTTTATATTACAGAGTAAGTTGCGCAGGCGGTAGCTGTAGCGTGAAAAATGTGTTGCCGCATCATTGCTAAAGTTTTTCTAATGAGTAAATCCCCAGACATCAATTATCGTAAGGAAAAGGCTTTTATCTTATATAAGCTGTCCTTGATATCATATATCCTGAGCTTATTTATCAGAATAATAATTAGAAATTCTATTATTTATTATATAGAGGTAAGCGATTATTTCATATCAAGAAAATGGCTTAATAAAATAAGAAGGCAGGATGCCGTATGGATTAAAGAAGAATATGTTGAATATTCTCAATTCAATAAAGGAAATCTTTATGCGGACAGATTTTCAGTGATAATTTCAGATAAAGTCCGGAACAACGGTATGTTGTCGATTATTGACGGATTTCTTTCGGAGGATTCAAGATTTAAAAAGAAAATGGATATTGTCTGGAAGAGCAATATATGCAAATCGATCGAACCGTTCGCATTTCAATACGCAGCCGCGGAGTATTTGGCGAATAAATATCATTACAATAAAATAACTATTATATCTTTCAATTCAATGGTATTAATGCTGAAAGATTATTTTCGGGATGATATAAGGGTTATTGTATGGCCGTTTTTGGAATTTATGGGGAAATTCTTAGAAGCTATACGGCGCAGGAAATTGACTTCTTATTTAAGCATGCTTTTAATAAACAAAAAAAAACCGGCCGTACAAAAAAACAATACGCCTTTAGATATCGAAAAATTCCAAGTGGCCTATTTCCCTCATGTAGGTATCTTTTATTGGAACCTTTTTACTAAGGATCACTTTTACAGTAAAGATTCCAAATCGCCGTTCTATCCGTCGAACATACTCCACATAGAACTCGACAAGAGCAGAAGAGGCGAGTATCTCGACAGTTGTGATTATTACTCAAAAAACAAAATTCCTTTCATCGAATTGCCCGACATCATGTCCGGAAACAGGGAAATCATCAGAGAGTGTCTGGATGTGTTTAAGAGGAACAAGACGAGATTCTTAAACGATTTATGGAGATTTGGAATCGATTTTTCCGTAATGGCATTTTTCACTCTCTGGAAGATTTCAAGATTCAGAGCGGCCGTCAGTCGTTTTAAAAGTCTAAAGATTGCGCTTGCCGGATACGATGTTCTGTTCCCGGTTGAGCTTTCCGCAGCGCTGTCGTTATGCGGTGTTTATGTCTGTGCATCACAGGAGAGGTTCATGCAGGCATTCTTTCCGTCTACATATTTATGCATGGACTATTATTTTGTGTCAGGGACAATAGTTGCGGAAAGGGCTTTAAAGAAGTCTTATATCGAACATGTTATTCCTGTGGGGCTGGTACGGGTCGATAAACTGTTTGAATACGAGCAGAAAAAGATTCCGGACGAAAAATATGACGTCATAAAAAAGAATAAAAAATTAATACTTGTTCTTGATTTTATCATGCCGGAAAATGATATTGAAAATATCAGGCGTTTCGCAGGAACGGTAAGTCAGGCTCAGAAATTTTATAATGATATAATTAATTTAGCCGTTGAATTCCCTTCTTTATATTTCGTCGTAAAAGGTAAACACACCGACTCATACGGAACGGATTATCTAAAAAATATAGTCGAAAGAATAAATCAAATCGGCAACATAGAAATCGAAATGGATCTTAATGTCTATAATCCGTATTATCTTTCCGAAAAGGCCGACCTCACGATAATAGCAATCCACACATCGCTGGGAGACGAACTGCTCGCAGCCGGCAGAGAGGTAATATTCTATGAGATATCGGATGTCCATGAGACGATCTTCGATTATGACTGCCTGCCGATCATGGTGAAGGACTATGAAGGATTGAGGGAGCAAGTGCAACGCATTCTTAACGGAGAATATCTGAGTCAAGACGTTATCGACATTTTGAAAAGAGATTTTTACAATAATTGTTTTCACGGCAACGTGCGAAGCACTATACGGACTTTTTTGGAACAGCTTATTGGAGAACGGTGTGAGCAAGGGACCGCATAGCGATCTGAAAATCATCTTTTGGTTTTTGAGGCCGTACCGGCTGGTTGTCTTCCTTATTTTTCTGTTCCTCCTCATATACGCCCTCATGGAGGCAGCCAGTATCGGGGCATTTTATCCGATGCTTAATACCATACTGCCGGGTGACAACAGCGTGCCCGCAGCGGGAGGCAGAATATTGAGCTTCCTATCGTTTGCGGCAGGGGTCTTTCCTATTACGGATAAGTTAATTGCAACGAGTGTTTTTCTACTTATGCTTGTATTGGTCAGTAATGCCTTCGGCTTTGTCGCGGAAGGCTTCGCCTCATGGTATAGATATAAGCTACATGCCGATTTTCTTAATCAGGTATATCGCAAGCTTCTGCATAACCATTATGTCTTTTATCTCGAAAAAAAGCAGGGGGATTTGCTGTATATCGGCATGAACGCATCGCAGGCAGTCGGTGAAATGCTCCTGTATTTTCCCAAAGTCGGCATTGAATTTTTCCGGATTTTTGTCATATCAGTGCTGTTGCTGTCTATTTCGGTGAAAATGACATTAATAATCTTCGTGCTTATGGCATTTTTCGGATGCCTTATACACTATTTGTCCACGAAAGTCATTCATCCCGTAGTGGCAGACCTCCAGGATGTTCAATCGGATATTACCTCTGTATTTTCCGAGTCGGTCTCCGGCATCAAACAGTTGAAGATATACGATTCGTTGGGTTTTTGGTATGACCGTTTTAAACAATCTTCGGAGAAGTCCAGACTTTTATTGACAAAAAGCGCGATTTTCCAAAGCATGCCTACACGTCTTGTTTGGACGGTGGGCCTCTCTTCGATAGTTCTTTCAATATTATATGTAAAAATATATTTTCCGAGCCGGCTTGTTTCAATACTGCCCGTCATTGCGGTTTACGTGCTTTCATTACAGAGGTTAATGCCGTCCGTTTCGAACATAGGACACTACTGGATGGGTCTGAAGAGCCTTGCCCCGCGCCTTGATGTAACATACAGGACCCTTACGGATAAAGAATATCTGATGTCGGACGGTGGAATGGAATTTAATGGACTTAGAGAAGGGATTCGCCTGGAAAATATCTCTTTTTCGTATCCAACCAAGGAAGCAGTTCTGAGGGATGTCAAGATATTCATACCGGCGAACAGGACGACAGCGATTGTAGGCGAATCCGGTTCCGGCAAGTCTACGTTGACGGATTTAATAGTACGGCTATATGAACCCGAATCAGGGAAAATACTGGCTGATCATATTGATTATTCAGAGTTTTCACTTGCTTCATGGATCGGGAGAATAGGTATGGTAACCCAGGAACCGTTTATCTTTCACGCATCCATTAAGGACAACATCAAAATTGGTAAGCTACAGGCGACGGACGAAGAAATTATAGAGGCTGCAAAAATGGCCCATGCACATCAGTTTATCATGGAATTACCGCAAGGTTACGACACTGTCGTCGGTGACCGCGGTATCAAGCTGTCAGGAGGACAGCGTCAGAGGGTTGCAATCGCACGGGCGATTATTAAGAAACCGGAGATACTGATTCTCGACGAAGCAACCAGTTCCCTTGACAATATTTCTGAAAAAATTGTGCAGGAGGCGCTGGATGAAGCCATCCTGCACAGAACCACGATTATTGTAGCGCACCGGTTATCAACAATTGAACATGCGGATAGGATAATTGTAATGAAACAGGGCGAGGTTGTGGAACAGGGCACACATGAGGAGTTGATAAAGTCCGGAGGATATTACATGTCGTTGTATCAGAAACAGAGAGAGCCTTCTAAAGAAGAGGTAATAATTGATGCAAAATAAAGTCATCATCCAGCCAAACGCGAATTTTCATCACGCCGCCGGAGAGGATCTCTTTGAAAAGCACGAGGAACAATTCAGCGAATACCGTAGGAAATGGAAGGAACATCCGGAAACTTTTCATGCCGGCGAGTTCCCGCTTTTTTTGGACGTGGAGGTTACAAGCGCCTGCAATTTGAAGTGCCCGTTCTGCGCTACCACATTCAGGGGGAATGTTATAAAAAAGGGGTTCATGCAGTTCGATGTCCTTAAGGGAATAATAAATGAGGGCACCGCCAATGGTCTCTATGGCGTCAAGTTCAATATTAGGGGTGAACCGCTGCTCCATCCCCAAATACATGAGTTTGTAAAATATGCGAAGGATAAAGGCTTGATTGATGTTTATTTCAACACCAATGCGATGCTGCTGACAAAGGAAATCGCAAAAAAGCTGATCGATGCGGGGCTTGATAGGTTATCCGTATCCTTTGAGGGTTATACGAAGGAGGTATATGAGCGGCACAGAGTGGGCGCGAACTATGAAACCGTTTTGAGCAATATAGAAGGACTTCAGTCCCTTAAGCGGAAATTCGGCGTTTCTCATCCCAAGGTCAGGGTGCAGACGGTCATGCTGCCGGATATTCAGCCCGCATTCGCGCAATACAGAGAATTTTGGTCGGGCAGGGCTGATGAAGTGTCCTTTCTCGATTATAAGGATATGAAGGTTAAGAAAAAGGGCGTGATATATCCATGGGCATGTCCACAGATATGGCAGAGGATGGCGATATGGTGGGATGGAACCGTACTGCCGTGCAATCATGACGACGACGGTCTGCTTGCGCTCGGCAGGTTTGGCGAGATAACAATTGCTGAGGCATGGCATTCGGATAATTTAAATGCAGTGCGAGAGTTTCATAAAAACGGCTTGGCTAATAATGTAAAGGCTTGCGACGGATGTTATCTAAGAGACAGCGAAATTCTTAAATTGAAAGGATTAAATAAGGATTAAGCAATGATTATTGCTGTTTTGATGGGCAGAAAGGGCAGTAAGGGATTTCCGGGTAAGAATCTGCATACCGTGCTCGGCAAGCCTCTATCATACTACCCGATGAAAGCTGCAAAAAATTGCCCTGAAGTTGATGTTACATATATTTCAACGGATGACGAAGGACTTATGGATATAGCCGGGCAGCACGGCATAGAAGTTATTGTGAGGCCTGCCGGGCTATGTACGGATGCAGCGCTCGGCGAACATGTCTATGTCCATGCGTATCAAGCGGCAAGAGAGCTGAATTCTGATAAAGCGATTGAGCTTGTAGTCTTGCTTATGTGCAATGCGCCTACGATAACATCTGAAGCAATTTCCGAAGGAATAAAAGTTTTAAGGGGAAATCCCGAGTATGATTCTGCAGTGACCGTATCCAAGTACAATATGTGGAGTCCGCTGCGTGCCAGGAAGATCGATGAGAACGGGCTGTTAATGCCCTTTGTCCCGTTTGAGACATTCGGCGATCCCCGGAATTTAAACTGTGACAGGGATTCTCAAGGGGATGTATGGTTTGCCGATATGGGCGTTTCCATTGTAAGGCCGCGCTGTCTTGAAAACCTCGAATACGGGCTTCTCCCCCAAAAATGGATGGGGCAAAAGATATATCCGCTTAAGCAGTGGGGAGGGCTTGATGTTGATTATGAATGGCAAATACCGCAGGTGGAGTTTTGGCTTAAGGCACATAATATTGGCGGTGATTCGGCGAGTAAAGAATGAAGCTGGCTTTTTCTAATGTGGCATGGTATCACAAGGGTACGGACGATTTTATTGAGTTCATAGCCTCCCTCGGCTGCAGGGGCATTGAGCTTGCAGCGAGCATGATATGGGATGAGCCGCTGAACTCAACGCATTCACAAAGGTCTGCCCTCCGGCGCAGGATAGAGCGGGCAGGCCTGCAAGTGACGGGGCTTCAGGCACTTCTTTTTACAAGGCCGGAACTGCTGCTTTTCGGAGACCATGAAGTTAGGGAAAATACGGAGGATTATCTGACCGGCCTTATGGACCTTTGCGCCGAACTTGGAGGTGAGGTTTTGGTTTTCGGCTCCCCTATGAACCGCAACAGGGGCGGCATGCCGCCCGTCGAGGCCCGTGCCGTAGCTATAGACTTTTTTGGAGAACTAGGGATCCATGCGGAGAAGCGCGGCGTTTTTTTCTGCATCGAGCCGCTGGGAAGGGGCGAGACCGATTTTATCAACACCGTGGCCGAAGCCGAGGAGTTCATATCGTCGGTCGGGAGTCGGGGGCTCGGCCTGCATATAGATGCTAAGGGTTTGATAGACGAGAATGAGGTTGAAGCCCCTTATCTTAAAGAGAGTTTCTCCACGGCAAAACATGTTCATCTGAACGATCCCGGCCTGACGGCCCCCGGGAGCACGGGTTTCGATCACAGCAAAATTCAGAGGGCGATGGAGGGCAGCGGCTATTCCCGTTTTCTCTCCGTGGAGATGCGCAGGGTCGAAGACGATGTGGAAGGCTCTATAAAAAGGGCAGCGGAGTACGTGAAACAGATTTATTTCAGGAGCAAATAATGATATTTCCCAAAGATATTATTCAAAAGGTAGTGAGGGTACAGGAAGGCGGTCCTTCACGTTTCGGAAAAGTGAGACTTGACAGGAGCGAACGGACCCATCCTTTTTCTGATTCATTTATCGCAAAAATAAGGGAGAGGATAACGTGGGAAACGCTTTCGACCTATCCCGAACCTGAACCTGTATACATAAAGTTTGCGTCTTTTTTAAAGCAGCCTAGGGAGAGGCTCCTCTTTCATACGGGGTCTGATCTATCAATAAGGTCTATCTTCGAGACGTATATAAGCCCCGGAGACAGGGTACTGCTTCACAGGCCGGGTTATGCCATGTTCAGCGTTTACGCTAAGATGTTCGGCGTGGAGACGGTGTATCGGGAGTTCGACTCCGACCTGGGGTTTGATTATGCAGAATATGTCGATACCATAGACGGCTCATTCAGGATGGCTGTTCTGGAGAACCCGAACGGTTTTATAGGCGCGGCTCCCCCGAAAGATATGCTGTTCAAATTCGTCGACAAATGCGAGGCTGAAGGCGTGATAGCGGTAGTGGACGAGGCGTACTTCTTTTTTCATGACATAACGGCCGCTGATCTTCTGGACAGCCGCGAGAACCTGATAATAATCCGCACCTTTTCAAAGGCGTTCGGCCTTGCCGGGGTCCGTGCAGGATATCTACTGTCCAGTGCCGCCAATATAAAGGATATTTACAAGGTGAAACCCATGCACGAGCTCACCGGTTTTGCCGCACTGGTAATAGATGAACTGCTGGACAACGCGCAGGAATTCAGGGGTTTTGTAAAAGAGACAGCAGGGAGTCTGAAATTCTTTAGGGAGGGCTTTGCAAGACTCGGCATAGCAACTAGCAACAGCGTAGGTAATTTCCTCGCGGCGAGGATAGGGCGGTATGCGGAAGTGGCCGATCTTGTTGCAAGACTGCAGGAGGAGGGCATATTGCTCCGAAGGCCATTCGCTGAACAGCATTTGAAGGAGTGGGTAAGGATAGGTACCGCGCCTATTTCTTCTGAGCAACGTGTTCTGGATGTTGTGAGGGAAATGATGAAGAATAAGGGGGCTTCCTATGACGGTTTGTGAGATTTGCGGCTCTCAGGAATTCAGCGTCATAGCTACAGAGATAAGGGAGGGGCCGGGAGTAATCAGCCGGTGCGGCAAATGCGGTCTTGTAATTCAGGACATTACCCGGAACAGGGACGAACTGCAGAGGTATTACAACGAGGAATACCAGAAAACGAATTCTCTGGTGGTCGGCAGGGAACAGACCCCGATGGAGCACTTTGAGGACAGAATAAAGACAATGGACAATATAATGGAGAAGCTGCGGCCTTATCTGAAGGCAGGGATGAGTATTCTTGAGGTAGGCAGCGGCAGCGGCGAGCTTCTTCACCTGATAAAGCCCCTGGTCAAGAGCGTCACCGGCATAGAGATGCACAAGGGGTTTGTTGACTTCATGAACAGCGAACTTGGCATCGAGGCTTACGCGCAGGACGTCAATCTTATTGATTTCGGTGGAAGGAAGTTCGATCTGATCATTTCAATCATGACCATGGACCATCTCCCAAATCCTGCTGAAACGCTGCTTACCATGAAGCGTCTGCTCTCGGAAGACGGGAAAATGTATATAGAACTTCCTAACAGGGAAGAGGCGCTGAACTACTTCCTGCCGGAACCGAACAGAGGGCGGTTCAATAAATTTTTCTGGCACAGGGCCCACTATTTTTATTTTACAAGGGAAACGCTTGAAAAGCTTATGGTAAAGATCGGGCTTGCATGCGAGATATCATGCCGTCATGAATACACGCTCTTTAATTTTCTGAACTGGTATTTTGCAGGCAATCCCCAGAAATCTTTTGTCCAGGCGACTATGGGTAATAGCTTTTTCCCTGGAGAAAGCGTATTTGAGACCGAAATGAACGGCATGTTTGAAGAGATGGAAGGGCGTTTCCACAAAATTCTTGCGCATACATTCAGGGGTGACACCCTCTGTTGCGTTGCACGATACTAAAGGAGCTGAACATATGAAGGTTCTTCTGATATATCCGAATATAAGGGGGATGAACATGCTGCCCCCGGCGATCGCCCTATTTACAGCCATACTGCGTGAGCGAGGCCATGTGGTGGCCCTGTTCGATTCCACCGACTACCCGAATCCAGAAGATGACGAGTTCAACAGCGATAAGTACAAAGAAATGAATCTTAACGTAAGACCGTTTGACGACTCTCTTCTGAAAGTGTCTTTCAAGGATGAGGATGTTTATGATGCCTTTGAACGGACCGTCAAGGAGTTTCAGCCACAACTTATGGCAATGTCATGCACGGAAGATATGTTTCCGATAGGCGTAAGCCTGCTTAAGAGGACCGCAGGCCTTAAAATACCGACTCTTCTTGGAGGCGTATTCCCGACCTTTGCTCCGGAACTGGTGATGTCCCACCGGGAGGTAGATATGGTTTGTGTCGGAGAGGGGGAGCAGGTCATAGCCGAACTGTGTGATCGTATGGACAAGGGCAGACCGTATTCGGATATTCCGGGGCTGTGGATAAAGAACAACGACAACGTCATACGAAATTCTATGGGGCCGGCAGTGGATATGAACGACAATCCGTTATTGGACCTGTCTATATTTTCCGAGGGCAGGCTTTATAGGCCCATGCAGGGAAAGGTATGGAAAATGTTCCCTCTTGAAACGCATCGGGGTTGTCCCTATACCTGCACTTATTGCAATTCGCCCGCGCAGGCCGTGAAATACAGGAACGAGACCGCCTCGCATTTTTTCAGAAAAAAGAGATTCGATAGAATAAGGGAAGAGATCATTCATCTGAGGGATAAATACGGGGCCGAGGCGTTCTATTTCTGGGCGGACACTTTTTTTGCATATACCGAAAAGGAGTTCGATGAGTTTGTTGATATGTATTCCGAATTCAAAATCCCTTTCTGGTGCCAGACGAGACCGGAAACCATAACCATTGATAGGGTTAAAAAACTTGCAAGCGTCGGGATGTTCAGAATGGCTTTCGGTATAGAGCACGGCAATCCGGAGTTCAGGAAAAAGGTGATTAAACGGCACGTGACAAATGAAAAGATGATAGAATCGCTTAAACTGGTGAATGAGGCTGGGGTCCCTTTCAGTGTTAATAATATACTCGGTTTCCCCTATGAGACCCGTGATCTGACCTTCGACACCATAGAGCTGAACAGGCATATTGAGGCGGATAGCATGAACGCCTACTCCTTCAGTCCTTTTCATGGAACTCCGCTACGGGAAATAGCGGAACAGGAAGGCTTCATAGAGCCGGGCGTGATCGCCAGGTCTTTGACAAAGCCGACTATGCTCAAAATGCCGCAGTACCCTCCTGAACAGATTGAAGGGATGAGGCGGTGTTTTGTCCTATATGTAAAATTGCCCCCAAAACGGTGGCCTGAGGTTAGAAAGGCCGAAGAGCCGACTCCTGAAGGGAATGTTGCTTGGAAGGCTCTGAGGGACGAAGTAGCCGAAAAATATTTCCGGTTCGATGTTTCATAAGTGTTCCAATAATAACGGTCCATGGAGGTGATATGGCAACATCATTGACAGACACTCAAAGCGTTCCCAATGCCGGAGATTTCAAGGTGCTGCTGGTATACGCCAATTCGCCGATGGACAACTTAATGCCGGTAAGTATTTCTTCTCTTGCCGGCGCTCTAAAGCGTCGTGGTTTTTCCATCAAGCTGTTTGATACGACTTTTTATCCATGGACAAGTTCTGCAGGAGGGGAGAGAGGCGGCTCATTGCAGGTTGCTGAGTTCGATTATAAAAAAGTCGGCATTACTTTTGTTGAGACAAATGTTTATGATGATTTTAGAAAAATGGTGCAAGAGTACAGGCCAAATCTTATCGCTCTGTCCTCAGTTGAACCAACACACGAGTTCGGCCTGAGGCTTCTTCAATGTGTCGATGATATGGGAATTTTTACCATTATGGGGGGAGTTCATACTATTTTTTCAAGCGAAGAGGTATTTAGAGAAGAGGTTGTTGACATGGTATGTATAGGTGAAGGAGAGAAATGTCTTGTTGAGTTATGCGAAAGAATGGCCGAAGGATTAGATTATACAAATATTAATAATATCTGGGTTAAACAAGATGGAAAGCAGTACCGGAATAAAAAAGACCGGGTTTTAAATATGGACGACCTCCCAATGCTTGATTTTTCAATTTATGACGAAAAGAGATTATATAGACCAATGGCAGGCAAACTTTATCGCATGGCTCCGGTCGAGTTTTCGCGGGGCTGCATTTTCAAATGTGCTTACTGTTCTGCACCGTCATATGCTGAAACATTTAAAGACAGCGGTAAATGGTTAAGGCACAAATCCATAGACAGAATTATCGAAGAAATAAAGACCTATGCTGAAGAGTATAACATCGAATATTTTTATTTTGTTTCTGAAACCTTCCTCGCTATGTCTGATCAGCGATTCAATGAATTTGTCGGGCAGTATAGTAAGATAGGGATTCCATTTTGGTTTAATACGAGACCTGAAACTATAACTGCGGACAGAATTAAAATGCTTGAAGGTATAGGGTGCCACAGAATGAGCGTAGGGGTCGAATGCGGCAACGAACCATATCGCAGGGAGATGTTAAAGCGGGCGGTCAGCAATGACGCCATTGTGAAGGCCTGCGAGATTGTTGCGAAATCCGACATCCAACTATCCGTAAACAACATCATCGGGTTCCCCGATGAAACTCGGGAGATGATTTTTGACACTATTTTTCTGAACAGAAAAATAGAGGCTGACAGTTATAGTTGTAGTATATTCCAGCCCTACCGCGGCACACTGCTCCATAAATATTGTGTGGATAAAGGATATATAAACTACCGTGAGCTTGCTATTGACCTTACCGTAACATCTGTTCTGAAACAACCGTGTATAAGCTCGGATGAAATTAAGGGACTCGCTCGCACGTTTCCCTTATATGTCAAATTTCCGGAAGGCAACTTTGATATTATTAGGAAGGCTGAAAAATTCGATGTCGAAGGAGAAGCTGTCTTTAAAGAGCTTTCCATGCGTTATCGAGAAGAATATGAAGGCCCCAAGTTGTGGTGAAATTTAAAATAAAATTGATGAACAATTACTTAGAAACGAGGTGGAAGAAATGAATGTCATAGTTTTCGGCGGTTCCGGTTTTTTAGGCAGTCATGTGGCTGATGCCCTCAGCGAAGCAGGGCATCAGGTGACAATATACGACATTAGAAAGTCAGATTATTTAAGACAGAATCAACAGATGGTTGTCGGAGATATTCTTGATGAAAAAAAAGTTGATGAGTCGGTAAAAGGAAAGGATATTATTTATAACTTTGCAGGTATCGCCGATATTGATGAGGCGTCAAAAAATCCGGTTGAGACCATAAAATACAATATCTTAGGCAATACGATTCTGCTGGAATCTGCCATAAGGCATAAGGTGAAACGTTTTGTTTACGCGAGCACGGTATATGTTTTCAGCGATTCAGGCTCTTTTTATAGGTGCAGCAAGGCTGCATGCGAGAACTACATTGATGTTTACCGGAAACAGCACGGGCTTGACTATACGATTCTTCGCTACGGAACGCTATACGGCACAAGGGCGGATGCGAGAAACAGCGTTTGCCGGTTTATAACTCAGGCAATGAGGGAAAAGAAGATCACGTATCCCGGTGACGGCAGTGAGATCAGGGAGTATATAAATGTGCTGGATGCGGCAAAAGCGAGTGTTGAGATACTGAGCGATGAGTTCAGAAACGAGCATGTGATATTCACCGGGTATTATCCGATGAAGGTGAGGGAGCTTTTCATAATGATAAAGGAGATGCTCAAAGGTGACATAGAGTTTGAGTTTGTTCCGCAGACATCGACCGATCCAATGGGTCATTATGCCATAACGCCCTATACCTTCATTCCCAAGGTCGGCAAGAAGTATGTAAAACACTACTATACCGATATGGGGCAGGGGCTGCTTCTCTGTATGCAGGAAGTCTTTGATAAAATCCAAAAGGGAAAGCAATTGCAATGAAGGTTTTTGTTTCTACATCTTCTTTTGCAAAGGATGACATCAGACCTGTTGATATGCTTAAGGAAGCCGGACTTGAAGTTTCTCTGAACCCTTACGGCAGAAAGCTGTCCGAAGATGAAATTATGGGCTTTTTGCACGATGTTGACTATCTTATCGCGGGCACGGAGCCGCTTACTCAGATAGTGTTGGAATCGGCAAAGATGCTGAAGGCAATATCAAGATGTGGCACAGGTCTTGATAATGTGGATATAGAAGCCGCGGATAAACTTGGCATTAAGGTTTATAATACTCCTTATGGTCCTACCCAATCGGTAGCGGAGTTGACTATCGGATTAATTCTTGATATGCTGCGCCGCATTTCAAAGATGGACAGGGATATAAGGTCCGGCGTATGGAAGAAATATACGGGTAATCTTTTAAGCGAAAAAAAGGTCGGCATTATAGGTTTCGGCAGAATCGGACAGAAAGTAGCTGAACTGCTTATGCCGTTTGGATGTGAGATTGTTTATTGTGATATAAAATCGAATGATGCAGGATTAAAATTTAAGAATGCAAGTTTGGATGAAATTTTGAGAACAAGCGATATCATATCGATCCATGTTTCATCTAAAGAACAAATAATAGGAAAGGAAGAATTTAAAAAGATTAAAAAAGGAGCATGGATAATTAATGTTTCACGCGGCGGAGTTATAGACGAAGCTGAATTATATAAGGCATTAAAAGAAGGGCATTTGTCAGGTGCGGCGGTGGATGTTTTTGAAGAAGAGCCTTACGCGGGTTTGTTGAAAGAACTGGATAATATTATTTTGACCCCGCATATCGGTTCTTATGCCGAAGAGGGTAGGATCAATATGGAAATAGAGGCTGTGAAGAACCTTCTAAATGGAGCCGTAACATCCGTTGAATAGTTTTATGAAGCATGTGTATTTGTCGTATTCAATGACCTCAAAAAATCCTGTATATGGCGGTGTTGCCGATATTAAGCCTTTTCAGGTTAAGTCCATTTCCGGCGGCAGTTCCTCTAATGTTTACAGCGTAACTATGCAAAATCATTGGGGAACGCATGTTGACGCTCCGAATCATTTTTTTGAAAATGGTTTGACGGTGAATGATTATCCTGCGGATTTCTGGTTTTTCAAATTCCCCATAGTTATACGGATTGACTTAAAACCGGGAGAACTGCTGCGCTGCGCCGACTGGATAGAAAGTATGAAGCATGGGACGGACATTGTTCTTTTTAAATCGGGATGGGGCAAGTTGAGGAAAACGGAGAAATACGGCATGGATAATCCGGGAATGCATCCTGAAGTCGGATTTTTCCTGAGGGAGAAATATCCTTCCGTCAGGGCTGTCGGGATAGATTGGGTATCAATATCATCTTTTGAAAACAGAGATGCGGGAAGGGAAGCGCATCGAGCTTTTCTTGATCCGGAAGGTTCAAACAATCCGGTGTTGATTATTGAGGATATGGATTTGTCGCATGATTTTAAGGGATTAAGGGAAGTGTGGGTTGCGCCTTTAAGGGTGGAGGGAATAGACAGCGCACCCTGTACGGTTATGGGACTTATTGATGATTAAGGCGGTTATATTTGATTTTGACGGTGTGATTGTAGAATCCGTTGATATAAAGACAAAAGCATTTGCTGAGTTATTTGAATCTGAAGGGGAGAATATTGTTGAAAAGATAGTTGATTACCATCTCAGAAATGCAGGAGTGTCAAGGTTTGACAAATTCAGATATATTTATAGGGAAATACTAAAAAGAAATTTGAGCGAAGAGGAGTTTCAAGGCCTATGCGGCCGTTTTTCACAGTTGACGGCTGATGCGGTTGCTGCCGCGCCGTTTGTCGGGGGCGCAAGGGAATTTTTGGAAAACTACTTTGAAACGTACGATTTTTATATCGCCTCAGCCACTCCTCATGATGAGTTGGAGGGGATAATAGAGAAAAAAAATATATCACGGTATTTTAAAAAAATTTATGGAGCGCCGCAGAAAAAAATAAATATTGTGAAGACTATACTGTCGGAGAATGCCTTAAAGCCTGACGATGCCGTCTATATCGGCGATGCTGTGAGCGATCATGATGCCGCAACGAGTAACGGCGTAACTTTTGTTGCGCGTATAACTGAAGACAACAGTTTGTTGTTTAAAGATATAAACTGTCTTCGGACTAATGATCTGAACAACCTGTACGATAGTATAACCCGCAAGGCATATTTGGAACTTGATGGAAAGCTGAAGGAGGCGTTTGATTTTTTATCGGCAGTGAACCGAAAGGCTTATAACAGCATCTATTTATTATCCAACCTTATTTTAAGCAAAAACCCATCTGCTAATAATTTTCTTAATGGATTTTTAAAGGGAGAGAAAGCCCGCACTCAAAATATATTTACCGTTGTTTCAAGTCTGATTATTTATTATTTAAAAAGTTTTATTTATTTTGTGCTATATCTGCTGTTTTTTGCAGCCTTCCGTATGTCGGGTTTGGGGTATTCCATAAATCCATCCTCGAAGGAATTTATACTTATTGATACATTTTTTCTTATAGACAGGATTCAAAGAAGCAATAAGTTTGAAGATTCTTATTTTATAGGATTTAAGGAGGTTTTAGATAATCCGGGAAAACATTATGCGTATCTGCCTGTATTTTATAGCACTAAAAACCCCTTAAGGCTGTTTAAGATTTTCAAGATTTTGAAAAGGGATAAAGAGCTTGTGCTGACGGAGTATCAACTTCTATCAGGTATGGACCTGCTGAAAATTTTTTATTTTATTTTAACGTATCCGTTTAAGGTGCTGGTGCTTGTAAAAAATATAAAAGAAGATGCAAACCTGTCCGGGCTACTGAGGAGCGAGCTTGTGAGCAGTCTGAGATGCGTAAGTTTTTTGAATTTCTCAAGGTATCTGCAAGGCAGAAAAATAGCCGGACTGCCTTATGAAAAAATAAAAGTCATAAGCTGGTTTGAGAATCAGACGATAGATAAAAACCTGTATAAGGGACTGCGGGAAGGCGGGGATAAAGTAAAAATATACGGCTCGCAGCCCTTTGTGTTCGCTAAGTCATTATTGAATATTATTCCCGATGCGAATGAATCAAGGTTTGGAATTGTTCCTGATAAAATAGTTGTTAACGGCTCATATTATATCCCTAAAGATACAACCTTGAATTTCACAGTTGGTCCATCTTTTAGATACAAAAAAATATTTACAACTGAAATTGATGCAGCGAAGCAGAAAGATATTCTTGTATTGATGCCGTACTTTATCGAAGATATTGAAAATATCCTGAGGCTATTAGGCAAAGCGGATCTGAGAAGCAGGTTTTTTATGATCAAAGCACATCCGTCAACGCCTGTAAAAAGATTCAGGAAGTTTCTGCCCGTCAATGCCGAAGTAACCGGAGGGGATATTTATGAACTGTTTAAGACTGCAAAAATAACGATAAGCTCGGAATCCGGCAGTATGGTTGAGTCTGCAAGTCTTGGAATACCGGTGATTTCCATAAAAAATAATAGGGGTCTTAATCATAATCCCTTGCCTTCATACGGTAAGGGTATAATTTGGGATGAAGTTGAAAGTGCCGAAGAACTCGATGGTGCCGTCGCAAGGTTTGAAATTGCCTTAAAAAATAAAACTGAATTGAATAATATAAAAAAAATTGCAGAGGAATACAAACGGATGTTTTTCTGCGAGCCGACAGATGAAAATATTATAAGGACATATGAATTAGTATGAACAGTTTTAAAAACGCGGATAGAATATTAATTATCGGAGGCACAGGGTTCATCGGCAGGCATTTGGCAGGAAGATGTTTGTCCGAAACCCCTCATCTTACCTGTCTCAGCTTAGTTAAGAATAGCTTGAATGAAAAAGCTGAAGTGATCCATGCAGATATCGCCGATAAAGAGCGGTTAAAATCCGTATTACACGGCAGGGCTTTTGACTATGTTTTCAATCTCGGCGGATATATAGACCATACACAATATTTTAACGGCGGGCGCAGACTGATAGAATCACATTTTAGCGGACTGCTGAACCTGATAGATTGTTTGGAAACCGGAAGCCTGAAAGGATTTGTACAAATAGGAAGCAGCGATGAATACGGAGGGGCGCCGGCACCTCAAAACGAACTTATGAGAGAGAGACCAATATCGCCATATTCTCTATCAAAGGTTGCTGCATCGCATTTTATGAAAATGATATCCGATACTGAAGGATTTCCCGGTGTTGTCCTAAGGCTTTTTCTTGTCTACGGCCCCGGACAGGATGAGAAAAGATTCATCCCCCAGATTATACAGGGATGCCTTAAGGATGAAGAATTTAAAACATCCGAAGGGAACCAGCTCAGGGATTTCTGTTATATAGACGATATAGTTGATGCTATGATAAAAGCTGCAGTAACAGAGGAAGCAAGGGGGCATGTAATTAATATTGCTTCGGGATTTCCGGTCACAATAAAGGAAATGTTACAAAAAATAATGAGTCTGACCGGCGGCGGCAAGCCTCTATGGGGAGCGCATCCGTATAGAAAAGCCGAAAACATGGAGTTGTATGCGGATATAAGCCTTGCAAAGAGCCTGCTCGGCTGGGAACCGTCTATCCCCCTCGACGAAGGACTAAGAAAAACGATAGAATATTACAGACAATTCAGGGTGCGTGATTAAGTCAACCGCAGTGGGAGGGAAATAGTGAAGGTCGTAATACTTGCAGGAGGATTGGGAACTAGGCTTAGCGAAGAGACAATTGTAAAACCCAAGCCTATGGTCGAGATAGGCGGAAAGCCTATGCTTTGGCATATCATGAATATTTACGGCGCTTGTGGTTTTAACGAGTTTACCGTGGCTCTCGGATATAAAGGCGCGGTCATTAAGGAATATTTTCTCAATTATTATAACCTCCAGAGCGATCTGACCGTTTCATTAAAAAACGGAGAGATTACAGCATCAAAGAATTGTTACAGGGACTGGACGGTTCATCTGATCGATACCGGCCTGAACACGATGACAGGCGGCAGGCTTCTTAGACTGAAGGATAAGTTAAGCGGTTCCGCCTTTATGCTTACATATGGCGACGGCTTGAGCAATATTGATATTAACCGGCTGCTTGAATTTCATAAATCACACGGTAAGGTTGCTACTATTACGGCGGTTAGACCTTCTGCGCGCTTCGGAGGAATGGCTTTTGACGGAGACAGGGTTGTTGAGTTTAAAGAAAAGGCTCCGACAGGACAGGGCTGGATAAACGGCGGTTTTTTTGTTTTTGAACCGGCGGTTTTTGATTATATTGCTGATGACGCGGCTATACTTGAACAGGCTCCTCTTGAAAGCCTTTCAAAGGAAGGACAGCTTATGGCATATAAACATGACGGCTTCTGGCAGTGCATGGATACGGTAAGGGATAGAGGGTTCTTAGAGGATTTCTGGAATAGCGGTAAGCCGCCGTGGAAAATATGGAAAGATTAAGGAGACTGTTTATGGGCGATAAGGCGATTAAACTTAGTATTATAATACCTGTCTACAATAGTCAGGAAACCATAGGCCGTCTTGTGGACAGGCTTGTAGAAACAATTCAGGGTTATGATCTTGAGATTATTTTGGTTAATGACTACAGTACCGATAATAGTCATGAAGTCTGCTTGAGGAAATATGAGTCATACCCTCAGATAATACGTTACTTTAAGCTTTCAAAAAATTTCGGTGAACATAACGCAGTGCTGGCCGGTTTAAATTATGCTGCAGGTGATTATATAGTAACAATGGACGACGATTTTCAAAATCCTCCGGAAGAGGTGTCTGAAATTGTGGATTATATGCACAGAAACAGGTTTGATGTTGTGTATTCTTATTATGAGGAAAAAAAACATAGCTGGTTTAGAAATATGGGAAGCCGGTTTAATAACCGAGTCGTTACTTTTTTATTGAAAAAACCGTCGGATCTTTACCTGTCCAGCTTTAAATGCATAAACCGCTTTCTTGCAGATGAGATAATAAAATATCACGGCCCTTATCCCTATATCGATGGGCTAATTCTGCGCGTCACGCGCAATATCGGACAAATATTAGTGCGCCATGAAGAAAGGGCTTTAGGGAAATCTAATTATACTATAAGAAAGCTTATATCGCTTTGGTTGAACATGTTTATAAATTTTTCTATTACTCCACTGCGAATAAGTCTTTTTATAGGCGCGGCTTTAACTGCGTTCGGTTTTTTGTTGATTCTATATTTCCTGCTTGATAAATATCTATGGAATCCCTATGATGAATGGCCTTCCGGGTGGGCATCGCTTCTTGTGATTGTCATAACCTTTTCAGGAACACAGCTTATATCATTAGGCTTGATAGGCGAGTATCTCGGCAAGTTATTCCTGACAAACAATGGAACGCCTCAGTTTATAATCCGGGAGCAGCATGCAAAAAGCGAGAATAATAATAAAACTGTCTCAAAATAATGGATAAAATATATTCTTTTTATAAAGATCGTTCTGTGATCATAACGGGCGGATTGGGTTTTATAGGCAGCAGTCTGGCTATTCGTTTAACGGAGGTTGGAGCAAGGGTGACGATTGTTGATTCCCTTATCTCTCAGTACGGCGGCAATATGTTCAATGTTGAGCCGATAAAAGATTCGGTTAAGATAAATATAATGGACATTCGAGACAGACACGGTATGAATAATCTGGTTAGAGGTCAGGATATAATGTTCAATTTGGCGGCTCAGGCGAGCCATATCGGCAGTATGGAGGATCCCTTTGCCGATCTGGCAATTAATGTTCAAGGTCAGCTCTCTGTTCTTGAGGCCTGCAGGGAAAACAATCCGGATATTAAAATCATATTTACGAGTACAAGGCAGATATACGGTAGACCTCAATATCTCCCTGTGGATGAGGATCATCCGTTACGGCCTACAGATGTGAATGGAATAAATAAAATAGCCGGCGAACAATATCATATCCTATACCGTAATGCTTACGGCATAGAAACAGTGATATTAAGATTAACGAATACATACGGTCCACGCTTGCTGGTAAAGCATAATAGGCAAGGTTTTTTGGGATGGTTTCTGCGTCTTTTGTTGGAAGGTAAAGAAATCACAATATTCGGAGACGGTTGCCGGTTAAGGGATCTTAATTATGTCGATGATGTAGTAGATGCCCTCCTTTTGAGCGGATATAAGAAAGAAGCTGCAGGTCAGGTAATGAACCTTGGTAATCATGAGTCGATTTCTTTATTGGAGATCGTTAAAACTATGATTGAAGTTAATAAAAGCGGAAAATATAATTTTATGCCTTTCCCCGACGGCATAAAAAAAATAGACATTGGAGATAGTTATGCGGATTTCAGCAAGGCAAAAAATATATTAGGGTGGGAGCCTAAGACGTCATTTAAAGACGGCCTATTGAAAACAATGGAATATTATAGAAAATATGGAAAAGATTATTACTGGCACTGAGAATATGAGAATTCCTTTCGGGGATTTAAAACCTCAGTATTTTCAGCTAAAAAAAGAGATTGACGGCGCTGTTCGGCAGGTAATTGAGCGGGGCCGGTTTATACTTGGAGAAGAGGTAGAGGCTTTTGAAAAGGAATTTGCCGAATACTGCGGTTGTGGTTATGGCATAGGAGTCGGATCAGGCACAGAGGCGATTCATTTGGCCCTGATTGCGTTGTCAATACAGCCGGGAGATGAAGTTATAACTGTTCCAAATACGGCGGTACCGACTGTCTCTGCAATTTCTTTTGCAGGGGCGATCCCAAAATTTGTAGACATAAATCCTGATACCTATACTATCGATGTAACTAAAATAGAATCGGCAATAACAAAAAAAACAAAGGCTATTATTCCGGTTCATTTGTACGGGCAGTGTGCCGATATGGATACCATCCTCGATATTTCAAAAAAATATAATTTAGCCGTTATAGAAGACGCGTGTCAGGCGCACGGCGCTGCATATAAGGGAAAGAAAGCCGGAAGCATGGGTAATGCGGGCTGTTTTAGTTTTTATCCGACCAAAAATCTCGGCGCCTTCGGCGACGGAGGAATGGTTGTTGCAAACGATGCGGCCATCGCCGAAAGGCTTAAACTGCTGAGGAATTACGGTCAGGAGAAACGCTACTTCCATAGAATCAAAGGATTTAACAGCCGGTTGGACGAAATTCAAGCCGCAATCTTAAGGGTAAAGCTGAAATGCCTCGATCAATGGAATACAACAAGAATGGAGAAGGCGGCTTTGTACAAAAGGCTATTGAGGGATGTGTCAAATATAATTACTCCAATCGAAGCTCCCTATTCAAGCCATGTTTATCATTTATTTGTTATCAGATGCGAAGAAAGAGATGATCTGCAGGGGTTCCTTTCTGAAAAAGGCATTGGAACACTTATTCATTATCCGCGTCCCATTCACTTGCAGGAAAGCTATAGAGATTTAAAATATGAGAAAGGAGATTTGCCTGCGGCGGAACATTGTGCTGAAACCATACTGTCTCTTCCTTTGTATCCGGAAATCAAAGATTCTGAAATAGAATTCATCGCTGCGGCAATTAAAGATTTTTTTTGTTTAAACATATGAAAGGAATAATATTAGCAGGCGGAAGCGGCACAAGGCTTTATCCATTAACGGAGGCTGTTTCGAAACAGTTGCTGCCCGTCTACGACAAGCCTATGATATATTACTCGCTGTCGGTTTTAATGCTGGCAGACATAAGGGAAATTTTAATCATTACCACTCCGGACGACAGGGCGAAATTCGAGAAACTGCTCGGCAATGGAAGACATTTGGGGCTTAAAATTTCATACGCCGTTCAGGAAGAGCCGAGGGGTATTGCCCATGCATTTATAGTCGGCGAAGATTTCATAGGAAAGAGCAGTGTGGCGTTAATTCTCGGCGATAATATATTTTACGGTCAAGATTTTACTCCAACACTGAAGAAAGTAACCAAAAGAAATAAAGGAGCCACAATTTTTGCTTATTACGTAAATGATCCGAAGATGTTTGGTGTTGTCGAATTCGACAAGAAATTCAAAGCGATAAGCGTAGAGGAGAAACCTCAAAAACCAAAATCTAATTATGCGATAACCGGTTTGTATTTTTATGATAATAATGTAATAGATATAGCTAAAACCATAAAACCTTCAAGCAGAGGCGAACTCGAGATAACCGATATTAATAAAATCTATTTAAAGAACAGCGCGCTTAATGTTGAACTTTTAGGAAGAGGCTTTGCGTGGCTGGATACCGGAACGCATGAGACTTTGCTTGATGCCTCACATTTTGTTGCAACAATAGAACGAAGACAGGGATTGAAAGTAGCCTGCATAGAAGAAATAGCGTACAGAAAAGGTTATATCAATAGAAGTCAGTTGATAAAGCTTGCGGAACATTTAAACAAAACAAAATACGGCCACTACCTCTTAAAAATAGCCGAAGAAAGATGAAGACAATTTTAATTACCGGCGGAGCCGGGTTTATAGGTTCAAACTTTATAATATATTTTCTTGGGAAATACGAGGAATATTTTATCGTAAACTTAGATAAGCTGACCTATGCCGGAGATTTAAAAAACCTGATGGAATTAGACGGTCATCAGAGATATAAGTTTATAAACGGCGATATTTGCGATAAAGATTTGGTGGAATATATATTTAGGGAGTTCAATGTCAAGGGGGTTATTCATTTTGCGGCCGAATCTCATGTGGACAACTCGATAGTAAGGCCGGAAGATTTTATACGGACAAATGTACTCGGTACATTTGTGCTCCTTAATGCTGCGCGGAATATCTGGCTGGATAAGCCGTTTTCGTATAAAAATGAATATGCAGGCAGTAGATTTCACCACATATCCACAGATGAGGTATACGGCAGCCTTGGGAAAGAAGGATTTTTCACGGAATCCACACCGTATGCGCCGAATTCCCCATACAGCGCTTCAAAGGCAAGTGCCGATATGCTGGTGAAAAGTTATCGCAATACATACGGCCTTAATACCGTTATCACAAACAGCTCAAACAATTACGGGCCGAGACAGCACGATGAAAAGCTTATCCCTAAGATCATACGGAATGCGCTGAATGGAGAACCTATACCTATATATGGAGACGGAGAAAATGTAAGGGACTGGCTATATGTAGAAGATCAATGCAAGGCTATAGATATGGTTTTCCATAAAAGCAGGGCAGGTGAGACCTATAATATAGGCGTAATGAATGAAAGGAAAAATATCGAAGTAGTTAATATAATATGTGGAATTTTAGATGAATTAAGACCGCGAAACGACGGGAATTCATATAAAAAGCAAATTTCCTTTGTTGAGGACAGGCCCGGACATGATAGGCGATATGCGGTCGATCCGTCAAAAATAAGAAATGAATTCGGATGGGAAGCAGAAAAAAGTTTTGAGAGCGGTATTTTTAAAACGGTAAATTGGTATTTGGAAAAATATTCAACCAAGGTTAATGCATTGAATAGGAGCCAACAATTATGAGAGTAATGTTTATTGTTAATGACCTCGGAGTGAACGAGCCTTTCGGGCCTATGATATTGTCGGCAATATTGCAACGGAGAGGACATGAAACCACTCTTGGGGTGATTAAAAAAGAAGATGTTACAGAAAAAATCCTGTCGTGGAAGCCGGATATACTCGCATACAGTATGATGTCTGTTGATATGGAAGACATGAAAAAATTTAACGATTCGCTGCGGGAAAAAATTAAAGTTTTTACGCTGCTCGGAGGGCCTCATGCCACACTGGATAGAGGCTGTATAAATGATCCTTATATTGATGCAATATGTATCGGCGAGGGTGACGGAGCTATTGTTGATGTTGTAACCCGCCTCGAAGAGGGCAGAGGGCTTGAAGGCATCCCTAATATAATAATCTCTGCCGAACAGGAGTTGGAGATAAGGGATCTGATGGATGATTTTGATTCCATGCCGTTTATGGATCGCAAGCTTGTTTACGCATATCCGGAAATGGCCCGCTTTGGAATTAAGGGCATATGGACAAGCAGGGGATGCGTCTTTCCCTGCCCGTATTGTTTTAATAATCGTTATAACGACTTGTATAAGAAAAAGGGGAAGGTTGTCCGGAGGCGAAGCGTTGATTCCGTAATAAGAGAGACAAAAGAACTTATTGCAAATCACCGTGTTGAGTTTATTCGCATACAGGACGATGTTTTTGTCCATAAAGTAGATGATTGGCTTAAGGAATTTGCCGAGCGATGGTCGTCGGAGATAGGGGTTCCATTTTATTGCCTGCTGCGGTCTGAACTTATTACGGATGAGATGGCATATTACCTGAAGAAGGCGGGTTGTTTTTCAATATGTATGTCGATTGAGTCTGCAAATGATGATGTTAGAAACCTCATGCTGAGGCGTAAGATGAGCAAAGAAAAACTTGCAAATGCTTTCAATATCCTAAAAAAGAATAAGATAAATATTTATGCAAACACGATGTTAGCGCTTCCGTTTACCTCTCTTGAGCATGATATAGCATCTGTAGACTTCGCCGTAAAGGTGCAGCCGGACATGCCTAATTTCTCTATTTTCATGCCGTATCCTGGGACGGATCTGGGAGACTATTGCAAAAAAGTCGGCATATATAATCCTGAAAAGGATACCATAAATTATGGAATGCGCAATATCAGCCCCTTGACCTGCTTTTCAGAAAGCGAGAAGAATGCCCAGTACAATCTCTGCCAGTTGGCAATAGTCGCAGTTAAATTCCCTAAGCTGCGCAATTTAATAGTGAACAGGCTTATTTACCGGAAGCCTAATAAAATATTTTTCTTTATCCATTATATATTTGCGGTAACAACATATGGGCGTAAAATATTCTACTTCAAACACACAATAGGCGAATATTTTGAACTTATAACCAGAACTCTTAAGCATTATTTCTATGATTTTCTGAAAAAAGATACAGGCAATATGAAAAATTCTAAAAAGGAAAGAATTGCTGAAGACGAAAGAAATAAGGCAGGCAGAAAAAATAGAATAGAGGAATTGGAAAAATGCATGGAGGCTATGGCAACGAGTACGAATTATAACAGCAGGAAGGGTTTGTAATACGATGGGACTATATCCGTCATCGCTTAACGAAAGAAAACGAATTGAAGCAATATTTGATCAAGTTGCAAATAAGGTAGCGGCTCAGGAAAAGGATATTGCATCGCTAAAAACGGTTATAGATAAATTCAATTTGCATGGGAAGTCAATACTGGAAGTCGGTTGCGGTATGGGAGATAACTTAATATATTGTTCTCAGAAGGGTGCTATATATGCAGAAGGTTTTGATATTAGCGGTGAGAGCATAAAAATAGCACAGGAGAAGGCAAAAGGTTTTTCTAATATTCTTTTTCATAAATGCAGCATCGAAGAATATAACTCGGAAAAGAACTTTAATTTTATTTTAGCATGGGGAGTTTTTGAATATGTGGACAATCCGCTTGAATCGCTGAAAAAGATGGTTGGTTTCTTGTCGGATGAAGGAATCCTCATGCTTCTTATATCAAGGCCTATTTTTATAAAGAGGATTTCATTTATTATTAGAGCGGTTTTGTCGAAAATGCCTTTAAAGACGATGGAGCCATTAGCAAAAATGTTTAGTGAAATTCTAAAGATTTTTTCTTCAAAGTTTAAGAGGATGCTTTATACAGGAGAGAGCAATACATATACCTTTGAACAGACAATTCTGGAAGGACTAATGGTGCCAAGATATAATATATTTCGTCATGAAATATTTACTAATTATCTTCAAAATCAAGGGTTTTTAATAGATTTTTTTTATGAAGCTGCTCCTTCTATGACATGCATTATAGCAAAGAAGTACATATAAATATGAAAAATATATTTTTTATGCTCATATCATTTGTTCCAATTATTTATTTTGGAATTAAAGTTTTTGCAGGACAGCAGTTTCATTATTATCCTTATTTCTTTTGTATAACTCTTATAATCAATATCTTTTTCATTGCGGTTTTCAGAAGAAAAACTTATGCACAATACTGGATAGGCACTCTTTTCAGTTTTATGTTTTTAGATATGGTTTTTAATAAAATAGATATAAAACAATTCGTTAATACATGGAAGGGACTTAATTTTTTAATGATTATTCCTGCGGTTTTATTTACGGTTTTTAGCTGCATACTTCAGGCATATCGCTGGAGAATAATTCTGAGCAATATAAATGCCTTTAAATTTAATGAATTATTTCCGAGCGTGATGATCGGACACCTTGCAAACCATATTATGCCTGCAAAGGCCGGAGAATTTGTGAAGTCTTATCATCTGGGCAAATTATACGGGTATAATAAAGTGTCTATTTTCTCGACAGTAGTTATTGAAAGGATTTTTGACGGTATTATGGTATTATCTTTTTTGTTTTTTTTCCTTATCGGATTGAGGGAGGTAAAATCAGAGCTAATTTTAATGGGATGGGCGGGGCTTGCAATTTATGGCGGAGCCTTTTTATTTATTTACATAGTGTTTAAATATACTGAAAAAATCGTAACATTATCACACTCCTTACTGCCGCAGAAAATTTCACTTTTTTTCACAAAAATTATAGAGGCATTTTCAGAAGGTCTTCATGTATTGAGCAATTTAAAACAATTATTTCAGGTAATGTTAATTTCAGTGAGTATGTGGATTGTAATAGCCGTCTCGATAATTCCTTTAATGATTATGTTTGAGTTCGAACTGCCTTTTTATGTCTCTTTTGCTATTTTAGCCTGTATAAGTTTAGGAATGACTTTGCCGTCAGCACCCGGAGGCATAGGAATCATCAGCTTTGCCACTATTTTTGCAATGAATATATTATTCAGGGAAGCGAACATTTTGCTTACTGACGATTTGTATGCAAAAGTTGTTGTCTTTTCAATTCTGATAAATATTGTCATGGTTTTGCCTGAAATAATTTTAGGCACATTTTTTGCGATAAGAAGCGGAGTGAAAATTGCCTCTATATCAGATGATCTGTCTGTCGGATAAGATGATAAAATCAATGCAAAACTGGAGATATGAATTATGAAGGTTCTTTTAATGGTCGCTCCATCTGTCGGTGCATTAACATTAGAAGCTTCAAATGATATTGCTCAAAATATGGGATTTTATCCACCCCTTGGAATCCTGTATGTTGGAACCTATCTCAAGAGGAATTCTGAACATGAAGTTCATATAATTGATTCGGAGAGCGAGAGATTGACGTATAAGGATATAGAGGAAAAAATAAAAACCATTAAACCTGATGTATTAGGGATTACTGCTTTCACCAATACGCTTAAAAATGTCCTTGATGTGCTGAAAATAGCTAAAAGGGTTCATCCTGCCTGTATAACTGTGCTGGGGGGGCCGCATGTCCCGCTTTTTCCTGATGAGACGTTACAGTTTAAGGAAGTAGACTATGCTATATGCGGCGATGGCGAATATTCCTTTAAGAAATTGGTAGATGTTTTAGGTGAAAAATCTCCTGCCGACATTAAAGAGGAAGAATTAAAGAAAATTGAAGGAATTGTTTTTAAAACATCGGATGGAACAATCTACAAAAACGGATATGCCAGAGTAAAAGATATAGATTCACTTCCGTTTCCTGACCGTGCTTTTTTGAGGAAGGACTTGTACTTCTGCATTTTAGGTAAAAAGAGGTTAATGACAACGATAATGAGCAGTAGGGGATGTCCATTTCAATGCACATTCTGCAATACGCCCGATAAACTCTATCGGTACAGAAGCGCCCAAAACGTTGTGGATGAAATGGAGTATATCGTGAGCATGGGAATCGAGGAAATTTTCTTTTTCGACGATTTGTTTAATATTACAGCAGAAAGGGCTATAGCGGTATGCGATGAGATTATTAAGCGAAAATTAAATGTGAAATGGGCTTTTAGAGGAAGAGTTACGGGCATCAATGAAGAGCTTGCTAAAAAATTGAAACAAGCCGGTTGCGAGAGGATTCAGTTTGGGATAGAGAAAGCAACGGATGAGAGCTTACGGATAGTAAAAAAATCATCTACAGTCGAAGACATAATAAATGCCGTCAACTTAACAAAAAAGTACGGCATGATGTGCGTAGGAAATTTTCTGTTGTTTACGCCGGGCGAAGGGGAGAAGGAGGCTGAGGAGATTATAAGGTTCGCTTTAAAACTTAAATTGGATCATGCTGAATTCAGCGTCTTTATACCGTATCCAGGCACTCAAATTTACAACGAAGGATTGAAATCAGGCTTCTTTGCAAAAGATTACTGGGCGGAATATGTAAGAAATCCCGATCCGAATTTTCAATTATTATGGGAAGAGAAGGTTCCGAGAGAAAGAATGTATGAAATTACTGCACGAGCTCATAAGAGATTTTATTTCAGGCCGAGAATCGTATGGAACGAATTAAAGAGAACGACAAATTGGACAGAGTTCAAGAGAAAATTAAACGGCGCTATGATTGTTCTGAAATTAAGGTAGATTAGAAATGTCCCGTAATAAAAAAATACTTCTTATCTCTGCGTTTTTTTTACTGCTGATGCAGATGGTTACATTAGACATCGGCTTTATACTTGGCGCAGGCGGAGGCAATTTAGCAGAAGGATGGTTCAGCGATATAGCCTATAATTTAAATTGGGAATTCACCGGTCGAATGGCCGAGGATATTCCTTATGGTGCAGGCTGGAGCACGGGAATCGGGAAATTATTCTTTTTGATTCACAATGTATTTTATAAGATTTTCGGAGTCGGTTTGTTTCAGGCCCGGCTGGTCAGCTTTGCAAGCGGTGTAATAATGTTGGTCTTACTATATGTGTGGGTTAAAAAGTATATATCACAAGATGCTGCTATTTTTTCTATGTTGTTGATGGCATCTTCACCTTTATTTTACACAAGCATTCCAAGCGCAAAACAGGATATAGTGCATTGCCTATTTGCCTTTAGCGCATTTTATTTTATAAGTTCGGCAATTCTAACAAGAAAAGGAGTTTATTATCTATTAGCAGGCTTTATAGCCGCCTTGTCTGTAGATATAAGCTACAGGGGGATTGAGATTGTAATAGCCGTATACTTATTTCACTGCATTTTTTTTGAAAGAGAGGGTTTTTTAAAGAGGTCATCGCTTCTGTTATCCGGTTCTTTTATAGCGTTCATTTACTGGTATTCTATAAATATCTTGCCGATAGGAATAGATGCTTTCCTCGGATATCATTTTGCCTCAGCAGCAGGAGACGGCGGAGATTACAATTTTACCGTATTGCTTTCAGAGTTTTATAGATTTTTAAATATTTTTTCAGGGAGAAATAAGTATGTTTTTATCTTTGAACTATTTTACCTGGTATTTTTAGCGGTTCTTTTTTATAAAAATAGAGGAAAGCATAAGGGCATATTCAAAGTCATAGGCGTATGGGTTTTAATTAATTTTATGATTTTGACGGTAATTGAAAGGACAACCGAACGGATATATCTTTTAATGTATTACACCTTTCTTTTTATCTTCTCAGGGATAGGGTTATCTGAATTGTTTGAACAACGCAGAAAAATTGCATATGCGATTTTAAGCTTAATATTACTTTTTGCTTTTACGTTTCAAGGCGCTATCTTTGTAAAATATACATATCATACGGCAATTAAAAAGGATTACGATATAAAAGGTTATTATGATAAACTTCGTGCGTCGGTCGACATCAATAAGCCGATTATCGGGACAACAAACCACTGGTATGCTTTCCCCGACGCCCGGTATTACGGAGGGCAGTTTTATTTATCGCGGGTTGTGACAATACTTAAAGAGTTGAAACCGTCGCAGGAATATGTAAGCGACTATGAGCGTGCGGAGGCATTGTTAAAAGTTTTTGAAAAGAGGGGAATTGAATATGTTATTGCAGATGAGTATTTTAAGCCCACATTAACCAAATACTTTGTTAATAGCGAATTGCCTTCAAAAAACTTTAAACTTGTAAATACGATTACCGATATGTTTTTAGGAAAAGGAGCCGATTCAAAAAAACGGCCGTATAAAACTGAGATATACAAGGTTATTTCTTACGAGCCGTAAATGAAAATATGAATATTTTAAGGGCAAAAACTGTTGATCTGTTCAAATATGAGGGGCTGACCGAGACCCAGCAGAGAAATAGCGAACAAAATCTGGCAGAAATCAAAAATGGGTCTTTGCGATTGCATTCATATCCCCGCAGGCTGGTTTTAGAACTTACAAATACCTGCAATCTTAACTGCATCATGTGCGGAAGGGATGAGAGCGGTTTTTCCGGCAATTTTTTTGATATTAATTATCTCTACAGGCTTGAGCCGGTGTTGTCATACGTGGAAGAGGTTACTCTATTCGGTTGGGGGGAGCCTACGATACATCCTAAGTTCAAGGATATTATTGAACTGCTCAATAAGTATCCCGTGAAAAAATATTTTGTTACTAACGGCACTACCCTGCATAAAATTGAAGATCTTTTATTTGATTGTAAGGTTGATATTATGGCAGTCAGCCTTGACGGTGCATGTGAGGCGACCAACGATAAGATACGACGGGGAGCAAGTTTCAATAAAATAGTGTCTTCTTTAAAAGCGATAACGGCAAGGAAAAGGGAACACAGGTTTGATTATCCGTATATCAACTTCGTGATGACTCTTATGCAATCAAATCTTTGCGAACTGCCGGAAATGGTTGACCTTGCAGCCGCTATAGGGCTTGAAGAGGTAAAGGCCGTATATCTCACCGCTTTTAACAGGGAACTTGCCGGTGAAGTGCTGTGGAACAATGCGGATGATGCCGGAAAGGTGTTTGCCGAAACAATAAAAAGGGGGGAATCATCCGGAATTAAGATAAAACTGCCGTATATTCAGGGAGAAGACATTGCGGGAGAGAAGTTTCATAAAGATTGTTTTGTAGGGTGGCGTGATTTCTTTATAGGTTCGGACGGACATGTCAGGCCTTGTCAGTCTACTCAGCGCAAGATGTTTCATATTTCTAAGTATAGCGATTTTAAACAGGCATGGAATTCATCCGAAATGATAGGATTCCGCTCAAGTGTGAATGATGGGGATAAAATGTGGGATGAGTGCAAGAGATGTTATCAATCTTCTCATGCAAACTGGAATAAAAAATCATCGTTTTTGCAGATAGGACAAAAATTTGCTCCTGAATGGGACGGAGGCATAAATGATAGAAGGAGTTAAGATCACACCGTTGCGGCAAATCCTTGATGAGCGCGGCAAAATTATGCATATGCTGAGATGCGATGCGCCTCATTTTCAACAATTTGGAGAGATTTATTTTTCTTTTGTTCATCCGGGAGTAATTAAAGGATGGCATATACATAAAGAAATGACTCTTAACTATGCCGTGCCTGTCGGCAAAATTAAATTAGTTCTTTATGACGAGAGGGAAAACTCATCAACCTATGGCGAACTGATGGAAGTTTTTACCGGTCAAGACAATTATCAGTTGATAACAATTCCTCCGTTTGTCTGGAACGGGACAAAAGGAGTAGGAGACATAACTTCAATTATTGCCAATTGCGCGACACTCCCTCATGACCCTCAAGAGATTGAACGCCTGAGTCCTTTTGACAGGAGAATACCATATGACTGGAGTCTTAGGCATGAGTAGTATGGAAAGAATACAAGGCATTCCAAAAGTAAGCGTAATAATGAACTGTCTTAATGGGGCGAAATATCTCAGGGAAGCCATTGACAGCGTTTATGCTCAAACATATACAGATTGGGAGATTGTATTTTGGGACAATGCCTCAACGGATAACAGCGCAGAAATAGCTAAAAATTACGATGAGAGGCTGCGATATTTTAGAGGCGAAGAGATAGTTCTTCTCGGCAAGGCAAGAAATTGGGCAATAGAGAAGGCAAGGGGAGAATATATTGCTTTCTTAGATTCTGATGATATATGGTTGCCCGATAAGTTAAAAAAGCAGACTGATTTAATAGAAAATAATTTAGAAATTGATTTTGTTTATAGTAATTTTATTATTTTTGATATGGAATATAACAAAAGAACAGCGGCATTGAAGGGAAAGCAGCCTGAGGGATATGTTTTTGAGCATTTTTTATATCGCTATCCGGTTGGATTGCTCACAGCTATGATTAGAAAAGAAGCGTTTAAGTCAATAGAGGGATTATTTGATGCCGATATAAAATTTTCAGCAGACTACGATCTCTTTATGAGAATACTTTATAAATCTAAGGCTGCATATATATATGAGACAACTGCAATCTACCGTATTCATAGTGATATGGATAGTATTAAAAATATAAAACACTTTGCAGACGAAAATACTTATATTATTAATAAATTAAAATATATGGATGAAAATATCGAAGGAAGATATTCTAAGGCATTTAGATATTGTGAAACCCAGGTGGAGTACCTGCGAGGGAAAGCTCATATGGCAAACGGTGAATTAAAAGAGGCGCGCAAGCATTTTGCACCTTATAAAATAGTTAATTTAAAATTTTTTATTTTCTATATAAGTTCGCATATCCCCGCTCGTCTCTGGTTTTTATTGCGACCAATCTGGGCGAGAGGCGCTTTCAGGTAATAATTTTGATCGGCAATAATAGTAACAATTGACTCCTCTCTGTTTTTGACGGTTGGCGTGCTGCTTGCCGCGACTTATTGCCGCAGTGATACCGGTACCATCATGCAAGATTCCCTGTTATGATAGTTGAAGAATGGAAAAAACGGATTGCTTGTGTGACGGGAGCCTCAGGTATGGTGGGGAGCCGGATTGTGCATCGTCTTCTTCAACAGGGCTATACAGTACGAGCCCTCACTCGAAGAAGGGATTTGACGCTTTCGGGGGTTGATATACACCGCGGTGATATTCGTGACGAGTCAGCGCTAAAATCTTTTCTGAATCGGGCAAATCTCCTATTTCACTGCGCCGCCGAATTAAAAGATGAATCAAGAATGTGGGATGTAAACGTTACAGGAACGGAAAATTTGCTTCGGTTGATACCGGGGGCGGGCATTACATATTTCTGCCATTTAAGCAGCGCAGGTGTTGTTGGTAAAACGGAGATGCCCATTGTTGATGAGGCAACTCCCTGTAATCCCCGAAATATGTATGAACGTACGAAGTGGGAGGCAGAGAAGCGCGTTGCGGGAGGTGTCAACGGTTGCTGTGCGGTTGTCCTCCGGCCCACAAATGTGATAGATGAAAGGCGGCCCGGCGCCCTCGGATTGCCGATGCGAAGCGGGTGGGCTGATTATTTGAAAATTTTTTTGAAGGGGGGAGAGAATGCTCACATTATTCATGCTGCCGATGTTGCTGCCGTTGCTGTTTATTTGATAGAGCATGCATCGGAGGATCCTCGATGCTTTTTCGTCTCGTGCGACCATGAGCCCATGAATACATTCGCTGGAATATGGAAGCTTTATAAAAGTTTCGCGCGGGCCGGCTCATTTGATGAGAGCGGCCTGACGGTAGTGTGTCTTCCTGTTGCCTTCCCACGCATACTCCGGACCGTGATGCGCGGCGCATCGAACCGCGGCAACATAGTTTATTCTTCAGAAAAGTTGCTCCGTCATGGGTTCGTCTTTCCCCTGGGTTTGAAGGGAGCGATCAGACAAGTTATCAAGGAAAGGGAAACGGTGACCACATGAGGGTATTGAATGTCAATTCTTCAATTGACTCCCATAGGGGCGGAGGGATGGCAGAAAGGACTTTCCAGATAAGTAGATTTCTTGCGAAAGCCGGAGTTGAATGTACTATATTGACTACAGACCTGGGACTAACGCCGGAGCGTGTGCGCTCTATTGAGAATGTCGAGGTCATTGGGCTGCCTTGCTTAAACCATCGTTTTTACCTGCCAAAGTTCTCCTATGCCGGTCTCAGAGAGTTGATTGAGAGGGCAGATATTGTCCATCTTATGGGACATTGGACTTTTCTTAATGCACTTATATATCAGATAGTGCGTAGCCTTGGAAAGGCATATGCTGTTTGCCCTGCGGGAGCTCTTCCGGTGTTTGGCCGGTCGAAGACGATCAAGATGATGTACAACCAACTCGCCGGCAAGAGGATTATCCGAAATGCTGACTGCCATATCGCGATCACCATAGGGGAACTTCCTGCTTTTTTGTCATACGGGGTAGATAGCGACAGGGTTTCCGTTATCCCCAATGGAATCAACCCGGATGACTTCCTTGTGCGGGATGATGCGGAATTTCGAAGAAAGTTTGGATTGAGTGAAAAACTTATTATATTATATATGGGCCGTTTGAATCGTATAAAAGGTCCGGACCTTCTTTTAAGGGCTTTCGGTAGCTTAAAAGATGAATTGCCGGAATACCAGTTGGTGTTTGCAGGCCCCGACGAGGGGATGATGGCGGAATTGAAAAAACTTGTCGCTCTGTCCGATATGGAAGATAGAGTGCGTTTTATAGGCCACATCGGCGGTGAAGATAAATCTCTTGCCTATCACGCTGCAGAGCTGCTGGCAGTGCCTTCCCGGCAGGAAGCTATGTCGATCGTCGCACTGGAGTCCGGAGCCGCTGGAACACCGGTTCTGATAACCGACCGGTGCGGGTTTGATGAGATCGCCGCAGTAGGCGGGGGCAGGGTAGTCCCTGCCGATGTTGATGGTCTGAAAGAGGGTTTGGTTCTGATGATGGGGAATTGTGACGGACTGAGGGCAATGGGAGTGAAACTGAAGCAGTTCGTCGAAGAAAATTTCACATGGGACTTGGTCGTTGCCGAGTATATACATCTCTACCGCAGGATACTGGACAAGAAGAGAGCAAAATGAACATTCTTATAATTAGCCAGTATTTCTGGCCCGAGAATTTTCGTATCAATGATCTGGCATTAGGGCTGGGTGAGCGGGGCAACAAAGTGACCGTACTGACGGGGATTCCGAACTATCCGGAGGGCCGCTTCTTTCCCGGATACGGAATCTTTAAAAGAAATCGGGAGGAATACGAAGGGGTGCGTATTGTAAGAATTCCGGTTGTGCCGCGCGGCAGAGGAGGGGCATTACGCCTGATAATCAATTATATCTCCTTTACGGTGAATGCATGCCTGTTGGCTCCCTTTTTGCTTCGCTCTAAATTCGACATAATTTATTTTTCTCTCTCTCCTCTTACAGAGGGCATTCCCGCTCTTGTCATGAAGAAAATGAAGAAAATACCTATCGTGTTCTGGGTTCAAGACCTGTGGCCGGAGAGTCTTTCCGCTACGGGTATTGTTACGTCCTCACTTGCGCTGAAAGCAGTCGAGAAAATGGTTCGTTTTCTTTATTTGAGATGCGACCGCATTCTTGTACAATCCCGCGCTTTTATTCCTGTCATTGAGAAGCGGGGAGGCGATGCAAAGCGTATCGCCTATTTCCCCAACAGCGCTGAGGAGCTATACCGTCCCGTCTCTGTGGAGCCGGATGCTCCAGAGCGTAAAAATATTCCTGAGGGCTTCTGCGTGATGTTTGCCGGGAATATCGGCGCCGCCCAGGATTTTGAAACCATTCTCTCTGCCGCTGAACAGCTTAAGGAATATGATGATATCCACTGGGTGATTGTCGGTGATGGGCGGCTGCGTCCTTGGGTTGAAGCACAAATAGAGGAGCGTGGCCTGACTAAAACCCTTCACCTTTTGGGCAGGCATCCAATGGAATTGATGCCGAGATTTTTTTCTATTGCAGACGTTATGCTGGTGACTCTCAAAAAGGAGTACATTTTTTCACTTACAATCCCGTCAAAAGTGCAGTCGTATCTTGCATGTGCCAAACCGATTATTGCCGCCATAGATGGCGAGGGGGCCGGGATTATAGAGGAGGCCGGCGCCGGTATTGTGTGTCCGGCTGAAAACCCGCATGCGTTGGCAGAGGTTGTGCTGAAAATTTCTCGCATGCCCAAGGCGGATTTACAGGATATGGGATTGCGTGGGAGAAGTTACTTTGAGAAGCATTTTGAGCGTAATGTATTAATAGATCGTTTGCATAATTGGATAAAAGAGTTGAAAAAGGAGGAATAGATTGCGCATTCTAATTCTTGGCGGAACAGGCATGCTTGGTCATACACTTTGGCAATATTTTTCTTCGCGTTTTCCCGATACCTACACGACGATCAGGCAGAGCCGCAAGGCGTATGAAAAATATGAGTTATTCACCGGAGACAAGGTGATAGATTCCGTTGACACAATTGACTTCCGGATGTTGACAGGCATAATGAAGTGCATTAAGCCTGATTTTATTCTAAATTGTATAGGGATTACAAAGCGGCGCAAAGAGGCTGACATGCCCATTCATTCGATTACATTAAATGCATTGTTCCCTCATAAGCTGGTAGAGTGGGGCAGAAATAATTCTGCAAAAATTGTGAATTTCAGCACTGATTGCGTATTTGACGGAGAACATGGCAATTATACAGAAGAGAGTCCGACCAATGCTGCCGACCTCTACGGCAAAACAAAGGCGTTGGGAGAAATTCAAGGAGAGAATGCGCTTACTTTACGGTCTTCATTTATAGGTGCTGAACTTCATGAAGGCACAGAATTATTAGAATGGTTTCTGTCCCAAACGGGAACGGTAAAAGGCTTTAAAAACGCTATCTATTCGGGATTGACCACCCTTGAGTTGAGCCGCATCGTTGAAAATATTCTGGTTAACCATGCTGATGTCACAGGTATTTATAATATTTCCAGCGAGCCTATCAGTAAGTTTGATCTCTTGATGCTTATAAAAGAGAAAATGCATATGGGTGTGGAAATTGTCCCTGATGAAACTGTACATTATAACCGAAGCCTTGATTCAACAAAGTTTCGCAAAGAATTTAACTATACTCCCCTAACATGGGAAGCAATGGTTGATGAATTAACTAAAAATATAAGGAGCAAACAATGATTTTTGAAGGAAAAACTATAGTGGTGACCGGTGGTACCGGATCTATGGGAAAAACCTTTGTGAGGCGTGCCTTGACCGGTGAATTAGGCACTCCCCGAAAGGTTATAGTTTTATCAAGAGACGAGGCCAAGCAGCATGACATGCGTATGTCATATCTCCATAAATTGGTTGCTACTGATGAGGTGATCTATCGTAACTTTATGAATGTACTCGAGTTCCGGATTGGCGATATCCGAAATTATGCGGATGTATGCTCGGCAGTCAAAAATGCCGATATAGTTGTGAATGCGGCGGCGCTGAAACAAGTTCCTGCCTGTGAATATTTTCCAACCCAGGCAGTTTTGACCAATTGTGTCGGGGCTGCAAATATTGTCCGCGCTATTGAGGAGAACGGCTATCCGGTCGATACCGTAATCGGCATCAGCACGGATAAGGCATGCAAACCGGTCAATGTCATGGGGATGACCAAGTCCATTCAAGAGCGGATATTTACAGCAGCTAATATTCTTAATCCAAAGACTCGTTTTATCTGTGTTCGGTACGGCAATGTCCTCGCATCCCGAGGCTCAGTTATCCCGTTATTTCATGACCAAATCAAAAATGGCGGACCAGTGACCATTACGGTGCCTGAAATGACCCGTTTTCTCCTCAGCTTGGATCAAGCAGTTGACACAGTATTTGCAGCGCTACGCGAGGCTAAGCGCGGAGAAACCTATGTTCCTAATGCCCCTTCTGCCACTGTTATGAATATTGCCAAGGCACTGATAAGTAACCGCAACATTAAAATAAAGATTACAGGTATAAGACCGGCTGAAAAGATGCATGAGATTATGGTTTCTGAGGAGGAAGCCGTCAGATGCGTAAAGCGGGGTGATTATTACGTTATTCGTCCGATGCTCCCTGAATTCATGGATGGAGAAGTGCAGCAAATGAATGCATTGAATAAGGAGTTTAGTTCGGCGGATACCGTTCTTGATCTGTCAGGTACAAGTGCATTGCTGAAAGAGCATGGCTTGATGGCGGAAGATGTGGATTTGCAAAATAGCGGTGAATTGTTGCGTTGAGCCTGATAGGGGTTGAAAATTTCTTGAATAATTTTTTGGAGGATGGATCATGTCTATAAAGGTTATGACTATTGTCGGTACCCGCCCTGAAATTATAAAATTGTGCAGAGTTATCAGCGAGTTGGACCGGCATACTAAACATATTTTGGTGCATTCGGGACAAAACTATGATTACGAACTTAATGAGATATTTTTTCAGCAGTTGGGAATAAGGAAACCCGACTATTTTTTAAGTGCGGTAGGTGAAACTGTTGCCCAAACCATCGGCAACGTAATTGCCAAATCTGATGATGTTATGGCTAAGGAACAGCCTGATGCGGTGTTGCTCTACGGGGATACGAATAGTTGTCTTGCAGTTATTTCTGCGAAGCGCCGCAAAATTCCTATATTTCATATGGAGGCCGGAAACCGGTGCTTTGATTTGAGAGTACCGGAGGAGATTAACCGTAAGATTGTTGATCATACCAGCGATATAAACATGACCCATACGGAACATGCTCGCCGTTATTTGTTATCAGAAGGGATAAAGCCTGAAACGGTTATTAAAACAGGTTCTCCAATGAAAGAAATATTAAAATACTATATGCCTCAGATAGAGGCTTCCGACATTCTTGAAAAGCTCGGACTGCAATCAAGCGGCTATTTTATTGTTAGTGTGCACCGGGAGGAAAATGTAGATAGCGAAGTTAACTTTGGAAATCTGATGGAATCGTTAAATTCTATAGCAGAGAGATACAAAAAAACGATTATTGTATCAACGCATCCGCGTACTCGCATACGGCTTGACAGGCTGGATAGTACAAATATGGACAAACGCATACAATTTTTAAAACCATTCGGTTTTTTTGATTATGTGAAGCTCCAAATGAACTCATTCTGCGTAATCTCCGACAGTGGAACAATCACAGAAGAATCGTCTATTCTTAATTTCCCGGCTGTAACTATCCGACAAGCGCATGAACGGCCTGAAGGCATGGACGAGGGGACATTAATTATGTGCGGGCTCAAGGCGGAAAGAGTTCTTCAGGCTATCGAAATCGTCACCTTCCAACAGCAAGGAAGGGAGCGACAGTTCAGAACAGTAGAAGATTACGATACGGAAAATGTTTCCCAAAAAGTGCTTCGTATTATTATGAGTTATACCGATTATGTGAATCGTACTGTATGGTTTAAGTGAATAGATAAAGAAGGAACTTGGACAATGAAAATTATTTTTATTATCCCACCTAATACTCATTATATAGAGCCGTACTCCTTTGTGAAGGCGGACAAAAGCAATACGGTAAGGCCCTATCTCGGATTGCTGTATGTTGCTGCTGCGTTGAGAAACGATTTGGGTATTTCTGTACGGATCATCGACTCAAATGCGGAAGGACTTACTCTCGAAAAGCTCAAAAAAATTATTGCAAGGGAAGCGCCGGATATAGTGGGGTTCAGTGTACTTACCTTTAATCTTCTCAACTGTATGGAAGTGAGCAGGTTAATACGTGAACACAGTCCGGCGACAAAGATCTGTTATGGCGGATGGCATCCGACCCTGTACCCTCGTGAGACGTTGGAATTAGAATGCGTCGATTTTATTGTTATAGGCGAGGGCGAAATTACTTTTAAGGAATTAGCGCTGGCGTACAACAGAGGAAAAAGACCGGCAGACAAAGAGCTTTCAAAAATCAAAGGGATCGGGTATAGAACAGCGGAGGGAAAATTGCAAATCAACCCTCATCGAGAAGTAATAGGAGAGTTGGATGAGATGCCCTTTCCCGCCTATGATCTTGTCGATGTCGGCAAGTACTCAAATCTTTTAGCGTGTACGAACAATTCAGTTACCATTATGACCTCGCGCGGCTGTCCGCAGGGATGCATTTTTTGCGATATGAGAAGGACCCCCTATCGATTTCGAAGCCCCGGCAACATAATGGATGAGATAAAATTCTGGGTTGGAAAGGGAGTTCATGAGTTTTTTATACAAGATGATAACTTTACGATTAATCGCAAGAGAACGATAGAATTTTGCACCTTACTGATCGAGGCGGATCTCGGGATAAAATATAAGATCAGTTCCAGGGTAGATTACCTTGACGAAGAGGTGATGAGGTATTTAAAAAAATCGGGTTGTTACAGGATCTATTTCGGAGTAGAATCAGGCTCCCAGAGGATACTTAATTATCTTGAAAAAGGAATTAAAGTTGATCATATTCGAGACGCTTTTCGTATTGCTGAAAAATACGGAATCGATAGGTGCGCTTATATCATGATTGGCTGTCCAACGGAAACGAAAGAAGATATTGAGTTGACAATACGCTTAATAAAGGAAATACGGCCTGACCATCTTCATTGCTCGATCTGTACCCCCATGCCAATGACATATCTTTATCACAAATTGATGAGCGATGGTCTTATAACACATGATTATTGGCTCGAATTTGCCGGAAGGCCGGATCCGTCCTTTAAAACACCTTTTATTAGCCGGTTTTTCAGTCCTGAGGAACTCAGGAAAATGCAGAACTCGATCCAGCGAGAGTTTTATATGAGTCCTCGTATTATTTTGCGGGAGATAGGGAAAACACGGAACGCACGGCAATTCCTTGCTAAAGCGAAAATGGCTATCGACGTAATTTTCCGATAGGATAGGGGCAATGGAAGAGGAAAAGAATGGCGGCAGGGATTGTGTCTGAGAGCATTCTGGTGACAGGAGCCAGCGGTTTTATCGGACGTTCTCTCTGTTCACGCCTTCTTGCCGACGGATTCCATGTGCGGGCAGCTGTGCGTGATGCATTGGACGGACAGGACATGCCGTATGGTGCGGAAATTATCCCGGTCGGCTCTATAGGATCGACTACGGACTGGAGCAGGGCACTAAGCGGGATTGATGCTGTTGTACATCTTGCTGCACGGGCGCACGTGATTGAGGAGTCCGACCCCGATCCGATGAACGCGTTTCGCGAAGTGAATGCCTTGGGGACGGAGAGGTTGGCCGAGGCTGCGGCACAGAGCGGCGTACAGAGGCTGGTGTTTGTCAGTTCTATCGGGGTGAATGGAGAGCGAAGCGGAGAAAACGCGTTTACCGAGAACGATACCCCCGCCGCCCATACTCCATATGCAGTATCCAAGAGGGAGGCTGAAGAGGCTTTGAATAAAATTGAACAAGAAACAGGAATGGAGGTTGTTATACTAAGGCCCCCTATGGTCTATGGGCCGAATGCGCCCGGAAATTTTGCCAGATTGATTGAATTAGTAAGAAGGGATTGCCCTTTGCCGATTGGCAAGATTAAAAATCTGCGGAGCTTCATTTATATCGGCAATCTTGTAGATAGCATTATTGCATGTATCGAACATCCAAAGGCTGCGGGACAAACTTTTTTAGTGAGTGATGGTCAGGATATTTCAACACCTGAGCTGATAAGAATGATAGCCGGGGCGATGGGTAAAAAAGCAAAATTATTTCCATGTTCGGCATCTCTTTTGAAGATGATTGGAAAGGTTACCGGTAAAAGTTATGAGATTGAGCGATTAACGGGCTCTTTGCGGATTGACATCGCTAAAATACGCAAAGAGTTAAGCTGGACTCCGCCGTTCACACTGGAGCAGGGGCTTAGAATGACGGCGGAACGGTTCATATCAAATGAAAAGAATATTTGATGTCGTGATGGCTTTGCTGCTTTTGTGCTTTCTTGCACTGCCAATGGCAATAGTAACAATTATAATTAAAATGACATCAAAAGGACATGTACTGCACTGGTCCGACAGGGTCGGTTTTAACAATACAAGTTTTAAAATGCCTAAATTCCGCACTATGAAAATAGATACTCCGGCGGTTGCGACGCATCTTTTAGAAAACCCGGATCAGTTTTTGACTAAGGTAGGAAAGTTTTTAAGAAAAACAAGTCTTGATGAATTGCCGCAGCTTTATAGTATACTTAGAGGAGACATGAGTTTTGTCGGGCCGAGACCTGCCCTGTTTAATCAGCATGATTTAATTTACCTTAGAACGATGAGAGGAGTTCATAAGCTTACTCCGGGACTTACCGGCTGGGCGCAGATAAATGGTCGAGATGATATCCCGATTCCTGTCAAGGTTGATTTTGATGAATACTATATGAAGCACAGGTCATTTTTGTTTGATGTTAAAATAATGTGGCTTACTATTTTTAAGGTTGCCGGTAGTGCCGGCATAAAACATTAAAATGCTGAAACAGTATATTCCAAATATTCCAAATATTTTGCACCCCTCATTATTTAAACGTTCTCTTTTTTTTATTCTTTTGGATATTTTAATTATCATATTTTCCCTATATCTTTCTTTTCTTCTTCGTTTTGAATTCGCATTGACCGATGAATACAGACGGTTGATTGCAATAGGCTTGCCTTTTTTTATTATAGTTAAGCTGGCATTTTTCAGCTCATTCAGGCTTTACAGGATCACATGGAGGCATGTCGGTATTAATGAATTGTTTAATATTGTAAACGCGCTTATTGTTGCGGAATTAGTTTTGATTGTTTTGTTTTTAGTCCCGTCACCTTTGAATTTTTTTACTCTCGCGGGGCGCTTTTCTGACCCCATCTTGACAGTATTTCCAAGGAGCATTTTTCTGCTCGATTGGGTTATATCAATGCTGTTAATTTCCGGGCTCAGAATATCTAAAAGGCTTTATCTTGAAATTGTTCGCAATAAAAGAAATCTTAAACAAGGGGCAAGGACAATAATTATCGGAGCAGGCGATACCGGAGAAATGATACTGAGGGACATAGCCAAACAGGAATTTTCACGATTTTATCCGATAGGATTTCTCGATGACGACGGAAGAAAGTTAGGAACATATATTCATGGAGTAAAAGTTCTGGCAAGGACGGATAGATTGATAGCTGTTATAAAAAAACATGCAACTGAAGCGCTGATTATAGCCATACCGTCTTTAAATCATAAAGTTTTAAGAAGGATATATGATGACGCAAGGGGTTGCGGAATAGAGACAGTTAAAATTGTTCCGAGAATATATGATTTTCATAGACCTGAAGTAAATCTGAAAAGCCTTGAAGAGATAAGCATTGAGGATATTATAGGCCGTCAGACAGTAAAGGTAGATTATGGTGAAATTGAGAGGTTTTTAAAAGGTGGGGTTATTCTTATAACCGGAGCAGGCGGTTCGATAGGGTCGGAAATAGTGATGCAGGTATGCTCTTTTTATCCCGAGTCGGTGGTTCTTTTTGATATTGATGAGACCGCTTTGCATAATATGTCTTTGAGATTGAAACAACTCTACCCTGAACTGACCGACAGAGTTTCCCTTATTGTCGGAGATGTCAAGGATTCAGGCAGGGTTGAAGAGGTGTTTAAAAAGGTTTCCCCTCAAGTAGTATTTCATGCCGCCGCGTATAAGCATGTGCCTATGATGGAATATAATCCATTCGAAGCTGTGAAGGTCAATATATTCGGGACATATAATCTTGCAGAGATTTCAGCAAGGAATGGCGTGAAGAGATTTATTATGATTTCAACGGATAAGGCCGTAAGACCCACAAGCATTATGGGAGCAACAAAGCGTGTAGCCGAAGATATATGTAAGGCATTCAATAGCGGGGGACATGGGGAAATAGAATTTATTTCCGTAAGATTTGGAAATGTACTCGGCAGCAGGGGCAGTGTTTTACCCCTTTTCATGGAACAACTGAGGTATGGGGGACCATTGACGGTAACACATAAGGATATGACAAGGTATTTTATGACTATTCCGGAAGCGGTGTCCTTAGTGCTTCAGGCCTCTGTTATAGGCAAAGGAGGTGAGATTTTAGTGCTTGATATGGGAGAACCCGTAAAGATCGTCGAACTGGCAGAGGAATTGATAAAGATCCATGGGTTAATGCCATATCGGGATATAGATATAACGTTTGTGGGATTAAGGCCCGGTGAAAAACTTTTTGAAGAGTTACTGACTGCCGATGAAGAAACAATGGTGAGTAAGCATGAAAGAATATTTATTACTAAAAACAAAGAGTATTATAACCAACCAGAGATAGAAGATATTATTAAAAAATTGCGTGTAATATCAAAAAAACCTCTCGCTGAAAGAGAAGATGCAATAAGAAATTTCTTCGCCGAATATATCCGACAATAAATGTGCGCCATAGCTGGAATAATTTCATTTAATAATTGCGGAATACGCAACGATTCGCTATTTAAAATGAGAGAATCGTTAAAACACCGAGGACCGGACGATACCGGAGTTTTCATCAGTGAAGACAAAAAAGTAGCGTTTATCCATAATAGGCTCTCAATAATAGATCTGTCCTTTTCGGGGCATCAGCCTATGAGCAATGGAAATGGAACAATATGGATTGTTTTCAATGGTGAGATATATAATTTTCTTGAATTAAAAAAAGAACTTCAAGCGCTTGGGCATAGCTTTCAATCTTCCTCCGATACGGAAGTAATAATTAAGGTATATCAGCAATGGGGCGAGGAAGCCTTTGATAAACTCAACGGTATGTTTGCCCTTGCTCTTTATGACGGAAATAAAGAATTTATTTATTTGATTAGGGACCATATAGGCATAAAGCCTTTATATTATTGCTTTTCAGAAAATCAGGTTATATTTGCTTCGGAGATTAAGGCATTCAAAGCGTTAAATTCGAACTGGGAAATGAACCCAGACTGGAAAATACAATTTCTTGCTTTTGGATTTATACCCGAACCGCATACTTATCTTAAGGATGTATACGCACTCCCTAAAGCAAGCGTTCTAAGGCTTGAACTTAACTATAGAAGACATGCGTTTAATAGATACTCAAATCTGATATTTAAGGATGATATAAAGGATTTAAATAAAGCTAAAGCCTTATTAAGAGGATCTTTCCGTAAAGCGGTAAAGAGGCATCTTGTTTCAGATGCGCCTATCGGCGTTTTTTTGAGCGGCGGCATAGATTCAAGTCTGATTGCAGGGATAGCCTCAGGGTTCAGAGATAAGCTTAATACTCTTTCAATAATATTCGATGAGAAAGAATTCACAGAGGAATATTATCAACAGGTTATAGCAAAAAAGATAAATTCGAATCATAGCTTTCATAAAATAACAGGACCGGATTTTTTAAACTGCGTGGACGATATTTTTAAGGCAATGGACCAGCCGACAATAGATGGGATTAACACATATTTTATCTCAAAATGCGCAAAAGAAGCCGGGCTGAAAACTGTTTTGTCCGGAATAGGCGGGGATGAGTTATTTGGTGGATACCCTTCGTTTAACAGGATTGATAAAATTTGGCACTTAAAACATTTCGGGGTAAAGTTTAAACGGATTTTCAGTGCAGGTGAATATTTGTATGGTGATAAATATAAGAAGGCTGCTTTCTTGTCTCTTGCATATCCATTATCTTTTTATCTTTTTTTTAGAGGTTTGTTTACGCCGGATACAATATCAAAAATTTTAGGTTGTACCGTATCCGATATTCATTGCGCATTGGCGAAAGTTAAATTAAGCGATCCATTGCCGTTTGGGAGGAAAAATTTCGTCAGTCACATGGAAACCGATTTTTATATGAGCAATCAGTTATTGCGAGATACCGACTTTATGAGCATGTGGCACTCGATAGAGGCAAGAGTACCATTTTTAGATAAAGAGCTGATGAGTCTTGTATTATCAATTGCCGAGAAGATAAAGTTCAACGATCAACAATATAAATTTCTACTCGTCGAATCTTTCAAGGACATTTTGCCGAACGAAATAATTTACAGGGAAAAGGCCGGGTTTACTTTCCCATTTCAAAGATGGATGAATGGTAATATATCGTTTTTTTCGGAGATGATAATAAATAGAAATAAAACAGTAAATAAATTGATTGAAAAATTTAAAAATGATGAGGTCGGATGGGGAAAATACTGGGCATTAGTTGTCTTGAATAAAATGGGATGAATAAGCAATCTGTTTATATATTTAACATAGGATATTTAGGCGATACGTTGGTAAGTCTGCCGGCAATTTATAAGATAAGAGAATTTAACCCTGGTCGAGATTTTTTTTTAATAACTAATACCCCGCGTACGGATGGTTATGTTACATCGTGGAATGTTTTGAAGCATGTCGGCTATTTCAAAGGTGTGTTTTTTTATGAACCTGCCAGTATTAACAGTTTAATAGGATTGACATTAAAATTGAGAAGTGATTTTACCGATAGATCTCTTTATTATCTAATACCAACATCGAGGTCTCGATGGCAGGCATATCGGGATTATTTCTTTTTCAAAGTATTATGCAATTTTGAGAAAATCTACGGCATTAATGAATCCATCAGCAAGAATATTATAAGGAATAACTCGAATGATTTGGTAAAAACAGAAAAAGAATCGAAACGGCTTTTGAAAAATGTTTATTCCATCCACAATAAAGATTTCAAAGAAAGTGAAAATCCGAAAGCTCCTTTGCTGTCAATCCCTTCAGCATCTAAAGAGAGAGCAAAGCGACTGTTAAAAGGTTTACAAGAGGATGTAATTTGGATAGCAGTAGGTCATAGTTCCATGCGTCCTGCAACAAGGTGGGATATAAATAAATTCAAAGAGTTGTTCAAGTTATTGGTAAATTATAGCAAAAAAATACATTTTATACTTTTAGGCGGTAAAGAGGATTTTGAAAGTGGGGAATATCTAAGGAGTAATTTTGCAGGACATATCATAAACCTTTGCGGCAAGACAAATATAATAGAATCAGCAGCGGCAATCAGTAAATCTGTTTTATATATAGGGAATGATACGGGTATTATGCATTTGGCTGCATCTATGGATATCCCCTGTGTATGTATTTTTTCCGCCAGAAACAATCCCGGCAAATGGGAACCATATGGAAATAGGCATGTGATTTTAAGAAAAGATATTGACTGTGCAGGATGTTTTTTGGACGAGTGCATTGAGAAAAAAAATAGATGCATGGAAATGATTAACATTGAAGAAGTATTTAAAGCCGTAATTTCTCAATTGGAGAAATTATAAGTGTCATATAGAGAGAAAATATATAAATATTACTCTTCAAATAGAATAGGCAGGCTTGCTCCCGACACGGTTGCGGGCTTTAAACTGCGGGAGCCATATCTAAAAAAAATCATTAGAGATCATTTCCCGGAGAATAAAAATGCAAGAATTGTAGAAATAGGCTGTGGACATGGAGCATTTCAGTATTATATTCGGAAGGCGAAATATATAAACAGTATAGGCATAGACGGCAGTGAAGAGCAAATAAAAGAGGCGCATAGACTTGGGATAAATAATGTGTTTCTCGGTGACTTGTCTGACTATATAAAATATTGTGAAACCGAAAGCATTGATTTGCTGATAGCCTTTGATGTGATAGAGCATTTCACAAAGGCAGAACTCTCTAATTTAACCGATGAGTTTTGTAGGACTCTCAAGCGAGGAGGGAAGATAATTTGTCATACGCCGAATGCGGAAGGAATATTTGGGAATTTCATGAGACACTGGGACTTTACGCATGAAATTGCATTTACAAGGCAGTCCATCGCGCAATTATTTTTATCGAGCGGCTTTAGTAAAATGGAATCATACGAGGACAAACCAATACCTCATGGTTTAAAGAGTCTCATTAGATATATGTTTTGGCAGTATTTTGTTAGGCAGAGTTATCGTTTATTGATGCTTATTGAAACAGGCGGCTGTGATAAAAATGCAATATTTTCACAAAATTTTTTGACGATAGCCATGAAATGAGAGGAGTAGCATGAAAAAAAAGGTTCTTGTTACGGGCGGCGCCGGGTTCTTGGGCTCTCACTTATGCGAGAGACTTTTAGGTGAGGGATATGAGGTTCTTTGTGCGGATAATTTCTATACGGGGCAGAAGAAAAACATTGCATCTTTATTAAATAACTCCTCTTTTGAGGTTGTGAGGCATGATATATGTTTTCCTCTTTATGTAGAAGTAGATGAGGTTTATAATCTTGCCTGTCCTGCCTCGCCTATACATTATCAATTTGATCCTGTGCAGACTACAAAAACATCTGTGCAGGGAGTAATTAACATGCTCGGGTTGGCAAAGCGGGTAAAAGCAAAAATCCTTCAGGCGTCAACATCTGAGGTTTATGGCGATCCCATAGTACATCCTCAACCTGAGGAATATTGGGGTAATGTTAATCCTATTGGACTAAGGTCTTGTTACGATGAGGGAAAGCGTTGTGCAGAGACCCTTTTCTTTGACTATTATCGTCAGCATGGATTGAAGGTAAAAATTGCAAGAATTTTTAATACATACGGACCAAGGATGCATCCAAATGATGGTCGTGTTGTGAGTAATTTTATTGTGCAAGCTCTTAAAGGCGAAGATATAACGGTCTATGGTAATGGAAGCCAGACGAGAAGTTTTTGCTATGTGGATGATATGGTAGCCGGTCTTATAAAACTTATGAATAGCCCGGATAACTTTACAGGCCCTGTAAATTTGGGGAATCCTGCCGAATTCACAATTCTCGAACTTGCTCAAAAAGTGGTCGATCTTGCAGGCTCAAAATCAAATATAATATTTAAATCCTTGCCTGATGATGATCCGAAACAAAGACAGCCTGATATAACGGTCGCAAAAAAAGAATTAGGATGGGAACATACAATAAAATTAGAGGAAGGACTTATTAAAACCATCGAGTATTTTAAAATGATAATATGATGGGGAAAATTGACGGTAAATATAAATTAGCTGTTTTAACAAGCCATCCCATTCAGTATCAAACCCCATTGTTTAGAATCCTGTCTGAACATCCTGAAATCGACCTTACAGTTTATTTCTGTGACAGATTCGGAACCGGCAGAGAAAAGTATGATGCCGGGTTTAGAATGAAAATAAAATGGGATATCCCTTTATTGGAGGGGTATAATTACAGATTTTTAAGAAATTTTTCTCTGAAACCATTATCGGGTTTTTGGGGAGTAATTAATCCATCCATTATTAAAGAACTCTGGAATAACAGTTACGATGCGATATGGATTCATGGATATGCCGACCTGTCTAATTGGTTTGCTTTTTTAGGGGCATGGATAAGTAGAACTCCCATAATCCTTCGCGGCGAGTCCCATTTGCTGAATTATAGACCGGCATGGAAAAGAATTATTAAAAAAATAGTATTGGATATGCTTTTTAAAAGGATAGACTGTTTTTTATCTATAGGAAAACTTAATACGGAATATTATAAACATTATAATGTCGGGGAAGAAAAAATTTTTTTAACCCCATATAGCGTTGATAATAAATTTTTTATGCGGAAATATAAAGAATTAATTGAGCGCAAAAATGACGTTAAGGGGAAATTAGGGATATCTTCAGATACATCCGTAATTCTCTATGCTTCTAAGATGATGCCGAGAAAAAGGCCTATGGACTTATTGAAGGCCTATGAAAAGATACATAATAAAGTAAATATGGCGCTGGTTTTTGTAGGTGACGGCATAGAAAGATCAACCCTCGAAGTTTATACTAAATCCCAAAATCTAAAAAATGTCTATTTTGTCGGGTTTAAAAATCAAACCGAGCTTCCGGAATTTTTTGTTATTGCGGATGTTTTTGTTCTGCCCTCTATTGATGAGCCATGGGGATTAATCATCAACGAAGCAATGAATTTTGGTTTACCTGTAATAACTACCGACCAAGTAGGAGCCCGATATGATTTGGTAAGAGACGGAGAGAACGGATTTGTGTACCCGGCAGGCGATATAGGAAGGTTAGCGGAGTGTTTGTTAAAGGGACTGCAAGATCCCTATGTGAAAGAAAAAATGGTGGAAAATTCCTTGAAGATAATCAGTAATTGGAGTTATAAAGAAGATATAGATGGGATTTTACAGGCAGTTGAATATATTAAAAAAAGTTGCTGAAAGCTTCAATGAATAAAGAACAATGACAATATTATTTATCGGAGATCTTAATGAATATGGACGCTGTTATCAGAGATATATGGCATTGAAGGATATGGGACATAAGGTCATAGGCGTGAGTTATATGCCTATCGGCTACCACCCCGGCATTACGAATGATCTTGTAGGCTTCGAAATAGGGGCGATTAAAAAGGTTTTTAACAAGCTCGGATATCCTCTTGATAGTCTTAAAATTAATGAAAAGGTATTAGGATTAGCAAAATACTTTGCATTTGATATTGTCTGGATTGAAAAGGCTTTAATGTTGAGACATAGAACCTTAAATAAATTGAGAGAGGACAAGCCTGAAATTAAAATTATATTTTGCTCGGAAGATGATATGGTCGTGAGATATAATCAATCTAAATATTTTCTAAAATATCTTTCCATTTGTGATACGGTATTTACTACTAAAAGTTATAATTGTAATCCTGAAGAACTACATTTTCTTGGAGCTAAAAAAGTAGTCCTTGTTGATAATGCATATTGTAAATATATGCATGGTCCCACAGAGCTTTCAAATGATGATGAAGAATATTTTAGCGCTGGAGTCGGTTTTATAGGAACATTTGAATTGGACAGAGCGAAAAAAATGCTTTATCTTGCCGGGAACGGAATAAAAATAAGAGTATGGGGAAACGGATGGCATAAATGGGTTAATAAACACCGCAATCTTAGAATCGAGAATAAACCTGTTTACGGCAAAGACTATGTAAAGGCAATATCTGCCACTAAAATAAATCTCTGCTTTTTGAGGAAGGCAAATCGAGATTTGCAGACATCCAGAAGCATAGAGGTTCCTGCCTGTGGAGGTTTTATGCTTGCAGAAAGGACAAATGAACATCAAAAACTTTTCGAGGAGGGCAAAGAAGCAGAGTATTTTGATATCGATAATCCTAAGGAATTATTGGAAAAAGTCAAATATTATTTGCAAGATGAACATAAAAGAAAACGCATAGCAGAAGCAGGAAGGCAGCGGTGTATAAGTAGCGGTTATAGCCATCATGATAGGCTTAATTTTATGTTAGCTAAAATAGAGGACGAGTAAGATTAATTAATGTCTATAGTTAAAAAAGCAATTTCGGGCGCTTTGTGGATGTCAGGGGTAAATTATATTGGATTTATCATAAATTTTATGATCCAGTTGATTCTGGTAAGATTGCTTGTTCCGGAAGATTTTGGAGTGTTTGCCCTCGGGCTTTCTATCGCCGACATATTGTTTATATTTTTCGGTTTCAGTTTTTCCATGGCAGTTATCCGTATACATGAGGCAGAAGATTTATTCGACACTGCATTCTATCTTTCACTGTTTTCCGGCATAGTCATCATCATAACAGGGGGTATTATTAGTCTGTTTGTTTCTTCACATTATGCCTTGCCGGCAATTTTGATTTTTCTTGCTGCTTGTGCGATTCAACCTCTCCAGTTGTGCTCATCAATCTATTCCGCCTCAATGGAGAAAGAGTTGCAGTTCAAGAAAAATGCAATAGTTAGGGGAATTTCTACTAATTTTTCAGGATTTATGGCTGTTTTATTAGCCTATCTCGGTTTGGGCTTCTGGAGTCTATTGGGCAGAGAAGTTTTATCAGGCATTTTAATGCTTTTAGGCATGAGAATGTTCTCGAGTTATCGCTTTAAAGGAAAATTTAATAAAAAAACTGCCGGAATGCTTTTAGATTTCGGCTATAAAATGCTTTTCTCAAGAGGATTGGAGATAATCTACCATAGAGTTCCGCATTTTTTAATCGGTACATTTGCAGGCACAAGGGCTTTGGGTTTATTCAGTCAAAGTTATTATCTTGCTAATTTGCCGAATACTATATTTGGAGCAGTGCACCAGAATGTTGCTTATGCAGCATATTCAAAAATACAAAATGACAGAGAGAAAGTAAATAACGCATTTCATATAACCAATTATTTTTCAATAAGACTGTTGTTTCCGGTTATGCTTGTTATGTTTATGTTTCCAACAGAGATTTTAAAGATTTTTTATGGAAGTAGATGGTTAGAAGCCTCGCCGCTGCTCGGTTATTTTGCAGTATACGCAGCCTTTTTGCCTTTATTCTCCAATGCAAAGACGCTTGCATATAGTTTAGGTAGATTATCAGATATAAGCAAGATATATTTAATTAGTAGTCTGCTGCTTCTAATAATTATCTTTGTGGCATTGTCCGGCAATAATATTCAAATCAGTGCATTGGCTTATTCTATTAGTATTCTTCTTGCTCTGATGGTATCTTTTTATTTTTTAAAAAAAGAAAATATGAAAATATATTTCAAGGAACTCTTTTTTATGCCGTTGTTAATGTCGTCTATAATTATAATCTGTTGGCGTTTATTTTCGAATTCATATGTTATTCGCTTTTCAGGAGATAAAATATTAGGTTTGGTTCTGCTTGTTATGATCTTCGTAGTGTTTGTGACGCTTTTATTTTTTGGTGACTATAGGGTTAGTTTTAAAAAAATGAAATATGTCGGTAAAAAAATATTAGAGTAACAAAATGCAAGTAACTATTTCCGTTCCAGGCCGCTTCCATGCCTTTTACCTTGCACAACAACTGCTTAAATATGGATATATGGAGAGACTTATTACTTCATATCCGAGATTTGAAGTTGTTAAATACGGTATCCCAAAAAATAAAATTAAGTCCATCGTAATAAAAGAAGTATTGGAAAGAGGATGGGATGAATTCCCTTTTGTGAAAAAAATATACAATCCTCAATATGTAATATCCGAAATATATGATACTTGGGCGTCTAATCTTTGCACCAAAACTAACATTCATGTTGGGTTTTCAGGTTATTCATTAAATACTTTGAAAAAAGCTAAAAAAATGGGATCTATCACAGTATTAGAACGAGGAAGTTCTCATATTCTTTATCAAACTCAAATCTTACTGGAAGAGTATGATAAATTAGGTTTAATGCCTCGGGTTGCACATCCAAAGATTATTGAGAAAGAATTAAAAGAATATCTTGAGGCTGATTATATTTCAGTTCCATCGTTATTTGCCAAACAAAGTTTCCTTGAATACGGCATACCTGAGACTAAACTAATTCATATTCCATATGGAGTCCACCTTAATGAATTTAGGCAGATACCAAAAGAAGACAATATTTTCAGGGTGGTTTATGCCGGTGCTATGAGTATTCAAAAGGGCATTCACTATTTATTGCAAGCATTTTCAGAGCTAAAGATTCCGAATTCAGAACTTTTATTAGTGGGTGGAATCAGTGATGAGATAAGACCATTCTTTAATAGATACAAGAATAATCTTAAATGGGTCAATCATGTGCCCCAAAAAGAGTTATATAAATATTATTCTCAAGGTTCTATTTTTGTTATCCTGTCTATACAGGAAGGCCTTGCTATGGTACAGGCTCAGGCAATGGCTTGCGGTCTACCTGTAATATGCACAACCAATACAGGGGGGGGGGATATCGTTAGAGACGGTATTGATGGTTTTATTATCCCAATAAAAAATACTGAAGCAGTAAAAGATAGACTCCTTTATTTATATAATAACCACAAAATATGTAAGGCAATGGGGCAGTCTGCAAGGGAGCGTGTAAGCAAAGGATTTACATGGGATGATTATGGGGATAGAATGATAAGTGAGTATGAAAGGATAGTGAGATCGTATGCCTAATGATGTTATAAGTCAATTATTGGTCATCTTCATTACTATATCCGTTCAGATATGGTTTGTCCATAAAGTAAAGAGTCGTTATAAGACAGGTCCGAACATTTATATTTTTCATCCGATTTTTTTTATTAACTTGGTTGAAATATTATTTTTCTTCTCACCGTTTGTTTTTTTCTTGTTGAATAAGGGAATCTACGATAAGGGATATATTTTTAATAATTCTTCTATGCCATTAGTAATATATTGCATATCACTGTTAAATTTTAATATTGTATGTTTTTTTCTTGAGGGTGTTTTATTGAAGAAACTAAAGGTTTCAAATTCTGAAGACACTCTTTTCGATTTTAAGCAAAGCGAATTCAAACTGTGGATTATTATTTATGTGGTAGTTTGGATAGCACGACTCATAACAATCTCTATCGGTACTTACTGGCATGTTTTTGTCACTCCCGAGATGCAGGCAAGAAGAGATGCCTTTTCACATATTACAAGCCTATTAGCATTTTTTACTGTAGTTCTTGCTCCAATTTTTTGGTATATCGCCTCTTTACTGTATTTTACACAATATAAATCAAATAAAAAATATAGGACTATTTTTAAACTTTTAATATTCGCAGAAATCATTTTCTATCTGCCGTCAGGCGGAAAACTATTGGCTCTGATGCCTATAATCGCATATTTTATAGCTAACTATATGGTGAATGGTTTTAAAATTTTCATAAAACAGTTTGCAGTATTTATACTTATCGTGTCGTTGCTTTTGCCGTTGCATAATTTATTTAGAGGAACAGGTAAAATCAGTATAGAATCAATAAAAAAAATCCAAAAAAGCAAAGAAAACTATTTATCACAAAGCATATCGCAAACTTTTAATAGAGCAGAAAATTTCTCGGCATATTTTGTATTTGTTGAAAAAGTTGAAAGCTTTCTAAAGGGTAAAACTTACAATCAAATATTTTCAGCTCCAATCCCTCGATTTTTCTGGCATAACAAGCCTAAGGCCGCGAATGCGAATGAGATTGGACGCAAATATGGATTGCTCGGAAATGATTTTATAACTTCTCCGGCTATCGGCATGTGGGCTGAGGCGTATTTGAATTTTGGATTTAGCGGATTGTTTTTAATCGGGACATGCATGTCGATATTTTCGCTTTTTTTATTTAAACATATGATGATAAACAGGACTCTTTGGAGTAGTTTCTACTGCTATTATATCTTTTTCCTATATGTCACAAGACCCCAGTCTATGATTGGAGGGATGATTTCTGATGTTATTAAATTATTTATAGTTTTATTTCTTTTTAAACTTCTTATTAAAGCACATGAAAAGAGAATTATTTATTGGACAGCTAAATGAAAGAAATAATACAAAAAAACTTCATATTCATAATCATTACAACTTTTTTTATCTTTGGCTCTAAGTTTTTATTTTATAAAATTTCATCGCGATTTAATATAGTTTTATCTGTTGACTATGAATTAACAGTGAGCATTCTTATTATTGCAGTTTTCGTTGGATATAGTGCCTATAATAAAAAAATTAATGCAATAGTAAAGAGTTTTTTCATGATAGATAACTCCATTGAATTATTTTTTGTAATATTCCTTTTTTGGAGTTTATTTACCGGGGTATTCGGTTTAAATCCATCGCAATCAATAGAAGCAGTGGCATTATTTATGCTTAATTATATTCTTCTTAGTAAAATAATTAATTCAGAAATAAAGAATGTTAATCATTTATTAATTGTATTTAGTATGCTGTTCTGGATTTTTTTAGGGGTAGTGTCTACCACCGGATATATAGTCGTAATAAATAAAATTGGGTTTAATCCATATGTTAATGCCGGACGGAATGGCGTGTTTTTTAATCCAAATGTCTTAGGACTTTATTCGTTAATTCTTTTTCTTTTGAGTCTCCTTCTTCTGTTTAATTCTAAAAAAAAGTATATGTTTATATTGTATTATATCAGTATAGCTGTAAGCATTTTTATCCTTCTATTTAGTGGTTCACGGACTTGTGTAGCAGTCTCCATTCTTTCTATTATTATTATTGCATTTTTATTTTTTAAAGCGAATATGCGGGAAGCATTAATTCATGTAGCAATGATAGTGATTTTGTATTTAGGCATTAGCTACTTTTTGGATATTGATATGCTCAGATTGTTTTTCAGAGAAACTAATACAGCAGTCAATACTGTAAATAATACTGCAAATAATATTTTGTCTCCTTCGGATATTATTAAGACTCTCAATGAAATTAAAAAAGAAAATTTACTGGGAAGTGGTAGAATGATAATTTGGAGACAACTAATTCAGTATACAGTGGATAATAATTTGTTAATTGGAATTGGAATTGCTAATACAGAAGCATTATCAACATTATTGCTGAAGGAGGTCACATTTGCTCACAGCGCTTTTATTGATATTTTTGTGGGGACAGGCTTAATAGGAGTGATTCTTTTTACATGTTTTTCCGGGGCAGTATTGTACAAGCTTTATAATCTATATAGACTATCGTTCGACAAGAAATTGTGGATTACTTTTTTTGTATTAGCATTGTCTATAATAATACATAGTCTTTTTGAAAATACTATTAACTCCCCTACGCATATTATTTTTCAGATTTTTATGTTATGCACAGCAGCCGTCAAAATAGGAGATAATAATATCAAGAATTCAGAAATGCTTGAAGAAAACGAGAATAAAAATTGAAAATCCTACACGTTACGCCGCACTATGAACCTGCCTTTGAGCTTGGAGGGATCGTTCGCAGTATTAGTCAACTCTGCAGGGAATTAGCAAGGCTTAACATTGATGTTACTGTTTTTACTACTAATAATAATCGATATGAAAATTTTAGGCATTATCCTTTAAATCAGGAAACTGTGGTCAATGGCGTGAAGGTATGGTTTTTTGATACGAAACTTTTCAATAGAAAATTTCTCTATAGTCCTGAGCTTGGGAGGGCGTGTTATGAAAAAATGCAGCAGTTTGATATTCTTCATTTAACTTCATTTTGGTGTTATCCCGGCATACCGGCAGGAAAGGCTGCAAGGAATAGCGGCATCCCTTATATTTTATCTCCTCGCGGCACCTTAGTGCCGTACTGCCTCAATAATGGATGGCTTAAGAAAAAATTCTATCTGAATCTTTTTGAAAAAAAAAATATTTCGGCGGCATCGGCTGTGCATTACACGACTGAATTAGAGCGAGAAACAACCCATGGACATAATAGATTAATAAATCCTTCTTTTGTTGTGCCGAATCCTGTTGATATTGAAAATTTAACAAGCTTGCCGTCTAAAGAAGAAGCGAGGAAATATCTCGACTTACCTCAGGATGCAAAAGTCATTTCTTTTGTCGGGCGCCTGAATAGGCGGAAAGCATTGGATGTGTTGGTTCAGTCTTTTGCAGGAGTTGCACCTCAATTGGACAATAATTGTTGCCTTTTAATGGCAGGTCATGACGACGGCTACGGTATAAGGTTACAAAAACTTGTCAAAAAGAAAGGATTGGCTAATAAAGTCAGATTCATGGGATTTGTAGATGCAAAAAAAAGAGGATTTATTTTAAGGGCATCCGATCTATTTTGGTTCGCTACATACCCGGGTGAAAACTTCGGACACGCGGCTGTAGAAGCCATGGCGGCAGGGATACCTGTGTTGTTTTCCGAAAATGTAGGCATTTCTGAGGATGCCGTTCAAAATGAGGCTGGAATTGTTGTTAACCTTAATCCTGATGAGATTGTTAAGAAAGTTATGGGCTTACTTTCCGATAAAGAAAAATTAAACTCCATATCTATGAATGCTCAACAACTGATCTTTAAATACGATGCGACTAAAATTACCCCTTTAATGTTAACGGCTTATGAAGATGTTTTAAGAGGCAGCCGAAGCCCGGAACTGCGGTGGAGATAAAAACAAAATGACAAATAAATTGGCATGCATAGTTTTGACAAAAGACGAGGAGAAAAACATAGGAACATGTCTTGCTAATTTAAAATGGGTAGATGAGTTGTTCATAGTTGACTCGGGGAGCACCGATACTACTCTGCAAATAGCTGAAAGATATGACGCAAATATTTTTATCAATAGGATGAATCCATTTATTATATCGGAACAAAGAAACTGGGCCATCCATAACTGCCCCATCAGATCTGAATGGATATTGTTTATTGACGCAGACGAGATCATAACGGATAGTTTAAAAAAAGAAATACTCTTTAAAATAGATAATAATGAAAACAAACTTGCCTTTCGGTTATGCTTTAAATTCATTTTTATGGGGAAATGGCTGAAGCATACCGTACAGTTTCCCTCATGGCATGACAGGCTACTAAAAAAAGGGTTTATATATTTTACAGGCGGTGTATGGGAACATTTTGACTGTGAGGATGACAAGATCGGCTATATAAATGAACCTTATCTTCACTATGGTTTTAATAACGGAATATCAGGATGGATAGATAAACACAATAGATATTCGACTGCTAATGCGCAACGGATTTTTGAATATAAAAAACAGAAGATTAATTGGAGAATCTTATTCAAGAATGCTCTTAATAATAGGAATAGGAAGCGCGAGCTTGAAAAAATATTAAGTCGAATGCCGATTTTATTTCCGTTTGTTACCTTTTTTTATCTATATTTTATAAAAAGAGGTTTCTGGGAGGGATTAGCCGGGTTTGTTTATTCTCTGATGTTATCTGCAAATAACTTTTTTATGTGGCTTAAGGTCAGAGAGCTGGAAGATAGATGAAAATCCTTGCTCAAAATTATAGTAATGGTGACCTTGAATTACTCGAAGTTCCGATGTTTACTGAGATAAAAGGGCTTTTGGTTGAGACAAAGGCGTCCCTTGTTTCAGTCGGCACTGAGAAGGCAATGATAGATATTGCTAAAAAGAACATTATAGGCAAAGCGATAGCCCGTCCTGATTGGGTTAGACAAGTAATTGATAAAGTAAAGACAGACGGTCTTATGGAGGCATGGAGACAGTCTAAGGCAAGACTCGATATGCCTGTTCCTCTCGGCTATTCATGCTCAGGCATTTTAAAAGATGTCGGTACCAGAGACGGTGATTTCCGTATAGGAACCAGAGTTGCGTGTGCAGGAAGCGGCTATGCCTCACATGCGGAATTCAATTTAGTCCCTCCAAATCTCTGTGTAAAGATACCGGATAATGTTTCTTTTGAAGATGCCGCTTATGTTGCTGTCGGCGGTATTGCAATGGAGGCAGTCAGGCTTGCGAAGGTTGAGTTTGGACATAAAATCGGCGTAATCGGTCTTGGTTTGCTGGGACAGTTGACTGTTCAAATTCTCAGGTCTGCCGGCTGCCATATTATAGGAATTGATATATCAGAAAAGAAATGTGAACTTGCATTGAAACATGGCGCAGAAGTTATAGCTGTCGACGGGAAAGATGACCCTATCTCTCGATCAATGGCCTTTGCAAATGATGAGGGGCTTGATGCGGTAATTATAATGGCTTCTTTTGATAGTAACAAACCGTTAATTGATGCTGCAGAAATGTGCAGGGAACGAGGCAGGATAGTAGCCTGCGGACTAGTAGGACTGAATATTCCAAGAGAAACTTTCTACAAAAAAGAGCTTGACTTTGCTGTATCAAGGGCATGGGGTCCGGGAATGTATGATCCTGATTACGAAGAACGAGGGCTTAAATATCCGTTAGCCTATGCAAGATGGACTGCGCTAAGGAATATGGAAGAATTTCTGAAAATGGTTTCTTTGGGAACAATAAAGCTTGACGATATTACGACGCATATATTTTCTTTTGATAGAGCCCTTGAAGCATATGAAATGATACTTTCCGGCAAAGAACCTGCGATTGGCGTTGTGCTTCGATATAACGAAAAGTCGGAAGGCAAAAATAAAAAATCAGGAGTGAAGATATTATCAAATATTGCAATTCAAAGAAACAATATTAATGAAAAAAAATCTATCGGCATCGGGTTAATCGGCGCCGGTTTATTTGCGAGAGGGACATTGCTGCCTGCTATGCAGAGGATTAAAAAATTAAGTTTTGAAGGCGTGGCAACAGCAAGAGGACTTACAGGGCAGCACATCGCTAAAAGCTTTGATTTTAAATACTGCACTACCGACTATCTGGATATCCTTAACGACAAAAATATTGATATTGTTTTTATACTCACCCGACATAATTCTCATGCAAAATTTATTTGCGAGGCATTGAAAGCAGGCAAGGCTATTTTCGTGGAAAAACCGTTATGCATCAATGAAGAGCAGCTGAAGGAAATCGTAAATACATATTCATTAGTTGCGAGCAATAACTTATCAACGCCTTTCTTGACGGTTGGGTTTAACCGGAGATTCGCCCCAACAACCAAAAAATGCGTGGAATTTGTCGGACAAAACGGGAAAAACGCTATTGTTCAAATAAGATGTAATGCCGGATATATTCCTCCTGAATCGTGGGTTCATAAGAGAGAAGAGGGTGGAGGAAGAATTATTGGTGAAGTCTGTCATTTTGTCGATTTGGCCGATGCAATAACGGATGGGGTGCCCAAAAAAGTGTTTGCATCGGCCTTGAAAGATAATTACGGATTGAAGGATAATCTCACCATATCCATTCAAATGGATAACGGAGCAGTTGCCGGTATTACTTATGCTTCAAATGGCGACAAATCGTTTCCAAGGGAGGAGGTTCAAGTTTTTGCAGGAGGCGCCATATGTATTATAGAAAACTTCAAGAATATAACATTTGTATCCTCCGGAAAGAAAAGGATACAAAAGTCTATTGAAGCGAATAGAGGATATAAAGAACAAATTGAAACTGTCGTTGAAGCTTTAATTGCAGGGATGCCCTCTCCGATAGATTTTAAACCTCTCGTCGCTGCAACGGTCACGACTTTCGCTATTGAGGAGTCCATAAAAATCGGCAAGGCTGTAGATATAAATTTGGATGAGTGGTTTGCAAAATGAATATACTTCTCTTGTCAAGATACTTTCCTCCTGAAATAGGCACGGCAGCAAATCTTTTTTTTGATCTTGCACGGGGATTAAGGGTTAATAGTCATAATGTAAGTGTTATTACTGGCTTTCCTTGGTATAATCTTGATGTTATTCCGGATAAATATAATGGGAAAATTTATATGGTTGAAAACATAGATGGGATAAAAATTATTAGATTGAAAATTCCCGTAATCGGGACGAAAAAAATTAAGCTTGCAGTAGGGCATTTAACTGCCCCGTTTGCATCGTTTTTAGGAGGCTTGATAGAACAAAAGCCGGATATTATTTTTATTTATTCGCCGCCGTTATTTATGGGTATTGCAGGGTATTTGCTGAATTTATTCAAGGGGGTTCCTCTTGTAATGGGAGTTCAGGATTTGCATCCCCAATGTTATATAGATCAGGGTCTGTTGAAAAACAAAGCAATAATTAAATTTTGGGAAGAGGTTGAGAAATTCTGTTATAGAAGGGCATCACTTATAACGGTTCATTCTGAAGGCAATAAAAAACATATTTTTGAAACGAAGGGTATTAAAGAGGATAAGGTAAGGGTTTTGCCTAATTGGATAGATACGGATGAAGTTAAGCCATTGCCGCGAGACAATGAATTTGCGAACAGATTTGATTTAACCGGTAAATTCGTTGTAGGTTATGCAGGTACCTTGGGCATGTCGCAAGGGTTTATGAGCGTGATAGATGCTGCAAATATACTAAAAAATAGGAAGGATATTGATTTTTTTATTGTAGGAGACGGTATTGAAAAGAATAAAATGATAGAGAGAGTTAAAGAGTTGAATCTTGATAATGTGAGATTTCTTGAAATGCAGCCAAAGGATATATATCCTTACGTAGTTGCCTCCTGTGATGTTGGGATAGTTACATTAAATGATAGGGTTAAAACGCCTGTTGTTCCATCGAAGATATTAAGCATCATGGCAGCGGCAAGGCCCGTGCTTGCGAGCATACCGCATGAAGGCGATGCCGCAAAATTAATTAAAGAGGCAAATTGCGGCATAAATGTTGCTGTAGGGCAACCGGACAAACTTGCAGAAAAAATTCTCTATTTATATGGAAATAAGGATGCATGCAAAATATTTGCCGAATCCGGACGTAAATATGTGGTAGAAAAATTTTCCTTAAAGAAAGCTGTGAATAATGTCGAAAATTTATTCTATTCGGCGATTGAAAAATTTCAGGAGAAATCACAATGAATGATGATTACAAAAAAGGTTATACGGGTAAAACTATTCTTGTTACCGGCGGCGGCGGCGCGATAGGAACAAATCTTTGTGCCGCTTTAGCCGATGCCGATGCAAAGCTGGTTATTATACTTGATGATCTTTCGTCGGGATATCAATGGAATATCCCTTCAAAAAAGAATATTATGTTTGTTAAAGGATGCGTTACCGACGATGTGATGCTCAAGAGAATTTCTTTTGAACAGCCTGAATATATTTTTCATCTTGCAGCCTTTTTTGCAAATCAGAATTCGATCGATTTCCCGGAAAAGGATATTCAGGTCAACGGGCTTGGCGTTCTCAAGCTTCTAGAGTATGCTTTATTCAATAAAGTAGAACGGTTTGTTTATGCTTCATCAGGCTGCTCTATTTATGGGAGTCAAGCCCCATTGCCGTTAAGAGAGGAATTTATGTCTATGCACCTGAGCACACCCTATCAGATAACAAAGATGCTCGGCGAGCTCTATTGCAACTTTTTCCATAACCACTATGGGCTTAAAGTGGTTAAGACAAGATTTTTCAATTCATATGGGCCGGGGGAAGTTCCAGGCCAGTATAGAAATGTAATACCTAATTTCATCTATTGGGCAATGAAAGGCGAGGCATTGCCGATTACGGGAACAGGAGATGAAACGAGGGATTTTACATATGTCGGGGATTTGGTGGATGGGTTGCTAAGGGCCGGATATTATGAGGCTGCTGTCGGACAGGAGTTTAATCTTGCATCCGGTAAGGAAACAAGAATTATCGATCTTGCAAATATGATTAATGATGCTGTTGGAAATAAAGCCGGAATAAATCTCGCGCAGAAGAGAAAATGGGATACTAAAAGCAGACTGCTGGCTTCGGTAGAAAGAGCTAAAAAACTTATTGATTACGAGCCTAAGACGGAATTTAACGAAGGATTACTGCAGACTATTCGATGGGTTAAAGATAAATGGGATTATATAGAGCAATCCGCATCATTCGGGCCCGGGGTATCTTCTGCCGTAAGGGATAAATAAGTGAAAAAGGTTTTAATTGTTTTTGGCACCCGCCCTGAAGCCATAAAAATGGCTCCGGTTATAAAGCAGATAGAAAAGCAGCCTTCCTTAAAAAGTATTATATGTGTTACCGCGCAGCACAGGCAAATGCTTGACCAGGCACTTAAGGTTTTTGGTATAACGCCCGATTACGACTTGGGTATCATGCGCCCTGATCAGGACTTATTTGATATTACTGCAAGCGCTTTAATCGGATTGAATGATGTTTTGAAAAAGGAACGACCTGACATTGTTTTGGTTCAGGGAGATACCACTACGGCTTTTATTGCCGGGCTTGCAGCGTATTATTTCAAAATACCTATCGGTCATATTGAGGCCGGACTTAGAACATACAATAAATATAATCCGTTTCCGGAAGAAAAGAACAGGCACTTATTGAGCGTACTTTCCGATTTCCATTTTGCCCCGACCGAATGGGCCAAATCGAATCTTTTAAAGGAGGGCGTCTCGGAAGAGAATATTTGGATAACCGGAAATACGGTTGTAGACGCACTGCTGAGCATCGTCGAAAGCCAGAGATCGGAAACCGAAATTAGAGCATTAAACGAATATTTTAGGATGAGATACAATTTGAATTTGCAGTCCGCAGCGGATCGTCGGAAGTTAATTCTTGTTACCGGGCATAGAAGGGAGAATTTTGGCGTCGGTTTTGAGAATATTTGTCTCGCATTAAAAGAGATTGCCGAAAAGAGAGAAGATATTAAAATAGTCTATCCGGCACATCTGAATCCTAATGTCCAGAAACCGGTTAGGAGCATCTTAAACAATAATCAAAATATTCATCTCATCGAACCGCTGGAATACGAACCATTTGTTTATTTAATGAGCAAATCGCATCTTATTCTTACCGACTCGGGAGGCATACAGGAAGAGGCTCCGTCTTTAGGAAAACCGGTATTTCTCATGAGAGACACGACAGAACGTCCGGAAGGCATATCGGCGGGAACAGTTAAGCTCGTTGGCGTTGAAAAAGATAAAATAGTAAAAAATATACTGGAAATGCTTGACAATCATTCTCTTTATAAAAAGATGTCAAAAGCAGCAAACCCTTACGGTGATGGAAAGGCTGCGGAAAGAATCGTTAGAATACTGGTGAAATGACAGCTATTTTTTTTATCAGTTTTATAATCTCTGTAGTCATAGCTACACTGATAATACGTTTTAGTTATTTGCATAGCCATTACAGCTCTGATCACGTTGTAAAGGCACCGCATAAATTTCATGAATCCGCTGTTCCGCGAATTGGCGGCATATCTGTTATATTTGGGCTTATTGTTTCTATGAGTTTTATGCTCTTAAAAGACAAACCTGGTGCAAAGGAAATCAGCTTGTTGTTGATCTGTTCATCTCCGGCATTTTTAAGCGGTTTGTGGGAGGATATTAATAAAAAAGTTGGAGTCAAGTGGAGATTGTTGTTTACAATGATTGCAGCCGCAATGGCTTTTTTTATGCTTAATGGAAAATTGATCCGTTTATCGGTGCCATTGATAGATAGTTGGTTGCTGTTCATGCCTTTTTCATTTGCCCTTACAATAATTGCCGTAGCAGGCATTTCACATGCTATAAATATTATCGACGGTTATAATGGGTTAGCCGGTGTTGTGTCATGTTTTATCTTTGCGGCAATGGCTTATATATCTTTTAAGGTAGGAGATTCTTCTTTGCTTTCTATCTGTCTCGCGTCTGTCGGAGCAATTTTAGGTTTTATTGTATGGAATTATCCCAATGGGTTGATTTTTCTCGGAGACGGCGGTGCATATCTCCTCGGTTTTTTTATTGCGGAAATTTCTATTTTAATGGTCAACCGTCATTCAGAAGTTTCGCCATGGTTCCCGATGTTATTGGTGATCTATCCGGTATGCGAAACATTATTTTCTATATATAGAAAAAAAGTTTTGCGCGGCCGATCTCCGGGGATACCTGATGGTTTGCACTTTCATATGATGATTTATAAACGACTGCTGAGATTTGCTGTCGGCAATAAAGAGGCACACTACCTATTGAAACGCAACTCTATGACTTCTCCATACCTATGGGGGATAAGTTTGTTTGGGATAATACCCGCAATATTACTATGGCGTGATACGGTGTATTTAGTAATTTTCGTATTTATTTTTATAATAGCGTATTTGTGGCTATACGGGAGAATTGTGAAGTTTAAGACCCCGCGGTGGCTGGTCTGGAGAAAAAAAAGGAACAGGTGAGAATACTCGTCACAGGCGGGGCCGGATACATCGGCAGTCATGTTGTAAAGGCATTAGGCGAGAAAGGCTATGATGTTTTGACATATGACAATCTTTCTTCCGGCAATAGATGGGCTGTTTTGCATGGAGACCTTATTGTTACGGATTTGGCGGACAAGAATGCTTTGAAGAAGGCAATTCATGACTACAAGCCTGATGCGGTGATGCACTTTGCCGCGCACATAATTGTGCCTGAAAGCGTAAGAGAGCCCCTTAAATACTATCAAAATAATACTGTAAATACTCTGAATCTTCTCGATGTTATGCGTGATGAGGGGGTGAAGAGAGTTATATTTTCATCTACCGCTGCTGTCTATGGGCTTCCTGAAGAAATGCCGGTGAGTGAAAACGCTCTGTTGCTTCCTATCAATCCCTACGGCACATCAAAAATGATGACAGAGCGCATACTGAAAGATTTATCTTCTGCATACGATGATTTTAGGTATGTGTCTCTCAGATATTTTAATGTGGCAGGCGCTGATGCTCAAGGCAGGATAGGGCAGGCGTATAAAAAATCGACTCATCTCATAACACGGGCGTTGAAAACAGCCAAAGGAGAATTTGAGAAATTGCAGATATTCGGGACTGATTACCCTACGCCGGACGGCACAGGCATAAGAGATTATATACATGTCGATGACATTGCAGATGCTCATCTATCTGCGTTAGAATATTTAATTCAAGGAGGGGAAAGCGACGTTTTTAACTGTGGATATGGACACGGTTATTCTGTCAAAGAGGTGGTTGAGACTGCAAAAAGAGTGACAGGAGTCGACTTCCCGGTGGAAGACACCGGCCGCAGGGAGGGCGATACCCCGATTCTGATAGCCGACAGTTCAAAGATTCGGCGACAGCTTAACTGGAAGCCTAAATATGACGACCTTGAATACATTATAAAAACAGCTTGGGAATGGGAAAAGAGAAAGTGAAGCAATATTATATCGAAACCTTCGGCTGCCAGATGAATGTGCATGATTCCGAAAAAATGGCCGGCATTCTTAAGTCGGAAGGCTATATCGAAACCGGAAGCGCAAAGGACGCCGATGTGGTGATATTCAACACCTGCAGTATACGGCAAAAGGCGGAACAGAAGTTCTTCAGCGAACTCGGAAGGATAAAATCCCTTAAAAAAAGAAGGCCCGAATTGCAAATAGCGGTTGCGGGCTGCATCGCTCAGCAAGAAGGGATAAAAATTATTAAAAGGGCCCCTCATGTAGACTTTGTGGTGGGTCCCCAGAACATTAATGCGTTAAGAGATATAATAACCTCCCGATCCGATTCTGTTTTTATCGATGATAATCCATCCATAACCGAAGTAGAACTCCCTGCAGACAGAAAAGATAACGTCAGGGCATGGATAAATATAATGTACGGCTGCGATAATTTCTGCAGCTACTGCATAGTGCCTTATACAAGGGGTAGGGAGAAGAGCAGGGCGAGCCGGAGTATAATAAATGAAATCAAAGACTTAGCAGGGAAGGACTATAAAGAGGTTACGCTTCTTGGGCAGAATGTCAATTCATATATGAGCGATATGGATTTCCCCGGACTTCTTAAGGAAATCAATAAGATAGACGGCATAGAAAGAATCAGATTTATAACATCCCATCCAAAGGATCTCTCGGACGAGCTGATATTTGCTGTTAGAGATATGGAGAAGGTCTGCGAACATATCCATTTGCCGTTACAGTCCGGCTCCACAAAAATCCTTGGACTTATGAACAGAAAATATACTTATGAAGACTATAAGAAGAAGGTCGGAAAGTTAAAGGAAATAATGCCTCAAATTACAATCACATCGGATATTATTGCGGGATTTCCTCAAGAAACAGATGAAGATCATAAAGAAACTGTTAAGGCTTTAAATGAGATAGAGTTTGACGGCGTCTTCGCGTTTAAATTCTCTCCAAGACCCGGGACAAGGGCATCCAATATGAATGGTCAGGTTCCGGAGGACATTAAATCAGATAGGCTTTATGAAATACTTGAGATCCAGAATAAGATAACTGAAAGAAAAAACAAAGAGTTTAAAGGAACATTACAAGAAATACTTATAGAAGGCAAGGACGAAAAAGATACAGGCAGATTTACAGGAAGGACAAGGACAAATAAAATAGTAAACATTCCTTTAAAAAATAATGTCAAACCCGCTGATATTATTACAGTAAAAATCACTAGGGCCGGTAGACATTCCCTTGAAGGAGATATTCTCTAACAGTTTACATGAAAATAGCTGTTTTAACCCTCGGATGTAAAACAAATCAGGCGGAAAGCATGAATTTAGAATATGCTTTAAACAGCGCGGGACATCAGATAGTGGAAATGCCTGAAAAGCCCGATATATGTGTTATTAATACCTGTACCGTAACTGCGAAATCCGATTATCAATCGAGGCAGATGATCCGCAAGGCGTTAAATAATAATGCAAAGGTTATAGTTACAGGATGTTACGCGGAATTAAATAAAGACTTTCTGAAAAATACATATAACGATATTACGGTAGTAGAAAACAGAGATAAATCTAATATTATCAATCAAATTATACAAAACATCTCACGTAACGCCGAAAAATTGATCGATAATACGATTGTTCCATTACTTCATCACTCCTCAGCTTTGTCGAGACATAGGCCAATTGTAAAAGTTCAGGACGGCTGCAATTATTCCTGTAGTTACTGTGCGATTCGCATAGCGAGAGGAAGATCTAAAAGCGTTCCGGTTGAGGATGTGATAAATCAGATAAAGCACTATGAATCAATGGGATATAACGAAGTAGTTCTTACAGGCATTCATCTCGGGACATATGGCCTTGACCTAAAATCGGAAAAATCACTTTCAATATTATTGAAAAACATACTGATAAATACAAAAATTCCCAGAATAAGGCTTAGCTCTCTGGAAATAAGAGAAATTAATGAAGAATTACTTGAACTTATTGCCGAGGATCGGATATGCAAGCACCTTCACATTCCGCTTCAAAGCGGAGACGACAATATCCTGAAGCTAATGAATAGGATGTATTCTTCAGGCGATTTTATTTTAGGCGTAGAGAAAATATTAAAGAGATTGCCGGATACATCGATCGGGACCGACGTTATAGTGGGATTTCCAGGCGAAGGGGAATCGGAATTTAAAAATACCGAACAATTAATTATATCTATCCCTTTTTCTTATCTTCATGTATTTCCTTATTCAAAAAGACCAAAGACTAAGGCGATAGAATTGCCCGGCGAGGTCAGTGAACCGCTGAAGAAGGAACGCGCGGCCGCATTGAGAAGAATCGGCATGGGGAAAAAGGCCGATTACATCAAGAAAAGCATCGGCAAAACCCTTAATGCTGTTATAGAGAATAGGGGTGAGGAAGGCTTGTTGGGCACGACAGGGAATTATATCAAGATACTTATCGAAGATGAAAAGAATCTTACCGAAGGAATGCTTGTAGATGTTCATGTTTCAGGGTATAAAAACAATCTTGCCTTTGGGATGCCTGTTAAAAACATGCAAGTTGCTGATAAACAACTATTTTTAGCATGCCCGTAAGTTATACAGTCCTGATAAGACGTAATTTCAATACCGGTTACGTGAAAGATGTATAGATGGTTTATAACAAGTTATCAACATGCTGTGTTTATCTTAAGGGTCTGATAAGATATATTATGTAAAGTTATTTTAGAATTCCAATACGATACACGGAGGATGTTTATGCGATTTTCTAAGATGTTCATTCCGACCATGCGGGAGACGCCGTCGGATGCGGAAGCTGTAAGCCATAAGCTGATGTTAAGAGCCGGCTATGTCCGTCAGCTTGCCTCAGGTCTTTATATATTCCTACCCCTCGGTTGGAGGGTCTTGAACAGGATCAATAAAATACTTAAAGAAGAAATGGAGGCTATAGGCGCTCAGGAAATCTCGATGCCTATACTCCACCCTGCAGAGGTCTGGCAAAAAACGGGTCGCTGGTATGAGATTAAGGATGAAATGTTCCGGCTGAAAGATCGGACAGACCGTGACATGTGCTTGGGAATGACCCACGAAGAGATAATGACATGGCTCGCGTCGAGAGAGATCCGGTCTTATAGGCACCTACCCCAGATATGGTATCAAATACAGACAAAATTGAGGGATGAGGCAAGACCTAAAAGTGGCGTCTTAAGGACAAGGGAATTTATTATGAAGGACAGTTACAGTTTTGATATGGATGAACAAGGACTTGAAGAAAACTATCATCTCCATGCAAAGGCGTACCACAGGATATTCGAGCGATGCGGGCTTGCATTTTATCAGGTAGAATCCGATCCGGGCATGATGGGTGGAGCAACCGCCCATGAATTCATGGCACCGAGCCCAGCCGGAGAAGATTATGTAATTATATGTAAATCATGTGGTTATACAGCTAACATTGAAGTAGCGAGTTCGGTATCGCCTGCTATCGAATTCTCTGATTGCCGGCTTGAAGAAATACATACGCCCGGCAAAAAGACCGTCAAAGAAGTATCTTATTTTATGAATATAAAACCTCATTATTTTATAAAAAGTCTGCTTTTCATAACCGATAAAGAACCTGTATTAGCTCTTCTGAGAGGAGATCAAGAGCTTCATGAGAAAAAGCTGTTGAAAATTATAGGTAATTTCAGGCAGGCAACAAAGGATGAGATTATCTCAACATTAGGTGTTGAGCCCGGATTTATAGGTCCGATAGGGCACAAAATACAGATATTAGGCGACCTGTCTCTTAAGGAAGGCTCTTATATAACAGGCGCAAATAAGCCTGATTACCATATTAAAGGGGTAATGCCTAATGTCCATTTTAATGCGGAGTGGCACGACCTTCATGTGGCCAAGGAAGGGGAACAATGTTCTAAATGTAATTCTTTAATTAGAATAGAGAAAGCCATTGAAATAGGAAATATTTTTAAACTCGGAACTAAGTATTCTATGCCTTTAAATGCGGTATTTCTCGATAAAGAGGGGCAAGAAAGGCATATTATAATGGGGAGTTATGGTATAGGCCCGGCAAGAATTGCGGCTGCGGCTATAGAACAAAATTATGACAAAGATGGAATAATATGGCCTAAGAATATAGCGCCCTTTGATCTGGAGATTATTCCTTTAAGTGTTAATGATAAAAAGACCATGGAAGTGCTGGAAATACTTAGTGGAGGTCTTACAGAAAAGGGTATTGAAGTAATTATTGACGACAGAGATGAAAGGCCAGGCGTTAAATTTAAGGATGCGGATCTTATAGGCGTACCTGTCCAGGTCGTTTTGGGAGAAAAGTCATTAAAGGACAATCAGATAGAGATCAAAAGCCGCCGGACTAAAGAGACAAAAAAGGTTCCTGTAGACAATGCAATTGAAGAAATCATCGCTTTTTTTAGACAATCGGAATAAAAAAACAAAAGAGTTGTGCCCTTATCCGTCGGCAATAATTGATGTCGGAACAAATACGGTCAGGCTACTTATAGGGTGTGTAACAGAAGAGAAAGTAATGAGACTCGCTACACGCAGGGCAGTCACAAGGCTCGGCAAGGACATTCTCAAGACAGGCAAACTGAGCAAACTAAATATAATAAAATCAATCGAATACATAACTAAATTTAAAGTAATTTGTAACACATATGCTGTAAAGGAAATACGAGCGGTAGGCACAAGCGCCTTAAGAGAGGCAAAAAACAGCGATGAGTTTTTAGCTCAAACAAAAAAGATTACCGGTATGGATATTGAGATTATATCAGGCGCAAAAGAGGCGGAGCTGACATTAAAAGGGGTATTGGGGTCGGGACTAAAAACTCAGAGATCAAGAAAAAAAGAGAGTAAGCCATTTTTTATCGGCGATATAGGCGGAGGCAGTACTGAATGGATACACTGTAGCGGTTCGGAGCTTATGATGGACAGCATCCCGATCGGTGCCGTAAAACTCTTTGATGCGTTTATAAAAAATGATCCCCCAGCTCCGGACGAATTAGGAAAAATGGAAGGTTATATTAAAAATGCGTGTTCGAACTCATTGTTGTTAAAGAATATTTTCACTGACCGGTCATATGTGGAGTTTATTGCGACCGGTGGAACGGCCGCAACATTGGCAGCCATCGATATGGCTATAGATAAATACGACGGAGATAAAATCCATTTGCATAAAATAACCCTCCCTACCCTCAAATCCATATATAAAAAATTAATTATGCTCTCTGCACACGAAAGGAGTAAAATAAAAGGATTGGAGGCTGATAGGGCGGATATAATAATACCCGGAACCCTTATTTTATTAATACTTATGGAATATATCCATGCAAGAACACTTATTGTGAGCGACTACGGGTTACTCGAAGGGGCTCTCATAAGTTATCATGTGTTATAATTGCAACTATGAAAAAAGTGTTTGAAAGACCCAAGAGCCTTAAAAACACGCCGTTTCGTTATTGTCCGGGGTGCGGCCACAGTTTAATTCATAGGCTGATAGGAGAAGCTATAGATAAACTGGGCATTAAGGAAAAGATCATAGGCATCGCTCCTGTGGGATGTGCGGTTTTTGCCTATGACTATTTTGATTTTAATATGCTGGAGGTGGCTCACGGCAGGCCTCCTGCCGCCGCAACCGGCATGAAAAGGACATTGCCTGACAAAATTATCTTTTCTTATCAGGGAGATGGGGACCTTGCAGCAATAGGAACCGCAGAGATTATTCATGCGGCAAACAGGGGCGAAAATATTACGGTCTTTTTTGTCAATAATGCAACGTACGGAATGACAGGAGGGCAGATGGCTCCTACCACATTGCCTGAGCAAAAAACTACCACTACCCCGAAAGGCAGAGACATCAAAATAGCCGGATACCCTCTCCATGTTTCAGAAATACTTGCAACTATTGAGGGGGCATCATTCATTGCGAGAACCGCCGTAGACTCATTTAAAAACATTACAATAACGAAAAAAATGATTGAGAAGGCATTCCGGTATCAGATGGACGGTAAAGGATTTAGTTTTGTGGAAATTTTATCGCCATGCCCCACGGATTGGTGGATGCCTCCCGATGATGCCGTTGAATGGATGAGGGATAAATTGATGCGCGTTTATAAAATAGGGGTTCTAAAAGACACATGGAAAGCAGAATAATCATTGCCGGCTCCGGGGGGCAGGGAGTTTTGTTTCTTGGAAAATTGATATGCTATTCGGGTATGTTCGAGGGAAAGGAAGTTATATGGTTCCCTTCTTATGGCGCAGAGATGAGGGGAGGAACCGCTAATTGTACGGTTATCGTTTCGGATGAAATGATAGGCTCGCCGGTAATAAGGAATCCTGATATACTTGTTGCAATGAATAAGGCATCATACGATCGCTTTTCTGAACGGCTTTTAGAAGGGGGGACTTTGATTTACGATTCTTCCCTGTTTACCGTTGAGAATAAGTATGGGAACGGCATAAATGTTAAAGGCGTGCCTGCTGCCGAAATATCGGCATCCGTTAAAAACACCAAGTCCGCAAATATGGTTATGATGGGCGCTTTTGTCGGCATTTCGAGCATTCTTGAGATAAATTCGGCGCTGCAGGCAATTGATGAAATAACTCCTGAACACAGAAAAAAGGCCGCGGCAGTCAACAAAGATTTAATAATGAAAGGATACAAATTATTTGAAGATAAGAAAAGCTAAAATATCGGACATCAAGCATATACATAAATTCGTAAACGAATTTGCTAAAAAAGAGGAAATGCTTCCGCGAGCCCTTAATGAACTTTACGAAGGGATCAGGGATTTTTTTATTTACGAAGAAGACGGTACAATCAAAGGTGTATGCGCATTGCATATCGTGTGGGAAGACTTAGCTGAAATAAGATCACTGGCCGTAAAAGAGGAGTATCGGCGTCTCGGCATAGGTAAAAGCCTTATAAAAAGATGTTTAAAAGAGGCCCGCGAACTAGGCATAAAAAGGGTTTTTGCCCTTACCTACCGATCTGATTTTTTTAAAAAAGCGGGTTTCCATGAAACGGACAAGGCCAAACTGCCTCACAAAATATGGGGCGACTGCCTGAAATGTCCTAAATTTCCGGAATGCGACGAGCATGCCGTGATTACTTACCTGTAAGCTGAATCTTTATCTCCGCCTTGCCTCTCAACTCTTCAAGATGCTTTTTTAGCTGCTTGTTAATTTCCAATTCAAACAGGTACTTTTCTATACCGTCCCTCACAGTCAAATAGTCCTGCCCTTTAAACTCGTTGGTATGCTCGTTATAAAAAGAGATAACGGCATCTTCCTTTATGAGAATTAACGAGCCTATTTTAATATCGATATAATCCTTCAGCAGTTCGTCATCCGTATGAGCTTCAAGCTTCATCGTCCCGGCCTCTTTGAGAAGCACTATGTGGTTGATCATTGAATTCAACGCTTCCTCTTCGGTTATATCGGTTGTCTTTTTCGTTTCGCTGTAATAATCACGCAATTCCGAAAGGGTGACGGCCGCTTCATCCACGTATGCGACCACCCGGTCGATTATTTCGGCAGAACTTTTAGAGCAGTAGAGCAATAGCGCAATAGCGCAGAAAAAGACAAAAAAGAATATTCTTATTGCTTCCGATTTTTTGATTTTCCGCTCTTCCGTACTAAAACGCATGCCCGATGCTGAAATGTATCTCACTTCTGCTCTCCCCTATTTCTTTGTCTAATTTCCATCCGTAATCCAGCCTGAAAGGTCCTACTGGTGTATTGTATCTAAAGCCCAATCCTGTTGTGTATTTCAAATCGGATATATCGGCATCCTCGATTTTTTTCCAGACATTACCGCCGTCTAAAAAAGCAACGAGACCTATCCCCTTCCCTACATCGGTCCTGAATTCGAGATTGCCCATAGCGAACGCGTTCCCGCCTGTAGGCGTCCCATCGGCGCCTTTAGGGCCGAGCGTATCCTGTTCGTACCCTCTGACGGTTGTCCTTCCGCCCAAAAAGAACCTCTCTACAACGGGCAGTTCCCTCGTATCTCCCAAACCCTTTGAGGCTCCTCCTCGTAATGATACGGCTAATACTATCCTCTTGCTCAGGCTCTGATACTTATTTACGTTCAAAAGCACTTTAATGAATTCTGTTTCCGAAAATAATGCCGCCGAAGCTGCCTTAAAAGACAAGCCGGCTAACAGGCCGCTTCTGGGATCAAAAGGGTTGTCCCTCGTATCATAAATCAATCCGGGACGCAGGCCGCTTATTATGAGCGTACCGGTATCTTCTTTGCTGAGAACGATATCCGGTTTTACATCGGTAGTTTTTACGACCGAGAAATCGTAATAAAGTTCGGCCTTAACCGTTTCGCTGAGTTTTTTTTCGAGCCCGGCGCTCACGGTATCTCTTCTTAATTTATAACGCGTTTCGTTTTTATCTATACTCTTTTCCTTTCTATCCTCATGGAGAAGCAACGCCTTGAACGAGAGGTCTCTCTCCATAAACCACGGCTCGTAATAGGAAAGCATATACCGCTGTTCCAGTGTGCTCACTTCTGTCCTGAATGACGCCTGTTTGTGCATGCCGAAGATGTTTTTGTAATTGACGTCGAAAAAACCTCTGAGTTGTTCGTACTCTCCATAACCGAAGCCGAATTCCACCGCTCCGGCGTCGTCCTCTTTTACCTTATAGAGGACATCCCTTTTATCAGCCTGTTTGCCGGAGAGCTTTACGTTTACATCGGTAAATAGTCCAAGCCTGTATAACCGGTGCCTTTCCTGAAGCGCGAGGCTGTAATTTAAGGGCTGATCGTCTTTATGCAGAAACTCCCTTGTTATAATATAGCGTTTGGTTTGTTCGTTGCCTACGACAATAGCCTTGCCGAACAGAGTTACATTCCCCTCGCGAATATTAAAGATTACCGTTGCCGATGTGCCTGATATCTCCCTTTCTACATTAACAGCAACGTCTAAAAAGCCGCGTTTATTATAGATGTCCAGTAGTCTCCTCCGCGCATCGGATATATCGACCTCGTTATACGGACTGCCGTGTTTAAGCGCTGTGATCTTCAATATTTCGTCTTCGGGAATGGTGATGTTGTTTTTTATGGAAATCCCGGACAGTATAACTTGAGGCCCCTCCTTTATTGAGAATTTTATATCAACCATATTATCGGTCATTTTTATCTCCGGTTCCTGAACTTCAATGTACAGGTATCCGAGGGCATTGTAAAACTCCGTTATCGTCTCCACATCCGATCCCAAAACATCGGGATTATAGTAACCCCCTTTTTTCATCGTCAAAATTTCCTTCAGTCGTTCCTGAGGTATATCCGATATGTCTTCAAATACAATCGAACGCACCGAATACCGGATGCCTTCGAATATAAAAAACTCGGCCTTAATCTCATCCTCTGAAACGGATATTACCGGTGCTGCCTGGGCAAAGGGATAACCGTATCGATGATACAATGATATTATTCTGGCGGTTGTCTCTTCCAAGAGGTCGTCATTAAATCCGTCAACCTCAAAAAACGGAGTTTCCTTAAGCAATGCCTTTGAGGACACGGCAGTATTGCCGTCGAATGAAATATCGAGTTTTTTCCCTTTGTCAAATGATATGTCAAGCATACCTTCCGCGTATGAATACCTAAATTCCGTTCCTATATATCCCTGTTTCTTAAGGTCGGCTTTCGTTTTTTTTACGATTTTTTCCATCTCCGAACGGTCAAAGATATCGCCTTCAGAAAGTCTAATGTAAGACCTTACGACATCATCTTTATCATCGATTTTTATTTTTTTTATAATTTCCGGCTTCCCCTCCGTAATATGGAGTTCTATATCCGCTTTATTCATCTTTTTGTGAATTACCTTATGCGTAACGTCGGCATCGGCAAAACCTCTTTCTTTCATCTCTTTTTTTAGGTATCCGCCGGCATTTTTTATTTTAAGAAGGCTCAGCCTTTCCCCCTCTTCTATGCCGAATTGTTTTCTTATGAATTTCGACGAGAACCGGTCGTTACCGGTAATTTTGACGGTATCCACAATATCTTTTTCTTTGACGGTTATTTTAATCTTTGCAGATGTATTGTCCGGGCTCTCAATAACGATGTCGTCGAATATGCCTTTTAGAAATGCCCTTTTCAGGCCGCTCCTCATCTTACTCTTATCCGTCACTTCTCCCTTCCGGATATCCAGCAGATAAAGGAGTTCTTCTTCCGATATGGAATAAAGACCCGTTATTTCTATTTCAGTAATAGTTTGGGAAGAAGCGGCGATAGGCAATAGGCAATAGGCGACAGACAATATCAAAATGAAAAATAATTTATCCAAATTGAGCGATTCTAATTTGCAAATATATGTTAGGCGCTGCGGAAAGACTTTAAACCACGCGCTTGTAAAGACATTTATCTTGTATCCGTCATCTACAACATTGGATACTTGTTGGATTATATATTTATAATCTCTCATATGCACTTGAACCGACACTTTTTAAAGTCTTGGAGTAACGCCTGACATATAAAACCGCTCAATTTTCTGACTTTATTTAAACCCGAACCTGAATTTGATGTCCCCACCAATACCGCCTCTCTCGTCCCTTACCCCTATGAGGGATGTATTTTTCCCTAAAGCATATTCCAATTTCAATACCTGTTCCTCACCGGTGGATACGGAAGTGCTGTATGTAACATAAAGCTTATCTCCCATCAGCCTCTTCGCTACCGTCACGCGTGGAGTGACGGTTCCCGTGCTCTTAGAAACATAAGGATCAACCTGAACGCGGTCGATGCCGGTAATAGTTTTAAGCCTCTCTTCAAATACGTCCTGCAGCCTGCCTGTGATAAAAGAAGTCGCCTCACCCGCTCCAATGCCGCCTTCCAGTCCTTTTAAATGTTTTCCGATCTGCCCGACCGTAAGGAGGCTGAAAATATCCGTTTCGTTCAATACGGGATCGGACGAGAGGGAGAGATTAAATTGCTCTACATATCCGTTCAGGCTGAGCCGTATATTATAACTGCTTACCCTTGTTTCGGCTACAATATCAAAATAAGGATTTATCCTGTTCGGATTCGAAAAATCCAGGCTTGCCTTCAACACCCTGAACTCGTTATTCCTGAAATATACGGCTCCCTCCCGAGTATCTACCTTGCCTAAAATTACAGGCTGTCCTATAGTGCCTTTCAGAAGTATATCCATTTTAAGCGCCGCCCTCGCGACATTATTGTCGACCGCGAGATTGCTCCCTGAAACCTTTATATTGAGGTTGGTTTTGTCGAGTTTTGTGCTTTCTATTTTCGGCTTTTCCTTTGGCCGGGCTTTTAGCAGCCAGCTTTTCCATTCTATTCTCTCCGTGTATTTTGCCCTTTTTACGGAGATATCCCCGAGCAATGTCTGCGATTCCAGAGTGCCGCGATAATATAAATTCCCGTCAAAACTTACCCAGAAATCTTTTGAAACCGAGGCTGTTATTCCGCTAAGCCTCGATTCGAGGAAAAACCTCTTTATCGAAAACCTTTGCAGATACGCGGTCCCTAAAATAGACACGTCTCCGCCCGATAATTTCCCGGCCGCCCGTTCAATAACAACCCTGTCTTCGTCTATATAAATATAAGCGGATAGAGAAGTAAGGCGGTAATTAATATCCTTAAATCCGAGAGCGCCTCCCGAGACATCCATGCCGCCGTTTATCCTCGGCTTGTCCCAATCCCCGGTCACCGAAAAAACAAAGGAGGAGTCTCCGCGCACGAGGTCTATTGTCTTTGAAATCGCCTTAATAGGGGCAAGGGATGATGCTCCTTCAAGGAGGAGATCGTAACTTTTGCCTATATGCAAACCTCCGCTTAATTTAACCTCCGCCGCTTCGCTTTTCATGGATAACGAGCCTATGGAAAGCCTGCCGTCATCGATCCTTGCGGTAACCTCCGCCGTATTCGTAAAACCGATGCCGTAAAGATAGAGGTGCGCCCTGCTTATTATCGCGGTTGCGTTGACGTGATCCTTATCCCCGTATGCCTTGATCTTTCCGGTCAGATTAAGCAATAAATCATCAGGGGCATCTTTAAGAATGCCTGCAATGATAAAATCATACCTGGCGGGTTGAAGTTCGACAGAAGCGGACCACGGCATAGTTCCGGTAAGATCGGCTCTGCCTTTTATGCTCATTTTGCCGTCTAAAAGTCCGGCGGTTAAATCCACATGTTTGTTCTTGAGCCTCCCGCCGATATGCCCTTTGCCTATGGAATAGCCTTTATAGCTCACACCGGTTATGCCGCTCTTTATCTCTATGTCAGGATTTTCGAACGTGCCCTCCCCTTTGATTATGGCGTCCGTTAAAAAAAAGCCCTCCATAATCTTTACCCGGGCATTATCCGCCTTGAACTTTTCAGGCAAAATATCGCCGATCTTTATGCGATGCCCTGTTGCCGCAAAAGAAAACCTGTTGTTCAATCCGAGCGCTCCGCTTACATTAAGCTGCGACGCTCCTTTTTTAATCTTTAGATTATCCGAAAAGAAGGATTTTTCGGCGTATGACAGCTTCCCGTCCACATCGTCGGCCGAATACTTTCCATTTAAGGAGATATTTTTTGCGCGGATTTCTCCCGATGCCCTTATGTCTTCCGGTTTTCCGTATAACCTGAAATCCGTGTTCAAAATGCCGGTGAACTGCGGGCTCCCGTGAAGGGTGCCCGAAAGTGGATCTGCGTTTACGTTCCGGGCCGATATGGTCAGGTCGTAATCAGGCTCCTTCAAATCGAACAGATAAGCGGCCTTTTTAAAACGCACAGTGCCCGACGCCTTGTATGTCTCCTTTAAAGAACCGGCTGCAAAATTTTTGATCGAAAGAAGATTTTTCCTATATGTTAAAACCCCTTCAACGGAATTAAAATTCAACACCCTGTGCTTCAACACGTCCGGGATCCCCAATTTTACGGTGGAAAAGGACATATCCGCGGATGAAAGGCTCAACCCCAGTATAGGGTCTTTAAATTTTCCCGACAGCGAAAAATTGAACTTCCCTGAACCCGCTAATGCGGTAAAATACGGGGAAGAGAATTCGTTTATATCCGAGGTTGTTCCCGAACCCGTAAAGTCCAGCGTATTGTCAACCGAATTCACGCTCCCCTTTGCAGAGGCATTGGACATATGAGTGAAAATCTGCATGTCCTGAAAATATACGATGTCATTCTTCATATTAAATTCGGCTTTAATTTCCTTAACCTTATCGAGAATATCCTTGCCTTTCGGAGAGCTTTTATAATGGAATGTTCCGTAAGGATTGAATTCGCTTCCTGACGACGCTATCTCGCCGTTAACCCTTCCTTCCGGGATGCCGGGGTCCCATTCCAGCAATTTGAAAAGTCCTTTGCTGCTCACATCCTTTGCTTTAACCTTAAAACTATAATGATCGACATCCGGAAGCCTTATCATCGCTTCGGCAACGGCCGTTCCTTTATAAAGGAGCGCATTGCCGCCGGTGAACCTCATAGTCCCGTCCTGATACGATACGTTGCACGTAAGCCTGTCCACGTCCACATCAAAGAGGTTGCCGTTATCGAGATCGGCCTTTGCCGCGCCCCGCAGGTTATTAAGACTTCCTTTCAGTTCCCCGGCGAAACTCAGTCTCCCCTCCAATTTTTCTTCTACCTCCATGAATTCCATCAACGTTTCGAGATACAGATCCCCTTTAAGCTTCATATCGATAAATATTTTGTCATACGAATTCAAGCCGTCGAACTTTACCGAACCTTGAGCGGAAACGCTTCCCTCCCCCCTTTTTTTAAGGCCGAAAAGTTTTTTTGCGGATTCGGCGAACACATTTATATCCGTCTTGAATTCACCGCTTGATTTATCGATATCGAACAACCCAGATGCCTTTATTTCGGAATTATGATAACTGAGTTTTAATGTCTTTATATCTATGCGATTGTCTCTTAGAAAGAAATAACTCTCAAGTTTCGCCGATAATTCCGGAAGCCCTTCTTTAATAAATCCGATCTCCTTCGAAGATACGCGAAACCTCGGCGTATCGGATAAGACTATCCCGGCATCGATGTCTTTAATCAATATGAGAGCAGGCTCGGCTCCACCGTATTGTATGGATACGTCCGAATGGGTTATATCTATGGATTTAATGATCACTTTGAAGGGGATTTTCAATTCTTCCGCCAGATATTTTTTGACGCTCTCAATAATCTCCTCTATTTTGTCGCTGCTCGAATGCAATTCAAGCCCTTTGATCGCAAGGCGTTTAACGACAATCTCTTTTCTGAGCAGTCCCGACAGCCCTATATAGCCTTTTACCCGTTCGGCTGTAAGTATTCTATTCCCGTTCTCGTCAAACGCCTTAACATTTTTCATCTCTACGAAAAAGGGAATTAAATTAATGTAGATTTTTTGCGCGATGAATTTTCTGCCTGTCGCCAGTTCCAGTTCCGGCAATATCAGTTTTTTGAGGGTATTCGAGATATCCGGTCCGCGTAACGCGTAAAAAAATACGCCTATGAAAAGGGCTGAAAGTAGTATATAGATAATTCTTTTTTTCATGTCGTTATTCTGAAATAACGTCCTGCATCGAGTTCAGGATATTAATTATAGTCTCTGCGTTAAGTTTGCCGTTATTGTATTGAAGATAAAATACGTCTTGCGCAATGTTATCCTCGGTATTGATAACCGCCGATATTATATCGACATCATACCCGCAAAACTGCATCGATATATCATACAATAATCCGAGCCTGTCATGGGAGACCAATTCCAGTATTGTGTATTTGTCCGAGGTTTCATTATCTATTTCGATAAACCCTTCGAACCTCAAGGGTATTTTAGTTATCTCACGCCCCCTGTTCCATGCGCCCTGATTTTGTTCCAATATCGCATTTTTAACGTCTTCTTTTATCCGTTCTTCCATTCCCTGCCACCACACGGCTTTCCAGTTGGACACGAGTATCTTATCGATCACGAGACCGCTTCCCCCCGTATAGAGCCTTGCCCTCAGCACATTCAACCCCCTGAACCCGATCGCTCCGACTATTCTCGAAAAAAGGCCGGGCATATCGTCGGCTATTACCGTCAGTTCCGCAGTGCCGTCCTGCCTTTCCGATACGGAAACGACGGGCTTTACCTCCGCTGCCGACTTGTAGTCCGCCGTAATTGTATCGATAGTGCTTGAAATCAGGTATCTATCCGGCATATTGTTCACGAATTCTTTGATCCTGTTGTCCGGTATTTCGAAGTGTTGTCTCTTCGCGCCGTTCAGATGCGCCTTTGTTTTTGTATATATTTCATAAAACAGATACGCCTTCCACTCCGTCCAGAAAACGGGGTTTACCGCGGTCATGTCCGCATAGGTCATAAGGTAGAGCGCATTAAGGTTGTCCTCGTTTTCCACCGTTTCCGCAAGCTGGATTATGGTTTCATAGGCATCGGAGTCCCTTGTCAAAGCGAGTTTGGACAGTGCAATGTGATTTTTGACGAGGAATTCTATTTTCCGTCTTTCTTCCTGCTCTATGTTGAATCTTTCCATAATGCGTTTGAGCATCCTGTAGCCGGAATCTTCGTGCCGTTTATGGGGCGCTCCCTTTCCGATATCGTGGAGGAGCAGCGAAAGGAACAACACTTCCTGTCTTACATCCTTAAGTATATCGGCAAGATGCTGCATTTTTTTGTGCTTTGTATTTTTCAGCATCTCGATGTTCCTTACGGCTATAAGCGTATGCTCATCCACCGTGTACCGGTGGTAAGGCTCTTGTATTACGAGATGTCTCAACCTCCCGAACTCGGGGATGAACCTGTCGAGGATGCCGGTATCGTGCATTTCATTGAGGGTCTCGTATACCCTGTTGCCTTTTAATATCTCCATGAAATGCCTTATTGCCGTTCTGGAGGAGCGTGTCTTTTTATTAATGAATATGAACCTGTTCCTTAAGGCCTCCCTTACGTGGGAACTGAATTTTTTTCCTGTACCGGAATAAATATGAAACGCCTCGAATATCCTGTCGGCATCTTTGAATATATTTATATCCTTTGCGATAATCTCGTTTTTGGATATGTAAAAATCATCGGTTATTTTCTTTATCACGGCAGGAATGCGGAAAACGACATAGGGACGGCTGCACATATTCATAAGCCTTGCCGTCACATCCATTACGCCTTTTGCCTTCCGGTAATACAGCCTCATTAATATTTCCGAACCGAGAAATCTTTTGGTATCCTTAAACCCCATGACCTTAGCGGTTTCGTCCTGAAACTCGAACGACAGGACATCGTTTCTCCTCATCGAGACGAGGTGCAGGCCAAGCCTTGCCCGCAAAAGAAAATCATACGCCTTCATAAAACGGTCGTAATCGCCTCTCGACAATATTCCCTTTAAATCTTCTACGGCGTTCATCCGAAGCCCGGTCTTAAGAAGCCACGATACGGAATGGATATCCCTGAGCCCGCCCCTTCCCTCTTTAATATTCGGCTCAAGGAGATATACCGAGTCGCCGTATTGCTTATGCCTGCCGGCTATTTCCCTCAGCAGTTCCCCGATAAATTCCTTTTTCCTCTTGAATAAAAGCTTTTGGTAGACATCCTGCCTGAATTCGTTGAAAAGCATGTTGTTGCCTGCAAGAAACCTCGATTCCATGAGGGAAGTCCGGGTCTGTAAGTCCTTCATCGCGTCTTCCACGCATTCATCGAGGGTTCTGAAGCAATGGCTTATATTCAGCCCCATGTCCCACAGGCGGTAAAGTATTGACTGGGCGGCTTCCATGCTTACCCGGCTCCTCTTTTTAGCGAGGAGCATTATGTCTATATCCGAGTAAGGCGCGAGTTCCCTGCGTCCATATCCTCCGACGGCTACGAGAGCCGGCATTGAGCCTGCATCCGCCTCTTTATCGCGACCGGCTGATTTATAAGCTGAAATCAGCAGATCATCGACGAGTTGCGTCAGCCTTCGCGCTGTTTCGGTTCCGTCGGCGCCCGATATCATCAGCCTTTCGGTCATGGCGCACAGATCGTTTGCTATGTTAGGTTTAATAGTATTCATAAGCAATACTTTTAAATATACCATATAGCCATAAAGGATTAAAATTTCTTATGGATTCATAGCCGTATGGAAACTATGTATAATAAATAGGTTAAAATAAAAGACTTAGGGAAAAGGGAACGGTTTCTTTTATGGAAAAAAGACTACAAGGGCTTATCGAAGATTTCAAAAAAAACGAAGGGAATATCATATCCCTCTTGCAGGAAACGCAGGAGGTATTCGGGTATATTCCGGAAGAAGCGGTATACAGGTTTTCCGAGGAACTCGACATTCCCGCAAGCAACTTTTTCGGTGTCGCCACATTTTACTCCCAGTTTTACCTTAAACCGAGGGGCAAGAACATCATTACGGCATGCTGCGGCACGGCCTGCCATGTAAAGGGTTCCGACAGGATTATCGGCAGTTTAAAGAGGGAATTAAATCTCACCGGCGAACAAAATACTACGGAGGACAAAAAATTTACCCTCGAACAGGTGGCGTGCGTGGGCGCGTGCAGCATCGCTCCTGTAGTCATTATCAATAAAAAAGTGCACGGAAAAATGAACTCAGATAAAATGGCAAAAGAACTGAAGGCGCTTAAAGAAGGCGAAAATGAATAAAAATATAACCATACAGGTATGCATGGGTACCGGAGGCATGGCAGCCGGGGGCTTCGAGGTGCTTGCGGCTTTTGAGTCTTTAATGCGGGAGAAAAATATCCCTGCCGAATTCAGGAAAGAATGCTCCATGCATAAGGTAGGATGCCGCGGTCTCTGCGCAAAGGACGTGCTTGTAGATGTTATAACGGATGACCGGAGGACTATCTATCAGTACATAAAGCCCGAAATGGTCGAGCGCATTATAGACGAGCATATAGTGGGAGGCGCTCCCGTTTCCGAATGGGAGGTTGACGAGGATTACCATAAATTCCACGAAAAACAGGTGAAGGTTGTTCTTTCGGACTGCGGCAATATAGACCCCGAAGACATTAACGCTTACATAGCCTCCGACGGATATAAGGCGGCGGAAAAAATATTTGCCTCGATGGCCCCGGAAGAAGTGATAGACATAATGAAAAAATCCGGACTGAGGGGACGCGGCGGCGCGGGATTTCCGACAGGAGTGAAGTGGGAGGCGTGCCGCAAGGTAGAAGCAGGGCAGAAATACGTCATATGCAATGCGGACGAAGGCGATCCGGGCGCATTTATGGACAGGGCTGTAATAGAAGGCAATCCTCACGCAGTTATTGAAGGAATGCTCATAGGCGCGTATGCCATAGGCGCGAGCAAGGGATACGTTTATATAAGGGCGGAATATCCCCTCGCAGTTGAAAGGCTCAAAAAAGCCATTGCCGCCGCGCGTGAATGCGGATTCCTCGGCAAGAACATTTTAGGCAAGGGTTTTGATTTTGACATCAAGATAAAACTGGGCGCAGGCGCCTTTGTGTGCGGTGAAGAGACCGCACTGATAGCATCCATCGAAGGACAGCGCGGAATGCCGCGGGCAAAGCCGCCCTTCCCTGTGCATCGCGGGCTGTGGGGAAAGCCTACCGTCATCAATAATGTGGAAACGCTGGCGAATATCCCTTACATAATCAAAAAAGGGCACGAGTGGTTCTCTTCCTACGGAACCGAAAAATCCAAAGGCACAAAGGTCTTTGCCCTGACCGGTAAGATAAAAAATTCAGGCCTCATCGAAGTGCCTATGGGAATTACCCTAAAAGAAATAATCTACGACATCGGCGGAGGAATAGAAAACGGAAAGTCGCTTAAGGCCGTACAGACAGGCGGACCTTCGGGCGGCTGCATAACGACCGATATGCTCGATATAACCATGGATTACGAATCCCTTGCCAAGGTGGGCTCTATCGTAGGATCGGGCGGAATGATAGTCCTCGATGAGGACGACTGCATGGTCAACATGGCGAAATATTTCCTTCAGTTTACCCAGTCCGAATCGTGCGGCAAATGCGTGCCGTGCCGCATCGGCACGAAAAGGCTGCTTGAAATAATGAACAGGATAACAAAAGGGGCGGGAAAACAAGGAGACATAGAACTGCTCGAGAAACTAAGCAATGATATTAAGGCCGCTTCGCTTTGCGGTCTCGGACAGACAGCGCCGAATCCGGTGCTCAGCACCATTAAGTATTTCAGGGAAGAATACGAGGCGCATTTGCAGGGGAAATGCCCGGCAAAGGCATGCAGGGAAATGCTGACTTATCACATCATCGAAGAATTCTGCAAAGGCTGCGGCGCGTGCCTGAGGGCGTGTCCCGCAGGGGCGATTACCGGCGAGAAGAAAAAGCCTCACAAGATAGCGCCCGAAATATGCATCAGGTGCGGCGCGTGTTTCGACGTATGTAAATTCAAGGCGGTAGGGAAAGAATAAAATGAAAAAATTAAAGATAACTATCGACGGTAAAACCATAGAAGTTCCGGAGAATGCTACGGTCCTTGACGCGGCGAAGACGGCGGGTATTGCTGTTCCGACATTATGTCATCACCCCAAACTCACCCCTTTCGGCGGATGCAGGCTCTGCATTGTGGAAATTAAAGGCATACCGAGGCCCGTAACTTCATGCACAACTCCGGTAAGCGACGGCATGGAAGTAACTACCTCAACAGAACAACTCGAAAACCTGAGAAAGACGGTGCTGGAGCTTATACTCTCGGACCACCCGAATGACTGCATGGTATGCGAAAAGGCAGGAGACTGCACGCTTCAAGAACTCGCATATTCCTACGGCATAAGAGAAAACAGATTCGCGGGAGAAAGAAGGATCTATGAGAAAAAAGACGGCAATCCATTTCTCGAACGGGACATGGAAAAGTGCATACTCTGCGGCAGGTGCGTAAAGATATGCGACGAGGTGCAGGGAGTCGGGGCGATCGACTTTACATACAGGGGCTTTAAATCAAAGATATGCCCTCCGTATGAAAAAGATCTCGATTGCGAGTTCTGCGGTCAGTGCGTTGCCGTCTGTCCTACAGGCGCGCTCACAGGCAAGCAGTGGGCTCTGAAGGGAAGGCAAAGAGGGGTGAGAGAAGTAGATACCGTATGCTCATACTGTGGGACGGGCTGCAATATAACGCTGCATGTCAAAGACAATACGGTAACGAGGGTAACGTCCAAAGAGGACACATGGAATGAAGGATGGCTCTGCATAAAGGGCCGCTTCGGATATACATTTATTAACAGCCCTGACAGGCTCACAAAACCCCTCATACGAATAAAAGACCGTTCAAGCAGTTTAAACAGTTCAAACGGTTTGGACGATATTTTTAGAGAGGCTTCATGGGAAGAAGCATTTGATCATATTGCATCAAGATTAAGCGATATAAAAACCAAACATGGCTCGGATGCCATAGGAGGGCTTTCTTCCGCCCGGTGTACGAATGAGGAAAATTACATATTCCAGAAACTTATGCGCGCGGGGGTCGGAACCAATAACGTAGACCACTGCGCCCGGCTTTGACACTCCCCAACGGTGGCCGGCCTGGCCGCCATATTCGGATCAGGGGCGATGACCAACTCCATCCGTGAAATCGAGGGGATGGATATTATCTTCATAATAGGCTCCAATACAAAGGAGTCGCATCCCGTTATCGCAAACAGGATGATCAAGGCCTTCAGAAAAGGCGCAAAGATAATAGTCGCAGACCCCAGACGAGTGCCGATGGTAAGGTTCGCCGAATCCTTTTTGAACCTGAAACCGGGAACGGACATAGCCCTTATTAACGGAATTGCAAACGTGATAATAAGCGAGGGTCTTTATAACAAAGAGTTCATCGATGCTAAAACTGAAGGGTTTGAAGAATGGAAAAATTCATTGAAGGATTTCACGCCGGAGCATGTCGAAAAGATAACGGGCGTTTCAAAAGATGAGGTAATAAAGGCCGCGAGGCTTTACGGCAATTCCCGCAATGCCGGGATTTTTTACACTATGGGCATAACGCAGCACGTATGCGGCACAGACAATGTGAGCGCTGTCGCAAACCTTGCTATGCTGACCGGTAATATCGGGAGGGAATCGACAGGCATAAATCCTTTAAGGGGACAGAACAATGTTCAGGGCGCTTCCGACGCGGGATGTCTGCCCAATACATATCCCGGCTATCAGAGGGTAGACCTGCCGGAGATCAGGGAGAAGTTCGAAAAGGCGTGGGGCGTTTCCCTGTCTTCAAATCCCGGCCTTACGGCAACCGAAATGATACCCGCAGCTCATGCCGGGAAAATAAAGGCGATGTACATAATGGGCGAAAACCCGGTAGTCACCGACCCCAATGCGCGACATACTATAGATTCATTAAAAAAACTCGATTTCTTCGTGGTCCAGGACATCTTTTTGACGGAAACCGCTCAACTCGCGGATGTAGTTCTGCCTTCTACATGCTTTGCCGAAAAGGACGGGACCTTCTCCAATACCGAAAGGAAGGTTCAGAGAGTAAGAAAAGCGGTTGAACCTCCCGGAGAGGCACGAGACGATCTATCCATTCTGATGGAGATCTCCGGCAGGCTCGGTTATAAAATGGAATACAATTCTCCGGAGGCCGTGATCAGGGAATTCGGTCAGGTCTGGCCCGCCATCGGCGGAATAACTTACGACAGGCTCGACAAGAGCGGCATACAGTGGCCCTGCCCTACCAAAGACCACCCGGGCACGGAATATCTTTATAAGGACGGATTCGCAAAAGACAGAGTGCGCTTCAATGCCGTTCCATATACTTCCCCGGCAGAAACCACGGACAAAGAATATACTTTTGTACTTACTACCGGAAGGAACCTCTTCCAATATCATTCAGGTTCTATGACAAGGCGCGTAGAGCCCATAGAAAAACATGCAGGCGTTGCGTATGTGGAGATAAACCCCGAAGACGCAAAAAGGCTTAACATCAAAAATGGAGAAAACATTAAAATCTCGTCAAGGCGCGGCGCTGTCGAAATAAAAGCAAGAATAACGTCCACCGTATCCGCAGGCACGATATTCATTCCCATGCATTATGCCGAGGCGTCCGCCAACATATTGACCAACGATGCCCTCGATGCGCGGGCAAAGATACCTGAATTCAAGGTTTGCGCCGTAAAGATAGGATAACTTTTTTTAAAATTTTATTTTAAGGAGGTTTTTTATGTCGTATGATGCAACGAAGTTAGCTGACTGGCAGATCTCGGAAGAAGCGGAAAAAAACATGCCCACGCCGGACGAGTGGCGCGAAAAACTGGGACTGCAAAAAGACGAAATGCTCCCGATGGGACGCCTCGCCAAGGTCGATTTTCTAAAGGTCATAGACCGCCTCAAGGACAGACCGGACGGCAAGTACATTGAGGTAACGGCCATTACCCCTACCCCGTTGGGCGAAGGCAAAAGCACTACATCATGCGGCCTTATGGAAGGCCTCGGCAAAAGGGGCGTTAATGTTGGAGGCGCTCTGCGCCAGCCTTCAGGCGGCCCTACCATGAATGTAAAAGGCACGGCGGCAGGAGGAGGTAATTCCCTTCTGATCCCCATGACCGAGTTCTCGCTCGGCCTCACAGGCGACATCAACGACATAATGAACGCCCATAATTTAGCTATGGTAGCGTTGACCGCAAGGATGCAGCACGAGCGCAACTACAATGACGAGCAGCTTGAAAGGCTTACAAAAATGAAACGGCACGATATAGATCCCACCCGCGTGGAGATGGGATGGATAATGGACTTCTGCGCGCAGAGCCTCCGCAATATCATTATCGGCATAGGAGGCAAGCAGGACGGCTTTATGATGCAGTCAAAGTTCGGCATTGCAGTCGGCTCCGAATGCATGGCCATCCTTTCAGTAGCCAAAGACCTCGCGGACCTCAAACAGCGGCTGAACAACATAACCGTTGCATTCGACAAGAGCGGCAAGCCCGTTACAACGGGCGACCTCGAAGTCGGCAACGCCATGACCGCGTTCATGAGAAATACCATTAACCCCACGCTGATGTGCACTGCCGAATATAACCCCTGCTTTGTCCATGCGGGGCCGTTCGCGAATATAGCTATAGGTCAATCATCAATCATTGCCGACAGGATCGGGTTGAAGCTCTTTGATTACCATGTCACCGAGTCCGGCTTTGCTGCCGACATCGGATTTGAAAAATTCTGGAACGTTAAGTCCCGCTTCAGCGGATTGAAGCCCCATGTATCGGTGCTGACCACAACCGTCCGCGCCCTGAAGATGCACGGCGGCGGCCCCAAGGTCGTGCCCGGCAAGGCTCTTCCCGAAGAATACACGAAAGAAAATATCGCCCTCGTTGAAAAAGGCTGCGCCAATATGGTTCACATGATCAACGTCATCCGCAAGTCAGGCATAAACCCCGTTGTCTGTGTAAACCGTTTCTACACCGATACGGACGCGGAAGTGGCGGTTATCAAAAAGGCTGCGGAAGCGGCAGGCGCGCGCTGCGCTGAATCACAGCACTGGCTCAAGGGCGGTGATGGAGCGCTGGAACTTGCCGACGCCGTCATCGACGCATGCAACGATAAAAACGACTTCAAATTCCTCTACCCGCTTGAGATGAAACTGCGCGACCGCGTAGCGATCATCGCAAGAGAGGTTTACGGTGCGGACGGGGTTTCATGGTCGCCGGAGGCTGAAGCAAAAGCCAAGATGCTTGAGGCTGATCCCCAATATGCGGATTACGCAACCATGATGGTCAAGACCCACCTGAGCCTTTCGCATGACCCGGCGATCAAGGGAGTGCCGAAGGGCTGGACGCTGCCGATCAGGGACGTTCTTATCTACTCCGGAGCAAAATTCCTCTGCCCGTGCGCGGGAACGATAAGCCTTATGCCCGGAACGAGCTCCAACCCGGCATTCAGAAGGATTGATGTGGATACCGCGACAGGAAAGGTCAGCGGACTGTTCTAAAAATAAAAAGCCGACTATTTGCAAGAAAGCCTCCGGTTTTTCCCCGGAGGCTTCTTATTTTCGGGTATAATATATTCATGAAGGCTGTCGGAAAAAATCTGTCCCTGCTGACCGCTGCGATAATCCTCTCCTTTCTGTTGCACGCTGTTGTAATAGCCGGACTTTCGGGTATAAATATTTTCGATTTCGGGGAATTCCTTTCGCCGAGGCCTTTCCACGCAAAAATCATATCCGAACCGTCCAAACACCGCCCTGTCCTCCCTGTCGTGCCCGACAATATTCCTGAACAAAAAACTGCAAGCGCGCCTGTACCCGAAAATATTAAGCCTATAGAGCCGCCGGAGAAATCTCCGACCGATATCAACCGGGCAGAGGAGACTGAAAACGAACCTCAACAGACAGCCTCGCTGCCCGCGCAATCAGAGCCTTTACCGCCTGAAATAAAAAAAGAAATCGTTAGCATATTAAATCTTTCGCGTGAAAAGCTTTACTTCGATATTTACTGGCTCGGAGTTTATGTCGGCAGAGCGGTGCTTGAGGCCGTTAATGACAAGGGAAACGTAAAGATAACCTCTCAGGTTCATTCTTCGTCGTTCATTTCGACATTCTATAAGGTAGAGGATTATGCGGAAAGCCGGGTAACAAACGGAATCCCGTCTTTCTTTAAAATAAAACAGCGCGAGGGAAGGAAACGGAGCGACAAAGAGACGTTTTTTGACGCAGACAACCGGAGGGTTACACACATAAACCATATCAAGGGAACAAAGGACGAACACAACATTGCCGCATCTACTCTGTGGGATGTAATGTCCGGCTTTTATTTTCTCAGGACGCGGAATTTCAACATAGGGGAGACGATTTATATAAATATCTTCGACAGCAATAAATTTTATCAGGCTGAAGTGGAGGTTTTAAGAAGAGAAAAAATAATAATGTCCGACGAAAAGGAATTAAACGCGGTGGTGGTAAAACCGATCCTGAAATCCGAGGGTCTTTTTGAGAATAAAGGCAGCATAATCATATGGCTTTCGGACGATGAGGCAAAAACGCCCCTCAAAATCGAAACCGAAGTGCCGATAGGCAGGGTTACAGCCGAACTTAAGTCTATCGAAACCGAAAAATAAAATGTTGTGTTACAATACATTGTCGTTTTGAGAGGAAAGCATGGGAATTAAAAGACAGGAAATCGCGGATATGGTGGAAAAGATGCCGGCCTTCCCGCGCAGCGTGCATCGGGTTCTGGATCTCGCATCCGATATAAACTCCGATCCGAAAGACCTGGTAGAGGTTATCGAGCACGACCCTGTAATGATACTGAAAATCCTCAAGCTGGTGAATTCCGCGTACTTCGGCCTTTCTCAGAAGATCACTTCCGTAAACCACGCCGTCGTATACATAGGGCTCAACACGGTCAAAAATCTGGCGTTAAGCACTGCGGCGATCGGCACTCTGCCCAGAAAAAACGAAGCGGGCTTTGATATGGACGCATTCCTGCTGCATTCCCTTTCCACGGCTTCCATAGCGAAATTATTTACAAAAAAAATGAATATTCAAAGCAAAGAGGCGTTCGATTTTTTCTTGTCCGGCCTTTTGCACGATTTCGGCAAGGTAGTCTTCGCGCATTTCCTGCCCGGCGAGTTTCAAAAAGCCCTTCTCATAGCGAAAGAGAAAGGGATTTCACTCTTTGAGGCTGAAAACGAAATATTCAACATCGACCATACAGAGGTCGGTTCGCTCTTGGCTGAAAAATGGCAGCTTCCGTCAAATCTTATTGAAGCCTTAAAAAGCCACCATTGTCTTGAAGGCGACCGGCTTTTAGTAACGGATGTGGTATCGGCATCCAACAGGATAAGCAAAGAACTTAAGATCGGTCATAGCGGCAACGACCTTGTAGAAAAACTTCCGATTGAAATTATCGGCCGTTTCGGTAACGATATAGACGGGATTGTCGACGCGTTAGGCGACGTGAAAGCCGAAATAGATAAGGCGCTGATATTCATTAACCTGTGAGGTGCGGCTCTTGAAAATAAAGTTCTGGGGCGTGCGCGGCTCTATCCCCTCTCCCGGTCCCAAGACGTTAAGGTACGGCGGCAATACTACCTGCATCACCGTGGAAACGGACGATGACAACCTCATAATTCTGGACGCGGGCACGGGCATTCACGGTTTGGCGCAGACCCTGCTGAAACGCCTGCCGGTAACCTGCTCTGTTTTTATTTCTCATACGCATTGGGATCACATTCAGGGACTGCCTTTTTTCATCCCCTTTTTCATACCTAAAAACAAAATCCACATATACGGAGCGTTCGACCCGGTCTATGATCGCTCCATTAAAGATATACTCGGCAGGCAGATGGAATATTGCTATTTCCCGGTGCGCGAGGCCGAACTCAAGGCGGACATAGAGTATACGACGCTGCGCGAAAGACAGACCGTCGAAATAGGTTCGGCAAAAGTAACCAATATCCTGATGAACCATCCGGTTCTGAATTTCGGATATAAGATTGAATGTAACGGCAAAAGCTTATTTTTCACCGGCGACAATGAGCCGCTCTACAATATATACACGCCCGATCACGATTACCATGAGGAATACGAAGACCTCATAACCGATAAGAATGCCGCGCTTATCGATTTCATGCGCGGAGTCGATGTCCTTATTGCTGATTCCGCGTATACCGTGCAGGAATATCCGGCTAAAAAAGGCTGGGGGCACGGCACATTCGATTCATGCATTGACCTTGCAAAAAAGGCAGAGACGAAATCCCTTTATTTCACGCATCATGAGCCGCTGCGCAGCGACGATGACCTCGATGCCCTTTATCGCAGGCTTCAAGAGCAATATTCAAACGATTCGGACATGCCGCAATATGCCGTTGCCCATGAAGGGCTTGAGATAGAATTGTAGGATTCCCTTACGCCTCCCGATAGTGAAAGAAACCCCTCATTTCACTAT
>Ga0209317_1000088_pt1 | contig 128908 bp, 99 predicted proteins | sample RifGroB2_FD_183994 | JGI IMG/M metagenome (GOLD analysis project Ga0209317, IMG submission 183994) | Soil microbial communities from Rifle, Colorado, USA - Groundwater B2 (SPAdes) (version 2) | ecosystem: Environmental > Terrestrial > Soil > Unclassified | place: Rifle, Colorado | collected... | reverse complement strand
CCAGACGCAAGGCATTCCAAACTGTTTCAGCGTCGTTTGAATAAATGACCATTCCGATGGATGTTTGTGAACCTGATTTCGTCGGAGATGATTTGGCATAAGTTCCGGAGGTAAAAACACATGCCAGGAGCAACAGCAGAATAAAATGTTTTTTCATAGATTATTGTTTTATTTAGATTGAAAGTTTTTTAACAGCATTAACAAGCACTTCTATGGCAAAATCAATTTCTTCCTCTGTTGTCTTTTTCCCGGTTGAAATCCGAACTGTTGCCGCCGCTGTCCTGAAATCAAGTTTCATTGCCTGAAGGACAGATGAAATGGTTGTTTCTCCGGAATGGCAGGCCGAGCCGGTTGAAATCAACACATCGTTGCTAATGAAAGAGGCCAAAGCGTGTGCACTGATATTTTCGAAAGCCACACTCAGCGTATTGGGCAGACAATTTTCAAGATCACCGTTTACATGAACCTGATTGCCGAGTTGGGAAATCAGACCATGGAGCAGCCTGTCGCGTGAAACCTTCATGTTTTGATGATTCTGTTTCAAATCGCGCAAAGCCATTTCGCAGGCCTTCCCAAGCCCGACGGTGTGAATGACATTCTCCGTTCCGGGACGGATGCTTTTTTCCTGTCCTGCGCCGTGCATCAGATTTTCGATTTTCGTTCCCTTCCGGATGTACAATGCGCCAATCCCTTTGGGCGCATACAATTTATGTCCGGCAATTGTCAGCAGGTCAACTCCCAATTTATCGACATCCGTTTCAATTTTTCCAACCGATTGTGAAGCATCAGTATGAAAAACAATATTATTTTGCCGTGCGATTGCGCCGATTTCGTGAATGGGCTGAATCGTTCCAACCTCGTTGTTGGCGTGCATGATGGTAATCAGTATTGTATCTTTTCTGATCGCGTTTTCAACAGCTTTGGGATTAACCCTTCCGTACTGATCGACCTTAAGATATGTGATCTCGAACCCTTGCAAACCCAAATATTTGCAAACCTCGGTTACGGCAGGATGTTCGATTTTCGAAGTAATAATATGCAGACCATTGTTTCTGTTTGCCCAGGCAATTCCTTTAACAGCCAGGTTGTTTGATTCTGTGGCGCAACTGGTAAAATAGATTTCTTCCGGCAAGCAGTTGATCAATTTGGCGACTTGTGCTCGTGCTTTTTCAACGGCTTCTTTGTTGCTTCGTCCGATTGAGTAAGAACTTGAAGGATTTCCGTATAAAGATTCAATATACGGGATCATTTCTTTTGCAACTTCCGGGTCAACCGGGGTGGTGGCGTTATAGTCGAGGTAAATTGGTTTTCTCATATGTCGAAAAATTTATATTCCAACAGCTAACTGAAGGGTAAACATACTTTGGTCATCAATTTCCGAATGGTTTATAACTGTATAATCCAGACTAAACTTTGCATTGTGACCTTTCAGATAGTAATTGATTCCGCCGCTCAGAAAGCTGGTTTCATTCTTTTGCTCGACAGACACGTTTTCGTAGCGGAAATAGGGTTGTAAATTGCCTTTACCCAATGGAGCACCAAAATAATAGCCAGCCTGAAGGTAAAAAAGCCCGGCATTGTCGCCCGGAGCAAGCTTCGCAAAAGTGTTTGTCTGGGTGCTGTTCTGAATTTGAATATAAGCCGATTCTATGGTAACGGCATCTTTGGCAATCGGATGATCAAAAAAACCGTCAACAGTCCATGCGGTGTTGTCTTGTCCGGTAAGGTTATTTAAAGTCAGGTTGTTTTGCTTGTCAAGGCCCGCGCCAAAACTTAGTACTTTTTTCTTACCCAAATAGGTGCCTTGGTTGAACCACTCTTTTTCCGGCTCCAACAAATTAACGACTACCCGGCCAACAAAGCGAAGTTTGTCTTTAGGGTTACTAATATCTTCCATGCCTTCTGAAACCATCATGCGGTATTGCAGACGACCATCAAACGGATTGCCCCAAAGGGTCACACCATCGTCCCGACCCACTTTGCTGGTATAGAAAATACCTCCCCGAATACCTCCCTGCATAAAGGAAAGATCGGTTGTAAGCAGTGCTTTGGTTGAAGTTGTCCCATAGTTTCGTGTAAGTGGAACATACATGCGTCCGGCCTGTATTTTGAAACTTTCATTCAAAGTCAGAGTAATCCATAAATCGCGAAAAGCCAAACCACTGCCAAGCCCCTGCGACGGGTTGTCCAAACCATCCTGACCCAAACGGTCAACGGCAATGTGGGCGAAAAAACCAAGATAGTCGGTTGGCTGACCCTTTAAAGATAAATATGCCCTACGTACCATAAAGTCGTTAAGGGGATTGTTGTTTTTACCATTTTCAACATGTTGATACCAGGCCTGCGACCAAAAGCCGATATCCAATTTATTTTGAGCTACTACATTTTTAAGGGTAGAGAAACCTATAACCGCAATAAGAATTAAGGGCAGTTGTCTTTTCATAGAACGAAAATTTTCGATTGATTAAGGAATTTCGATATTTTATTAAGTTTAAAATCGATCACTTGTTAGAGTTTAACCGGAATGCCGATTAACTTTCCACCTACCTGAAGCAGATTTTTATAGAGTAATTTTTTAAAGCCAATCGGACTTAACCACCACTTTTCGAAAAACACCTTTCCGAGGTGCCATTTTCTGCCAATCTGTTTTAAATGAACCTGTGGATGCGGTTCTCCAAAGAAATCGCCATAAGCAAATCCTGCCAAATCTTCTCCGGCTTCAAGCATACAGTAACCGTCGGCACAAAATTTTTCATCCGCTTTTTCGCCCTGAATTTCCTTGACAATGTTTTTTGCCACAACTTCAGCCTGCAAATGGGCAAAAACCCCAGCTTTGGGCAGCATCATTGGCTTATCGGGAAACCACCTGCCGGGCAAAGGAATGGAGGCAACATCTCCAATAGCAAATATGTTTTCATACTTTGTTTGAAGTGATGCAGGGTTCACATCTACCCAACCGTTTGCATTCGCCAAATCTGATGTGCGAATAACCTCAGGAGCCTGGTGAGGCGGAATTACAATGAGCAGATCATATTCATAAGTGTCTATCCCATTGAAAAATAGCTGTTTTGATTTGGTGTCAACCGAATTAAACTGCATAGAAGGATGGAAGCGAATCTCTTTCTTATCGAGTATGCTTTTGACTGCATTCCCAAGTTCTGGTCCGGCAACAGGCAGAGGTTGTGGTTCAGGAGTAAAAAGGCTGATTTCAACTTTATCCCGAATTCCTTTTGACTTGAGGAAATCTTCAACAAGCATTGCACCTTCGTGCGGTGCACCGGGGCATTTGTAGGGCATCGATGCAATTACAAGAGCAATCTTCCCGCCTGAAAAGTTGGTTAGCGTTTCATACAATTTTGCTGAGCCTTCCAAAGTATAATAAGTGTAAATGCTGTCGTCCCAACCCTGAATTTTTTCAGGCGCTAAATCGGCGCCAAGGGCGATAACCAGAAAATCATAACGATATTCTTTTTCGCCTGCTTTTACTTTCTGTTCAGCCGAAACAATTTCACTGACAATGGCATTCACAATTTCAATATTCTTTTTCAGAAGCGATTTGAGTGGGACACATATTTGCTCTTTGTCTCGGTCGCCGTTCATTAGCCATAAATACGAAGGGGCAAATGTGTGTTCCTTATTCTTTTCGATCAGGATAATTTTATGCTCGCCGCCTAAGCGGTCACTCAGTTCATTGGCGATTACAATTCCGCCAACACCGCCACCAAGAATTACAATTGTTTTCATGTTTTTAACTGTTTTCTAATTGTTTGATTTTCCATTCAGGATAACCTTCGTCAAGCCTGCGGACGTGATACCCCTGTTCTTTTAGGAGTTTTACGGCTTCATCGGCCAGAACGCAGAACGGTCCACGGCAATAGGCGATAATCTCTTTTTCTTTGGCAATGTTTTTCAGGTTGGTCATCAGTTCGTTCATTGGGATTGAGACAGCTCCGGTAATATGCCCAAATTCAAATTCAACCGATGGGCGAACATCCAGTAGCAACACATTTTCGGCTTCAATCATTTGCGCCAGTTCACCAAGACTTACCGCGTTTTGTGCATTATTGTCTTCCCGCTGGCGGTTCATGATCTTTTGCAGTTCGGCTATTTCCTGCGATCCATAGCGAATTACATGCTGATACACCGACAAAAAATCATCATTGATTAAAGAGTAATACACGTATTGCTTTTCTTTTCTTGACTTTACAATGTTGTTGTTCTTTAATATCTGAAGATGTTGAGAGGCATTGGCAATCGTAAGATTGGTGGTTTGTACAATTCCTTCCACGCTTTTTTCCCCCTGGGAGAGCATTTCAATGATTTCCAAACGGGATGGATTGGAGATGGCTTTGAGCAGTTTGGCAAGCCCATCATACATGGCATCTTTAAATTCTCGACCTTTCATTTTTATTTGTGTTAAAAGATTCTGCAAATATATAAAAGTTATTCAAGTATTCTATAATGTTATAGAATACTTGAATAAGACATGAAAACAGATATGTTTGGGATTTTCGATAGTTCAAAGCAAAGAAATGAGATTGGCAAAACTGATGAGAAAAAGGAACCTAATTGACAGTTCGTAAAGAAATTATTTCTGTTTTTCTTCAAATCCTCGGACTTACAAAAGTTGAGCCACCTGCCTTATATAGAGTCGTTCCAAATTTTGTCCAGAACCTTTTATCAACAGCATCCCCAAAGTGGGTAGCTTCCTCTGGCTAGATCGAATCCCTTCGTTCCGAGTATTTATCCTTGGCAAATTTCCATTTCTTTTCAATTACCATAGTGTTGTTCATCGAGATAATGGTGAACTTACAATTCCGGCCATTGATAATAAATTTGGAATATCGTGTGTCGTTACATTGTATACACGGTTTCTTTCCTATGCCCCATCAGATATTTCAATGGGACGAAAAATAATATGTGTTATACCAAGGCGGAGTATAATCAGCGATTCAGTAAATCAAAGCTCCAGCCCAGCGAAAAAGTATGTCCATTTCCAATCATGTGGTTTGATTTTAAAGGATTTTCAGAAGTATACGTAAAGACAAAATCCTTAACAGCTATTTTAGTGAAGATAAAAACCGTATTCTCGCTCCTGTAACCCGCTCCGAATGAAAAAAAATACAATTCAAAGTCAAGTGCCGAATCAAAACTGAATTTATCTTGAATCGAATTTCTCAATGTAAATTGAGGTTGAAACAGAAATTTATCGGATAATTCAAATTTATAATTTCCGGATAAAAAGAATTTTCTGTATTCCTGAATATCAACTGCCGAACTGTTTTTGAATTTAAAAACACCAGGGGCCAAATTCAAAGAGGAAAAGGAAATTTGAAAATCCTTTCCTCTGATTGAAGCGCCAAATCCGCCGTCGAAAAGAATAGCATGATTATTCCCGGTTAAAATTCTGGGGTCATCATTCTGCAAAGGCGACAATGAAGCTACATCAATCCCGATATTCTCAACAAGGCCATTAATCCCAAAAGAAAGTACAGTTTTTCTGGATAAAGGAATATGGTAGGAGTAGATAAGCTGGAAAATATTTTGACTAAAGGGGCCAATGTTTTCGTGAAGCAAAGCGGCCCCCAATCCAACACGGGGTCGATAAAAAGTCCTTCGTTTGTTTTTTTTGAATTCAACAGGAATTGAGAAATTCAGCAAATAATCATTTAACGGTTTAAATCCCCCTGCCCACAAATTATAATTGGCTACGTTAACATTCATTCTATCGTCAACAGCCGCGAGTGCCGGATTATTTACCATGGGGTTGAAATGGGTAAAATAGTGGAACGGGAAGTCCTGTGCTTTTATCTGAAACGAAAAAAGCAAAAACAAAATTCCTATTGCAAATTTTAATTTACTCATTTTAAAACAGTTACCTTCCCGTATTTTTTGTTTTCCGGATTGAAAATGATTTGATAGAAATAAGTTCCCTGGATAATATTCCCATTTATTCTGCCGTCCCACGGGATAAATTCGTTATTGCATTCGTAAATGACCTGGCCATATCTGTCGTAAATTATGATCTTCTGAAATGGGTGAAAACGAATGTTTTCGATTTCCAAACCATCGTTTATTCCATCGCCATTGGGAGTGAAAACATCCGGAATTGTCAGATCACCTATAATATGAAATTCAATTTTATTCGACCATGTTACCAGATTTTTATCACGGTTAATTTCTTTTATCCTGAAATAATAGGTTAACGATAGTCCATTCAACGGAAAATCAAATTCAGTTCCGGGTTTACCATTTGCGAAAAGGACCCAATTATCCAGTCCGTTTTCTGAATACCAGACTTCATGTTCCAGCCTGTCATTTTCCCAGAACCGGTTGATATTCCAGTTAAGCAGGATACTGTTTCCTGATTCTGATAGAATTCCACGAAGAAAAATGGTCTGTAGCGGATTGGAATAAAACGTTTCATGGCACGAATTGATAACTTTCAAACTAATTAATCCGGCACTTAATTCAGCGGTATTTGGAGAATAGAAAAGAACACCGTCAAATTCGCGGTACATGTTTAATTCTTTTAGCGTCTCACCAGATTTATTCTGTATAATCAGAAAAAGAGAATGATCGTAATTTCGAAGTTTATCAGAAAAATAATGAATTACAAGTTTATTATCCTGATCAAAGGAAACCTGTTCCAGTTTTATTTTCAGGCTGTCGTTTAAAATATCCACGATTAATGGCTCTGATGCCCCAAAACAAATGGTATCGATAGTTGTGCTCGTTTCTTCAACTGAAAGCCTGTGTTTCCCATCACCTTGCCAGTCAACTAAAACCTTATTTGTTCCCTGACCAAGCTTAACCTCACCTTTTTCAGCAATCCAGTTATAAACCGAACCATTGGTATTTATGATTTGATATGGAATATTTTTACTTTCGGCGATACACAGCTGGCTCGCTCCTATGGGGGTTTCGGTTATAAGTTTAACATTAATCCGAACCGGAAAAACAGAAGTATCGGAACTGCAACCATAACTATTGGTGGAGAATACGCTTACAGAGGCATTCCTATTGGTTTCTCCCCAGTTGATTTTAACGCTGTCATTGGATGGATTTGTAACTATCGTACCACCGTTAACCAACCAATGCAACGTGTTTTTGTCATTAACAGTCCAGTAATCAACTTCTTTGACAAACGGACAAACCGACCAACTGCCGTCTACAGGCAACTTCCTGGCTCTGGGTAAAATTTTAACCTTGAGGGTATCGAAATTAAGCCAGCAATTCCCATCGGTTGCACGTAAAACAAGAGTTTTAGTTTGAATTGAATCATACAGGGTTAGATTTGGCTGGTAAATAGTTTTTGTAGAGAATGGATCAACAAAATCATTGCTTGGACTCCAAAGGTAAAATGCTTTAGCGTTTTCATCAACTCCAATATCTGCAGACGAATTTGAGCACATTTCGAAATCAGGTCCGGCTTTTGGAAATACTTCCTGTTGCATTTCAGGATGTTTATCCCTAAAAAAACTGGTTACAAATTTTGGCAGTTTGAAATTGTAAAATTTGATTGTGAAAATATCGGTTTTAACATCACAGGCCGATCCCTTTTTATTAGGTTCGTTGATGACCCCAATTTTTGTTTTTTTGTTATTAACATCGAAATATGAAAAATATATTTTTCCATCGGAGGCTAATTGTAAATTTTCGCCAGGATTAGAGTTATCAGCACTTGATGCCAAGGAGAGAATAGTATCTGCAGAATAAGAAATGCCAGAAGAAGCAACATCCAACTGAATCAAGTTTGCATTTGAAAAGAAATACAAAAGTTGGCTGTTTGGGGAAAACTCAACATTGTAATTAACTTTGTACGGTACACCACGGATGTTGTACATTTCGCCGGTTTTAAAATTAAAATCAGCAATCGATGGCTGCAAAACACTGGTTGAATAGGCAAAGTAAAACTTATCTCCATTTGGTGAAAATTTATAACCCCCTGAGCTTCCTATAGCAAGATCGCAGTTGATTTTTGGAGTGAGATTTACACCGTTTTCATCTATTTTATAGAAATAAATCCGATCGTACTTAACGAATGTATCATTCTCATTTCTATCGATAACCAACCAATAGTAACTGTTTTCGCAGAAGCCTGATATGGTAGGGCCGAAATGATAATTATCGTGGATTTTGATTTTTTTCCTGACAATCTCGCCTCTTCCCGCATAAGCTTTGGCATCAATTTCTGCATAAAAAAGAGTGTTTTTGATTTTAAAATCTGCATGAGTATGATAATCTTCATCATAAATGAGAAAGTACCAACCATCTTTTTTTGGATTTGGAATAAATATTGGTGAATTTTCTGCAAAAGCATCTCTATAAATAAGTTCTTCTCCATTTACAAGGATTTCATTATTTCGGTTCCAGACCGTACGTCCGTTGGTATATAATACCAGGTTACCCTCTTTGTCACAAATGGTTGAGTTTACCTCATTATTTCCATTAAAAGAAGAATATTCGATTTTCCCCGACTGAAAATTAAATTGTAATCCTGATCCAACCGACCAGATTGCAGCTTCCTTTTGGGCATTTGAAAAAAGTGAAACAAAACATAACAATAAGAAAATTGCAAATTTTGCCCCATATAGAGACCGTTTTTCTTTGGGTTTGAATAACATCGGTTGATTTTGGCGAAATGGAAAATATATTATTGTTTAAAATTAATAAATTTTAAGGTACCACTATGTATTAATTCAATATACCATTTGCTTTTTTATTACTCATTTTCTAAGTCTAGTTATTTGAATTAACTAACCGATAGCACTAAAAAATAAGTTCGGTTCCCTTTGAATATATATTTCCATTTCAGCCAAGATGCAGAAGAAGCTATGAAGGTTGCGCCCTAGCTATGTCATTTATTACTTGCATTTTATATCTTTTTTATATTGCATTGTTGCTTTCGGTCCTCACTTATCTCGACAATCATATTGATCATGGACAAAACTAGATACGTGGGCTTACAAACGTTGACCCCCCAGCTTTGTAAAGAACACATCCATATTTAGTCCAAACCCGTTTATCAACCGCATCCCCGAAGTGTGTAGCTTCCTCCGGTAGAATTGAATCCCTGCGTTCCGACGATTTATCCTTTGCAAATTTCCCTTCTTTTTCTGTTACCCGGGTATTATTCATCGAAATGATAGTGAACTTACAATTCCGGCCATTGATGATGAATTTTGGATACCGGGGATCGCTGCCTTTTAGGATATTGAGCCACAACAAATATTTATCATGCTGCGGTGGTTCCATACCTTTGTGGACTTTGGCAAACACCCTCCAGCCCCGTTTCTCCAGGCGTTCTATAGCCTGTTCATTATATGGTTTCGAGTTTTTCACATTGGGCTGCCGGTGATCACTATACCGGTCCCAGTAATAAAACAGATCCTGACAGGGATGCTGCTTGTAATAATCGCAGAACAGATCAACCAGATCATCCACCGGCACACTTTTAGCTGTCTGCGGTTTAATGAAGAATTCATTGATCACACAGTCCACCGATTCAATCATCTTGGTGACAAAGTTGAAGTTCCGCTCCTGACCAACTGAAAAGAGATTGATTTTAGCTCCCCAATCCGGCAACTCTTTCGGCTTTGGCCAGACTTCATCTTCTAATGGAAGTTCACCGTTTTGTTCGAACTGCTGACGAATCTTAAAAAGATACTCCAGTCGTATGGTGAATGATTTTACAAGGTCAAAGATTTCAGCACATTTGGTTTTCAATGCCTGGCTATTCCCCTGTGGCATTTCCGTCAGGATGCGATGAGTTTTACTGCGCTCCTGGAAAGTTTCTGCGTATTCTGAAATGATCCTGCGCATGATTGGTGGATACTCTGCCATGTTTGTAGATGACAATACCTCCGGCATTTCTGCAAATGATGGAATATCCACTGGCAAAACTGCCTGAATATGAACAACTTCTTTCATAATTTTTTCAGAACGTGGTATTTCCAGTGGAATAGCTTCTTTAATAACTGGAATTAGGTTTTCTTTTTGAAACTGTGCGTAATGCAGGCCTACCGATTTGCACAGTTCATAGATAATTTTGGTTGCATATTTCCGCTGCTTACCATGGAAATCGGCTTTGAGAAAAATGTTTTTTCCGAATTGTCTGTAAAGCATGGTTCCCTGAAGATGTTCGCATCCTGATTCGATCCACTGAAGAACCTGTTTTTGTTTTTCGTTGTATTCCATTTCTTTATTTTCGCTGCTCATCACATTTTGATTTTAGGTTTGTGAAACTTTCAGCAAAGAAAGTGAGCAGAAAAGATGGCAGAAAGTACAGTTTAGTAATTTTCAATCATTGAACTTATCTACATTTAGCAAGTACCAATTTTTAAGTTATACTCGATAATTACAGATGAAAAACATTGATCGTTAAGACATAAAGCTAAAAAATCACTAATAAATTTACTTTCTTTACGATTTGGCACTTACGAAATATCCTTCACTTTAATGTGAGGATAAATTCTTTGAACTGAAAATTAAAGTCATCAAGTTGATTTATTTGGGACAAAATGTTTGGTAAACAAATTCAGCTATTAGTTTATCACCCAAAAATGATTGATAAATAGAAGGGAAGAAGTTTAAAGATAGAATGCATTTGCCTTTTTCCCTTATAAACTTGATTATAATACTTTAAACATGAAATCTGTCTTTTAATCTTAGATCGTTAATCAAAATGGCATCATTGAATAACCAATCACGAATTACAAAAGAAATATACAAATCTCCTGTTAGGCTAGTTCTAATTTTTGTTGTTGCCATGTTGTTCGTCGAGCTCTTTCTTATGGTGATCTTGGAATTTATTCCGCCATTTCCAGGAATAATCAAGGCACTGATTGATTGTACTATATTATTGATTTTACTGACCCCAATTTTATATTTCTTTATATTTCGACCGATGATCAATTACATTATTGACCGAAATAGGACGGAGGAAGATCTTCGAAATGCAAAAGATTTTCAGAAAAATCTTTTGCAAACGGCAAATGTGATTGTAATAGGGTTGAATACCGCCGGAGAAATAAACATGGTGAATGAAGAGGCAGAGAAAATCACAGGATACACTTTCGAAGAACTTGAAGGAAAAAACTGGTTTGATTTGCTTATACCGATAGAGAATTACCCCCAAGTTCGGGAAGAGTTTATTGCCCTTACACAATCTGGGCGAGCGTCAAGTACATTCGAAAATCCTATCTTGACGAAATCGGGTACAGAACGCTTCATTTCCTGGCAGAATGGTATAGTGCCTGCTGACGTGGGAAAAATGGGGACAATATCTTTTGGTATTGACATCACCGAACGCAAGAAAGCGGAAGAAGCCTTAAAAGAAAGCGAAGAAAAATACCGAACACTTCTTGAATTTGCACCTGATGCATTCTTTCAAGGAGATTTTAATGGAAATTTTATTCTGGTGAATGAGAAGGCTATTGAACTTACCGGATATTCACATGAAGAACTTCTATCAATGAATATGTCAGATCTCTTTTCAGCTGATATAATAAAAGATAAACCGTTAAGATATGATCTTTTAAAAACCGGTAATACAATTATTAAAGAAAGAGATATCATAAAAAAGACTGGTGAACGAATTCCGGTAGAGATGAATTCTAAAGTGATGCCGGATGGAACTTTTCAATGTTTCATGAGAGATTTTACTGAACGCAAGCGAACAGAAGTTAAGCTCAGGGAAAGTGAGGAGCTACATCGACTATTGGCAGATAATGTTAACGATGTAATCTGGACAATGAGCCTTGAAGGACGCTTTACCTATGTGAGTCCTTCCGTGGAAAAGCTGCGCGGTTATACGGTCGAAGAAGTGATGCAGCAATCGTTAAATGAAGCACTCACCCCGGAATCTGTTGCTATTGCACAATCACACCTCACGATGTCATTTAAAACGTTATCCGAAGGGAAACCTCTTCCGGAATCTCGTTTAGAGTTCGAGCAGCCTTGCAAGGATGGCTCTACTGTTTGGACTGAGGCGACGACATCCGGCATTTTTGATACTACAGGCAAATTTATTGGTATACTTGGAGTAACCCGTGATATCACAGGTCGCAAACGGGCAGAGGAGCTATTAAAAGCGAGTGAAGAAAGATTCAGACAGCTTATTGCAAATTCATTCGACATGATCGTTCTTTTAGATTCTAATGGGATTCAGCATTTTGTAAGTGAATCATGTGAGAAAATTCTTGGTTATCGTCCTGACGAATTAATGAATATAGATGTAATTGAAAAAATGATTCATCCGGACGATCAGGAAAAATTAATTTCTGAGTTTAAAGATGCAGTAAATATCGGACAAGGTGGAACCCAATACAGACACAGGCATAAAAATGGAGGCTGGGTTCATCTTGAGGCATTTGGTACCAATCAACTTAAAAATCCTGCCATTCAATCATTTGTCCTTAATGTTCGTGATATTACTGAAAGAAAAAAGGTTGAAAAGGCTCTTGAAGAAAGCAAAACCCGTTTACACGAACTCAACGCAACCAAAGACAAATTTTTTTCCATCATTGCACATGATCTGAAAAGTCCGTTTCACAGCATTCTTGGTTACTGTAATATTTTGATAAAAGAGATTCAGAAAAAAGACTATGAAGGTATAGAGAAATATACCGGGATTATCCAACTTGCCTCGAGTCGGGCTATGAGTTTGCTTATGAACCTTTTAGAATGGGCAAGGTCCCAATCTGGAAGTATAGAGTTTCATCCAGAATATTTTGAAACCGTATCACTAATTAACGAAGTGACAAAATCATTGAACGACTCCTTCCAACAAAAATCGATCTCTATTTCAATAAAAACACCGGCTACCACTAAAGCTTTTGCCGACAGGAACATGATTGGCACCATATTGAGGAACCTGATTTCAAATTCCATTAAATTCACCAATCCGGGTGGAACGATTATTATTTCTGCTAATCAAAACTCGGATGAATTGATAATAATTGTAAGTGATAATGGTGTCGGAATTAGTGAAATAGCAATTGATAAGCTGTTTAGGATCGACGAAAGCTACAAAAAAATTGGTACTCATAATGAGATTGGAACCGGTCTGGGATTGATATTGTGCAAAGAATTTGTAGATAAACACAAGGGGAAAATATGGGTCGAAAGCAAAGAAGGAGAAGGGAGTACGTTTAGCTTCTCAATTCCAAACCAAAATACAGATAAATTGAAAATGTGAAGATTTGGCAATTTCAAAAATTAAAGATATTTAAATTAAAGATAATTTGTTGATTGATAAACTTTACGACACAAAAAAAGCCTTCCGGCTTTCTTTGTGTTTTCAGCTAAAAAGGAAGGTCATCCTCTGCTTCAGCCGGTTCCTTTTTTGATTTCTTTTTGTTTTTCTTTTCTTGTTTCTCAGCAGCTTCGTCCTGAGTTGGGATGGCTGAAGAAACTTTGGTCTGGTAATAACAAGTGTGGGTTCTGCCGAATTTGTCTTCTCCGCGCAATTTAGCCACCTCAAAACTCAGGTACTTTACTCCGTTCTTTTCAAACACGGCTTTTTCAAGTCCTTCAACTGGTAACACGATCTTAATGATGTTGTCAAGCTATTTTTCGTCGAATTCATTTTAGATATTTTTAGATATAAGTTGCAAGTCATAGAAACCAAAATCAATAAAGTGTCAAATATTTTAACAAATTATTGTCAATTATTTTGACTCATGGCAGGCGATCATTAACGCAAGATGTTGACAATAAAATGTTTACCTTTTTGGCATTATTCTGGTATAGTCTTATTCATAACATCAGAAAAATGAAACGGGCAAGTTATGATAATGATTTTCAGTGGGATAACGTAAGAAAAAGCGCAAGTGTGGTTTTTAGTATATATCTTCTTCGTAAGTCTATGAAAACGTACTCATTTACTTTTTATTTACTCAATTATGCAAGAGCAAAGGGTCGTACCAGAAATTTGTTGCTCTTGATTGTGCTTATGCTCACTTTACAAGTAACTGCTCATGAAAATTGGTCGCTGAACGAATGTATTACCCATGCTATACAATATAACCTGCAATTACGTCAGGCTGATTTAGGCAAGCAGATTGCTAATCAAAACTACCAGAAAACGAAATGGAACCTATTGTCAGGAATTGGAGTTGCAGCCAATGCAGGAATAAATTCCGGCCGTTCTGTTGACCTGAATACCGATGGAATTATCAAATCTGTGATAATCAATAATACCATGGAAAAAGAGTTTGGAATGGATCCTGCCATAGCGAAAGAAATCAAGAAAAAGGAAAAAGAAGAATGAGCCACGGAAGCAAAAGTTCCAGAGGGATAAAATATTTATAGAACGGAAAAACATCGAGTGAATTCCGTCCTGACTAGGAAAATCAAAAAAGAGCAAATTTAACTTCCGACGAAAGGTCGAATAGAAAAAAATAACAACATTAAAATACTAAAAATGATACATTTAACTAACATTGACAAGTATTACGACTCAAAATTTCAAAGAACTTTTGTATTGAAGGCCGTTAATCTGGAAGTAATAGATGGCGAATTTCTGAGCATCATGGGGCCAAGCGGATCAGGTAAATCAACTTTGCTGAATATTATAGGCCTGCTTGATGCTCCTTCAGCTGGCGAATATATGCTTCACGACAAATCGGTTCTCGACCTGAAGGAAAAAGTGAAAGTAGATTACCATCGTAACTTTATGGGTTTCATTTTTCAGGCTTATCACCTGATTGAAGAAATGACGGTTTATGAAAACATCGAAACACCGCTGATTTACAAAGGAGTGAAAAGTCGCGATCGCCAGGCAATGGTTGCCGAATTGCTGGACAGGTTCAACATGGTGGCAAAAAAAGACCTGTTTCCACAACAACTTTCGGGAGGACAACAGCAACTCGTGGGCATTGCCCGCGCGATTATTGGTAAGCCCAAACTTTTGCTGGCCGACGAACCAACAGGAAACCTTCAATCAATTCAGGGCGAAATGATCATGGAAACCCTTCAGCAACTGAATAACGAAGGAATGACCATTATTCAGGTGACCCACAACGAAAAATTTGCCGAATATGGCAAACGCATTATTCGGTTGGAAGATGGGATTGTCAGGAAAGATGTCGCAAACAAGATTGTATTTGCAATATAAAAAAACCGATTAAAACTTTGGATTAAATATACCTCTGACAGGGTTTCATATCCTGCCTGAGGTATACAAAAATTAATAAGATTTCACGCCATGCAAAGCATTTTTAAATCAACCTACCGAAATTTCGTCCGCAAACCAGCAACCAACCTGATCAACCTGTTGGGATTGGCGGTTAGTTTGGCTTTGGTCATCATCCTGTCGGTTTATTCGTACAGCGAACTGACCACCGACAACTTCCATAAGAATGTCGCCCGGGTATATTTATTTGCCGAAATGGGCAGCAAAATGCACATGCCCGGAATACTGAAAGATCAAATTGACCTCAATGTTCCAGAAGTCGAATCAACTGTCAGGATGGCCAGTACTTGGGAAACTCCTGTATTTCAAGTTGGAGATCAGGAACCGATTACTTCGGACATCGTTTTTGCCGATGAGGATTTCTTCCACCTTTTCACCTACCAACCTGTTGAAGGCAACCTCGAAACCTCGTTGAAAGAACCCATGACCATTGTTCTTACCCAAACTTTGGCCAAAAAGCTTTTTGGTAACGATCCTGCGCTGGGCAAAACGGTGAAGCTAAACAACGATAAGGAACTGACAGTTTCGGCAGTTATTAAAGAGCAGGAGGCCAATTCAAGCCTTTCATTCAGTGCGTTATCCTCAAATGCTACCCGCAAAATTGTCCTGCCAAATGGTGGCGAGTTTACCGATTGGGGATGGTGCAATTTCCAGACGTTTATACTTTTAAAAGAAGGAACAAAACCTGACGAAACCGCGAAAAAGATCATCACCCTTTTCCCGAAGAACGATCAGGCGAACTATTCGTCGCTTAAACTGAATCCGTTAAAAAAAATCTATTTTTCCAAATTTGCACTTGGCGGAACCAATTATCTGCATTGCGGCGACAAGCGAAAAGTGATGATCCTAATGATGGTGGCTGCGCTGGTACTGATGATTGCGCTGGTCAATTTCATCAACATATCTTCATCGCAATGGATGGAGAAAATCAGGCAGACCGGAGTACTAAAAGTAATCGGCGCCGGAAAATCGACCATTCTGCGAAGTGCACTTTCCGAAGCCTTTCTTCTGTTTTTGATGTCGCTCTTTTTGGCAATTCTAATCGTTCAGACTCTATTTCCCTATGTCAGTAGCTTTACCGGGATTCATTTCAATACACTAATGCTTTATAGACCCTCATTCCTGATGGTTTCCATTTCAGGAACTTTTATCCTGAGTATGGTTTTCAGTATTATTCCAGTCTTGCGAATCTCATCATCGAAAGCAGTTGACAACCTGAAGAAAACAGTTGTGCCGGGCTCTACAAATTCCATTTTTCGGGGTCTTCTGGTGACCACCCAATTTGTAATTGCAATTGTGCTTATTGCCTTTACCGTATTGGTACAAAAGCAAGTTGATTTTGGAAGCAGTAACCTGGGTTTTAATCAGGAAAACATGATCATCATCAAGTTAACCCCGCAGTTGAATGGAAAAAAGGAAGTGCTCAAAAAGTTGCTTCAGGACACACCCACTGTCGAAAAAATCTCATTTACTCAATATTACCCAGGAAACCAGTTTTCAAACTGGAGAACAAATCAGGAAATAAACGGAGTGAAAAAAGAACTCAGTTTTGACACCTTTAATGCCGATGCCAACTTCGGTTCAATAATAGGATTGCAACTTACCCAAGGACGTTTTTTCTCAGAAGACCTGACTACCGATCAGCACAAAATGGTTGTGAATGAAACTTTCCTGCGCGAAAATAAGATAGACAGTCCGATTGGCGCTAAATTCATGATGGGCTTTGGTATGGACGCTGGTCTTTCCGAGATAATCGGTGTTGTAAAAGATTTTCATTACAAGGCAGTCAACCAGCCCATCGCAGCATTGGTCATCCAAAATGAGCCGAACGTATCCTATTGCCTAGTCAAACTGCAAACCAACGATTTCAATTCGTTGCACAAAACCATTCAGGATATAAAAACAGCATCCGCCGACCTTTCGCCTTCGTTTCCGGTTGAAATCGGCTTTTTCGATCAGGCCATTGAAAATATGTACCAATCAGAACTGCAGTTTCGCCGCACCTTTTCGCTGTTTGCGGGAAGTGCGATTGTGATCTGTTGCCTGGGTATTTTAGCGATGTCGCTGTTTGCCTGCCAGCGCCGGGTCAAAGAAATCGGTATCCGTAAAGTAAACGGCGCACGTATTTCGGAAGTCATGACCATGCTGAATCGAGACTTTGTGAAATGGGTAGCCATTGCCTTTGTAATTGCAACGCCTATAGCCTGGTATGCCATGAACAAATGGCTCGAAAGTTTTGCCTATAAAACCGAATTGAGTTGGTGGATTTTTGCCCTTTCCGGAGTGTTGGCTTTAGGAATTGCATTGCTTACAGTTTCATATCAATCATATAAAGCGGCTGTCAGAAATCCAATTGAAAGTTTGCGCTATGAATAAAACCAGTGAGTTGGTCCCGATTAATCGGGAGAAAGCTGCCATGAGAAATATCCGGTTAAAGCATTTCATACGAGTTGTAGAAGAAATGAGATAAATCAGTAGGCATATAATATAACGTCGATATTTGATGAATTAGTAATCGTGAATTGGGTAAAAGTGAAAAGAGTATTCATGGAGTCCTGTTAGAAATAAGAAAACTGTTAACAACTTCAAAAACGATTAACATTATGGTAAAACATTTTTTATTAACCTATTTCAGAAATGTAAATAGCAACAAACAACATGCAGTTGTCAATTATCTGGGGTTATCGTTGGCTATTGCCGTGATATTATTAATATTTCTGTTCGTGAAAAACGAATTAACCTACGATAAGTTTCATGCAAATTCGGATCGGATTTATCGTTTAACCACTACACTTTCAACTCCATCCGGGGATTATCATGTGGCATTTGCCAATACGGCATTTGTATATAAACTTCGCGACGAATTGGGTGAAATAGAAAATATAGCCTGTGTAAGCAAAAGTATGTCCTATCAGGTGAAATACGGAGATCAAATTTTTCGGGAAGACGATGTCAGATTTTCAACCCAGAACGTTTTCAATGTATTTTCATATAGAATTATTAAAGGAGATACTGAAAAAATGCTCACTGAACCCAATACTGTAGTACTTACTGAAACACTTTCAAAAAAGCTATTTGATGAAAGAAATCCTTTGGGCGAACCGGTATCGTTTGACGATAAGGTTTATTCGGTTGTCGGGGTAATTAAGGATTTGCCGGTGAATACCGATCTTAAGTTTTCAGCATTACTTGCCTCTCCAATAGACGGTTCTGAACACATTATGGCCTGGAACGATTATTTCTCCTACATTTTAGTCAAAGACAAGAGTTCGTCCGATCTTCAAAACAAAATCGACAAGATCGCCGAATCGACTTACAGGCCTCTTTTCACTGGGAATAATGCTGGCTTATCACGAACTTATCAGATACAGCCTCTAACAAAGATACATTTCGACACCTCCTATTTGGCTGATACCCCTAAAGGAAATAAAACAAACGTTTATGCTTTCTTATGTATAGCCTGTTTAATACTCATTATTGCCTGCATTAATTATGTCAATTTAAACCTTGCCCGGGCAGTAACCCGATGTAAAGAATTTACCATTCGAAAAATTACTGGTTCGAGCAAAACAAATATTATTGTCCAGCTCCTTGGCGAGTCAGTTCTGAACACAATACTTTCAGTGCTTCTATCAATATTTATCGTTTGGCTGTTCTTGCCAGTGTTCAATAAGTTAGCAGAAACAAATTTTAGCACAGACATTTTATCCAATACATCAGCAGTGATAACCATAGTGTTAATCGTTCTTTTTATTGGGATTATTTCTGGGATTTACCCTGTCGCGTACCAATTCCGGTTTATTAAATCGGATGTTACCTCACCAAATAAATCGAAGATTGCATTTAGTAAGATTAGTAAAGCGTTGGTCACATTTCAATTTGTCCTGTCGATTGCTATGATTTGCGTTATAATCGGGGTAAGTAAGCAAATTAAATATATGCAAAGCTACGAGCTTGGTTTTAACAAAGAACAGATACTTGCTATTAGCCTAAATTCGATCAAAGGCTTTGCTGGTAATCTGAACCCATTAAAACAAGAACTATCAACTAACTTTTTGGTCGCAATAGGTGGTGGTGGAACTCAGTTGGGATCATCAGGCGAAGGCTCTTGGATGAGACCACTTTATGAGTTGAAAAATGAAGATGGGCAGGAGGTAGAATTAATTCTTAACATGCCAGATATTGATGATAATTATCTGAATCTGTTTGGTATAGAGCTTATTATAGGAAGAAATTTTTCAAAAGATTATCCTACCGATTATGATGAAAGTATAATAATCAATGAAACTTATGCAAAAATAATGGGTTGGAAGGACCCTTTAGGCAAGAAAATGTTTGACGATTCAAAACTAAAGGTAATCGGGGTGGTAAACGATTTTCACTTTGCTTCGCTACACAATAAAATTGAACCATTGGCATTTCGATTTAATGAAAAAAATCCATCTTACCTGTTTTTAAAAACTTCACCTGCCCAGATTGACCATGTAAAAACAGTGTGGCGAAAATATTTTAAAGAAGCCCTTTTTGAATACAAATTTGTTGACGAAAACTTTGACAATCAATATCAAAAGGATGAAAAGCAAAAGGCTCTTTTCGGATACCTGTCATTCTTTGCAATCTTTATCTCAAGCCTGGGATTATATGGGCTGTCTTCATTTCTCATTACACGCCGTATCAAAGAGATTGGCATCCGCAAAGTGAACGGCGCCCGTATTTCGGAAGTGATGACCATGCTCAACCGCGACTTTGTAAAGTGGGTTGCCATAGCTTTTGTGATTGCAACGCCCATTGCCTGGTACGCCATGCATAAGTGGCTCGAAAGCTTTGCTTACAAAACCGAATTAAGTTGGTGGATTTTTGCCCTTGCCGGATTGTTGGCTTTGGGAATTGCTCTGTTCACTGTGAGTTGGCAAAGCTGGAAGGCAGCAACTAGGAACCCGGTGGAAGCGCTGAGGTATGAATAAAATGGATCATTACTTTTAATAAGATAATCAGAAGCAATTAAACTATTTAAAAGACCATGAAAACAAATTTTTTCAAAATCGCACTGCGTTACCTGTGGCGCAAAAAGACCTATAGCATCCTGAACCTTTTTGGCCTTACTTTTGGCCTTACTTGTGCAATTATTGCATCATTGCATATTTTGAATACACTTAATTTCGACAAGTTTCATAAAAACTTTGACCGACTATACGCTGTCGAGTCATACGTACCCTATTTTGACGGCAATCGCTTTCCAAAGGAAAAACTTTCAGCCTCGCTGAACGATGCTTTGAAAGAAAAGGTCCCCGAAATAGAAGAAATGACTCGGATAACGCACCTGAACTGTACATTTCTGTTTAATGATAAGTCGTTTACCGAGAGTGGCATCTATGCCGACAACAATTTTTTTGATCTTTTTACCTTTCCGCTTTTGAAGGGAAATTCCGGAAATATGCTGACAGATGTTCAAACAATTTTGATCTCGGAGCGAATGGCTAAAAAGTTTTTTGAAAATGATGATTGTATTGGAAAAACACTTACGCTGAAAGATGGTGATAAGCAGGAAGCATTTAAAATTGCAGGCGTACTCAGGGATGTTCCTGCACAATCGAGTTTTCAGTTCGATTACATCATACCATTCTCAAAGTTTTTGGCTGATAACAGTTGGGCAAATGAATCGGGGGCATCCTCCAATCAAATTTGGGTACTTCTGAAAAAAAATGCCGATAAAAAGTTTGTCGACAACAAAATAAAGAACCTTATCAAGAATCAGGAGTCAAACCTAAATCAGGAGTTATTTCTGTTCCCGCTGAAAGATAAGATTCTCTATTATTACATCGGGGGCAGAAAGGTCTGGAAAGAGATGCAGTACCTGGTGATTGTGGGTTCTTTAGCCTTTGCAATTCTTCTTATTGCATGCTTTAACTTTATTAACCTTGCCATTGCACTCAATATAAAGCGCTACCGTGAAGCTGGCATCAAAAAAGTGGTCGGTTCCAGCAGGTCTGGCATTATTTTTCAGTTCCTGAGAGAAACTTTTCTTATAACCCTGATTAGTTTCTTTTCTGCCATATTGATTACCAAACTATTGTTAACAGGTTTCAACACGGCATTTAACAACAACATACACTTCAGCTTTTCCGATGTTAATGTAGTTCTCGTATTCACAGTCATCACTTTGTTTACCGGCCTGATTTCAGGATTATTACCCTCACTGTATCTGGCTTCCTCGAATCCATTGAACGTTATAAAAGGGAAAATCGTGACCAGCCACAGCTATAGTTCATTCAGGCAAGGGCTTATTGTTTTTCAATTCGTAATACCCATCGTACTGATTATTTGCATGATGGTCATTAAAACTCAGGACAAACGAATTCGCAATTACGATTTCGGGGTCGACAAAGAAAAGGTTATTGTTCTCGATAATTCTTTGAATATTAAAAAACATGCCGAAAGCGTAAAAACTGAATTGCTTTCAATTCCCGGCATCGATGCAGTAAGCTACACCAGTTGCATCCCCACACGTGGCACAAGATCTACAAACGATGTAAGCTGGGATGGAAAAGAAGCGACTGAAAAAATGCAGTTCTGGTGTGTTGATACTGATTTTGACTATAACAAAACGGTAAAAATTAAAATGATAAAAGGGCGTTTCTTCGACAAATCATTCTCTAGCGATTCATCGTGTTATCTGATCAATGATATGGCTGCAAGGTTAATTAAAAATGAAAAACCGATTGGGGCTTCTTTTTCTGTGGACGGGAAAAATGGAACGATCATTGGCGTTTTTTCCGATTTCTATGCAGTGGATTTGTCAGGAGCTATTGTGCCTACCATTATGCAAATAAAGCCAAACGATGTCAATACATTGCTAATCAAATTCTCATCGGGAACCTATCCCGAAATAGCCGGTAAAATTTCGAAGGTATTTAAGAATTATGAACCTGAATTGCCTTTCCAACCAAAACTATTTCGCCATTTCGCAGATTCTTCCGAATTGAACGCGTCTTCAAGATTAATTGGTGTAGCATTTATTATCGCGTTATTGATGGCATGCCTGGGATTATTCGGACTGGCATCGTTTACAGCAGAAAGTCGTACCAAAGAAATTGGTATCAGAAAAGCCAATGGTGCAACAACCTTACGGGTAATACAACTTCTGTTAACCAATTATTCCAAATGGTTAATCATTGCATTTTTCATAGCTTTACCTTTTGCCTATTTGTTGGGGCATACATTCCTTAGAAGGTTTCATTTCCATTCTTCATTTCCATACTGGACACTTTTCGTTGGTCCAATCATCGCATATATTATTGCATTATCAACAGTTGGTTGGCAAAGCTGGAGGGCAGCCTCAAAAAATCCGGTAGAGGCATTAAGGTATGAATAACAGCCTCCCCTAACCCGTCCTTCGGAGGGGGTAGGGGAAAGAACGAGATGTTATAAGAACCAAATTATTGTGCTAATAAAACCAGAAAAAGAATAATAACCAACTAATAAATGAACAACGATTAAGAACACGATTTCTATAGCAATCAGGCATTTGCTGAAAGACAAAGCATTTTCAATCATTAACATTACCAGTTTGGTGATCGGGTTTGGCACATTTTGCCTAATCAGCATGTTCATTTTTTATGAATTCAGTTGGGACAAGCACAACGCGAACTATAACCGCATTTACCAACTTCAGCTAAAAACTACGTACTTTGGTAGGAAGGATTTTACATCGAGTATGCCTAGAGCTATCCGCTATCATGTTTTGGATAAAGTTCCTGAAGTTGAGAAAGCGGTCCTGATGCACGGGAGTGCCGGAATAAACGAAAATTTCGGCGAATTCATTTCTTCGGACAGGAATAACCTGATTTACGAAAAAGCAGGTTTTTATGCCGAACAGACCATCTTCGATATTACCGGGTCAAATTTTAAATTAGTTGCTAATGGATTTAATTTCATTGACAAATATGAAATTCACCGGTTCCCTACAACGCTACTCGTCGACCAAAATGGAAACCTCATTGATAATTTTTCTGAATCCGGAGATATTAATATCGGACAATTTTTAACCAAATAAACTGGAAATAAAAGTAAGGTATCAGAAAACTTTAAAATCATAGAATTTCAAACTGCTGTAACTTTGATGAATGATCTCTATTGATTCTGAATTTGCATTTTCAGAGAATTAATTGTCAAAGCAAAGTAACAAAACTGCCAAAAGCGAAAAGCCTCCTTTTTTTACTCAAAATTGCGTCAATCTGCAATTCTGTTTGAATTCTCGTGGTTATTCTAAATTTTGGCAGTATATTTGTGAACCAATTTGGTACACAATTTTAAATAAACATCATGCTAATAATTAGTAGCAGGGAGTTCCGCGAAAAACAGAAAATGTATCTTGACCTTGTTGATCAGAATGAGCAAGTGATTGTACAACGTGGAAAAAGCAAAGCATATACTTTGACCCCCATTTCTGATGCCGACCGTTTCTTTGCCGATCCTGAAGTGAAAGCCAGAATCATGCATTCATTGGAACAGGCTAAACAGGGAAATCTGACCACTTTACCCAAAGAGGATATTAACACTTTCCTGGGAGTATGAGCTATACGCTTAAACTCACTGCAGATGCTTTAGAGGATATTGAATATCTTAAGAAAGCCGGAGATAAATCCACTTTAAAGAAGTTTGCAGTCCTGTTGGAAGAACTGACAGAACATCCCCGAACAGGCACCGGTCAACCTGAAGAACTGAAATACAATCTTTCGGGATGCTGGTCCAGAAGAATAAACGCCAAACACCGCCTGGTGTACCGCATAGAAGATGAACAGGTTACCGTAATTATCCTTTTTGCCAGAGGTCATTACCGAGATAAATAGGCTTTCTGTTCTGCAACCTTCCCCTATTCAATATTTCAAACCAATCTTCGATTTCAATTTTTTAAAATCTCGACTGTAAATTCCAATTAACAATAAAGCTTTATTTATTTACTTGTGTAACTTGCATCTCAAAGTTTATAAACTGATCCACCGAGACTTTTAACCAATTAGCCTAAGGCATTTACCGAAAACACACGCGTAAAAATTCCTTCAATACTGAATTTGTGCCGATTAGGTTATCAATACATTTCACTTTCAAAAGCAAAACGGGATATCTACACTAACATTTTTACAGATATTTTCACTGAAAGTCTGGTTCGGATTAATAAGGATTTGGAAGCAAGTGAAGTAAAAAGAGTCCTGTAAAATGTTACACTGGTTCTTGACAATGAAGATTTTGGGCAGGCATTTTTTGAAATGCTGACAGCTTCTTCAGTATAAGATTAATTGACTTCAAAGATTTCAGCAATAATTGTTTTCATTTAGGCCTTGAAGCAAGTCCTGATGCTGAGTTGTACTTGAAGCAGGTCAATGTGTTCAAGCAAATAATAAAGCCACTGAATGCAGTAAAATCGCTTGAAAATTTAATCGTAATGGATTCTGCAAATTGCAAATATCTGGTTGAGTATGCGGAATTACAGGCTGAACTTGGGAAACACTAAAAAGCTTTGCAATTTTACATGAAGGTGGTTGATTATTCAAAAGATGATTTGAACTTGAAATCACAATATCCAAAAACAGAAGTAGAATTACTTGGACTGATTGCCTGTTATTTTCCTTCTTTGATTAAAGAAAACTATCATGCAAAAATCTGATTTTGATGAATGGCAGGTTATTCCCTGTAAATTAATAATTGATTGAAAGCATCATGGTCAAAACGGCCGTGATGCTTTTTTTAGCCAATCACGGTTAATCATGGTGTAATTAAAAATAATAACAGAATCATTTTTTATACTTTTACCTGCTCTAATTCTAAAGTGATAATGCAGATAAAAGACGACAAGGCCTATGTGGAATGTTTGAAGAAGGACGATTTTACTGCCTTCGATGCCTTGTTTCATAAATATTCTGTCAGTCTTTATGCGTTTGCCTTAAGTATTACCCACGATTCTTTTGCTGCCGAAGAAGTCACTCAACTTGTATTCCTTAAAGTATGGGAAAAGCGTAAGCAAATCAAAGAACATCTTTCCTTCAAATCCTTTCTGTTTTCAGTAGCTTATCATGAAACAATTTCATGGCTACGGAAAGAAAAATCAGAAAAGACGAGAACATGTGAGTTTGTTCGTATGTCAGGATTTCAAACAAATGAAACGGAACAAGCCGTCGAGTTTCGCAATATCGAAGGACTTGCCAACCAGTTGATTCATGAGATGCCAGAGAAGCGTAAAGAAATTTTTAAGCTTAGCCGTGAACAAGGTTTTACGAACAAGGAAATTGCAGGGAAATTGGGAATCTCAATTAAAACTGTTGAAAATCAAATGACTTCAGCCTTGAAATACCTTCGCGAAAAATTGGGCAAACACGATATGCTCGGCCTGTTATTTTATTTCCTGATGTTTCACCAGTAAAGTTCCAGATTTCAAATTCCAAGGTTTCCGAGGAATGTGACTGATCCCTCCGTATTGGACTTACTTGTTGTTTATTTTTTTTTGTTCGATATTCAATTTTAATTCTCTTCAAATAAATATTTTTAGTCCGGATAGGGGTTTAGTGCTTTTGATTTCGTAGTATAGTAAAAGCATTAAAATTCACTATGAACTACTACGATATTAAAAAGTACCTCGAAGGAAAAGCTATACCGGCAGAATCAGAGCAAATCCGAAACTGGCTGATCAATCCGGAGAATGATGTTGAGTTGCGACAGATTTTAGGTGAGATATGGGCCAATTCAGAGATCCATTTGAAAGGGCAAGTGCCTGACTTTAACCGGATGCTCGATCAGGTACACCATCAGATTAATAACCAGCAAATTCATCAGCTCAAACCCAAGGCTTGGTCAACAAGTTTTTACCAGGCATTTTCGAAGATTGCAGCTATTCTTATTATTCCACTGTTGTTACTTTCCGTTTATTTCTATTTTAATCCGGCTCATACTTCAAATCAGCTAGCTTCCAATACCCTTCGCGAAATTTACACCAAACCCGGTACCCGTACACAGATTGATCTACCTGATGGTACCCGGGTGTGGTTGAATGATGGCACTACTTTCCGCTATCCTGAATCTTTTTCGGCAGGGAAACGTGAAGTTTTTGTTGATGGGGAAGCCTATTTTGAAGTCCAGTCGAATTCCGAGAATCCGTTTGTTGTGAATAATCCGATGATGAACACGATAGTGACGGGCACACATTTCAACTTGAATGCCTACTCTGCTGATAAATATTTTGAAGCAACTCTGATAGAAGGGGAAATCAATCTCGAAAATGAGAGCAAGAATCTGATAATGAAACCCGGAGAACAGATTCAGTTCGATTCTAAGCTTGAAAAAATAGTAAAGAAAACGGTTGACCCTCAAAATGCAGTTGCCTGGGTGGATGGGAAATTAATTTTTAAAGATGAGAAACTGAGTACCGCTATCAAAAAATTAGCAAGGTGGTACAATGTCGAAATTATTCTATCTGATCCGGAAATTAACAACTATTTGATGACTGCCACCATTCAGGATGAAAAGCTTGATCAATCGCTGAAGTTGATTGCTCTGGCATTGCCTGTGAAATTCGAGTTCAAAAAAATAAATAATCAAACGGAAATACAAAGAACAATCTATATGACTAAAAAATAAAAAAAAGCCGGCAGGAACTTCGCAGGTTCTCCGTCGGCTCTAACTAAATGTTAATACTTAACGCTTTAAATTTATGGAAAAAAAGTTAAAACTGATCATTCCATGGAGCAATTCTCCGGGAGTGAAAAAAATGTTACTCTACATGAAACTAACTTTAGTGATTTCATTAGTAGCTGTTCTGCAAACCTTGGCGGCAGTTTCGTATTCTCAAACAACAACTTTGTCGATTAACCTGAAAAATGCCACAGTACAAACCGTGCTGCAACAGGTTGAAGACCAGTCTGAGTTTTATTTTTTGTACAGTCGATCATTGATTGATGTCGATCGTACCGTTGATTTGCAGGTGCAAAATGCCAAAATAAACGAGGTGTTAAATACCTTGTTTAGTGGAACAGATGTGGCTTACAAAGTGGATGGAAGGCAAATTGTATTGTCCAGAAAATCGGAAAGTTCGTTTTCTGACATGCAGCAGAAAAAATCCATTTCTGGTAGAGTTACTGACTCTAATGGTGTTGGCTTACCTGGTGTTTCTGTAGTGATAAAAGGAACTACAACTGGTATCACTACCGATACTGGCGGAAACTATTTACTCCCCAATGTTCCAGAAAAAGCCATTTTGCAATTTTCTTTTGTTGGAATGAAATCCCAGGAGGTTGCTGTTGGAAATAATAAAACAATCAACATTACTTTAGCTGAAGAAACGGTTGGCATTGAGGAAGTTGTGGCAATAGGTTATGGAACTGCTAAAAAGGGAGACTTGACTGGATCAGTTGCTTCTGTATCAGCCGCTAATTTGAAAGAAAGAGCTGTTATATCTTTTGGTGAAGCATTGATTGGACAGGTTGCAGGGGTACAGATCCAACAAATAAATGGTGCGCCAGGAGGCGAAGGACTATCAATTAGGATAAGGGGTACGGGTTCTATCACACAATCGAATGACCCGTTATATGTTGTTGATGGATATCCGATGGAAGGTGGTGCTTTCAGATTGCTAAACCCTTCTGATATTGAGAGTATGCAGGTGCTGAAAGATGCTTCTTCAACCGCAATTTACGGATCGAGAGGAGCTAGCGGCGTAGTTATAATCAATACAAAAAAAGGGAAATCAGGAGCTCCGTCTGTAAATTTCAACATGTACACCGGAATTCAGCAAAGAGAAAAAACGATCGATATGATGAATCGTGATCAGTATGTTGAATGGTTCATTGATGGACGAAATCAGGCATGGTTAGATGCACCAATTATTACTGCAGATCCAAATAAGACACCGCATACAATAAACGATGCTATGAGTCGAAGAAAATTGTATCCTAGTGCAAATACCCAGTATTTAATTCCTGATGGAACATCAGGTTCTTTGTACAATTTTTTAGACCCAGCCTCTGTTGCTCAAATGCCTGATAATAATTGGCAGAATCAACTTTTCAGAAATGCAAAAATGCAGCAGTATGAACTTTCATTAAGTGGTGGAACAGAAAAGACACAATACACATTTTCAGCCAGTTATTTACAGCAAGATGGAATCTCAATTAATACGGACTACAACCGTTTTAATTTCAGAACGAGTCTTTCATCTCAAATCAATGAAAATATACAGTTAGGAATAAACATGAATGCGTATTATTCCAACAGTAATGAGCAAGCAAATGGTAAAGATGCGCCGATTATGTATGCGTTGAATTTACCACCGATTTATCCCTTAAGGAACGACGACGGAACCTATGGTTCTATGGTACGAAATCCTGAAATTCTTGCAGGAGATGTTGCAAATCCAATTGGTATTGCCGAACAAATTTATAATTATCGCTTAAGGAATGGCTGGATGGGAAGTTTGTTCGCCGAATGGAAGATAATAGATAATTTGAAATATAAAATAAGTGTAAATGGGGGAGCTCAGGAAAATAATCAAAAACGGTATCAACCTTCCTATGTTGATCTTGATGGATCGAAAGCACCCAGGCCAGCACAAGGAACCAACGAAGCTTGGACTGATATTGATTGGGTAATAGAAAATACCTTAACCTATCAGAAAAAGCTGGCTGAAAAGCATAATTTGACTGCAATGGCCGGTTACACAACTCAAAAGCATTCTTATGGTCATACTTTTGGCGAAGCGAGAGGATTCCCCAATGATAATATCTATACGCTGAATGCTGGAACAATGTATCAACTAACAAGTGATGAATCGGAATATTCGATGATTTCATATTTGTCTCGTATTAGTTATGACTATGCCAACAAATATCTGGTTACTGCAACTTTCCGTACCGATGGATCTTCCCGTTTTGGACAAAATAACAAATGGGGATCTTTCCCTTCTGCATCAATAGGCTGGCGTATTAGTCAGGAAAATTTCATGAAGAATATTCAAATCATTAATGACTTAAAGATTCGGGCCAGTTTTGGGATTGTTGGGAATAACCGCATTGGAAATTATTCATCAATTGGGTTGTTAAGTACGGGTTTCTATCCTACCGGCGATGCATTGCAAAATACGGTAAATCCAAGCACCATGTCAAATGATAACCTTGGATGGGAAAAGACGCAACAATTTAATCTTGGTTTTGATTTGGGTCTGTTTGAAAACAGAATTCGTATGGAAGCCGATTTTTACGATAGTCAATCCCTTGAATTATTACTTAATGTGCCAGTTCCTAGTATAACGGGGTATTCTAATCAGATGCAAAATGTAGGAAAAGTACAAAACCGAGGAATGGAGTTTCAGTTGTCAACTAAGAATTTAGTCAAAGAGTTTAAGTGGACAAGTGATTTTAATATTTCATTTAATAAGAATAAAGTATTGGAAGTTGGTCCTGATGGAAGGCCTATTTATGGAAGTGCCCCTAATGCAAATAATGCATTCATTACAAAACCAGGTTTCCCAATTGCTAGTTTTTATGGCTATGTATATCAGGGCGTATTTATGAATCAGGAGGAACTTGACAAATATCCTCACCTGTCAGGTGATAAAGTTGGAGATGGTCGTTATCTTGACGTAAATAAAGATGGAAAGATGGATCAGAATGATAAAGACATTATTGGTGATAACAATCCTACCTTCACCGCAGGATTCAACAACAATTTTGCCTACAAGAATTTTACCTTGGGGATACAATTTTCTGGTACTTACGGCTCACAACTGTTTAGTTTCTTTAAACGTATGGTTGGCATCTACCATGGTGATCGCAATGCATTGATAGAGCAAACAAACCGTTGGCAATCGATCGAAAATCCAGGCGATGGCATTCATTTCAGGCCCACACGTACTCCTTCAGGTTGGCAAAGAGATCCATCATCAGCTTGGGTAACTGATGCATCTTATGTGAGATTGCGAAATCTTTCTTTGGCTTATGATTTTGATGCAAATAAGATCAAAACTTTCAGGATGAAAGGATTGCGCTTGTATTTAACAGGGCAGAACCTTTTTACTTTAACCAAGTATCCGGGATATGATCCGGACACAAGCAGCCAAGGTGATGGGTTAGCAAAAGGAGGAGACTACCTTGGATATCCTGCAGCCAGATCTGTAATTTTTGGAGTTAATGTAACATTCTGATTGTTTTTCAAAATGTCATTAATTGTAATTTACTTATACTATTATCTGATTAATTATTTGGAAGATAATAAGATATCAAATTTACTAAACAATAAGAATTTCGTATTTTAAATTATATATAGATGAAAAAAATATTCATATTTCTAACAGGAATGATATTGTTGGTATCCTGCAGCCAGGACTTTATCGACTTAAATCCACCTTCAAGCCTCAATTCCATGGGGTTTTACAAGACACAGGCAGACTTAAACCAGGCAGTTTTATCAGCTTACGGAAACTTGCGTTCTGTTTACAATGGCACTTTTGTTCGGTTGGGTGAAATACGATCTGATAATACAACTTTTTCCTGGTTAGCTGGAAACCCTGCCAACGAAAAAGGAATTGATGATTTTGCTTCCCCATTATTGCCTGAAAATAGTTATCCAACAAGCTGTTGGAATGATTGTTATAATGTTATTAATCGTTGTAATTTAATCATTGGTCGAGCTGATGAGGCTACTTTTACTAATGAAGGTTTAAGAAAACAGTATGTAGCTGAAGCTAGATTTGTCAGGGCTTTGATGTATTTCTATTTGAACAGAGTTTTTGGCGGAAATGCATTAAATGGACAATTGCTGGGTGTAATAAAGGTTGATAAGGAAATTTCACAAGCGGAAGCTTACGAAATGGTACGTGCTTCTCTTCAGGAAATCTATGATCTTATCGTTGACGATCTAAAATTTGCCGAACAAAATCTGCCGGATATTTACAGCGCTGTTGATAAAGGAAGAGTTACAAAGGGTGGAGCAAAAGGGTTATTGGGTAAAGTTTATATGACAATGGCAGGATTTCCCCTCAATAAGGGCAAGGAATATTATAGTCTTGCTAGTCAGAAATTTCAGGAAGTTGTCACCGATTCTAAATATTCATTAGTGCCGAGTTATAAAGATCTGTTTGACGTGACTAAAAAGAATAGCAAAGAATCTCTATTTGAAGTTCAATATAAAAAAGGGAGCCCGAATGGAGCGACCGGAAGCCCATGGAACAATGATTTTGCACCTCGTTTTTCTGATAAAGAAGTAGTTTTGGTAGGGGACAAAGGTGGTGTGAACGCACCGACAGAAGATATGTCAAAAGCCTATGAAACAAGTGACCCCAGAAAATATATTTCAATGCGTGATGGATGGAAGAATGCAAAAACAGGAGCTTGGGAAAATGACAGATATGTTTGTAAATATTATGATGTTGCAACAAGTGGTTCAGATAATGGTAACAATTGGATTGAAATGCGGTTAGCAGACATTTATCTTCTTTATGCCGAAGCTTTAGTTCGTAATAGTGGCGATAAATCTATTGCTCTATCTTATCTGAATCAGATTCGTCAAAGGGCACGCAATACACCCGGAGATCCTAGTATTCAAAAACCAGCCGATCTTTTGAAAGATTATAGTCTCAGCGATTTCTCTACGGATCAATCCTTTTTATTAGCAATCGAAAAAGAGCGGCGCACAGAATTAGCTTTTGAAAATCATCGCTGGTTCGATCTTGTCAGAACAGGGCGCGCCAAAGACGTTATGATTGCAGAACAAGCTGCTGATGGGTATGGCTCTTTTGTATGGAGTGATGATATGCTGGTTTATCCAATACCAATGACAGTAATGCAGTCAAATCCTGGTAAAATTATTCAAAATAAAGGATATACACAGTTATAAATGGCTTAACCGGATGCTGAGATATTCTTGATTAGCATCCGGTTTTTTATATTTTAAAATCAAATTCATTATGGGAAAGCGAATATTAATTTTATTCATTTGTTCTTTTTTCGGTATTTATTTAGTATCAGCCCAGTTACCTAAACTTAGCCAAAAAGAAATCAAACAAGGTTGGACTCTTTTATTTGACGGTGTTAGTACCAAGGGTTGGATAACACCAGCAGGAAAATCTGTTCCGGCAGGCTGGGAGATAAAAAATGGATGTATATCCACGGTCAAGGGTGGTAAAGGCGGCGATATTATTACTGAAGGTGAGTATTCGGATTTTGATTTTTCGGCTGATTTTAATATCGAACCTGGATGTAACAGTGGAATAAAATATTTTTATACCAAATATGAAACCGGAGGAAATCTGGGAATGGAATACCAAATCATTGATGATAAACTGGGTGAGGATAATAAGAAAGAAAATCACCTGTGCGGATCGTTTTATGATGTATTACCTGTAAATGCGAACAAGAAAAAGGTAAACGCACCTGGCGAATGGAATACAATACGAATTATATCCAAAGGAAAGAAAGTTGAACATTGGATAAATGGGGTAAAAATTCTTGAATTTACTCGCGGAGACAAGACTTATACCGATGCCGTTGCACTCAGTAAGTTTAACAAAGCTGTACCTGCCTTCGGAATGGTCGAAAAAGGACATATTCTCTTGCAGGAACACGGTGGTGCGGTATCTTTTAAAAACATTAAAATCAAAACATTATAAACAAATATTATGGATAACAGACGCGATTTTATTAAGAAAGTAGCTGTCACTTCAACTGGCATCGCCATAGGCGGAACAGCATTTGGATTTAGTGCAAAAAGCTACAAGAATATTATCGGAGCGAATGACCGGATTCATGTTGCTACTATCGGTTTAAATGGCCGTGGAAACAGTATGTCTGGTACTTTCGCCAAACAGAAAAATACCGAAGTTTCTTGTGTTTGCGATGTTGATTCAAGAGCAATGCCTAAGGCAATCAATTCGGTAATGAAGGCAGGCCAGACCACTACACCTATATCAGAAGCTGATTGTCGCAAAGTATTGGAAAACAAATCAATTGATGCTATTTACATTGCAACTCCCGATCATTGGCATGCCCCATTAACTATTATGGGTTGTCAGGCCGGAAAACATGTTTATGTTGAGAAACCATTGTCTCATAATCCGAGAGAAGGTGAAATTGCTGTTGCTGCCGCTCGAAAGTATGATCGTGTTGTACAAATGGGAGCACAACGTCGTTCAGCTCCAATACTTACTCAGGGTATCGAACAATTACACAATGGAATTATTGGTCGCGTTTATTTGGCAAAGACCTGGTATACCAATACACGCAAATCATTGTTCCTGAAACCTGGAACCGTTCCTGCTTGGCTCGATTATGACTTATGGCAGGGTCCAGCTCCACGCGCTCCATTTCAGGATGGGTTGATTCATTATAATTGGCATTGGCTTTGGAACTATGGTACGGGCGAAGCATTAAACAATGGTACACATGAAGTTGACGTTGCCCGTTGGGGGCTTGGGGTAGACTTTCCAATCCGCGTTACTTCAGTGGGAGGTCGATATCATTATCAAGATGATTGGCAAACTCCTGACACACAGGTAGTAACTATGGATTATCCTGGCCGTGTTTCTTTAATGTGGGAAAACAGAAGTTCAAATGGAAGAGCCATTGAAGGTGCTGATCGTGGTATCATTTTCTATGGCGAGAAAGGAAGCTTAGATACAGGTGGCGATAGCTATAAGGTATATGACAATGATGGAAAATTGATTAATGAAGTTAAATCTCTTATCGTAGAAGGCGCTATAGATGGGCGTAATACTGCTAGCCCGAGCTTAGGAATGGACAGCCTTCATGTTGCCGACTTTTTAGATGCGATTAGAAATAACCGACGCCCAAATTGTGATGTTGAATTGGGATATAAGAGCGTAATGTCAATGCAGTTAGGAAATATTTCCTGGCGTGTAGGTCGCGATCTTAAAATTGATCCTAAAAATGGACATATTATTGGAGACGCCGAAGCCCAAAAATTATGGAGTCGGGAATACGAAAAAGGCTGGGAGCCTACTATTTAAGTTTTTTGAAGTGAGTTATTTGAATGATTTAAAAAATCATTCTCTGAAAAGAGAGGTTTGAGGAAATAGGATTTTTCATTCCTCCCTTTTCTTTTTATTAACCAATTCATTCAATGATTAAATCAATACATCGAAAATGAATAAAATCAGGACTAATTTATTGCTAATTTCTGTTTCAGTTTGTATGTGCTTTGTATTAATCTCATGCATTTCCCAAAAAGAAAATTCATCTTCCAAAGTATCCAACACTTTATCAAATAAAGAAATAAGAGATGGTTGGACACTGCTTTGGGACGGAAAATCTTTTAACGGCTGGAGAGGTATATATAAGAATGATTTTCCGGATCATGGCTGGATTATTGAAAATGGAGAACTTATATGCCTTGGAAATGAAATGCCAGAATCTTCAAAAGGAGGTGATATAATAACTGATAAGAAGTATAAAAGTTTTGAATTGGAATGTGAATTTAAAATCACGGATCATGGAAATAGTGGAATTAAATATTTTGTCAGTGAGTCCCTTAAATCATCTCCTGGTCACGGCCTTGGATTAGAGTTTGCAATTTTGGACAATGAAAATTGGCCCTATGATAAGCCCGATTATAACAGAACTTGTGGTTCTTTGTATGATTTAGTTAGATCCCCTGAAAATGTAAAGGTTCAGCCTAAGGGAGAGTGGAATAGAGCTTTAATTATTGTTGATGGAAACCACATTGAACACTGGCTTAATGGGACAAAAACTGTTGAAATCGAAAAAAATAGTGAAAGGTATTATCAGCTTTTGGCAAAGAGTAAATACGCGAATATTAAGGGATGGGGTGAGTTTCAGGAAGGAAATATATTGTTGCAGGATGAAGGACCGAGGACTTCTTTCCGTAATATCAGAATAAGAGAAATTAATAATTGACTGAGTGGTTATTCTCAAGACCATTTACTTCAACTTGTCACAAACAATGGTAGTATTTAAATTATAGTTCGGTGATAAAGTCGCCGGACTGTCTTCCTCAAAATTTAAACTTAAAAATTAGAACAATGAAAAATCTGATTCAGATACTATTCTTTTTCTTGCTTGGGCTAGGGATACTGAACGCCCAAAGCAAGCCTCTTTTTCCTCAAACGCCTGGAATGGTTTCGTACACTTACCGCAAAAGTTTTGCAAAAGATGTAGCTGCAACACTCGACACACTGAAAACTTTGGGCATCAAAGACATGGAATTTTCGAATCTATTTGGGAAGAAAGCTTCCGAAATTAGAAAAATGCTCGATGAAAGGGGAATGTTTTGTTCTTCATTCGGTGTTAGCTATCCAGACCTGACCAACAAAACACGTGAAGTTGGTCAGAATGCAAAAACATTGGGAGCGAAATATGTACGTGTTGCCTGGGTTCCTCACGATGGGCCATTTACCCTTGAAGTGGCTCAGCAAACAGTTAATGATTTTAATATTGTAGGTAAAAATCTGAAGGATGAATTTGGTATCACCTTTTGCTATCACAACCATGGGTATGAATTTGAGCCCTATGAAAACGGAACGTTGTTCGATTACATCATGAAGAATACCGATCCCAAATATGTAAGTTTTGAGATTGATATTTTGTGGACATTTTTTCCCGGAGTTAATCCATCCGAATTGATTAATAAATATGGAAAAAGATTTAAGTTGCTTCATTTAAAAGACTTACGAAAAGGTGTGATTGGCAATTTTTCTGGAGGTACTGCTGTTGAAAATGATGTTGCGCTCGGAACCGGACAACTTGATATCCCTACCATCTTAAAAGCAGCAAGAAAAGCAGGGATCAGACATTATTACATTGAAGATGAAAGCCCAAGTTATGTCAAACAAGTGCCACAAACGATTACATATTTGAACAATTTAAGATACTAAAGTTTTGAACGAAATGAATTTCAGAGATTTTAGTAATTGGGAGTCACCAACAAGAATCTAAATCAGCTCAAACCCAAGTCGATCGGAATTTAGCTTTACCCCTTTGCCAGCAATAGCAAGGGGGTTTTTCTTTTCGAATCACCCTACCTAGTCTATGGGCAAGAAGCAAAATCATATCAATACCAATTAAATTTTATTATATAAGTGATGATTTCACATAAGTTTGATGTTAAATTATTCAAAAAAATCCAAATGTAAAGGGACTAAATCGAGACCTATTGTTAATATTCATGGACTATCCAAATTAAACAATTTGTTTTTCGTTTAATCTTTCTTTTAATTTCTTCATATCCTCACCCAGTTTCTTCTCAACTACTTTTGCATAGATTTGGGTTGTCGAAATTTTTGAATGACCAAGCATTTTGCTTACAGACTCAATTGGAACTCCATTGGTTAGAGTTACAGTTGTGGCAAAAGTATGTCTAGCTAAATGAAAAGTAAGATTCTTGCTAATCTGGCACAGATCTGCAATTTCTTTTAGGTAACTATTTAGTTTTTGGTTGGAAATGGTTGGAAATATTCGTTTTTGAATCAATGCTTTCACATCATTTTTGTATTTGTTTATAATATCCATCGCAACCGGAAGGATTGGGATTTTAACAGGACTATCAGTTTTTTCCCTTTTTGTGAATAACCAATACTGCTTATCAATGCCAATTTGAACATTATCAGGTGATAATTGCATTACGTCAATGTAAGCTAATCCGGTGTAACAACCAAAAACAAATAGATCTTTAATGTATTGCAACCGAGGAATTGAGAAATCCTTTTCTTCAATTCTTTTTAATTCATCTTCGGAAAGATATCCTCTTTCAACATGATGAAACTTTTGTTGAAAGGAAATAAAAGGATCTTTTTCAAGCCATTCATATCTAATAGCCATGTTAATCATCTTGCGCAATCGTTCAATATGTTTCATGACTGTATTGTTTCCCATTGATGTATGGTAATCGTCTGGGGAATATTTTCGAAGGAAATATTCAAAATCTATTATAAATTTGTAATTCAGGCTTGTAAGATAAATGTCGGATGTCTTATGTTTTTCTTTTAAAAACAGTTCAATATATTTCTGGGTTGTAAAATAATTTTTTAACGTACCCCACCTAAGTGTTTCTCTACAGTTTGTATTGTGATATTCGATTAATTTGCACAAGGTCATATCAGAAACATCCAGACCTAAGAACTTATTTTTAATAGCTTCAGTAGTTATGACTTGTTTGCTGAGCACAAGCTCTTGATAAGATTCGACTATCATCTTTCGAATTTGTTCCAGGTAAGAGTTTAACTTTTTATTCTCATTTGATGAAGCTTTAGCCATACCTTTTCCGAAGTTCCAACTTTCTATAGGAATTTTTCGTTTAATTGAGACTTCACAACGTTTTGAATTGACGGTAATACGGGCAAAGATTGGAGCTATGCCATTGCTAATCTTGTTTATACGGAGAACAAAATGAATTCCTAAAGTTACTTTTTCCATGATCATTTAATTCTAAATTTTTATACTCTAAAAAGGTTCACAACTTTTGAATTGATTTGGCCTCAAAATGAGCTAAATCAAATCAAAATGGATCAGTCTAAATGTCTGCAAAGTGTTGCATTACATATAGTTAGATCGGCATTCGTGAACCAAATATAAAAACTTAAATAGGTCACCGGTTAGTTCACATACGAACTGATTTACATTGGTTTATTTTGATATGATAAAAAACATAAAAGCCACAAAATCAATGATTTGTGGCTTTTTGATTGGGTTTGGAACCCCATTTTGTCGGGGTAGCCGGATTTGAACCGACGACCTCGTCGTCCCGAACGACGCGCGCTACCAAGCTGCGCTATACCCCGTATAGTCTGAATTATACTCATACTTCACAGAAATTTATCTGTTTTAAGTACTTTGTCTAATTCCAAAATGCGATGCAAATCTAAAATTTTCCATGCAAATATCGACTAATTGATAAATAAAAAAGGCAAATATGATTGATTATTTCGTTTGATTCTATACGATAGATGCTTATAATATTGAAGAAACCGTTTCAAAACAATGTTTGAAACGGTCCTTCTAATTTACACAATCCATCCACAAAAAACCATCACCACCTAATTGCGTAAAAATGATTTGTTTTTCTCCCTTTAACGAATCACCCTCTCTACAAATCGAAGAAGATTTTCTTCATTATCATATACTTATGACTTTTTAAATTTCGCGTTTAGTACCGAATTGCGTATTCATTAACGCATAACAGCGAAAAAAGTTGGATTTTTACTGACCTTCCTGTAGATAGAAATGTATCTAATTTATCTGGTAATCTTAGGATTTACAACCTTAACAAACCAATAGTCTAATTTATAAAGCAAAAAAAATCCGACTCTTTATAGGTCGGATTTAAATTGATTATCAGGTGTTTATGTTTAATTTTTACTATCCTTTCATTTTTGCGTGTGCCATTTGTTCTACTGAAGCAATTTCGATGAATGAAGTGCCACCTCCTACACCAAAGTTGCCTCCAACATAAACTACGGTATCCTTTTCAGTAATAAGGTTTCTTTCAACCAAGTCTAATAGAGATGTCTCTATTAGTTTATGCTTGTTTTTCTTCGATTGAATTTCGCTTGGAAAAACGCCATATGAGAGTGCCAGTTCCCGCTTTACCCTTCCATTATGACATTTGGCAAAAACAGGCAAAGTCCCTCTGAATGCTGCAATATATCGGGCAATTTTCCCGGTAAGGGTGTCGGTAACAATAGCTGTAACTTTCAATTCTTTTGAAGCCAATACTGCTGCTTCTGCCAGGAATGCTGAAGTCTCGTTGTCAAGGCGGGGAACTGGTAAATCGTTTCGCCTGTCTTTGCTGGCCTCAACTTCAAGAGCAATTTTGGTCATCACATTTACCGATTCAATCGGGTAATTTCCGTATGCTGTTTCTCCTGAAAGCATAATTGCATCAGTCCTGTCGTAGATTGCCGTAGCAACATCGCTGACTTCTGCCCGTGTAGGTCTGGGGTTGTCTATCATCGAATGCAACATCTGGGTAGCAATAATCACAGGTTTTTTCTGCTGAACCGCTTTCCTGATCAATTTCCGTTGAATACTTGGTATCTTTTCTGCCGGAACTTCTATGCCGAGGTCGCCGCGGGCCACCATGATGCCATATGCATGTTGAAGAATTTCGTCGATATTATTTACACCATCCAGATTTTCAATTTTGGCGATAATTTTTATACGACTGTTAAATCTGTCAAGAATTTCCTGAACTGCCAACACATCGCTTTTGTTCCTGACAAATGAATGGGCAATAAAATCAATGTCATTTTGTGCTGCAAATTCGATAAACTCCACATCCTTTTCACTGATTGATGGAAGATTTGGACTGATGCCAGGTGTATTGATACTTTTCCTGTTTTTAATTTGCCCACTATTTCCGACACGGCAGACCAGGTAATCTTCGTTTTGTGAAATAACTTCAAGAGACAGGTCGCCATCATCAATTAGGATTTGATTGCCTACCGGAACTTCTTTATGAATGTTATAGTAACTGACATAGATTGTCTTCTGGTCAGACTGTCCATCACCACCAATTACGTTAATTAGTTCACCTTCTTTTACTTCAATTGGAGCTCCAATGTTTTTTGTCCGTATTTCTGGTCCCTTGGTATCTATTAAAATAGCAATTGAATCTGAAACTTCACGAACATTTTTAATCATGTTAATTGCATTCTCCGTTGAAATGTGTGCAGTATTCAATCTTACTACATTCATCCCAGCTTCAAATAACTGACGAATAAATTCAACATCACAACGCTTGTCTGAAATGGTTGCAACTATCTTGGTATGCTTCATAGTTTTTACAGTTTACATTATTGTCGTCAAAAGTATGCAATTAATTAATCATTGAGTTTGCCCTCCGAACCAGTGTCTAAAATGGTCATCAAGATTTAATATGTTCGATAATTGCCTCAATGCCAAGTCTGTATGAATCAAGTCCAAATCCCATAATACTTCCTAAACATACAGGACCTATTAATGATTCATGTCTAAAGCTTTCCCTTGTCAATATATTTGAGATATGGACTTCTATTACTGGAGTTTTTACACCCGAAATAGCGTCTCTTATGGCAACTGAGGTGTGAGTATACGCCCCGGCATTGATAATGATACCATCATAATCGAAACCTCTTTCATGAATTTTATTGATTAATTCACCTTCTATATTTGATTGGTAATACTCAAGTTCAATTTCAGGAAATCTACTTTTTAAGGTATGAAAATAGTCGTGGAAAGAAAGGTTCCCATAAATACTTGTTTCTCGAATCCCCAATAAATTCAGGTTAGGACCGTTTATTAACAAAATTTTCATGATTTGATATATTATTATAAAAAATTAGTAACTTAACAGTTCGTAAACTCGTACTGAAATTATGTAATCTGGGTGGATGGACATAGTTTTTGTTAAAGTCTATATTTTAACGAGTTTACGAAACCAAAATTATTAATAATTGTTATAGAATTTAACTTAAAAGCACTTAATTATGAAATGGGAAGATAGCAAAAAAGGATTTGAGTCTTTCTTACGTTTGGAAAAAGGTTTATCAGCAAACTCAATCGCTGCTTATATCAATGATATAAATAAGCTGATGGTTTTTTCAGATGAAGAACTTAAGAAATTGGCTCCTGAAAAAGTGAAACTGAATCATTTGAAAAAATTCGTAGAATGGATCAATGACAAAGGTGTTTCACCCCGTACTCAAGCTCGGACAATATCTGGTATTAAATCGTTCTATAAGTATTTGCTTATGGAAAACAAAATTACCAATGATCCAACCACTCTTTTGGAATCTCCAAAAATTGGAAGAAAACTTCCTGACGTGTTGACTATTGAAGAAATTGACCTGATGATTGATACGGTTGAGCTGAGTAAAGCTGAAGGACAGCGAAATAAAGCTATGTTAGAAACTTTATATAGTTGTGGTCTTCGCGTTTCTGAACTTGTAAACCTGAAAATTTCGAACTTGTCATTTGATCAGGGATTCATTAAAGTTGAAGGTAAATCAAATAAGGAGAGATTGGTTCCGGTAAGCGAAAAAGCGATTGACGAAATTAACAAATACATGGATGTTTATCGGAAAACATTGAAGATATCCAAAGATAGTGAAGATATTTTGTTCTTAAACCGAAGAGGGAAAAAACTAAGTCGTGTTATGATTTTCACGATTATTAAAAATCTGGCAATTAAGGCTGGTTTTGAAAAGAAGATTAGCCCTCACACGTTCCGTCATTCATTTGCAACCCATTTAATTAACGGCGGAGCTGATTTACGTGCTGTTCAGGAAATGTTGGGTCATGAATCCATTTTAACGACAGAAATTTATACTCACCTTGACAGGGATTATCTGAAGACAACTTTGCACCAATTCCATCCAAGATCATAGGCAGATCAAGGATTTTCGTTATGAAAAGAATGTTAGGAAGTTAATGATTTCTTAACATTCTTTTTTTTTGTATATGCTTGATATGATGTCATATATCAAAATTATAACAGGCATGGTTTATGCCCTTAAACATATGGTTTCGAAATCATCTTAATTTAATATTTCGCTCACATTGGCGGCTTGAAAAAAAACTATTTTTGATGCCGATAAAATTTTAGAGTTGTTGAAACTATTAAATTATAAACACTTATCATGAAAAACACAGATCTATTAAAGTACGGTATCAATACGAATGTTGAAGTCATTCATAATCCATCTTACGAGGAATTATTTCAGGCTGAAGTCGATCCTTCAAACGAAGGCTTCGAAAAAGGTGTACTGACTAACACAGGAGCGGTGGCTGTTGATACCGGAGTATTTACAGGTCGTTCCCCGAAAGACCGTTACATTGTAAAGGATGCAGTTTCTGACGAAAATATCTGGTGGGATGGAAATATTAATAAACCAGTATCGGCCGAAACTTGGAATCATTGTAAAGCTCTTACAATGACTCAATTAAATAAAGCCAGTAAATTATATGTTGTTGATGCATTTTGTGGAACTAACGAAGATACACGTATGAAAATTCGTGTTATTTGTGAAGTTGCATGGCAAGCTCACTTTGTAACAAACATGTTTATCCGTCCATCTCATTTCGAATTGGCTAACTTCGGTGAACCTGATTTTGTGATCTTCAATGGATCAAAAACGACCAATCCACAATGGAAAGAACAAGGTTTGAACTCTGAAGTATTTGTAATGTTCAACCTGACTGAAAAAATTCAGATTATTGGTGGTACATGGTACGGTGGCGAAATGAAAAAAGGTATGTTCGCAATGCAGAACTATTATATGCCGTTGCGCGGTATCGCTTCTATGCACTGCTCTGCCAACGTAGGTAAAGATGGCGACGTTGCAGTATTCTTCGGACTTTCAGGAACTGGTAAAACTACTCTTTCTGCTGATCCAAAACGTTACTTAATTGGTGATGATGAACATGGCTGGGACGACAATGGAGTATTCAACTACGAAGGTGGTTGTTATGCAAAAGTTATCGACCTGAGCGCTGAAAACGAACCAGACATTTGGAGAGCTATTCGTCGCGATGCCTTGTTGGAAAACGTAACAGTAAAAGAAGACGGAACTCCTGACTACTCGAAAGAAGCTTCGAAAACTGAAAATACACGTGTTTCTTACCCAATCTATTTTATCAATAAAATTGTTAGCCCTTCACGTGCAGGACATGCTTCAAAAATCATTTACCTGTCGGCTGACGCCTTTGGTGTATTGCCTCCGGTATCTATTCTTGACGAACAATCAGCACAATATCACTTCCTTTGCGGTTATACTTCAAAATTAGCCGGAACAGAACGTGGTGTTACTGAACCCCAGATGTCATTCTCACCAGCTTTTGGTGAAGCTTTCTTAACATTGCACCCAACTATGTATGCAAAAACATTGGTAGGTAAAATGAAAGAACACGGAGCTAAAGCTTATTTGGTAAACACAGGTTGGAACGGAACAGGAAAACGTATTTCGTTGAAAAACACCCGTGCTATCATTGATGCAATTATCGACGGGTCCATCGATAATGCTGAAACTGTAAATATTCCAGTTTTGAACCTGGTTGCTCCAAAAGCATTGAACGGTGTTGACGCTGGTATCCTTGATCCTCGCGACACCTATCCAACTGAAGCTGACTGGACTGCAAAAGCAAAACAATTGGCTGCAAAATACATCGCTAACTTCGAACAGTATTGCGATAACGAAGCTGCTGTAGCAATGAAAGCTGCCGGCCCTCAGTTAGGGTAATCCAATAAAAAAATAAAACCGGAAGGAATGATTAACAAATCATCTCCTTCCGGTTTTTTATTTTCTTCCTTTTAGCAATTCCTTTTTCTGAACTCCTACCAGGCAAACAAAGGAAGATCTTTCATCATCGCATTTACACGTTTACGAACAGAAAGAATAACTTCTTCACTTTCGATGTTGCTGATTACCTCGTCGATCAGATCAACGATAACTGGCATAACATTTTCTTTTAGACCACGAGTTGTAATTGCAGGAGTTCCAACACGAAGGCCAGATGTTGTAAATGGCGAACGGCTATCGAACGGAACCATATTTTTATTAATAGTGATATCGGCCCGAACCAACGCATTTTCAGCCTGTTTTCCAGTAACTTCAGGGAATTTGGTGCGAAGGTCGATGAGCATCGAATGATTGTCAGTCCCTCCTGAAATCACTTTATATCCTTTGGCCATAAAAGCATCAGCCATAACCGATGCATTCTTTTTTACCTGGGCCTGATAAACTTTGTACGAGGGATCGAGTGCTTCGGCAAACGAAACAGCTTTAGAAGCAATCACGTGTTCAAGCGGTCCACCCTGTTGTCCGGGGAAAACAGAGAAATCAAGTACCTGCGACATCATTTTGGTAACACCTTTGGGTGTTTTAAATCCAAATGGATTTTCAAAATCTTCGCCCATCAGGATAATTCCACCACGTGGACCACGCAAAGTTTTATGAGTTGTTGAAGTTACAATATGTGCATATTTTACTGGGTTGTCCAATAAACCGGCGGCAATTAAACCGGCAGGGTGTGCCATGTCGATCATCAACATAGCGCCAATTTTGTCGGCAATGGCACGCATGCGGGGATAATCCCATTCGCGCGAGTATGCCGAAGCGCCGCCAATAATCAGTTTTGGTTTGTGTTCCAACGCCAACGCTTCCATCTCGTCGTAATCCACCATTCCGGTTTCTTCTTTAACGTGATAAGCAATTGGACGATACAGTACACCTGATGAATTTACAGGAGAACCATGAGAAAGGTGACCACCGTGAGCCAAATCCAACCCTAAAAAGGTATCGCCAGGATTCAGGATAACAGCTAAAACTGCCGCATTGGCCTGAGCACCAGAGTGTGGCTGAACATTGGCGTAAACTGCACCAAAGATTTCCTTGATACGGTCGATGGCCAACTGCTCGGTCATATCGACAAACTGGCAACCGCCATAATAACGGTTTCCGGGATATCCTTCTGCATACTTGTTGGTCATAACCGATCCCATCGCTTCCAAAACCTGTTCGCTGACAAAATTTTCAGAAGCAATCAATTCGATTCCACCTACCTGACGTTGACGTTCTTTTTCAATGATCTCAAATACTTTGGTATCTCTTTCCATTACGGTAAAATATTGGTTAAAATTGAGGTGGTAAAGGTACAACAAAATCAGGCTGCCTTAAAAATGAAGTTATTCAAAAAATCAGGTATTTTTGAACATTTAAACATTCGATAAGATGATGAAGAAACCTATATTATATGAGTCTGCCTGTATTTTCAGCATTATTGGAAGTAGCATCGGCTTTATCAGTATGTTCATATCTACTTTCTTTTTCAGAATTGTAACTGAAAAAATTTCATCTATTACGAACATTACTGCCACTGAAAAACTAAGTCCGATCTATTTTGCGACACTAATGGCGGCGTTCAGTGTATCCTTAACCGGTGCAATAAAGTTGTACCGAATGCAACGATCCGGACTTTATTTTTACCTGGTTGCTCAATTGGTAATTTTATTTCTACCTGTCTTTTGGCTTGGATCTAATGCATTTTCGGTTACCAATGCAATTTTTACGTTGATATTCTCAGGAGTTTATCTGTATTATTATCGGATTACCAAGTGAATTTTTAAAATCTATCCAATGAAAACAACTTTTCAATTTTTGAGTATTTGTCTGTGTCTTTTCCTTCTCCTTTCATTTAACACAAAAGAATCAAAAGTTAGAACTGTCAGGGGCGAAATTCCGGTTAGTTTAATGGGAAAGACATTGCATCATGAACATTTGCTTGTCGATTTCATTGGTGCCGACAGTACAGGATATCATCGGTGGAATAAAGCTGAAGTGGTTAAAAAGGTGCTTCCCTATTTACTCGAAATCAAAAAATCAGGATATAAAACATTGGTTGATTGTACCCCGGCCTATCTTGGACGCGATCCTGAATTGCTAAAAATGTTGTCCGAAAAATCAGGAATTCAAATCATAACTAACACTGGTTTATACAGTGCCGTTGGTGGAAAATATATTCCAAAACATGGTTTTACAGAATCTGCAGAGCAGTTGGCGAAACGTTGGATTGTCGAAGCAAAAGACGGTATTGAAGGAACAGGAGTTTTTCCCGGGTTTATCAAAATTGCAGTTGATCGGAAACCGTTGGAAGAAATTAACAGGAATGTTGTTGAAGCTGCCTGCATCACACACAAAGCTACGGGGTTGGTTATCATGTCACACACCGGACTTGCTGTTCCGGCTTTCCAGCAACTTCAAATATTGAAAAGTTATGGTGTTGATCCATCAGCTTTTATTTGGACACATGCACACAATGAACCTGATTTTGGGAAGCACATCGAAGCCGCTAAAATGGGTGCCTGGATAGCTTTCGATAATTTTACTCCAAATCAATTGGACCGATTCGTTGAGTTTGCACTTATCATGAAAAAGCAAGGTCTTTTGAATAAAGTTCTGTTCTCGCACGATGCCGGCTGGTTTGATCCGGCAAAGCCTGATGGCGGAAAATTTCGTGGATTCTTGGAAATTGAGGAACTACTAATTCCGGCCCTCATAAAAGCCGGGTTGAAAACAAAAGAAATTGATCAGCTTTTCATTAATAATCCGGCAAATGCTTTTAAAGTGGAAGTCCGATTTTCAAAATCCTGAATAATACTATTGTTCCTTAAAGGGTTTTAGTGAACCATACTGTTTTTACTCATAAGACAAATCAGCCATCGTGTCGCGGTAGGCAGAGAATACGCGTGCTCTGGAAATAAACCCAATGTACTTTCCATCATCAATTACAGCCAAATTAAACCGTCCGCAAGACTTGAATTTTTCGATAATCACTTCAATCGAATCATTTGGTGAGATAAAAAATTCGGGCATGTACATCAAATCCTGAACAGTTATTTTTTCATACAAGTCCTGCTCAAACATGATGTTCCGGATGTCATTCATTTTAATCATACCTTTTAAAATCCCGTTTTCGTCAACTACAGGAAACAGATCTCGTTTTGAACGGGCAATAAAATAGGTCATTTGTCCCAGGTTCAGTTCAGGCGATAAAATTTCGAAGTTAGTTTCGATTAGTTCTTTTGTATTCATGTAATGCATGGCAGCCTTATCTTTGTGATGGGTAACCAAATCGCCCAACTTGGCAAGTCTTATGGTATAAATGGAATGTGGTTCGAAACGGGTAATTGTTACATAAGCCACTATTGCCGAGATGATTAAAGGTATAAGCAACTGGTAACCACCTGTAATTTCAGCAATTAAGAATATGCCAAGCAAAGGGGCATGCATTACACCTGCCATTAAAGCACCCATGCCCGCCAGTGCAAAATTGGCATGAGGCAAATTCAATCCAAAAAAAGTATTCAGTGAAAGTGATACAATGTACCCGCCAATGGCGCCCATAAATAAAGTAGGAGCAAAAATTCCACCGACTCCACCACTCGAAGTAGTAATTGCCATGGCCACTACTTTCAGGATCAGAATGATTACCAAAATCAATAAAAGAACTATTGGTTCGGTTTTCCAGTCAAAAAACAACGAATTATTCAGTAAATCCGATCCTTTTCCAGTAAATATTTTGTTGATAGAGTCATAACCTTCACCCCATAACGATGGGAATAAAAATACGATCAGGCCCAGTAAAAGACCACCAATAATCAATCTGGTGTAAGTGTTGTGAATCCGTTTAAAGCGATGTTCCACAAACATTCCGGTTCGGGTAAAATAAAGTGAAATAAAACCGCAGAATACTCCGAGCAATACATAGTAGGGAAGGTTGTTTGAATTAAACTGATTGGTTACATCAAAATGAAACAAGACTTTGGCACCCATAAAAAAATAGGCAAAGGTTGCAGCGGTTATTCCTGAAATCAAAAGAGGAATCAGTGAGGCCATTGTCAGATCGAGCATCAATACTTCCAGGGTAAACATGATTCCTGCAATAGGCGCCTTAAAAATCCCGGCTATGGCGCCGGTAGCTCCGCAACCAATCAGCAATCTCACCTGGTTTTGGTTCAGATTAAACACACTTGAAACGTATGAACCAATGGCAGAACCAGTATATACAATGGGCGATTCGGCTCCTACAGAACCTCCAAATCCGATTGTAAAACCGCTGGTAATCAACGATGAAAACATGTTGTGTGCCTTAATATAGCTACCTTTTTTTGAAAGTGCTGACAGTATCTTGGAAACGCCGTGACTGATGTCATCCTTTACCAGATATTTAAGGATCAATACGGAGATCAATATACCAATCATGGGAAAGGCAAGATAAACTATGCTTCCGCTGGAAGCTTTTAAATGATTGGTCAGAAAAAAACTCACATAGTGGATAAAACTTTTAAGTGTAAATGCTGCAATTCCAGCGAGTAAACCAACCAACATGCTAAGTATATAGATCTTATTTTTCTCCGTAGTTTTCGAGAAAAACAGCTGTATTTTTCTAATCATCTAATTGTAGATCGTTATTTGCTTTTCTTTTTAAATATCTCTTTCATACTTTGCCAAAATGGCTTTTTAACATTCTCTGAGGCCGGTTTTGCTTGTTCTTTTGCCTGTTCTGATGTCGTTTTTTCCTGTGTTTTCAGACCAGATCCCTGATCATCCTTTTTCCCAAAGAGATCACGTAGAAATCCTCTTATTCCGACTTCCATGATCTCGCGATAAGGAGGAATATCCATCATGGCAAGACTTTCTTCAGAAGGTGACTCGAAAGTACTGGACCGCATACTCTGATATTTGCTTTTGTGAATGATTTGACTGAAGAAATGACCTACAATTGGAAGAGCCGTATGCCCGCCGGCACCAGTTCCAAGTGTGCGAAAATGAACTGAAGGATCCTCACCGCCTACCCATGCCCCGGCGACAAGTGTAGGAGTCATTCCGATAAACCATCCATCAGCCTGATCCTGAGTGGTTCCTGTTTTTCCCGCAAAATCAGAGTCGATGCCCCAAACCGTACGAATGGTACTCCCTGTTCCTTCATTGACAACCGATTTCAGCATACGGGTGATTATACGGCAATTCTCAGTTTGGGCAACCTGCTCGTTGGACTGATTATTTTGGAATTCATCAAGTACCTGTCCGGCATTCGATTCAATTGCTTTTAAATAATACGGGCTAACTTTTCGTCCACCGTTTAAAAATTCAGAATACACACAAACCATTTCTTCGAGCGAAACAGATGCGGTGCCCAAAGCCAGTGACGGATATTCGGGTAATTCCGAATCTACGCCCATCCGTTTAGCCAAATCAACTACATTCGGTATTCCCGCTTGCATCAATACGTCAACAGCGATTGTGTTGATTGAGTTTGCCAGCGCACCTTCCATCGAGTAAAATCCGGTATAATCACCGTGAGAGTTCTCGGGTGACCAATTATCGTAATCTTCGTAAACCTTTTTTTCATTTGCAAAATAGGAGTCAGGTGTAATCCCGGCTTCCAGCGCAGCTAAATAAACAATTGGTTTAAATGTGGAACCTACCTGACGTTTTGATTTAATGTGGTCAAATTTAAAATAGCGGAAATCATTTCCTCCTATGTATGCTTTCAATTCTCCTGTGAAAGGGTCCATCGCCATAAATCCCGTATTCAGAATTTTTAAATAATACTGAATAGAATCCATAGGCGTCATTTCAGCCTGTTTGTTTCCGTTCCAGTTAAACAATGAAACTGAGGTTGGTGTGTTGAATATTTTCTTGATCTGATCTTCAGGTACACCATTTTTTTTGAGCTCACGATACCTTTCAGATCGTTTCATTCCGCGGTTAACCACAGATTGATCGTTTCCCCATGGCTTTTTCCCCTTCCAATGCTCGTCAAATAAATTCTGAAGATTTTTCATTTGCGTTGAAACTGCATTTTCGGCGGCCATTTGCATATCAAAATCAATGGTTGTCCTTATTTTTAACCCATCGGTATATAGATTGTAAGTCGTCTGGTCTTCTTTCAAATGATCGTCACACCAGGTTTGAAGAAAAGGTCGAAGTTTTTCCATCAGGTACGGCGCGGGACCTTCATTATAAGTAATCAGATTGTAAGTAAGATTCATTGGTTCTGCCTTGTACATTTTAGCTTCGCCAACAGAAATATAGTTGTACTTTAGCATCTGATCAATGACCACATTACGCCTTTCGAGAGATCGTTCAGGATTTTTGCGGGGGTTATAGCTATTGTTCGCTTTGAGCATCCCAACAAGAGTGGCAGCTTCGTGTATATTGAGTTTTGATGGTGGTTTACTAAAAAAGCGTTCAGAAGCAACTCCAATTCCAAACGTATTTTCGGCAAATGGAACGGTATTCAGGTAAAGCGCCAGTATTTCGTCTTTACTATATAACTTTTCGAGCCGGTAGGCAATTATTGATTCCCTCAGTTTATTGACCGGCATCGTCAATGGACCGAATGATTTACGCGGGAAAAGGTTTTTAGCTATTTGCTGACTCAGGGTGCTTCCACCTCCAGCACTTCGGTTTTGCATTAAAACAGATTTAACGAATACCCGCATCAGTGCAATTTCATCGATTCCCCGGTGTTGGTAGAACCGTGAATCTTCAGTGGCAATCAAAGCATTGATAACGTTTGGCGAGATTTGATCAAAACTGACACTACTTCTATTCTCGATGTAAAAACGTCCCAATAATTTTCCGTCATTGGCAAATACTTCGGTAGCAATCGGATTTTTAATTTTATGTAATTCCTCTGTCGAAGGCACAGGCCCTGTAAATCCTACATAAACAATCAGAAAAAGTAGAAATGCCAGTAATATGAAAGCAATTCCTGCTTTCACAAAAAACAGGAAGAATTTATATCCAAAACTCTTTGAAGAGCCGGACTTTTTTCGGCTGGAAGGTTTAGTTTTTACTGAAGAAATAGGGGATTTCCTTTTCACTTGCCTAATGGTATTTAATGATAGAATGACGGACAACAAACTTAACTGAAAATATTCAAACTGTATGTGAAAAAACGGGAATAACAAACTTTTAGTACACCATATCATTGAAATCGGATGAATAAGAACACTAATTAAAAAACCAGCAATTGCTGGTTTTTTAATTAGTGTTCTTATTTTGATCTTTAAAAATCTGATCGCGGGCCCGACTTCTGAATGGATGGTTGTCGGTGTTGCTAAATTTGGTATAAGACGCAATTGCTACATAAAGCGCAACAAGTGTAATGATCACGATTCCAATATACCGGACTGGGCTGAAAAGTATTACAAATAAAAGTATAATAGCAAACAATAGCCAGATTCCCGGAAAATAACCACGTCTTTTAAGGTTAAAAATATTCATTTCCCTCCTCCTTTCTTTAATCGATTTACTTGATCTTACGAAGTAAATAGGAGGTATGTTCCTTAAAGAGGCATGTTTCCGTGTTTGCGTGGCAGATTTGACTGCCGCTTATTATGTGTCATTTTCAGAGCCTGGATGATTTTAATTCTTGTGTCCTGTGGCAAAATAATTTCGTCGATATAACCCAATGCTGCTGCCCGGTAAGGATTGGCAAATTTTTCACGATAGTCCAGAACGGCATCTGCTTTTTCTTCCTCACTAAGTTTTCCGCGGTACAAAATATTAATTGCTCCTTCGGGTCCCATTACAGCAATTTCGGCGGTTGGGTAGGCCAGATTCACATCTGCACCAATGTGCTTGCTCGACATTACATCATACGCTCCACCATAAGCTTTACGGGTAATCAGTGTGACTTTTGGAACGGTTGCTTCAGCAAATGCATAAAGCAGTTTCGCTCCATGCTTAATAATACCGCCAAATTCCTGGGCAGTACCTGGCAAAAATCCCGGTACATCAACCAAGGTAACCAATGGAATATTAAATGCATCGCAGAAACGTACAAAACGTGCTGCTTTAGTTGACGAATTAATGTCAAGGACGCCAGCCAGGTGGGCAGGTTGATTAGCAACAATTCCGATTGGACTTCCACCCATGCGGGCAAAGCCAACTACAATGTTTGCCGCATAATGTGGCTGAACTTCAAGAAAATGTTCTTCGTCAACAATTTTATGAATGATGTCTTTAATGTCGTAGGGTTTATTCGGATCAACCGGAACAATCTGATTTAATGATACATCAATCCTGTTTTCAGGATCAGTGCAAATTTTTCCGGGAGGATCTTCCATGTTATTCGATGGGATGAAACTCATTAGTTCGCGAACCATCATCAGGGTTTGCTCTTCGTCACTTCCGGTAAAGTGGGCTACACCACTCTTTGATGCGTGGGTTAAAGCTCCTCCAAGTTCTTCTTTGGTTACATCTTCGTGGGTTACGGTTTTGATTACTTCAGGACCTGTGACAAACATGTGACTGGTTTTCTCAACCATAAAGATAAAATCGGTGAGAGCTGGCGAATAGACTGCTCCTCCGGCGCACGGGCCCAAAATAACACTGATTTGCGGAATGACTCCTGAGCATATCACGTTGTTATAAAAAATATCGGCATAACCTGCCAAACTTTCAACCCCTTCCTGAATTCGTGCACCTCCAGAATCGTTGAGTCCGATAAGCGGAGCTCCCATTTTTACAGCCAAATCCTGGATCTTCAAGATTTTATCAGCATTTGTCCGACTCAGAGTACCGCCAAAAACGGTAAAATCCTGGGCAAAAACATAGACCAGCCGTCCGTTTATTTTTCCATAGCCGGAAACTACACCGTCGCCGGGATACTTGTGTTTATTAATTCCAAAGTCGGTAGCTCGGTGTGTAACCATTTTATCGATTTCGTTAAATGTTCCGGAGTCTAATAGAATTGTAATTCGCTCACGGGCAGTTTTTTTACCTGACTGACGCTGTTTTTCAAGTCGTTCAATTCCTCCTCCTGCTTCAGCTTCCTGATTCAGACTTTCAAACTGATTAAATTTGGCATTTAAATCCATAGGGGGTTTGTTTATTCGATTTCGATTAATTTTTGATGTGCATCAACGGTACTTCCTTCGGTTACATGTATGATCATAACCTTTCCGTCGATCGGTGATTTGTATTCACTCTCCATTTTCATTGCAGAAATGGTAATTACTGTATCTCCCTTTTTAACTTCATCGCCAACCGAAACTGGTATTTTAACCACTTTCCCCGGCATTGGTGATGAAATTGTATTTTCTGAAACAAGCTGGGTTGAACCTGACCGGTTTCGGAGATATCTTGATTCGGCGTCAATTATTTCAATATCGTAGTTATCGTAAAGCGTGTAGGCCGTATAAAGTTTTGGATTTGTTTGTGGAACCAGTTCGATGTTGAATGAGCGGCCTTTATTCAGGATTGAAAAAATTCCTTCATCATTGTGCATTAAGTCTACCTGATAAATTTTATCATCCACTCTGATTTCAAGGAGATTTTCGAACTGTTTTAATATTTGAACTGAGGCAATACGTTTGTCGAGTCTTATTTCTATTGACATATTTTAAATTGATTTATAAGCGTTCGAAATTCTTTTGATACGTGAATTTTTTCCAGCGGTTCTGGGCAGTGTACATTTCTTTCGAAGTTTGTGCTATGTTCAGCCGGTCTAAATGTTCGATATAAGCTGCAATAATGATCATGTCTTCACAATTTTCTTCACATTTAGTTTGAGCCAGAAGTATCTCTTTATTTTTTTCAATAAAATTGGTATCGTAATTTCCACTTCTGAAATCCTCAGTTTCCATGATTCTTTCCAGAAATTTGATTGAAGTTTTTACTCCCGTAATTTTATATTCATACAACGCCCGTTTCATCCTTTCAATGGCTTCCTCCCGGTTTTCAGCCCATACGATCAGTTTCGAAATCATCGAATCGTAATGGATTGGAATTTCGTAACCTTCATATACATATCCGTCAGTCCGAACTCCAAGTCCCAAAGGTTGGGTAATGTTGTAGATTCTACCCGGATTAGGCATGAAGTTATTTTCTGAATCTTCAGCATAAATGCGGCATTCAATAGCATGACCGGATTGACGCAAATCTTCCTGTTTAAAGGAAATGGGATGACCTTCAGCAATCAGTATTTGTTGCTTGACTAAATCAATTCCCGTTATGCGTTCCGTAATTGGATGTTCTACCTGGAGACGGGTATTCATTTCCAGAAAATAGAAATTCAGGCTGTTATCAACCAGAAATTCAATGGTACCAGCGCCTTCATAATTTACTGCACGTGCAGCATTGACGGCACATTTGCCCATCTCTTGACGCAATTCTGGGGTCATCAACGGCGAAGGTGTTTCTTCAATCATTTTCTGGTGTCGACGCTGTACCGAACACTCACGCTCGAACAGGTGCACAGTATTTCCATGCTGATCACCCAAAACCTGAAATTCGATATGATGCGGCGATGAAATGTATTTTTCAACATATACTGAATCATTTCCAAACGAAGATTTTGCTTCAGATCTGGCCGATCTCACCATTGAAACAATATCTTTTTCTGCGGTAATAAGTCGCATCCCTTTTCCTCCGCCGCCTGCTGCAGCTTTTACCATCACAGGCAATCCAATCTGACGAATAGTGTCAATGGCATCTTTTTCGGTGGTTAAGCTCTCAGTTGTTCCTGGAACCACCGGCACACCTGCGGCAATCATAGTCAATCGGGCCTGAATTTTATTGCCCATTTGATTAATCACCTCAGGAGAAGGGCCTATAAATTTAATTCCATTTTCAGAGCATTTTTTTGCAAAAGCAGCATTTTCAGATAAAAATCCATATCCGGGATGAATGGCATCCGAATTTGATTTTTTTGCTACTTCGATAATCTTATCGGCATTTAGATAGCTTTCAGATGACGCAGCCGGTCCGATGTGATATGCTTCATCAGCATACCGTACATGCATGGATGTCCGATCGGCATCTGAAAATACTGCAACCGTTGAAATGCCCATTTCACGGCATGTCCTCATAATACGGATTGCTATTTCTCCCCGGTTGGCGATTAGAATCTTTTGGATTTTTTTCATTTAATTCTTTTTAAAACAAATAAGGAATTTGTAATTAAATTGGTTTTTTAATTTTTAAAAACCCTAAAAAAGCGGAATTGTTTGAAAAGTTTGTTTTTATTTGAATAAAAAAAATAAAGTTAACATATCTAATTTTTGTTAAATTCATCTATATTTGACCCACTTAATCAAAACTTATGCTTTTTCGGGCCGTATTTTTTATTCTTTTTTTTGGAATTGTTTCAGCTTTTGGTCAAAGTTTCGAGAAATACTCCTTATCCTCCGATTCAACCGTAAACAGATTAGCAGGGACAAAAAAAGTCTATTTTGCAACACGCATTGACAAACGTCCAAAAATTGATGGCAAACTTAACGACGTTTGCTGGGAATCAGGCATTTGGTCGGGCGGATTTATTCAGCAAGTCCCTAATCAGGGGAAAAAACCATCACAAGATACTGAAATAAAACTTCTCTACGACAATAGTAATTTGTATGTGGGTTTTAAATGCTATGACAAAGGCCCCGGAAATATCAGGCCAATATTGAGCCGAAGGGATAACCTGGCAGGTGATATTGCCGGAATTGCCCTTGATTCATACCATGATAAGCAGACAGCTTATGAATTTAATGTAGCAGCTTCAGGACAGAAAGTAGATTTGGTTCATTTGGGCGCTTATTTATGGGATTTCAACTGGGATGCCGTTTGGGATGGTAAAGCTCAGGTTTATGATTCGATCTGGACTTCAGAATTACAAATACCTTTCAGCCAGATTCGATTTGCGCCGGGCAAGGAACAAGTTTGGGGAATGCATGTGTGGCGATGGATTGACCGGTTAAAAGAAGAAGATCAGTGGAAACTTATCCCGATTGATGCTCCTTCGATGGTTTATTTGTTTGGTGAACTTAGAGGAATTGAGGGTATCAAACCCAAGGTTAACTATGAATTTTTACCATATCTGAATGCACGGTTCAGTCCCAATACTAATCTCGAAAATAAAACTACCTATGGTTACGGGCTAAACGGAAAAGTTGGCCTTAATTCAGGTCTAACTCTGGATTATGCCATTAATCCCGATTTTGGCCAGGTTGAAGCAGATCCTTCGGTACTGAATTTAACTTCGTATGAAGTTTTTAATGAGGAAAAACGCCCGTTTTTCCTGGAAGGAAATACGATTCTGGATTTTAGTATAGGAGAGGACATGTTGTTTTACAGCCGCAGAATTGGACATGCTCCAAGCTATACTCCTGATATTCTTGATAATCAAACCATGGACATTTCAGAAAATACTCCCATATTAAGTGCATTAAAACTGACAGGTAAAACCGACAAAGGATTATCTGTCGGAGTGGTTCAAAGTTTTACGGCTCGTGAAAATGCAACTATTTACAGCGCAGATTCGAAAGAGAAAATGGCAGTTGAACCATTCACCAGTTTTATGGTGGGGCGAATCAAACAGGATTTTAATGGCGGAAATACGGTTTTGGGTGGTATGGTTACTTCCACATTCCGCAATATTAAAGATGATCATCTACAGTTTTTGTCCAATTCGGCATTGTCCGGCGGGATTGACTTTCAGCATAACTGGATGAAGCGTAAATATTTTTTGGACTTCAAAAGCTTTTATAGTGATATCCGTGGTGAAAAAGATGCCATTGTACGTTTACAGCAATCTCCGGTGCATTTTTATCAGCGTACCGATGCCGATCACCTTGAATTTGATCCTGACCGAACAAGTATTTCAGGCTGGGGGGGATTACTGCAGGGAGGTAAACGCAGCGGGAAATTCAGGGCAACAGGTTCTTTAAACTGGCGTTCGCCGGGAGTTGATTTAAATGATGTAGGTTATTTGTATCAGGCTGATTTAATCGAGCAATTAGTTAACCTGACTTATAAAGTTAGCATTCCCAAAGGAATCATTCGGAGTTATTATGTAGAATTTGAACAGGAGCATGACTGGAGTTTTGGTGGCGAAAATACCCTCGACCGTTTAAAGTTGCATGGATATCTTCAGCTTAAAAACCTTTGGAACATGCATCTGAACCTGAAAAACTATTACAATATTTTTGATACGCGTGAGCTTCGCGGAGGCCCCAACTTGCGTAAGGACGGGTATAACGACATCGAACTATTTGTGCAATCGAATTCGGTAAAAGATTTGTTTGTAGGATTTGGACCGCGAATCAGGTTTTTTTCCGACAAGATTTCGAAAACTGAATTTTACACGGCTTACCTGAGGTGGCAAATCAATGATCGGTTTAGCGTTACCTCACGGACTACGCTCGATAATTCTGTCGATCACCATCAGTTTGTTACACGCGCCAAAAACCTTTCTGATGAAACCAAATACCTGGTTGGCACGATTGATCGCAAAACCATTTCATCAACCCTTCGTTTCGAATATTTTATTTCTCCAGAAATTTCGCTGCAGTATTACGGAAATCCATACGCTTCCATTGGAAAATACACCAATTTCAGGGAGGTGGCCGATGCCTCAAATAATGATCTTAATTTAAGATATCATGGGCTGAATCTGATTGCGCAGATGAACAACACCTATGTGTTGCGAAAAGATGGCGTTTCAACCTATACCATTAAAAATCCGGATTTTAATTTTCAGGAATTAAATTCCAATCTGGTTGGCCGCTGGGAATTCAGGCCAGGATCAACCTTATATCTGGTATGGACAAACTCCCGTTCCGCCTATTCCGACCAGTTGAATCAATCGATTTGGAAAAGCTTTGGAAACATTTGGAATGTGAATTCGCAGAATGTATTTATGATCAAATTCAGTTATTGGTTTTCGCTATAATTGTTTCCTTTGTCCTGAATTTTTTATTTCATTGTTGTGAGCATTTCCGATTACGTCCCCATTTACCGAAAAAATCTAATTTTAGCGATTCCCGTCATTCTCTCACAGGTCGGGCAGGTAACAGTTAATCTGGTAGATAACGTCATGGTTGGTCATGTTGGTACCACTGAACTGGCAGCAGCTTCATTTGCAATCAATGTTTTTCATGTAGGAATGCTTTTCGGAATGGGAATTACTTTTGGCCTTACACCTTTGGTTGGACAGGCATTTAGTTCCCGGAAAAAAGAAAATGTTGGTCAATGGCTGAAGAACGGGATGTCTGTACATTTTATATTCTCATTGCTGTTGTGTGCTATAATGTCGTCAGTTGTTTTCTTTATGGACCGAATGGGGCAGAGTGAAGAAGTGGTGAATTTAGCCATTCCGTATTACCTGATCCATGTTTCATCACTTATTCCGCTAATGCTTTTCTTTTCTATCAAACAGTTTTTTGAAGGCATAGGAAATACTAAAATGGCGATGACTATTACGATTGTTGCTAATCTGATCAACATTGGCCTGAATTATCTCCTCATTTACGGTAATTTCGGATTCCCTAAACTTGGATTAAATGGGGCTGGCTATTCATCGTTGATTGCCCGATCACTCATGCCGGTCATTTTTATCTGGCTTGTTTTGCAAAGGCCAAAAATGAAACAATATCTTCAAACAGCCTATCATTCTGTATTTGATATCCGGAAAATTAAACTGATCATATCCATCGGGTTACCTGTTGGGTTGCAGTTGGTGATTGAAGTTTTAGCTTTTAGCTTTGGTGCAATCATGCTCGGTTGGATATCCAAGGAATCTCTTGCCGGACATCAGGTTGCCATAGGTTTTGCTTCAATGACCTATCTGATTTCATACGGATTGGCATCGGCTACCACTATCAGGGTAAGCCACGCTTTTGGCGAACACTCCGGAAATGAACTAAAGCAAACCATTTTTGCATCACTTCATATTGTTATTGCTTTTATGTCGCTGATGGGATTTTTGTTTGTCGTTTTGCGAAATCAACTGCCTTTGATTTTCACTTCTGATACTGAGGTAATACCTATTGCAGCCGGATTGCTGGTTGTTGGAGCATTCTTTCAGATTTTCGATGGGGTACAGGTGGTATTGCTTGGCGCATTACGCGGAATGGCCGATGTGAGAACACCCATGTTTATTGCTTTTTTCTCCTACATCATGGTTAGTTTGCCTATAAGCTATTTGCTGGCTTTTGTATTTAATATAGGAGCGCCGGGAGTTTGGACCGGATTAGTTTTTGGATTGGCAACAGCGGCAGTATTATTCGGAATCAGACTCAAAATCCTGTTAAAGAAATTCGAAAGGAATTAAAAAAGGCTTATAAAATGAAGATTTCATTCATTTCATAAGCCTTAATTATTTGATTCTAAATGATTGTTATTTTACAAATGGAGATGCCATTAAAAAATCATAACTTTTTCGAACACTAACAATAGGTTCAAAATTGTAACGTTCAACTTCAACAAATGCATCTTTCATGCCATATTTATAGGCAGTTTCATAAATGGGCTTGAAATCAAGCAGGCCGCTTTCGCCTATTTCCTTTTCGTCTTTAATGTGTAATACCGGGAATCGTTTCGGATATTTGTTCATATAGTCAACAGCCTTACTGCCGCCTTTCATTACCCAATAAACATCCATTTCAAAAAATACCTTTTTTGGATCGGTATTATTCAACATGAAATCATACATCACTTCGTTTTCTATCTTTTCGAATTCACCGGCGTGATTATGATAGCCAAACCAAATTTTCGAATCCATACTCAATTCGCCAATCTGGTTGTAAAAATCGCACCACATTTTGAGGTCGGCAAGCGTTTTTATTTTTGGCATGCTGGGTTTTACCAAAAAGCGAACCCCTGCTTCAGCATGGTCAGCAATGGCCTTTTTCCACCAGTCCAATGCTTCGGTTGCAGTTTCTTTGGTGTAATTTGGTCCTCCTATGTGAGCACTAGTCATCTTCATGCCAAGGTCTTTCACTACCTTTTTAAACTCGGCAGGTGCCATGCCATAAATTTTCCCCTCTGCATAGTTTGCGGCTTCAAGTGTTTTGAACCCAATATCGGCAACTTGCTTCAGAGTTCCCAATGCATCAACTTTCATAGCATCACGCAGGGAATAAAGCTGCAGTCCGATATCTTTTTTTGCTTTTCCTGAAAGCTCTGAGGCGTTTAGAATGGAATTGCCCAAAAGACTTCCGGCAACAAAAATCGAACTTGTTTTGAAAAAATCTCTTCTGTTTGTCATTTTATTCTTTTAAGATGGTTATTTTCCTTATCGCCGTAAGGGTTTTTGGCCCTTCTGGTGAATCAACTTTGCCAATTAGCTTATCTTTTTCAAGTTTCAGCGCAATGTTTATACTACTTCCATCAACCATGCTGGTGAAGATAACGCTGTCCTTTTCAATTTTCAGACCGTTAATGGGCAATTCGCCTGCTTCAAGCTTTACTACACCAGTAATTTTTCCGTTGGTTTCAGTAAAAATTAAGCTTCCTTTTTCGTATCCGTATGGGGCTTCGCTTACTTCATAGAGCCATTCTCCTAATATTGGAACACTTTTTATCGCTGTCATCTGTATTGAACCCTCGCTCGACTTCACTGTTCCCAGTAATTTTTCATTTTCAAGTTTAAGCCTGATGTTATACGTGCTTCCTTGTACAAAAGTAGCAAAAGTGATGCTATCGCCTTTAATTTTAAGATCATTTGCAGTGATCTCGCCTCCCTCAAGTTTAACTACACAAATTATTCCTCCGTCTTTTTCCGAGAAAATCAGGTTTCCCTTATCGTAGCCCGGACCAGCTTCGGGTATTTCGTATAGCCATTCACCTAAAAATGGTTTATTGTTATCCTGTGCATTGCATTGCAGACCGAACCAAAGCATAGTAAATAGAAACAGTGACAAAAAATGTGTTTTCATATTAATTTTATTTTTATTGATTTTTTGTAAAAGTATAAAAAGTTGGCAGCTTAACCAGAATTGAATGCTTCAGGTTTTATCGATATTTTTTTTGATGATTTGCAATTGGTCAGATTGTTCAAAAAAGCTACCTTCGGGCTTCAGTTTTTTATTTTGAAAATGGATCAGAAAATAGTAAAGCTAATATCCCAACGGATTGGCATTCAGGAAATACAGGTATTAAATACAGTTGTTTTACTGGATGAAGGTGCCACAGTTTCCTTTATTTCCAGATATCGGAAAGAACGTACAGGTAGCCTTGATGAAGTTCAGATTGAAGCCATTAAAGATGAGAAAGAAAGAATAGAAGAGTTGCTCAAGCGCAAAGAAACTATCTTTAAAAGCATTCAGGAACAAGATCTACTAACTCCTGATCTTCAGTTTCGAATCGAAAATTGTTTTGATGCAAACGAACTTGAAGATATCTACCTGCCATATAAGCCAAAACGCAGAACCCGTGCCATGATTGCCCGTGAAAAGGGATTGGAGCCACTGGCTAAAATCATCATGAAACAGAATGAGTCAGATATAGAAAGGAAGGCACATTCATTTATCAGTGATTTGGTAGAGTCAGCAGATGATGCACTTGCAGGAGCCCGGGACATTATTGCCGAATGGATCAACGAAAATGAAAAAGCCAGATCAATCGTGCGATGGGCATTTGAATCCGGGGCGCTCATCACTTCCAAAATTATAAAAGGAAAGGAAGAAGAAGCTGCCAAGTTTCATGATTATTTCGATTGGAGGGAACCTTTAAAAAAATGCCCGTCACATCGGTTATTGGCCATGCGTCGTGGCGAAAATGAGGGTTTTCTGAGAGTGTCAATTTCTCCGGAAAGTGAAGAAACTATTTTAAGGCTTGAAAGGTATTTTATAAATAGCAATAACCATTGTGCAAGTCAGATAAAACTGGCCATAACTGATTCGTATAAACGACTATTGGAGCCATCCATCGAAACCGAATTTGCCAATTTGTCGAAAGAAAAAGCCGATGAAGAAGCCATCCGGGTTTTTGTCGATAATTTACGACAGTTGCTGCTTGCCGCTCCCCTTGGACAAAAGCGCGTACTGGCTTTAGATCCGGGATATCGTACCGGCTGTAAACTGGTTTGTTTAGATGCACAGGGAAACCTGTTGCATAACGAAACCATTTATCCACACAAACCTCAGGAAGAAGTAAAACAGGCAGCCCGAAAAATATCATCGCTGGTAAGTTCCTATCAGATTGAGGCAATCGCAATCGGAAACGGAACTGCAAGCCGCGAGACGGAAGCATTCATCAAGAAATTGCATTTTGATCGTGAGTTGCGGGTTTATGTGGTTTCAGAAGATGGAGCATCCATTTATTCAGCCTCAAAAATTGCACGTGAAGAATTTCCACAGTATGATGTTACTGTTCGGGGTGCAGTTTCGATTGGCAGGAGGCTGATGGATCCGCTGGCCGAACTGGTAAAAATTGATCCGAAATCGATTGGGGTGGGGCAGTATCAGCACGATGTGGATCAGAAAAAGCTGAAAAAAAGTTTGGATAAAGTGGTTGAATCAAGTGTTAACATGGTTGGCGTAAATGTGAATACAGCTTCCCAGCATCTCCTGACCTATATTTCGGGACTTGGCCCTATGCTTGCTCAGAATATTGTTGATTACCGGAAAGAAAACGGTCCTTTTAATTCAAGAACAGAACTAACGAAGGTTGCCCGAATGGGTGCAAAGGCCTATGAACAATCGGCCGGATTCCTGCGCATTCCGGATGCTTCCAATCCTTTGGATAATTCGGCGGTTCATCCTGAATCCTATTTTGTCGTTGAAAAGATCGCGAAAGATTTGAAATCCAATGTTCAGGAATTAATTACCAATGAAAAGTTGCAGCAGCAAATTGAATGGACGAAATATGTGACAGAGCAAATTGGTCTTCCAACGCTTGAGGATATCAAACGGGAACTCGCCAAACCAGGTCGTGATCCGCGCCAAATCATTAAAGTGTTCGAATTTGCGCCGAACATTTATAAAGTGGAAGATTTGGTAGTCGGAATGATTTTGCCCGGGATTGTCACAAACATCACAAAATTCGGTGTTTTCGTTGATGTTGGAGTGAAACAGGATGGCCTGGTTCATGTTTCGCAAATGGCCGACCGGTTTATCAGCGATCCTTCAGAAATCGTAAAGCTTCACGAACATTTACAGGTCAAGGTAATTGAACTCGATTTACAACGAAAACGAATTCAATTAAGTTTGAAGCAAGTACCAAAATCTTAAAAAGGAAAAAGCCGGCTGATGAGGATCTGGAAAAAATTCAATCTTTCAATTAGAATATTTTTTCCTCCGGAACAATAATCCACATAATGATATAGACCAAAACCGCGGCACCCCCGGCAAAGCCAAAAATTACAAAAGCAAGCCTTACAATAGTAGGGTCAATGTCAAGATAGTTTCCCAGGCCTGAACATACACCTGCAAGCATTTTATCCCTTGATCTGAAAAGTCTCTTTTTTGTATCCATTTTATTCGTCCTCCCCGTCCTCAAAATAATTATCCTGATTTTCAAGTTCAGCTTCGAGAAACTCCTCTGCGTCTTCAAGCAGTTGAGCAATGAGATCTTTGTCTTTTGGTTTTTCGTCGATCCAGTAAATGGTCTGATTTACCGAAAAATCTTCAATGTCGCTTCCAACTATAAAGCGGGGAGTTTCATTGTGTACAACATACAACATGTCAGGCATTTCCTGAGAATTGTCAGCAAGCAAAAATTTAGGTAACATAGTTTTCTGTTTTTGAATTCCTAACAAATTTAGATAAAAAAGGCAAATAGTAATTCAATAAATAATTAATATGACTAAAAAATCACAGACTATTCATTTAACTTGAAATTAGTCTGCCATTTGGCGGATCGAACTTGAATTTCATTTGTACTTTTGCACCTCTAATTGTAATGTATGACTTTGGTTTATCCAGATAATTTTGAATCAAAAATTGGGTTCGATAAAATCCGTGAATTGCTCAAGGGAAGATGCTTAAGCAATCTCGGACAGGAATTGGTTGACGAAATACGATTTAGCAGCAACTTTGATGAACTTACTGAAGACCTGTCTTTAGTAAGCGAATTTGTTATTATCATTCGGGAAATGGAAAATTTTCCGACCAGTTATTATTTTGATCTTCGGGAAGCATTGTCGAAAATCAGGATTGAAGGCCGTTTTCTCGAAATTCAGGAATTGTTTGATTTGAAACGTTCGCTCGAAACGATTTCAGGAATTGTACGTTTTCTGAAGCAAACCAAAGAAGATCAGTTTCCATGTTTGAAACGATTGCTTTCGGGAGTTCAGGTTTATCCTTATGTAATTGAACGAATTGACGCTATCCTGAATAAATACGGGAAAATAAAGGATAATGCCTCGCCTGAATTGGCCCGAATCCGGAAAGACCTGATCAGTAAACAATCAGGAGTTTCCAAACGATTGCATGCAATCCTGAAAAAGGCTCAGGACGATGGATTAGTTGACGATGACGCTTCCATTGCCATGCGAGATGGAAGGGCAGTCATTCCTGTGGCATCAGCCCTGAAACGCAGAATGAATGGAATCGTTCATGATGAATCGGCAACAGGAAAAACTTCCTATATTGAACCTGCTGAAGTTGTAGAACTTAACAACGAGATCAGGGAACTGGAATACGCTGAAATGCGCGAAATAGTTAAAATTCTGACGGTTTTCTCCAATGATATCCGTCCGTATTTACCCGATTTGATAATGGCGTATGAGTTTCTGGGCAAAATTGATTTTATTCGTGCCAAGGCAATTTACTCCATTGATATCAAAGGCATCAAACCTTTTTTTGAGAATAAATGTCAGCTCGATTGGGAGGATGCAGTACATCCTTTGCTCATGCTGGCCCTGAAACGTGAAAACCGGAAAGTGGTTCCATTGAACATTCGGTTGACATCACAGAAACATATTTTACTCATTTCTGGACCAAATGCCGGGGGAAAATCGGTTTGCCTGAAAACGGTCGGGTTATTGCAATATATGCTTCAATGTGGATTGCTTATTCCGGTAAGGGAAAACAGCGAAACGGGCATTTTTGAGAAGTTGTTTATCGACATTGGCGACGAGCAATCCATTGAAAATGACTTGAGCACCTACAGTTCGCATTTGATGAACATGAAGTTTTTCCTGAAGAATTCGAATGAAAAAACCCTGATTTTGATCGATGAATTTGGAACAGGAACTGAACCTATGCTGGGTGGGGCAATTGCTGAATCAATTCTTTCGCAGTTGAATGAGATGAAAACTTTTGGCGTAATTACGACACATTATACCAACCTGAAACACTTTGCATCATCCTCTGAAGGAATTGAGAATGCTGCTATGATGTACGATTCATCCAAAATGGAGCCATTGTTTCAGTTGGATATTGGAAAGCCGGGTAGCTCATTTGCTTTCGAAATTGCCCGTAAAATAGGGCTTCCGGAGACTATTCTTCAGGATGCGACTGACAAAATCGGAAAAGATCATATCAACTTCGACAAACATCTGCGTGACATTGTCCGCGATAAACGATACTGGGAAACAAAACGCTTGAAAATCCGCAAAGTTGAAAAGTCGCTGGATGATCTGGCCGAAAAATATGAATCTGACCTGAATACTCTCGATAAACAACGAAAGGAAATTATCCTGAAAGCGCGTCAGGAAGCCGATCAGGTGCTTGCCGAAGCCAATAAACGGATTGAAAATACGATCCGTGAGATTCGAGAAACCCAGGCTGATAAGGAAAAGACGAAACAAATCAGGGCTAAACTGGTTGAATTTAAACAGGAAGTTGAAGATTCGGCAAACAATCAGGATGATCTGATTCTTCAGAAAATAAAAAAGTTAAAAGAAAAGGAATCGCGAAGAAATGAAAATCGTAGAGACAAGAAACCGGAAATCGTCAAGGAAAAGGAGACTGAACCTGATGTCTGGAAAGCTGGTGATAAAGTGCTTATGACCGGAAATCAGAATGTGGGCGAGATTCTGGAGCTGAATGAAAAGAATGTGGTGGTCGCATTTGGCCATATCCGTACATCCGTTAGCCGCGATAAACTCCAGAAGATTACTAGCAATGAAGCAAAAAAGATACATCGGACCTACAACCAAACGATGCCCAATATCAACAAAGGATTGAGTGAAAAAAGGTTGAACTTTAAAACAGAAGTTGATGTTCGCGGCCAGCGCGGGGAAGAAGCTTTACAGACTATTCGTGAGTTTGTTGACGATGCCATCATGCTCGATTTTTCGGAATTGAGAATCCTTCATGGAAAAGGAAATGGTATCCTGAAAGAAATGATCCGGAATTACCTGAAAACTGAGCCAGCCGTTAAATCGTTTCGCGATGAACATGTTCAGTTTGGCGGTGCCGGAATTACGGTTGTTGAAATAGGATGAAAAGTGATCAGTCACAGTCTCAGTTTTCAGTTCAAATGTTATTAATTGTCAATAGTTTCACGTCATTGGTTGTCATTTATAGTTTGGTTTTATTGAAAGATTTAACCCATGAATGAATAATAGGCATGCGTAGTGAAGCCAATGTGGTTAAGCCCAGTATGGGCGAAATATTGGTAGCCCGGGGCAAACGACGAAGGAGTGGCGCCCTGGGTAATTAACGAAAGAAAAAAATCGTCCGCGCCTAAATGTTTTTTGATGAAAAAACTTATTTCGGACGAAATGGCAAAAAACCATTTTTAGGACAAAGATTATTGCAATTAGAACTTTAATCAATTATTACAAACAACATACATACAGATGATTAACGAAAAATTAGATAAACAACTTTTAGAATCACTGAAAGAAAGCGGTTTTACAGAATCAACCGAGTTGGAACAGGTTTGCATTTCGCGAATTAAAAGTGGTCGCGATTTGCTTTGTATTGCCGGAAAAGGAAGTGGTAAATCAACAACCATTGTGGTCAGCGTACTTCAGCGATTAAAAGCTGAACTTGAGGATAATGCTCGTGCAGTAATTGTTGTTGCCGATAAGGAGCGCGCTTTGGAAATGAAAAATGAGTTTTCCCGCCTGGGAGAATACACCGATTTGCGTGTTCATACCGCTTGCGACGACGAAAAGATAGATGTTCAGAAAGATAAAATTTACATGGGAACGGATGTGGTTATTGGAACTGCTAAACGTTTGAACCAGATTTATACACTTTATGCACTGAACCTGGGAGCCGTAAAGATTTTTGCAATTGATGATGCCGAACTGGTCATTAAAAATCTGAATTATCTTCAACTTGACCGGTTGGCTCGTAGTTTGCCCAAGTCACAAAAAGTGGTTTTTGCCGAAACTCTTACCGAATGGGTAGATCGATTTGCCGATGAATTTATGAATAATGAAGAAATTATCGAAATAGAAGAGCTGGAAGATGACTCTGAACATTCAGTCTGATAGTTCGTTGCCTTTCTTATTTCTTTTTACTTTTTCCTATTTTCCAATTTTATGCGCAGCCTATCTTTTTTGATTTTTTTCAGCATTGTTATGCTGATTTACACATCGGCCAATTATTACCTGTACGTTAGGGGACTTCAGGCATTTTCAATAACCCAACCTAATAAGAAGTGGTACATTTTAATCTTCTGGACGGTGGCTTTTCTTTTTATTGCCGGCTCCATTCTGGAAAGAACAGCAACCTCTGCTTTTAGTGAATGGGTTTATCGTATCGGCTCTTTTTGGATAGCTTATATGCTGTATTTGGGATTAGCCGTTGTAATGATCGATTTTATTCGGATTCTCAATTATTTCATCCACTTTTTACCACCGTTTTTAGAAATAATGAGGTTCAGGCTTGGAGTGATTGTTCTTTCGTTGGTTTCAATTATTGTAATTGCAGGTCATATCAATGCGCTCTGGATCAATGTGAAGGAAATACCATTAACAATACATAAAAAGGTTACAGGTTCACCTGAAGTGAAAATTTTAATGGCTTCGGATTTGCATTTGGGTGCATTAATAGGTGAGCGGCGTGAAAAGCGTCTGCTCGATATCATCCGCGAGCAAAAGCCTGATTTGGTGTTGCTTTGCGGTGACTTGGTCGATGGTGAGATTGCTCCTGTTCTGAGAAAAAAACTTGGAAAGCATATTCAGGAAATCAGCACTCCGCTTGGAGTTTATGCCATTACCGGAAACCATGAATACATTGGTGGAATTGATAAAACTCTGCCTTATTTGAAAAGCATAAACATACGCATGTTGCTCGATGAGGTGATTGCCTTGCCTAATGGGATACAGTTGGTTGGCCGGAATGATCATTCATCAGGAAGAGGTTCAATGGTCCGAAAACCTTTGGCAGAACTGGTTTCTGGATTAGATCAGACCAAACCGGTTATTGTGATGAACCATCAGCCTTTTAATTTGCAGGAAGCTGCTGATGCCAAGGTCGATCTGCATCTTTCCGGACATACCCATCATGGTCAGTTATGGCCGGTAAACTACATTACCAAAGCCATTTTTGAATTGAGTTGGGGATATCTTAAAAAGGGAAACACTCATTTCTATGTATCGTCAGGTTATGGAAGCTGGGGACCATCAGTAAGAGTTGGAAACAGGCCGGAGGTGGTGGTATTTAAACTGAAGTTTGACAACTAAAATTTCAATCAAACAGGAAAAAGTCATTAGTCATTTGAAAATTTTCCGAATGACTAATGACTTTTTTCATTTGCAACGTGAATACCCATCTAAATCTTTGATTATTTTCCTAGTCTCCCATCCATATCATCCCTGTCATATTCAGGCTTCAATGGAAATTTGATTGGTTTTCCATCACGCTGCGAGCGGTAAATGGCAGTGAATAGTTCAACCGTTTTACGGCCTTCTTCAGCTGTAACCATAGGTTCTCGATCGTTCAGTATAGCTTCGGTAAAATCTATTAATTGTTGTTTGAAATACCAGGTCATTGAGTCAACAGAGAAAAATTCGTCGCTGTCGGTTTTGTTCCATTCTTCCATCAGGTGTTCTTCTCCGGGAACCGTCCACAAATCGAGCTTGGGTGGTTCTGCAATAGTAGTTTTTCCGGCGATAAACATAGCACCGCCTTCGGGTTGAGCGCCAACAGTAGCGCCATTGCTGCCGTGAATGTGTACTTTTCCATATATACCTGGTTTTTGTGAATTGCTGACCAGAATATTTCCCAATCCACCATTTTTGAACCGGATTACAGCAACCGCTGTGTCTTCCACTTCAATGTATGGATGGTTCAGGTTGCTCCAGTAACCAAAAACTTCGTCGATGTCGCCCATCAGCCATTGCAACAAGTCGAGCGGGTGGGGGGCCTGATTGACCATTACACCACCACCTTCCATGGCCCACGAACCGCGCCATGCATCACTTTCGAAATACGACCGGTCGCGCCATCCCAGCATTTGAATGGTTCCCAGTGCCGGTGTTCCGATTTTGCCTTCGTCAATGGCTTTTTTCATGCGCACAATGGGTTGATAATAGCGTCGCTGACTGATTACCCCGGTTTTTCGTCCGGTTCGATGCGAAGCTTCAATAATCCGGTCGCAATCCTGCAAGGTTGATGCAAGTGGTTTTTCGATCAATACATGCGCTCCTGCTTCCATCGCCTGAATAGCTGGATCGGCATGGTAAGGATGAGCAGTGCAGATGACAGCCATCTGGATATTTTCCGCTTTGATCATCTCCGGAATTGAAGAATAGGATTTAACTCCGTATTCGTCAACAAATTTCTGAGCCGATTCCGGAGTCCGACTCCAAACCGCTTTAAAACTCAGTTCAGGAATTTGTAGAATGGCTTTGGCGTGTAAATGTGCAATTTTTGCACAGCCGATTATAGCAACGTTGATGGACATGGTTTATTTAGTTTTAAGTTTGTAATCAGGTTAGTAAACGGTCATTCGAAAAAAGTCATTCGAAATATCAGCTTTTCCAATTTTTCTAATGACAAATGACTTTTTCCTTTTATGGCTTCAGAATCACCTTCATCAGTCCGGCTTCTTTGTTGTAAAGGCGATGGAACCAATCATTTCCTTCTTCGAGTGCGGCAACTTTGCTAATCAGTGGATCAACCTTAATTTTTCCTGAAGCAATTAATTCAAGGCAAAGCGGGTATTCGCCTGCTGAAGCACATGACCCTTGTACTTTCAGTTGCCGGGTTACCACTTTTTGAAGCGGAAATTTGACTTCCGGTGATAAATTACCAACCAAGGTAACTGTTCCGCCTTTCCGGGCGCAATCAATAGCCAGATTTACTGTTGGTTCAATTCCTACAACTTCAAGAACCAAGTCGGCACCACGATTTTCGGTTTCGCTCAATATTAGATTAATTACTTCCGGAATATTTGAGCTAATCGTCAGATCGGCACCTAATTGAGCAGCCATTTGCAGTTTTTCGTCGATCTGGTCAATCGCGATTACCTTTCCACATCCGGCAGCTTTTAAGGCCTGAATACAAAGCAAACCAATCATTCCGCAGCCAATAACAACGGCTGTGTCGTTTGCATGAACTGAGCTGATTGCAACGGCATGTACTGCAACCGAAACAGCTTCAATCATGGCAGCTTGTTCAAAACTTATATTTTCAGGAATGGCATACAGAATATGAGCTGGAACAGCTACATATTCGGCAAAAGCTCCGTTTTGGCGGTATTCGTTGCACGAAACACCTAATACGCGACGATTATCGCACAAATTGATGTCGCCCCGCTGACAGTAAAAACATTCGCCACACGAAATGGTCGAGTCAAAAGTGACGCGATCGCCAACATTCCATACATCCACATTCGAAGCAATCCGGTGGATAATTCCTGAAGCTTCGTGCCCCATAATTACTGGTGGCTGACGGCGTCCGGTACTTCCATCCATGCCGTGAACATCGCTTCCACAAATACCGCAAGCTTCAACCTGAATCAAAACCCAACCGGGTTTTAGCTCCGGGATGTCGGTTTCCCGAAGGACAAGTTCGTTATATTTTTCCAGAACAAGTGCTTTCATTAAAGATGTATTTTGCGAGTTTATTTCACTAAGTTAATAACCTTTTTTAAGTCTAATTCTATTTCGTCCGAAATGATGGTAGTGCTATGTTCAGATTCTACTCGCGGACGATTTTTATCTTTTATTTTCATTTTCTACAAATATTTTGCTCCTCCGGAGCTTCCTCTTTTCCTCTTTTCTATTGACTAATGACTATTGACCTTGCTTTTGTGGAAAGGTAAAAAAAATCAACAATGCATTCAATGCAAATCCTGAAATAAGAATCACTGAACCAACTTCAGGATGATTAAAAGTCATCAACAATTTGCCTGAAAGTGCAAGAATGCCACCGGCGAGCATGGCTGCAATACCGAACCGTTTGTTGTATCGCAGGTTGAAAAGTGCTGCCACCATTGGTATTATAAATGCGCCTGAATAAAACGATAGTGCCAGCAAAAGTGATGAAACAATTGAAGTAATTTTTAATGAAATTACCATACTCAGAATGCCAACTCCAATAATGAAGAATTTGGTCTGTCTGAACGATTTTTGATTGTTGATGTCTTTATGGAAAAGTTCGCTAATAATCATGGATGCAGTTAAAAGGGTAGTGGCTGCAGTAGACAAAACCGCTGAAATAAGAGCAGCAACCAGTATTCCGGTAGCCCATTCAGGTAAAATGCTATTGGCCAGATTGACTAAACTGGAACTGTTTTGTGCTCCGGAATGAAATGTTGCCGCGTAAATTCCGACATACGAAAGTACAAATCCAAACGGAATCAGGATCAATGCAACCGCCAACACACTTCGGAAAGCGGTTTTCGAATCTTTGGCGCAAAATACGCGCGAATAAATATCAGGGCCAACCACAAATGTGCTCGAAAATGTTAGGATTAAAATAAACAAATCGAAAGGCGTAAAGTGGCTGTTAAATGGAAAAACACTGGTGAATGGTGGCAATTCAGGCAATTTACTGGCGGGTATCATGATGGCTGTCAGAATTACGCCACCCAGAATAAAGAACGACTGAAACAAGTCGGTTTTCATGATCGACACTTGTCCGCCAATGTAGGTGTACACGATGAAAATAATTCCGGTAAGCAAAACTCCCGTAGGATACGACAAATTGAAAAAGCTGACAAGGATTTGGGCTCCGGCAATAATCTGTGCAGCTACAACGCCCAGCCAGGCAACCGGAATAATTACCGAGGTGACTTTTCGTGCCGATTCGCCGTAATATTGGCCAATGAGTTCGGGTAAGGTAAATTTCCCTTTTGAATATACTTTTTTAACGATAGGCAGCAGGCCGAATAGACCTAAACTTGCAGCCAGAATGTACCAGGCCGATGCCCACGACTGAATCTCTGCCAGCCCGATGGTTCCCAAAATGGCCGATCCACCCAGAATAGTTGCAAGCAGACTACCCGAAATCTGCCAGACTCCGGGTTTTTTCCCTGCCAGAAAATAATCCGACGGAGTTTTGATTTTCAGGAACGAATAGATTCCAATCAAAAGCAATATAATTCCGTAAATGACAAGAACTGTAATCTTCATGAAATCAATAAAGAGTGAAAAGGCAAAAGTAAAAATCTATTTTTCAGAAATGTAAATATTTTGAGACTATATGCCATGAATATGATTCCAGCATTCAAAAAGTACATCCTGTTTGTGTTCAAGAACATTGAACTAAAATTCATAAAAATTTCTATTTTTGTTTCCGTTACCGCACACGGAAAGACAATATCAAATCTAAAACCAAATAACCTTATGAAAAAGATTCAAATTTTTCTGGCGTTACTGCTATTTGTTTCAGCTGTTTCAGCAAAAAAGAATGATGGATGGATTTCCCTTTTTAACGGGAAAGACCTGTCGGGTTGGCATCAGTTGAATGGTCAGGCTAAATACCACGTTGAAAAAGGTGAAATTGTCGGGACGACCGTTCCAAATACTCCCAATTCATTTCTTTGCACCGATAAAGATTACGGCAATTTTATCCTCGAACTCGATTTGCTGGTTGCCAATGAAATGAATTCAGGTATTCAGTTCCGCAGCATTAGCAAGCCTGAAGTTATGAATGGCCGTGTACATGGTTATCAGTGTGAGGTTGATCCGTCGGCGCGTGCCTGGAGCGGGGGTATTTACGATGAAGCACGCCGTGGGTGGCTTTATACCGGGGAATTGAATCCATCGGCTAAACCAGCTTTTAAATTCGAACATTGGAATCATTACCGCATTGAATGTGTGGGCAACAGTATCCGTACCTGGTTGAATGGGGTTCCGGTAGCTTATGTGCTCGACGATATGACTCCAAGTGGTTTAATTGCCCTTCAGGTACATGCAATAGGAAAAGATGCCGAGCCCGGAAAACAAATTCGCTGGAAAAATATCCGGATCAAAACAACCGGTCTGAAAGCAACTGAAACTCCCGATGTTTTCGTGGTTAATTTGTTGCCAAATTATTTGAGTTCTGCTGAGAAAGCACAAGGCTGGGCCTTGCTTTTCGACGGAAAATCAACTGCCGGATGGAAAGCTGCCGGACAGGATAAATTTCCGGCTGAAGGATGGAAAGTGGAAGATGGAACAATGATGGCCGTGGCCAATACAAAGGAAAAACCTGTAAAAGGTACTGATATTGTATCCGTTGATAAATTTTCAGCTTTCGAACTCCAGTTTGAGTTTAATTTTGCCGAAGGTGCCAATAGCGGGGTAAAATACTTTGTTGGTAATGGCGGTCCGGGCATTGGTCTCGAATACCAGGTTTTAGACGATAAAAAACATCCTGACGCCAAGGCTGGGGTAGTTGGAAACCGCACCATGGGTTCCTTATACGATTTAATTCCTGCCGAAAAACAGGATCGTTTTACCAAAGGTGCCAACGATTGGAACCTGGGCCGCATTGTGGTATATCCCGACAATCGTGTAGAACATTGGCTGAACGGAATGAAAGTGGTAGAATATGTTCGTGGATCAGGTATCTACAAAGCTTTGGTTGCCCGAAGCAAATATGCTGAATTTAAAGATTTTGGTATGATAAAAGAAACACCCATTTTATTGCAATACCATAACGATCAGGTTAAATTCAGGAGTTTAAAAATCAGAAAACTATAAAAACTTAAATCAAGATAATCATGAGTACAAATCGTAGGGAATTCATACGCAATGTAGCTGTTGGTGCTGCCGGAATTACAGTTGGCGGAATGGCTTCAGGGTTTAGCGCTAAAAGTTATACCCGGATTGTTGGAGCTAACGACCGGTTGAACGTGGCTTTAATGGGCTGTGGTCGTCGTGTAAGCGCTTATTATGCAGCGCTTCAGGATAAAAAGAATAATGTTGATGTGGCCTATATCTGCGATGTGATGAAAAAACAGCGCGATAAAGTGGGCAAGGACCTGAACGGAAAAGTTTCAGGAAAAGCAGCACTTATCAGCGATATTCATGAAGTTTGGAACGACCAGAAAGTTGATGCCATTTTTAATGCTGCTCCCGACCACTGGCATGCTCCTGGTACCTGGATGGCCATGAATGCCGGCAAACACGTGTACATTGAAAAACCATGCAGTCACAATCCGCGCGAAGGTGAATTGCTGGTTGCTTTTCAGAAAAAATACGGCAAGGTTGTACAAATGGGAAACCAGCAACGATCGGCCAAAGAATCACAGGAGATTATTGCAGAAATTCATAAAGGTGTGATTGGCGATGTGTATAAAGCAGTTGCTTTTTACGCCAATTCGCGTGGTGAATGTCCGGTTCAGAAAAAAGCTCCGGTTCCTGATGGACTGGACTGGGAATTGTGGCAGGGACCAGCTCCCCGCCGGGAATATATGCACGATATTTGGGATTATAACTGGCATTGGTACGGATGGAATTGGGGAACTGCCGAAACCGGAAACAATGCCACTCACGAATTGGATGTGGCCCGCTGGGCGCTTCAGGTTAAATATCCTGAACATGTAGTTGTTGAGGCAGCCAAACGTCATTTCATGAACGATGGATGGGAAATGTACGATACGATGGATGCTACTTTCCGTTTCCCCGGAAATAAAATTATTGAATGGGACGGAAAAAGCCGGAACGGGCACAAAAGTTATGGTTCCGACCGTGGAACAATTATTTACGGAAGTGAAGGTTCGGTTTTTGTAAATCGTGAAGGATATACCCTTTTCGACCGTAGCGGAAAGAAAGTGAAGGACAGCAAATCGTCTGGAACTGAAGCGGGGACAGCGTTAGGCGGCGGAGGTGATATGACCGACGGTCATGTAGCCAATTTCTTCAATGTCATTCGCGGAACTGAAACAAAACTGAATTCACCGATTGAAGAAGGCGCCATCAGCCAGATGATGTGTCATTATGCCAATATTTCGTACCGCATTAATAAACCCTTTGCGGTTAATGCTGAAAACGGACATATTTTGGATAAGGATGGCATGAAACTCTGGGGACGTGAATATCAGAAAGGTTGGGAACCGAAGCTTTAAAAGTGATCAGTAGACAGTCACAGTTGGCATACTTTGTCTAAGGTATCAGTTCTTCAGTCAAATTAGGTCAAAATCTAAATCAATTAAATTTTTGAAGATTGACTAAAGTATAAACTCCCTGATTCATTCAGGGAGTTTTCTTTTTTTTGTATTTTCGTAATGCTAAAAAACTAAAACTAAACAAATGCTTAAACTGATACCGGTTATTCTGTTGGTATTCTTTTCGTTTGCCGGAAAAGCCCAAATTAATATGGTCGTAAAACAAGGTGGGTTCCTTTTTATGGAAGGGAAAGACAGCATCTTCTTTTATCAGAAAAGTTTGAAAGATAAAGATGGCGCTTACGGCCGTCTCAATTACATCCACCCGTTGTACGGTCCGGACGGCACCCGCATGACTGAAGATTTTCCGGCTGATCATTTGCATCATCGCGGCATCTTTTGGGCCTGGCATCAGATTATCATCGACAATAAACCGGTTTCTGACGGATGGGAATTAAAAAATTTTCAGCAAAAAGTAACCAGTGTCGAGTTTCTGCTCAAAAAGGGAGTTGGGATTTTAAATACATCTACCGATTGGAAATCACCTTTATGGGAAAACGGCACAAAAGCTTATTTGAAGGAAACGACGAAAATCACCATTTATCCTAAAACCGGAAATTTTCGGAAAATTGATTTTGAAATTCGTCTGAAAGCATTAACAGATCGGTTAATGCTTGGTGGCTCGGACGACGAAAAGGGGTACAGCGGCTTTTCAGCGCGATTAAAGTTGCCGTCAGATCTGACTTTTACGGGCGAAAAGGGTTTGGTTGAACCAATAAATACGGCTGTTGAAGCCGGAAATTCAATGAATATGAATGGATCTTTTCTGAAGGATGGAAAACGGGGCGGAGTTGTTATTTGGAGCAATCCAACCAATCCGGCGCCATCAACCAGCTGGATTATCAGGAAGGCTGCCAGCATGCAAAATGCAGCGTTTCCGGGACGAAAACCGGTACCCATTTCCTTTGATCAGCCTTTAGTTCTGAACTATTCACTGCTTGTTTATCAGGGTGAAATGAGTCCGAAGCAAATCAAAAAAGCGGTAAAACAGTGATCTGTGATCAGTAGTCAGTATCAGTGTTCGCAGAAATATTAGTCATTAGTGGTCATTTGCTTCACGTCATTCGTATTACAGCAGAAATGGATTGAACATCAAAGACAACAAATGACAATTGAATGACTTAATGACAATAAATGACTACCATTCGACCATTTAAGTAATGAGTATGAAATAATGTCGTATTCGCTTTTTTTGTCAACCCCTAAATCCCCTAAAGGGGACTTAGTTCATTGCCAATATGTTGCGATCTTCACAGCCTAAGCCCCTTCAGGGGTTTGGGGTGAAAAAAATACGACAATAAATATTTTACAGAACTTAAATAGTAAATTGTAAATAACCAAATCGTAAATAAATTCAAAATATGTCTGTTCTAAAATTCTCAGAAAGCACTCCGGAGATCGTTCGTGAAGGTTTGGTGCGTCGTACTATTTACACTTCAAATTTAATGACCGTTATCGTCGATTTTACCGATGGCCCCTGGGCTGAAGCTGAGCCTTTTCACTCGCATCCACACGAGCAAACCTGTTATTTGGCTTCAGGAGAGCTTATTTTCTGTTGCGAAGGAGAACCCGACCAGCATCTTCAGGCAGGCGATATGTTTGCAGTGGCTTCAGGCAAAAAACATACAGTAAAGATTTTGTCTGCAACAGCTCGTTTGATCGACAGCTTTAATCCGATCCGGCAGGAATTCATCCGGTAAACGCAGTAGGTTTTGTGATTGACCGTTTGCATACCTATTTGGCATTTTGTGCCAGTCAGTTGTGGTCATTTCTTGTCATTCGGTTGTTATTTCCTGGCAACTAAATGACTACCAAATGACAATTGAATGACTTTTATGAAATTGGATAAGGATACGGATATTCATATTAAATTTTTACCCCTTTCTTAAATTCAGTTGGATTTATACCTGAAAAGTCTTCACCTGGTATCAAGAATATCTATGGCAGATATTCATTATTTATTCTCTAACCTCGAACATATCCGAAAGCGTGGTGTTTCAATAGCCTAAACAGACTGAGAAAGATGTAAAGGGGGATTGAGAATGATAAGAAGGTTTAATCGTATAGTAAATTCTTCACGACCGGTATTGGTCGATTTTTATGCCGATTGGTGCGTGCCTTGCAAATTGATGCCACCTGTTTTGAAAGAAGTGAAAGACCAATTCAGGAAGCACGTGCGCATTATCAAAATAAACGTCGATCATTATCCCGATATAGCTACCAGTTGTAAAGTTCAGAACATTCCATCGGTTGTGTTGTTTCAGGATGGAAAAATACATTGGAGTGGGGTTGGAGTTCAGCAAGTGAACGACATTTCCATTGCATTGAGAGAGTTTCTGTAAACACTAATTAAACTGAACCGGACAGCAAATGGCAGAACGCAAACTTCAGATTGGGGATAAGCTTCCCCACTTTATCATGTACGATGAAAATCGCCAACCTATCGATGTCTCAGCTTTAACCGGACGATTTTTGGTACTGTATTTTTACCCCAAAGACAATACTCCGGGTTGTGTACGCGAAGCCATCAGCTTTAAAAATTCGTTTCAGGAGTTGATTAATGCCGGAGCCCGGGTTTATGGAGTAAGCAGCGACCGGCCCGATACCCATGCCGAGTTTAAAACCAAATACCATTTGCCGTTTTCATTATTGTCTGACACTGCCGACGAGTTGCGTAAACTACTTGGAGTTCCATCCGATTTGTTTGGCCTGATTCCCGGTCGCGTTACCTATATTTTTAATCCTGACGGTCGGCTAATTCACGAATATAAATCGCAGTTATCGCCTGAAAAGCATGTGGAAGTGGCGTTAAAGGTGATTAAAGGAGTTCATTGAACTTAGGTTTTGCTATCCGCATGGGCGATTTCCTGCCTGGCCGTAAAAGATGGCTCAATCCGAAAGATACACACCGAAAACCACCCCGAGTACTCGGGGCGATTTTGACGGATAGCTGATATTAGCGGTTCGTGCTTCGTTTTTAGTCAAGCTTTTTCCTTTAATTTATCGTAGCTCTCAGCAATTTTTAATAGTGTTTCCGAACGGTCAAAAATTTTGAGTTTTTCGATTTTTTGTTTCTCCTCAATAAAATATCACCGTATAGAGTGTACTAATCTTTTTTTACTTTAAAATTCAATTTTCACTCTTCTTGCCATATCAAACAGTTCTGGAATTTTTCTATCAAAATCAATTCCAACACTAACTGTTTTTATTTTAGCAGGATCAACACCTAAATTTACTAATTTATCTTTAACTGCATTTGCTCTGTTTTGCGCTAATTTCAAATTGTATTCAGAAGAGGCAACATTTGAACAATATGCAGTAATAGTAACTTTATCTTTAATCTTGTGTAACGATTGTTCAATATTTTCCAATGCATCTTTATCTATTTTATAACTATCATTATTAAAATATACATATTCCGGATATTCTGGATGTGTTGAAGATGTTGAAGATGTTGAAGATGTTGTAAGTGTTGAAGGTGTAGAAATTTTTTCACCAACTTCTGTGTAATAATTATTTGTTACTTTTCTTGTTGAATCAACATAAACAATGGTATTTTTTGGAACTAATTCCGGTTCAAGATAAAAATCTGCATGATCCTTTTTCTTTCCTAAAACAAAAATAGCTTTAATATTAAAATCAATAATTGATGTTCTAGCAACACCATTAATAATTTTTTGATTAATATTTGTTACACCGGCAGGTGGCGTAAGATTCACGCCTGTAATAACATTTAATCCTGCAGTTAGGAAAAATTTATCAGTAACCCTGAATTCATTATCAATAAATCCAGCCAAATGAAAATTAGTTACACGATCAAACATTTGTGTATTGGTAAAATCATGTGAATTTGAAAGATCACCACCAATACCACCAATAATAGTATATCTATTATTGGCTATTCGTTCCAATTTAAGCAATCTGCCAAAATTACCAACGCCAAAAATTTGACCTTCCAAATATTCCACTGGTTGATTTGTTAAGGTATATTTGTGTTTTGTGTAACTTCCAGATACTCTAAACCCAAATAATGGAGTTGCCATATATCTGGCGCCTATTCCAGCATTATAAAATCCAACTGTACTACCTCCATATGGCATATCTTGCAATTTTGTCAGACCAAATTCCGGCTCAATTGACCACTTATTGAATTCCTGCGCATACATAAAAGTTGCACTAAATACGAACCCCAAAATCATTAATAACTTTTTCATAATTTATAATTTTTATTCAAGCTTAAGCTTGTTTTGATTCTCAATTTATCAAATAGTTAGTTTCTAATTATTTTGTCTTGTTTTACCACAGTTGAGCATTTGTAATTATGTGTTAAAATATACTTCCATGTTTGATTACAAAAAAGATTTCTAAATGTCATCATATAGCTTTTGAAGATTTCCAATGATTGTATTTGAACATCTTGCTAAATGAAAATTCCATCATATAGCATGACCGCTAACTTAGGAAGCTACACAAAGGGGCCGATTTTGAGGGTAGCTGAAGTTAACGCCAGGTTTTTATTAATTTATCAAAATTGTTTCAGTTATATCTATTTTCTTTATCAAGTGTTTTATTCCCAAGTCATGCATATGTGTATAGTATCCTCTGGATGAATCTAAGAAAGCCAGAAGTTTCTCATTATTTTCAGATTTATCGAACTTAGATGTAAATGTCAATCTTTGTTTTGAATCACTTTCATAGTGTACAGTCAGGTTTTCCTTATTTGAATACTCTCTTGAGTTATTATAGCTTCTCAATAACATTGACAGTGTATATAAATACATTTGTGACTCATCATTGCTCACATTCTCTGGCAAGACTGATTCTACTTGATTTATCAATTCTTGCAATGAATACCTTTCGTTTTTCAGGTTACAATAAAGAGTGTTGTGTTTGAATTTGATATAAATAAGTAATATAAACAAACTCGGCACAACATAATTATTTGCAGGAAATTGAGTCAAAGCCAATCTAGCATGAGCAAATATTTTTTCTTGGACTCTTAATGTTAATCTTTCATAGGCAAACAATGAGGTGGCAAACTTTATGAAACTTGACTTATCTTGCTCTAATTCGGTATATTTAAGCCTCTGTTTTTCTGAGAAGAACTCATCAAATCCAAAATACTCATACAAATATTTTGTAAATGTTTTTACGTCTGGCTCCGGAATAGAATATTCAATATCAATGAATCTTCTTAAATATTCATTTGAATCTATTAAATCACTACCATAAACACCGCGAACAGCATTCCCTAATTGAACTTTATCAATTGACAAAACGAATACTATTCCGGGAACAGAAAATAAATGTTTTAATTGCTCCAATAATTCGACAGCATAATTTGGTCGGCATCTGTCTAATTCATCAATTATAAAAATAACTGGTTTGTCCTCTGTTGTTTGTGAAACAAACTTTTCAAATGACTTTTTGAATTCAACAATGCTTTTTTTCTTACTTGTATAAATTTCAATTTGCTCTTGTAATCCATCTGCTACGCTGCTGGAAGTTTGATTTATAAATTCCTTTACAAACTCATTACCTACATGTTTTTCAATCTGAGTTTTAAGTAAACCTAATGCTAAACTTTTTGCCAGCGGGAAAGCTTTATTTATAACTTTTTTAAATGATTCTTCGTTTTTTGAGGTTTTTAATTCCTTTAATTCCGAAATCAGTGTAACTAAAATATCTTGCTCGAAATCATTCTCCCAAGCATTAAAGTACAAAGTTTTAAATTCGTTATTGTCCAGATATTTTTTCCACATCTTTACGAAAGTGGTTTTTCCCGTTCCCCATTCATTGTCAATTGCTAATACAAATCCGTCATTAAAGTTTTTTACAATATCTGTTAGTACTAGAGCATATTCTTTTCTTCCCAACTTGCAATTCAAGAAAGGGTCTGTATTGTTGATTTCTATATCATTATGTCTGATTCTCATATTTGTAGATTGTCAGTTTAAACTTGGCGTTAACTAGTAAATAGCAGAAAGTTTACTGTACTTTTTTAATCTTTCAATTCCTCTTCTTGATTTTTCAGTCCAGCAAAATTAAACCTTTCCTGTTTAATTATTATTCAATAGTGTAAACTTTATTTATGTTCTTTAACAAGAATACGATTGAAAATGAAGGATTTCAGGAGTAGGATGCGAGATAAATACAAATTGATCGAATAATTTCAGGTTCATCCGGTCAATCGTTTCAATAGAATTTTGTTCAAACCAGTCCGGGTTTAAGATCCGGACTGGCTGTTTAAAATTTTTCTATTGGCTAATTTCCACTTCCGGTTTTTCGTGCCGGATGCCATATTCAACTATTTGGGAAGCATTCAGGTAACCGGCATAAAAATCAGGATTCGAATTCTCATAGCGAACCATCTGGCATTTAAGCTGTTCGTTTAACAGAACCTTGGCATCGGTAAAAAGCCCTTTCAGCTTGGAGTTGTTGGTCTTACGTTCCGAAACCGGAATACGGGGTGAGGACAAACTGTTTTTGTAACGTTCAGTCAGGTCACTGAGCGAATCCAATGTCATGTGTTTGTTGTTTAAAGGTTAATTAATATCGGAATGAACTCCTTATTTATAGGTTAACTTTACCTTTATTTGTTCTGAAATCGTCCAAATGCACTTTGCAACTTTCAAAATGGACAATTAAATCTTCCAGATGCACGCTGGCGATTCTCAAATGCATGCTCAAGTGTTCCAAATGGGCATTTAAGTTTCTCAAATGCCTGCTTAAGTTTTCCAAATGGACATTGGAGTTTCCCAAATGCTCATTCAAAACATTCTGAAGCTCAGTTTTACTTTCCCGAAGGGTTTTCATTTTTTCCAAACGGGTTCTCGAACTTTCCCGATGAATGCTCAAACTTTCCCCACGCATGCTGAAGTTTTCCAAATGACAACTCTCAACAACTTTATTCATTCTAAATCTGATCAAATGATCGTTAAGCAGAAGTTTTTACCCTTCAAATAAAAATAAACGGATTTATCGGGTTATTGGTTCTTGTTCAATAGCCGTAGCCTTCAGACGTTCGAGCTCACGCCGAAGTCTACGGTAAAAAATGTAACCGAAAGAGGGCTTTAGCCCTAATGATCATCATTTTAGGGCTAAAGCCCGCAACGGCATTTATGCCGTTGCTAATTAAACACCCGGTAACTGATTATTCCGATATTTCATTCTTCGAAACCTGAATTCGGTATAAAAGTGAATCGAAAACAATTAAAATAGAACAAATGAATAAGGTTATATGGACTTTTGTATCCTATTTCTACTAAGGTTTGATTCAAAAAAATAAGGTTTTAAAACCTTATCATGCACGTTTTAACCTTAGTAGAGATTCAATTACCAAGACAACAACCTTATTACCTTATTTGCAAAGCATGATTATTTCCAAAATGAAAATGGGAAGCAGTAACAATAAAATGTTGCTGCTTCCCATTTTTTTATGGATCAAAATCCAGACTATTTGTAAAAATACACCAGGTACGATTCCGGGTTTTCTTCAACAATCCAGTGCTGAATTCCCAGGCTGGTTGCTTTGTCGATCAGAGGAGCAGGCAAAAACGGGGCAATCAGTTTATAGATGCTTCCCGGGGCCATATCTTTCAGATCAGCGATGACCTGATTGACCGGTTGTTCGTTGGCGGCCAGCATAATTTTGGCATCCAGTTCTTTGGTAATCAAATTTTCTGCAAACCAGGCAGGTTTTTCGGTGTTGTAAAGCGTTCCGGCATTCGCGGTAAATAAATCCTGTCCCACATGTTTCCGGAGCAGGTTGATCAGATCTTCAATTTTTACATTCCCTACTGCCGCAGCCTGTTGTAAAGTGGCAATCTTAGCCACGGTGTTCCGGAGAACCGGATTTTTGAGTTTTTTAAAAGCCGGAACATAGCCAATCAGTACATCTTCCAGTTCGGGATAGGCTTCAATCACCTGAAGTACCTTGGTTTTTGGCGTGATAATCAGTTTTTCACTCATAATTTCAGTATTTTTTGTATTTCATTCACCCCAAGTCCGATAAATCTGAGTTTTGAGGCTGTCTCTATAAGAAGTTTTAAATTTTCTAAAATGTGTACTTTGTAAGTAACGGCATCATTAAAACCCCTAAATCCCCTGATGGGGACTTCAAAGCCGCCCCTTCAGGGGAGGTTTGGAGGGGTAAACGAAACTCTGCTTACAACCCGAATAATTTTTAGACACCATCCAACACGAAGGTTTGATGGGGTGAGTTCGTTTAATTATTTGTCGTTGTATTTATTTGTATGACAAAATTCGCTGTTCGCCCTCCAGCGAACGGTAATGAGTTAAATCGTGCGACACTTCGAGCGTGCCAAGGTATTCACCCTGTTCGTTGCGTAACGCAAAATATTCGATGTGTATAAACTTCCCGCCTTTGTTAATCCAGAATGGTGCACTGCTTTGGGCGCCGCTCCTGAAATCTTCAATAATTTTATCGACGATATGAGCGCTTGCAGGTGGATGACAATGGCGCACATCGCGGTTCAGGATAGCCCGGTTTCGCTGGAAAATACGGTCGGAACTCTGGTTGAAGAACTTCACTTTATCGTCTTTATCCACAAACGTAATATCCACCGGGAGCGTGTTCAGGATGCACAAAAGCTCTTCGGCTGAAAATCCTCCGGATGGCAACTGAATGTGACTGCCCGATTTCTGGGCTTCGTTGATGCTCTGTTTATCGGCCCATTCCGGCGTCCATTCGGTGAGTGGATCGTACAGGCAATAGCCAATTTCAAGCGATTGTTTGCTGATTTCGTACCAGTCGGCTTCGGTCAGTTTATCCATCGACATCGGGAAAAGGATTTCTTCCTCTTTCAGCGTCATGTCTTCCACACCAAAAATGGCGGGTTGCAGTATGATTTCGGACGAGGCCAGTAAATCTTCTTTCGAAAGATCTTCAGTCTGCAAAATCTCGATGCTTCCTTTAATCAGCTCGCGGATTTCGTCGTGTTTGCCCCACATCACCTTGGGCGGACCGGTGATACCTTCTTTTTCAAGATATGGAAACAGCAGGTATTCCTTGCGTTGGTAATGTTTGTCAACGTCGGTCAGACTATTAAAAAGACCACGCAAACGCATCAGTTGTTCCTGACTTAAAGGTTCTTTGGAATACTCCAACTGCTCAAGTATTTCGCTGATCTGGAAGGTAACTTTCTTCAGTTCCTTGTTTTCGTTAATCATCACGTCAACCGGGTGCCCGTCGGGAATACTTTTCGAACCACTCAAATCAATGTGTCCCTCAAGAACGGCCGAATGTGCGTCACAAAGCCTTAATACTTCTTCCTCCGGAAGACCTTCGCTAATCAGTTCCTGTTCCACTTCAACCACTTCGCCGTATGGAATTCCTTTCAGGCCTTCCATCAGTTCGTGCCTGACGTTTTCCTGTGACTCCCCTGAATGAAGCTTTAAAATCAGCTCTTTCAGTTTTGTTTTTCTTTCTTGTGAATTATTTATCAGTTCGCTCATCATGTTTTGTTTAAACCGAAAATAGAAACACATGAGCCCGAATAAAGTTCCTGTGAAAGCGCGCGGTACAAAACAGAAAAAGACTCGTCGCTGAGTCGTTTTTCTGTATCTGATTCTAAGTGGATCATTTTAGATCTTTTGTTGTGCTATCTAAAAATAGGTCATTTCAGCTTATTTTTTTATCATTCCTTAATGCTGCTCCTCATTTTGGCTAATGCTTAAACAGGAGAGGTGTTGGGGAGTTGGTAAAATATTTTATTTCAGGCTATTTGAACCTCAAAAACTACCTTAACTTAATTGGTTAATTTATTGAAATTCTCTAAATTAGCTAAAAGAATATTGCAAATAATATTTTTTCTTTTGGGAACTCAAAACCAGAAATACATAAGATTCTGGCAGATTACTTCACTTTTATGCTACAATTTTATATCGAAGTTCTTCGATTCATTTTTAAGTTATTTGTAACTCAAATCATTAGAATTCTAAACCCAAAAAATCAATTGTTATGAACAGAGTTTGCTATTTACAAAACACCATCCGGCAAAATCGTTCTTATTATGTCAGTCCTCTGTGGGAACCCCAATTGCCTGATCAAAACCGACTCTTCTTCATTCGTACTAACCAAAGCATTCATTCATTCAAAGCTAATTTTATGAAGATTAATGCATTCCGGTTTTCTGCGTCCTTACTTTTATTTGTTGTTTTTGTTGTATTCAGCCAGTTAAATTTACAAGCACAACCCAAAGAATTGGGTTACGCCGGTGCAACTTACACCGGACTTGCAGACAATGAGTTTATGAAAAACTGGTTAATTCTTGGACCAGTTAAAATCATCGAGTCTGGTACCAAGTCTGATGAAGCCAGCCAAAAGTCGTTCTTTGATAACGATGCGCTTGTCAGTGTTGACATTAGTCAAAAAAAAATGCTGTCGAAAGTGAAAATTGGAACTGCCGGGTACGATTGGAAGTTAGTTAAGAACGAAGAAAATGTCATCGATTTTATTAAGCTTTTTGGTCAGATCGATTATTCCGTTGCTTATGCTCTTGCAGAAATTAGAATGGATGCTCCGGCAAAGATTCTGTTAGGAATTGGCAGCGACGATGGTGTGAAAATATTCCTGAATGGAGTATTGGTGCATAAAAACTGGATTGGTCGTCCCACCACTCCAGATGATGATATCTTGTTGCTTGATTTAAAAAAAGGTTCCAATCAGATACTTGTTAAAGTACAGAATATGGAATATGGCTGGTCATTTGCCATCCGAAAACCGGGTAAAGAAAATCTGAGCAAATTATTGGCTGAATCAGCTGAAAGAGGAAATCTTGACAATGTAAAATTATTAGCTGAAAATGGCGCCGACATTAATTTGCCAGGCACCATGGGATTAACTGCCTGGCAGAGTGCAGCTATTAAAGGCAGGGAAACGGTAATGAATTATTTGAAAGAAAAAGGTGCCAAAGCCGATCTACCCATGCCACCATTTGACGATCTGGTCAGTAATATCTTTAAAAGTGCCCAAACCGGAATAAGTTCAGGAGTTTCGGTACTGGTTTCAAAAAATGGTGAGATTATTTACGAAAAAGGGTTTGGTTATGCCGACATTGGTAACAAGGTACCTGTTACACCGGATACTAAATTCAGAATAGGTTCCATCACCAAACAATTTACTGCATCGGCCATTCTGAAACTTCAGGAAGAAGGCAAAATAAGTGTGACGGACAAACTTTCAAAATTTATTCCCGATTTTCCGCGAGGCGACGAAGTTACGATCCATCATTTGTTAACACATACTTCAGGTATTCATAGTTTCACCGACAGGCCTAATTTTCTGAAATATGTTACCTTATCGATTACTTCAAAATCATTAGTCGATTCCATCAAAACCTGGCCTTATGATTTTAATCCGGGCGATAGATATTTATATAACAATTCCGGATTTTTTATTCTGGGCTATATTGTTGAGAATATTTCGGGAAAAAGCTTTGGCGAATACCTGAACGAAACATTCTTTAAACCTTTGGGGATGAACAGCACGGGAGTATACTCAACTACCCTTTTGCTTGACAACGAGGCCTATGGTTATTCAATTGAAAATGGTAAAATTCTAAAAGCGCTGAATTGGGATATGTCCTGGGCTGGTGGGGCCGGAGCAATATACTCCACCGTCAAAGATTTATATACCTGGAATGAAGCCATTTTTAATGGAAAAGTATTGAAAGAAGAAAGCCTGAAAGCTGCATTTACACCGGTTGTTTTAAACAACAAGGAAAAATCTGATTATGGATATGGTTGGGCATTCCAGGATGTCAGAGGATATAAATTTATATCTCATGGTGGTGGATTACAAGGTTTTCTGTCCTTTCTGGAACGCCAGCCTGAAAATAAAATTACCGTTGCGGTACTATGTAATTCCACTCCTCCACCTGATGGGATTAATCCTGGTGCCAATGCCATATCAATCGCAGAATATTTGCTTTGGAAAGATATGCAGAAACAATCCACTTTTGCTTCCGACCTGGCAATTGATGAATCGATCTTAAAAAGTTATGTTGGAAGATACGATTATGGGCAAGGAGCTGTGCTGATTGTAACGCTCGATGGTAAACAACTAAATGCTCAAATGACCGGACAGCCAATGTTTCCCATATTTCCTTCATCAAAGAATGAATTTAACTGGAAAGTAGTGGAAGCTAAGGTGAAATTTGAAACAGACGGAAATGGGAATGTCACCAACTTGATTCATTATCAGGGAGGGCAACAACTTGTAGCAAAAAAACTAAAAGATGAAACTCCGGTAAATGTTAATACAGCTATATTCGATAAATACACAGGTAAGTATGATTACGGCAATTCCATGGTTTTTGAAGTTTCCAGAGATGGAGACAAATTAATGGTCCAGGGTCCGAATCAGCCTAAATATCAATTATTTCCAGCTTCTGAAACCGAATACTTTGCAAAGGAAGTAACCATCAGATTAACTTTTAAAATAAATGCAGATGGAAAAGTCAATTCTGTTGATCTGAATAATTCGGGTATTATTACGACAGCAAGCAGAATTATTCAATAATTGACGTGATGTTTTAGGTGTAAACAACAAAAGACCCGTTATTCGGGTCTTTTGTTGTTTATCTAATATCTAAAATCTTCTTCTCTAAACTATCGGAAAATTCATATGATTTCTCTGATTATCCATTATTGATTTTGTGTTTTGTGCCGTATCATCCTACTCTGACTATTTACTGCAATCCTTTGTAAAATACACATTTGAACTACCTTCTGCACAAAGAATAAAATTTGCTGGAGGAAAGGGCATGGTCCATACACATAGTTTTTTCAAAGTAGGCATTTGCCCAATTTCAAGATAACAGCCATTCCCCTCATAACCATCATTCCAATCAAGTTTAGAGTTATTTCTAAGATCAAGACTGGTCAATTGATTACCACCACATGACAATCTTATCAAAAGAGGTTGATTGGAAACATCAAGGCTGGTCAAATGATTTCCTTTGCAATCCAAACGTTCAAGCTTAATGTTTTTCGATATATCAAGGTTGGTCAATTGATTGTTACTACAAAACAATTGAAACAGATGTGGCTGATTGGAGACATCAAGACTGTTCAATTGGTTTGCCTGACATCCCAAAGTCCTTATGTTAGTGTTTTTTGAAAGATTCAGGCCGGATAATTGATTACTACTACAATTGAAAGACCATAAGTCAGGCTGATTTGATACATCAATGCTGGTTAACTGATTTGCTTCGCATGCCAAAAATTCCAGGCTAATGTTAGCTAAATCAAGGTAGGTAAATTGATTACCACCACAATTTAAAAGTTTCAAATCAGGCAGATTCGAAACATAAAGAATGCTTAAACGGTTATCTGAGCAACCCAAGTTTTTTAATTTGGTATTCTTTGTAACATCAAGGGTGGTAAGATCGTTTTTAAGGCATTGCAAATTTTCTAAGGCAATGTTATTGGAAACATCAAGACTGGTTAAATTGTTACCCCACACAAATAAAGTTTTCAGTAAAGTATTATTGGAAACATTAAGGGCAGTTAACTGGTTATTTCCGCATTGCAAATTATCTATAGCAGTGTTGTTGGAAACATCAAGACTGGTTAATTTATTATTTCCACAAATTAGTTGTCGCAAAGAAGTGTTATTGTGAAGGTCCAGAGCGGTTAAATCATTATATGAGCATTCCAAACTTGCTAAGGCAGTGTTATTGGAAATATCAAGACTGGATAATTGGTTTCCTTCACAAGATAAACTCTGAAGAAGAGAATTTTTAGAAATATCAAGTCCCTTGATTTTATTGTCACAGCAATTGAGAGTTTTCAGCAAAACATTTTTCGAAATATCAAGGGTGGATAGCTTGTTTCCCTGGCACCACAGCGATTCCAGGTTGACAAATTCTTCCAGGCCTTTCAAATTCATTATTCCCTTATTGTAAACCGATAGAACTGTAACCGTTACAGCTTCAGTATAGCTAATTTTACCATCACCATCGGTATCAATTCCCAATTCAATAAGGGCGTTTAAGAAATTATCATCAGGAATTTCAATATTAAGATTTGGCTCATCCTTTTTACATTGAACCAACAGAATCACCGTAAATATCCATAACATTGACCTAAAGATTAGTCTCATTATGTTTAAAGTTAGTGATTAACTATCTGCAAGTTACAACATGTTTGTCGCAATGTCAAGTTAGTTTCAGCCATTTTTTTTCGCAGAATTGCAAAAAAAAATATTGAATGTTGCGGCTCGTATTTTCATACGTCAGACCAATAAACAACAAAAGACCCATCTCTGAGTCTTTTGTTGTTTATTGATTCTGAAATCGATTTTAGACGATCGGGAATATCTTGTGGTCGGCCAGGTATTCCATGATGGTTTTGGTGTTTGTTGCCCTGTTTTCGGGTTTCAAAACCAGTGTTGGATCTTTAGGCTCAACAAACTGAAGGTCGGCGCCCGGTAAATTCGCAACCAGTCCTTCTTCGAATCGTTGGTACAGCTCGGGTTTATTCTTCTTGCAGAACTCAAGACTGGCATCCATGTGAATCAGCTTGAAACGATCTTCGCCAATAATTTGAATCACTTGTTTGCGGATGTTTTCGTCCGGCGAAATAAACGAACAAATAGTAATGATTCCCTGGTCGTTCAGCAATTTGCTGATGTGAGCCACGCGGCGCAAATGTTCGGCGCGGTCGGCAGGGGAGAAGTCCAACTCGTTCGATAATCCTGAACGGATCGAACTTCCATCGAGCAGAACTACAGTTGCCCCGGCATCGAACAGTTCTTTTTCGAGCGTAAACGCCAGTTCATTTTTGCCTGAACCATGCAGTCCGGTAATCCAGATTGTTGTTCCTTTCTGGTTGTACCGTTTTTCGCGTTGCGCGTCCGAAACGAGGCATTCGCCACGGTGGATGCGGCTTTTATTGGCTTCCAGTGTTTTTTCGTCCACAATTTTCGACGGAAGGTCTTCAGCGTTCAGCTTATCGATAATCATCCCTACAGCCACCGTGTTGTGCGTCATCGGGTCGATCAGGATAAACGATCCGGTGCTGCGGTTCTTTTTATACGGATCGAAAAATATCGCTTTGTTAGTGGTCATCACCACGCGACCAATTTCATTCAGTTCAAAATGATCGATCGAAGATTTTTGCAGCGTATTAACATCGATTTTGTATTTAATCTGATCGAATTTTACGCGGGTGGTATTGTTGGCGTGTTTGATAAATAACTGCACGTTCGGGTCCATCGGCTTTTCATCCATCCAAACCAGCATCGATTCGAAATGACGCTCCACACGTGGCAGGTTATCCGGATAAACGATCATGTCGCCTCTGGAAATGTCAATCTCATCTTCCAACGTAATGGTAACCGATTGCGGCGGAAAAGCTTCATCGAGGTTTCCGTCGTAGGTAATAATCTCTTTTATTTTCGAGGTTTTGCGCGATGGCAGAACCATAATTTCTTCGCCTTTCCGGATAATTCCTGAAGCCACACGTGCCGAGAATCCACGGAAATCGAGGTCGGGACGAAGCACATACTGAACCGGGAAACGCATATCTTCGAAATTGCGGTCGCTGCTGATGTGCACCGATTCGAGGAACTCCAGCATGCTTGGGCCGTGATACCACGACATCTGTGTGGTAGGTTCCACCACGTTTTCGCCTTTCAAAGCCGAAAGCGGGATGAAATTCACATCGGGAACATCGAGTTGCGTAATGAATGATTTATAATCGGCCACAATTTCATCGAACACTTTCTGGTCGTAATTCACCAAATCCATCTTGTTGACGGCCAGCACCACGTGTTTGATGCCCAACAACGAAACCAAAAATGTGTGACGACGCGTTTGCGTGATCACCCCTTTGGTGGCGTCAATCAGGATAATGGCCAGGTTGGCAGTTGATGCGCCAGTCACCATATTTCTGGTATATTGTGTATGTCCGGGTGTGTCGGCAATGATGAATTTACGCTTGTTGGTCGAGAAATAGCGGTAAGCCACATCAATGGTGATTCCCTGTTCGCGTTCGGCTTTCAAACCGTCGAGTAGGAGAGCGTAGTCGATTTCCTCACCGGCATGTCCAACGCGTTTGCTGTCGCGTTCGAGTGCCGAAAGCTGATCTTCGTATATCTTCTTGCTGTCGAACAGCAAACGGCCAATCAGTGTCGATTTCCCATCGTCAACCGAACCGGCAGTCAGCAGGCGGAGCAAGTCCTTTTTCTCGTCCTGATCTAAATACGTATTGATGTCGAGCGTTCCTCTTGTATCTCCGTTTGGAGAGTTTACAGTGGATATACTTTGATTATTTTCTGTCATGTTGTTTATTGTTTGATTTACATGTCCGTTGGCTAAAGCCGAACGGCAAAGGATAAGTTGTAATCTCCATAGCGTGTCCTTTGCCGTCACATTTATGTGACGGACATTGAATATAATTACTAAAAATACCCTTCCCGTTTTTTCTGCTCCATTGATCCATCCTGGTCGAAGTCGATCACGCGGGTGGTACGTTCCGAAACAGTCACTGTCATCATTTCTTCCACGATCTTTTCAATCGTATCGGCTTCCGATTCAACGGCGCCGGTTAGTGGATAACAGCCCAGCGTACGGAAACGAACCATTTTCATTTCAGCTTTTTCGGCTATTTCTTTCGGCATTCGCTCATCGTCAACCATAATCAGGTTTCCATCCTGATTAACGACAGGTCGTTCTTTGGCAAAATAAAGCGGTACAATCGGTATTTTTTCCAACCGGATGTATTGCCAGATATCCAGCTCAGTCCAGTTCGAAATCGGGAAAACACGAATGGATTCGCCTTTGTGAACACGGGCATTGTAGATGTCCCACAATTCGGGACGCTGATTTTTAGGATCCCACTGGTGAAACTTATCGCGGAACGAGAAAATCCGTTCTTTGGCGCGCGATTTCTCTTCGTCGCGGCGGGCGCCACCAAAAGCAGCGTCAAATTTGTATTTGTTGAGTCCTTCGAGCAAAGCCTGTGTTTTCATTACATCGGTATGTACTTTACTTCCGTGGGTAAACGGGCCCACACCTGCTTCGTATGCAGCTTTGTTGTAATGAACAATCAGGTTCCAACCGTTTTCGCGGGCATAATTATCGCGGAATTCAACCATTTCTTTGAATTTCCATTTCGAATCGATGTGCATCAGCGGAAACGGAACTTTTCCGGGGTAAAAGGCTTTTTCGGCCAGACGAACCATTACTGATGAATCTTTTCCGATGGAATAAAGCATCACCGGGTTCTCGAATTCGGCGGCAACTTCGCGGATGATGTGGATCGCTTCTGCTTCCAGTTCTTTAAGATGCGAAAGACTGTATTCTGTCATACGTTTTATATTCGGGTTGTTTTTGAAGTGCCTAAAATAATACTTTCCACTCTTTTATTGGTCGGTATTAATACTGACTGGTAAAAATAGACTAAGATTTAAACTTCATTTTATTTTGAAGAATCAAAACTTCCAGAAAAGAGGAACTAATGTGATACAAATGATAAAGGCAATCAGATTCATCGGAAGTCCGACTTTTACAAAATCCTTAAATTTGTAATTTCCAATCCCTTGAACGATCAGGTTGGTTTGGTATCCTATTGGTGTAGAAAAACTCATTGAAGCTGCAATACAAATCGCTACAAAGAAGGGTTTAGGATCGACACCCAACTGGTTGGCAGCCGCCATGGCAATAGGGAAGGAGATAGCCGCCGCTGCATTGTTGGTTATCACTTCAGTAAAAATGTTGGTTATCAGGTAAACGCAGGCTAAAACACCAACCGGTCCCCAGCTTTTTGAAAAGCTAATTGCTGCATGAGCAATGCTATCGGCAGCTCCTGAGTTTTGCAGGGCTTTGCTAATCCCAAACGAACAGGCAATGGTAATCAACAGATCCCAGCTAATAGCTTTGGTATATTTGTGGTGCGGTACTATTTTTAGCCAAATCATTAACATAGCTGCAATGGCCGAGAAATAAAACATGTCTGTATTTACATTTCCAAATTTCGGGAGGTAATCAGCGGCAGTCGCGCCTGCAATCATCAGCACCAGAATGCTTAACGCCATCCATTTTTTAGCTTTTCCTTTGGTCTGGTCATGGTCGCCAATATAGGTGGTGAGGTAGAAAATTTTTGAATCTCCCCAGTTTTTAATGAAGCGGTCAGTGGTCAAAAGAACCAGGTTGTCACCTTCTTTGAGTTTCAGACTGCGCAGATTCGTTGTAATTCGTTCCCCATTTCGATGCACGGCTACAATCGCTGCCTGGTAATGGTCAAAAAAGTTAAACTCAAAAATCGTTTTTCCGATCCCGGGGAAACGCGGCGCCAGAACAGCTTCGTATTGCTTCAGATCAGTGGTTTTTATCTGGTCCTTTACCAAATCCAGACCTTTTAGGCGGACACAGGTTAAATCCTTAATTACTTCCAGTCCGCTTGATTTTCCGGCAACCAGAAGGTGATCGTTTGCTTCAAGGATCAATCCGGGTGTTTTCCCTTCATACCTTACCCCATCACGTTCTATTTCAATAATATCAAATCCTTTCAAATCCTTGGACCGGCCATTTTTCAGCGTCTGACCAACCAACACACTTTCGGTAGGAACCACAAGTTCATAATAGTAATCCTTTTGGTCTGACAGTGGTTTCCTGATAAAATTCTTCTCACCGGGAAGGAGATGAACTCCGATGTAACTCATGTAAATATATCCGGCAAAAGCCAGAGGAATTCCAACCATGCCCAATTCAAACATGGAGAATCCGGCAAAACCGTTGTCGAGCATCAACCCATGAACAACCAGGTTGGTTGAAGTGCCGATCAGCGTGCAAACGCCACCTAAAATGGTAGCATATGAAAGCGGAATGAGAAATTTTTGAGCGGAAAGGTTCAGGTTCTCGGCCCATTTTTTCACAATCGGGGCAAAAATAATGACAATAGGAGTATTGTTCAGAAAAGCCGACATGAATGAAATAGGAAACATAAGCCTGAAAAACAAGGACCTGATATTTCCCCTTCGACGAGGCAAAAAGGCATTTGCCAGCTTGGTCAATGCTCCTGATTGCGTAATTCCTTCGCTAATAACAAAAAGGATGGCAACCGTGATCATGCCTTTATTTGAAAATCCGGCTAAAACTTCGTTACTGGGAACAATCCCAATGATCATCAGTATCAGCAGTGCAGAAAATAAAATAAGACCAGGCCGCATCACTTCCTTGACCAGGGCAGCAATCATGATTACAATGATTGCAAGAACATAAAATCCTTGTGTTGTCATAGTACTACAAAATGTGGATTCTGTAAATTTTCTTTGTTGTAAGTCAGTTCAGTTTTCATATCCAGAAGAAAAATATTTTTACCTGAAGCTTTTACAATGGCATGTCCGGCGGCAGTGTCCCATTCCATCGTTCTTCCAAGTTTAGGATAAATATTTGCCGAACCTTCAGCGATCATACATATCTTCAGTGAACTTCCCTTGTTTATCAAACTGATTAATCCGTGCTTTTTGCGCAGTTCTTCAAGATATACTTCTGTCTCCTGATTCAAATGTGACCGACTTACTGTAACTACAAATTCATTTGTCTTTTGGATCTCCGGAAGTTTTATTCCGTCAAGCTGCATATTATGAAATGTTAAATCAAGGGGTGGATTAAGATATTTCCAGGCCCCGGTTCCGGGAATTCCGGCATACAATTCACCGCTAACCGGGGCATAAATAACACCGGCAATAGGCTGTCCATTTTTAATTAGAGCTATGTTTACTGTAAATTCGTCGTTGCGCTTAATAAATTCTTTCGTTCCGTCCAACGGATCGACCAGCCAAAATAAATCCCATCGTTTTCTCTCTGAATAACTTGTCTGATCACCTTCTTCACTCAAAACAGATAATCCGGTGTTTTCCAGTTTATTCAGAATTTCAAAATGAGCCTGATGATCGGCCATTGTAACAGGTGTCATATCCTCTTTAACCTGTACATCAAAACAAGCAGATGAATAAACATCTCTTATTTTTTTACCGGCAAATAAAGTTGCAGTTATCGCTTTATCTAATAATTGGATTACGTTCATCAGCAAAGTCGCCCTTCAAATGTGGAATTGTCAATTATAAAATTGGTTTTTTGATCGGCGAATCAAATGTAAGTAAGAATGCTGAGCCGCTTTTAGGCTTTTATACTTATTGTGCCGGAATGAATTTGATATGGTTTTTGAAGTTTTCCTGGATTCTGACTTTTTGAGGTTTTATTGAGCAGAAATTTTGATGTCTTCAATAGAGAGTTCGATTAAAGCCGAATATCCAAGTTGTTCGAGTTCAATTGCAACCTTATCTTTACCTTTTATCCTAACCAGTTTGGCCTGAAGTCCGATCAATGGCCCTGCAATAACTTCAATCATTTGACCAGATTCGAATTTATCCTCAGTCATTTCAATTTTCAGGTGGTCCAGTTTGAGCATCTGCTTCAGGTAGTCAATCTGATAATCAGGTATTATAGCGGCATGTCCTTCAAATCTGACATAATTTACCACGTATTTTGACTGAAGTACGGTATCGTATTCTTTTCGGCTAACGTGAACAAATAGGTATCCCGGAATAAGCGGCATTTCAACCCATTTTTTTCGGTCGCTCCACTGTCTGAGCCTGCGCTGAAGGGGTAAGAAAATCTCAATTTCTTTGATTTGAAGGTCGAATTCGGCTTTTTTCTCAGCCCTCGATTTGATGTAAACGGCATACCAATGATAAATATGCGCCGGGTTTATTTCTTCCATACCTGATCTCTGACAGCATAAATGCGTTCAATAATATCGACAACTTTTAAACCCTCAAGTGCATTGGTGCTCATAGGTTTAAGACCGATAATGGTGTCGATTACATTTTGAATAACCAGATGATGGTTTTGGGCCGATCCTTTGTAAAGTCCGTAATCATTAGGTGGCGCACTGGCCTCCAGTTCAGGCATCTGATAGTTTTTAATGTTGCAGTACACCACATCGTTCATATACTGTCCGGCAACTTTAATCGTACCATTTTCTCCAATAATGGTCATGCTGCTCTCCAGATTTTCATGAAAAATGGCTGTAGAATAGTTGAAGGTTCCGATTCCTTGGCTGACAAACTCGAAATTGACCATGCCTGTATCCTCAAAGTCAGTTAAGTTCTTATGATTAAAATCCCTGAATTGTCCGCTAATGTTTTTAATGTCACCGAATAACCAATACATGATATCAATGAAATGCGAAAATTGGGTGAACAGCGTTCCTCCATCGAGTTTCGCATCGCCATGCCAGTTTTGTCGGGTATAATATCGGTCATCACGGTTCCAGTAACAATTTAGCTGTACATGAAAAAGCCGGCCAAGTAGATTTTGCTCCATGACCTGTTTCAGCCAAACTGATGGCGGGGAGTATCGGTTTTGCATCACACAGAAAACAATTTTGTGTTTCTCCAGCGATTTAAATACAATCCGTTCAGCATCGTTTTTTGTTAGTGCCATTGGCTTTTCAACCACAACATGCAGCCCTTTTTCAAGAGCCTTGATAGCCATTTCCGCATGCAGTCCGTTTGGTGTGCAGATATTTATAACGTCGAGGTTGGTTTCTTTTTCAAGTAATTCGTCAATGGTTGAATAAAATGGAATGCTCTCGTAGGAAATTTTACATTCTTCTTTTGTTCGGATATCACAAACTGCTGCGAGCTCTGTTTGTGGATTCCTCAACACCATTTCAGCATGACGTTTGCCAATGTGTCCTTGCCCGACAACTGCAAACCGTATTTTTTCTTTAACTGACATAAATTGACCTAATCTTTGATTTTAACTACTTTTTCATTCATCAGCCGGTATTGTTCCTGACTTTCAGGACAAACTGCTATTCCTTCTGAATTGAAACTTAATTTATGACCAAATTCGCTCATCCAACCCGTTTGTCTTGCAGGATTACCCACCACCAGGGCATAATCGGGTATGTTTTTTGTGACCACAGCACCAGCGCCTATGAAAGCATACCGTCCAATGGTAACTCCGCAAACGATAGTAGCATTGGCGCCAATGGTGGCACCTTGCCGAACCAATGTGGGCTTGAATTCTTCTTTTCTGTTGACAGCACTTCGGGGATTAATCACATTGGTAAATACAGCCGATGGTCCAAGAAAAACATCATCTTCACAAATGACACCGGTGTATACCGAAACATTATTCTGGATTTTAACCCTGTTCCCAATCCGTACTTCCGGTGAAATAACTACATTTTGGCCAATTGAGCATTGGTGCCCAATGACACAGTTAGTCATGATGTGAGAAAAATGCCATATTCGGGTTTCTTCGCCAATTTGGCTGCCAGGATCGATTACCGCGGTTTCGTGGGCAAAATAAGTTGTTTCCATTAAGTAAAAAATTCCCGAATTGCAGATACGATAAAATTCATTTCCCCATCTGTTAATTCAGTATGCATGGGCAAAGATAACACTTGTTCCGAAAGTTCCTCGGCAACAGGAAAATCACCTTTTCGGTAACCCAGATATTGATATGCTTGCTGGAGATGAAGCGGCAGTGGATAATAAACCATACATGGAATTCCTTTTGACTGAAGGAATCTTTGAAGTTCATCTCTCCGTTTGGGTACTTTAATGGTATATTGATGAAAACTATGTGTACTGTATGAAACTCTTGCGGGGATCGATATTTCACTTACTGAGGCAAGTTCACGATCATAAAATTCGGCTACCGACTGTCGCATCTGAACATACTGATCGAGGTATTTTAGCTTTACATCCAATATGGCTGCCTGAAGTGCGTCTAATCTGGAATTCATCCCAATTTGCTGATAATAGTAACGATTGCCCATTCCGTGATTGGCGATGGAGCGCATAATCCGGGCCAGATCGTTGTTATTGGTAAAGAGAGCCCCACCATCTCCAAATGCACCAAGATTTTTTGTTGGAAAAAATGAATTGCAGGCTATATCTCCAATGGTCCCGGCTTTTGCCACCATGCCATTTTTGAAAATATATTCAGTCCCCAAAGCCTGACAGGCATCTTCAATAATAAAAAGGTTATTGTCCAGTGCTATCTGAGTAAGCGATTCCATATCGGCACATTGTCCGAAAAGATGAACCGGTATAATTCCTTTGGTAAGGTGATCTATGCGGCCATTGACCTGGTCAGTTCTGATATTAAAGTTGTGTGGATCAACATCTACCAATACAGGCTTTAATTTCAATAATGCAAGAACTTCGAGAGTCGAAACAAAAGTAAATGGTGTAGTAATTACTTCATCATCTTCATTCGGATCTAATGCCATCAAGGCAATCTGAAGGGCATCGGTACCATTTCCACATGAAATGACATGTTCAACATTCAGGTATTTTTTTAAATTTTCTTCAAATTCGACTACTTTTCCTCCTTTAACAAATACTGAAGATCGAATGACCGCTTGCATTTCCTGATCAATTTCATCTTTTATTTTAAAGTATTGTCCGTACAAATCAACCATTTGAATATTCATATCCATAGTGTAGAATAAAACGAATTATAATTCTATTTTGTATAAAGTTACGATTTCTATTTTGTGATTTGAATTGATTGAGCGAAATTAAATAATTGTTTTCGAAGAGGAAGTTTTTTTATCCGATTAACAGAATAATTAACGTATAAAATGAATCTGTTTGATATGAATAATCAAATCTTAAATAATTAAATGTTGAAATTCAATATGATACAAATTTTATTTGAATTTATTCCATATAGTATTGATAGTTTAATATTAAAAACATATTTTTGCATCCGCTTTTGAAAAACAAAAGCACATGAGGATGACTCAGTAGCTCAGCTGGTAGAGCACATCCCTTTTAAGGATGGGGTCTTGGGTCCGAATCCCAACTGGGTCACAAAATTTGATATCAATATGAACTAAAAGCACTTAAATTCAATGATTTAAGTGCTTTTTTTGTTGGTTAAAAAATCAAAAAAAAGCATTTATAATCAAATTAGAAGGGACTATGGCGAGACCTGTTTTAAAAATTTTGCAATAGGTCTCGTTAAATGATGTAACTCTCTGTATTTCAATTCAATTTGATTCAATTTGGTTCAGTTTGATGCTTGTTAAATAGCTTCAAATCGGGTACTTTTAAAATTGAATCGAGACCAGTTTTTAACTATTAAATTGAAAAAAGATGAGAGTTACAGTTTGTTTTCAGTTAAAAAAGTCCAAAATGAGGACTGATGGTGTTTGCCCGTTGTATGTGCGGTGTACACTGAATGGCCAACGATTTGAAGTTGCAACCGGTTTTATGGTTCATCACGACAATTGGAACGAATCAAAGCAATTGATTAAAGGAAGAACCGAGGATGTCAAAATCATTAACAACCGGCTGGAGAAAATCAGAACAAAGATTCAGGACATTTACAACCAATTAGAATCCATTGGAGAGCCATTTGATGTCCTAATAATTAAAGAGAGATTTCTGGGTAACCGAAAAGAGAAAGGGTTGCTTGAGGTCTTTGATTCTGTAGTAACAAATATCGAGGCCAGACTTGAAAAGGATTATTCATCAGGCACGCTGAAACACTACCAAACGACAAAAAAGCGTCTTGTGGAATTTCTAAAGACTCGCAGCGAAAGAAGCGATATAGCTCTTTCAAAAGTTGATTTCAGCATTTTAAATTCATTCGATGTATTTCTGAAAACAGAAAAGAATGTCATGCCCAATACAGCATTGACCTACCATAAGCATATAAAGAAGGTCTTTAATGTAGCCATTTCATTGGGATATGTTTCTCACTGCCCATACGAATCATTTAAGCCAACCCGAAATGAAACCAATCGTGATTTTCTGACGCTTCAGGAATTAACCCATATTCAAAATAAAAAGATTGATATTTCTCGTCTTGATTTTATCCGGAATGTTTTTGTTTTTGCTTCATATACAGGATTGTCTTATTCTGATATTGAAAAGCTAAGTTCAAATCACATTCAGAAAGGGAGTGATGGTAATGATTGGATAATCATAGACAGGACAAAAACAGAATCACGATGCAGGATACCATTGCTGCCTGCTGCGAAAGAAGTATTAAAAAAATACGAAAACCATCCGGTTGCAAGGTCAGCCAATAGGTTACTTCCTATTTATTCCAATCAAAAGATGAACAGCTATTTAAAAGAACTGGCTGATATTTGCGGAATACAGAAAAATCTATCCATGCATGTTGCCCGGCACACATTCGCGACCTCGGTAACTTTGACAAATGGAGTTCCTTTAGAGACCGTTTCCAAGATGCTGGGGCATTCATCTTTGAAAACCACCCAGATATATGCAAGGATTATAGATGCAAAAATTTCAAAAGATATGGAACAGTTAAAGAAGACTTTAAACAGTGGAAGTCTTGAAATTGCCGTCTGACGAATTGTTCTAATATCAAAAATCAGGATGATGAATTTTGGTCGATACACAGAAGATGAAAAAAGAACCCTATTTTTCTTTAATAAGCTTTTCGAGCCGGTCCATCATCTGGTCCTTTTCTTTCAGCATTCGTTCATAGAGTGCGATTTTTTCTTCGTGAAGTTTTATTATTTGTTCAATAGGATTTATAGTAGAATTATAGAAAAATGAAGCTGGTTGATTGCAATTATCAAAAGTGTTCGAGATAATGTTAACAGCTTGCTCATCATCAAAATTTTGAAAAGCTTCCACCGGGACTTTCATGGCACTGGATATTTGTTTCAGAAGTGGTAGTTCGATGGTTTCTTTCTGCTCCAGCAAAGAAATTTTCTGTTGGTTCCATCCTTCACCAAGTTCGTAGGCAAGGGCATCCTGCTTGATTCCTAATATTTCACGAAACCTTTTCACATTGCGACCTTCATGTACTTTGCTTTCCATAATTTTGATTTATTTTTCAACTAATTCAAAGATAAAACAATTTTGGTTAAAAACATAAAAGACTAAAGTAAACAAAAGACTTCTGGTAAAACACCTGCAATAGAGGAATATTTTACCGTGCACAGATTGATTGTGCCAGAAGGAATTGTGCGATAACTGGTGTTTTATAACTCTGTAATTTACATGCCGATCAGTGATATTTTATCCTCCGGCAGAATTGAATATGTTATTTGGATATTGGAAACTTATGTTGTACTCAAAAAAACACAGCACATGAAAGCCATTCCAAAAAATTGAATTTTCCGGACTGTAAAATGAAGTTTTGAGAGGTAAACTCAACCAGTTAACCCAATGAATTCACGATTGCATGTATCTATTATCATCCGTTTCTATCTAGATTGCAAACCGAATTATGCAGAACTGTCTCCCTGCGAACTAAAGCCTCCGTTTTCTCCGGCTTCAAGTCTCGGGAAAGTTGCAAGCGAGTTGGCTACATTTCATTGCGCCAACACCCTTGCCTGTTTTTGTTGCTTACCCATTCCGTCAAAATCCAAAAATCAAGGCAAATTTAGCCGGTCCGTTTCCCTGAAAATGCAAGACCAGGGCAAGTGTTCTGCCTTCAGTTTTTTTTCATTGAAGTTAAATCACTTAGTTATCAGGTTGGCGGAACAGTCTGGCATTTTCATCCGTCCCGGCTTTTCGACTTGCCTTCTTTTTCTTTTTTTGACCGTTTTTTCTTTTTCTTCGGAAATAGGATAATCATTTCAATTGACTCATTTTAAACGATATTTCTTGTCTTTTCGATTGAAAGGAAGTCGAAAGAGGGGAGGGTATCTCTATGAAGGAGGGGAATGCAAGATGTGTTTTTGTTCCACAAAAACCTTTCAAAGCTGTCCTACGGAGCATTCCCCCCATTCCGCAAAAGGTTAATGAAAATGATTCCCCTCTTTCAAAAATAAGCTCAAAGTCAAAATCCAGATAATCCAGAAATTAACGAAATGAGGCCTCCAGCTCAGGTAGATAAAAAGCTAGGTGAAGGAATCCGGGTTCGCTTGACCAACCAGGAAAAGAAACTGTTGGCTGAACGGTGCCGGAAAGAGGGGTACTTAACCTTGAGTGATTTTGGCCGGGCAAAACTATTGCAAAAAAGAGAGATCCGGAGAATTGAAGCCAGTAAGGAATTTTCTGAATTAATGGGTCGAATGGATTTTGAACTCAACAAGATTGGAGTTAACCTGAACCAGATCGCCAAAAAGCTAAATACCCATTTAGGATACCAACTCGATTCACAAGACGAGCGAACCCTGAATAACTCTTATGAAACACTCAAAAAGTGCTTTGTGCTTTTGCAAAAGTATATGGACCATATTCCATAATTAATAACCAGTAAAAATCAAAGAAGTGGTTATCGTCATTCATCAGGCATCAAGCACTGCGAATGCTTTTTTCTACAATGAGCGAAAGGCAAAAGAAGGTAAAGCAACCTTTTACCATAGCCGAAATACACCTTCGTCCAATCCATTTATATACTCCAGCCAACACCGATACCAGATTTTCAAGCGCATTGAGGATTCAAATACAAGGGTAAAGAACAAAGGACTGCATATCTCATTTAACCCAACGATGAATGACATGATCAAGTTAGGAGAGAAGGGTATCAGAAAAGAGCTGGATCGGCTTATGGTGCATCTAGTCTATGGAAAGCAGCCCTATCTGGTTTACCGACATGCAGATATTGACAGGGTACATTTTCATATTGTATCAACCCGAATTGACAAGCTAAGCGGCAAAAAGGTGAAAGATAATTTTGAGAAAGAGAAAGTTCAGAAGTTCATCAAGGAGCTTGAACAAACCTATCACTTAAAGAATGATGAGCCAAAGGAAAAGATCAATCTGAAATTCACGGCATATAGCAAGAACCTAAAGCAAAACCTTGAAAACCTATTCACAGAACTCAATAGGATGGATTTTATCACCAGTAAACAGATGTATAACGATGCACTAAAGCTGTTCCATATTGAAATCCGGCAGGTTCAAAAAGGACATCTTGTATTTGTTAATGATGGAAATGGAAACCCAATTCGCCATCCAATCAAAATGTCGGATTTTGAGGAAAGGCCGAGGTTTTATCAGTCGAAAGAGAAGGCTGAAAATATAGAGCTTGTTGATGGTTACTCTATGGACAAATCAGACGACGCAATTAAGAATTATCGGGGAAATTCGAGAATGTTGGTTGATTTGATTCGTTTGATACCCAACTATTCTGATAAAAAAGATTTTAGGAAGAAAAGACAATTGATAAAAAAAAGGAGGAAGGGTCAGCGGAGGTTGTGAAATCGTTTGTACTCGTACCATGGCATTAAATGAAAAAAGGTAGTTTATTAAGGATGCCAAAGTTGTGTTGTTTGTTTTTGAAAATTACTTAAATTGAAAACTGAAAACTTGCTGTAATCTGGGTCGGTACTATTGTAAAGTGATTTAATTCTTTTAAGTTTGCTTTTCTAAACTGAAGAAAAATGTATCTCAACCCGGCAAATAGCTTCAATGAGATTTATACTGCCTATTACAGAAAATCTTATTTGTATGTGAAATCATATATACATGATGATATGGCTTCTGAAGATATTGTTTCAGAGGCTTTGATTAAATTGTGGGAACGTATGAAACGGGAAACTGTAGATCCAATTCGTCCGTTTTTATTTACAATTTTAAAAAACCAATCGCTCGATTACCTGAAGCATCAGAACATAAAACGAGATGTCCATGATGCTGTCCATGATGCTTTGAAACGTGAGTTGGAGATACGTACCACTACTCTTGAGACAAGCGATCCAAATGATATTTTTTCAACTGAGATACAGCAAATTATTGAAACCACACTCAATTTACTCCCGGAAAGGACAAGGGAAATATTTATCATGAGTCGCTTTGGGAACAGACCGCACAAAGAAATTGCAGATATTTTTCATCTTTCAGTAAAAGGAGTGGATTATCACATTATGCAGTCGGTTAAAGAGTTAAGGACAGCCCTCAAAGATTATTTACCTTTTCTTGGTGCATTAACATTCCTGAATTAAGAAAAAATCAAATATCGACTAGTGATTTGTTGACTTCAATCGTTCTTTTCACAGCAGGGCAATAAAGAATAGTTTCCCTAATGAAAAATGAACTTTTGACAAAATGAATACAGAACTTCTGCTTAAATATATATCCGGGGATTGTACGGATCAGGAAAAAGTAACCATTACCAATTGGTTGGATTCTGATCCTGAAAATATGAGGGAATTTCTTTCACTACGTAAATTGCATGATATTACTATCTGGCAAACCTCTCCGAGTGTTAAAATTGCACAAAAGCCTATACGAAAAATTCAAAATTGGTCGGGGAAACATATTTACATCCAAGTAATGAAAATTGCTGCTGTATTTTTGGTTGCTATTTTTGTTTCGCGCTTCTTATTTTCCGAATCTAAACCTGAGAATTCGGTCGCAATGCAAACCATACATGTACCTGCCGGGCAACGGGCCGAAATCACACTTGTTGATGGAACAAAAGTTTGGCTTAATGCGAAAACGACTTTCACTTTTCCCAATTTTTTTTCGGGGAGTAGTCGCAATGTTACAATCGATGGAGAGGGATTCTTTAATGTTTCACCCAATAAACTAAATCCATTTATCATAAAAACAAAAAAGTACAGCGTTAAAGTGTTGGGTACCAAATTCAATTTAATGGCTTATTCAGGCAAAGGGATTTTCGAGACTTCACTGCTTGAAGGCTCTGTGGAGGTTCTTAAATCTGGCGGGTCAAAAGGTATATTGATCAAACCTAACGAAAGAATTTTTCTGGAAAATGGACAACTGGTTATAACTTCAATTACGCACATGAACCACTTCCTTTGGAAAGAGGGGATAATTAGCTTTAACGATGAATCTTTTCTTGAGATGGTTAAAAAGCTTGAACTTTATTTTGATTTGAAAATTGAAGTTAAAAACGAGAAAATTTTGAAGTACCGGTGTACAGGAAAGTTTCGCACAAAAGATGGGGTGGAACATATCTTGAAAGTACTTCAATTGAGTAATAAATTCAGTTATAATATTGATGAAAAACTAAATATGATTACGATAAAATGAATTAACATTATCTAACAAAAAAATGAAATGCCTATGAAGTAAAAATGAAAAAAGCCGGGAAGTGCGACAACACCTACCGGCCAAAGGTCGATACCTGACCTGCTCTCTAAACAAATTCAAGTATTTACAACCAAAAAACAAATGTATGAAAAATTATTTGTCAGAGGAACAATTTGACCAAACTAAACTATTTATTCGAAAGATGAGAACGACATGCTTAATCCTTATGGTGTTTGCATCATCCGTTTTTGCCATCGAAGGCAATACACAGACTGCAAAAGTGAGTATTGCAATGAAAAATGCATATATTATTGAAGTAATCCGAGCGATCGAAAGTCAGACTGATTATTTATTTGTGTATAATAAAAACGAGATTGATCTTACTCGCAGAGTTGATCTTGAAATAAAGAATAAATCGGTTGCAGAAGTACTTAACGGTGTTTTCATAAATACCAAGGTGGTTTATGCAATGGAGGGAAACAATATTATGTTGATGCAACCGAGTGACTCGCAGCAGCAACAAAAATCTGTTTTCGGCAAGGTAACTGATTCTTCAGGTGGTTCGCTCCCTGGGGTTTCGATTGTAGTAAAAGGTACAACAACAGGCACTATTACTGATAGTAATGGTAATTATTCTCTTACGAGTATTCCTGTAAATGCAACTTTACAGTTTTCGTTTGTGGGAATGAAAATGCATGAAATAATTGTAGGGAACAAGTCCACGATTAATGTGACACTGGAAGAAGAGACCATCAGCATTGAAGAGGTTGTTGCGGTTGGTTATGGCACTCAGAAAAAAGCGAATTTAACTGGATCTATTGCTTCTGTTTCAGGAGAAGAGCTTGAAAACAGGCCTGTGCCCAACGTTGGTGAAGTTTTAAGGGGGGTGTCACCAAACCTAAATATTACTTTAGGAGCGTTTGGTGGTGAACCAGGTTCTAAACTTGATTGGAATATAAGGGGATTAGGGTCAATTAGCGGCAATGATTCCCCGCTTATTTTGGTTGATGGTATTGAGATGAATATCAATAATTTAGATCCCGGGAATATTGAAAGTGTTTCAGTGCTAAAAGATGCATCTGCATCGGCAATTTATGGTTCAAGGGCTCCTTTTGGAGTTATATTGATTAACACAAAGAAAGGAAAGAAAGGTGAAGCTATCAGTGTTAGCTATAATAACAATATTGCATTTAATTCACTGTTAGGAATCGCTCACATGGAAAATTCTTTGACTTATGCTACAGTCTTTAACCAGGCGTCCGTAAATGCAGGAAGCCCTCCTATGTACAACGATGAATATCTTGAAAGGATTAAAGGCTTCATGGATGGGACTTTTCCTTATGAATATGACCCAAATAACCCCCCTAATTCAATATGGTCAGGAAGAATGGTCGGGAATGCAAATTATGATTGGCCACATGAATATTTAAAAAATCATAAAGTTGACCAAAAACACAATATTAGTTTAAGTGGTGGAGGAGATAAGACCCAGTATTATATTTCGTTAGGATATTATGATCAGAATGGTGTTTATTCCGTTGGCTATGACGATTATAAAAGGTATGATGTTATAGCAAATTTTAGTACTGAGGTTACCAAATGGTTTAAGTTTGATTTTAAAACAAAATATGCAAATTCTGTTACTGACTTTCCTCTTGGAATAACTACAGTTGATAGGGGATATTTTTTTACAAACCTTTATTTATTTAGCCCTCTCACTCCTAAGTATAATATCAATGGAAGTTTAGCAAATCCCATGTATATGTCACTTAAAGAGTCGGGGAGGGATAAGACAATTTCGAATGATTTATTGGTCTCTGTAGGTGCTGAAATTGAACCTGTAAAAGGGTGGAAAACAAATGTGTCATTTAATTATAATACTGCAGAACAAAATGAGACAATGAACTATAAACGTATTATGGTGGAAGTTGGAACCGGGGGCTTTGGCAATATTGGTAAACCGAATAATGCGTATGAAACGAATTTTTCCCGATCACCTTATTTTTTATTTAATACTGTGACTTCTTATGAAAACACATTTGGTGACCACTACTTTAAAGTATTAGCAGGATATGAGCAGGAAGAAAAATTTTATACCTTCTTGTTTGCAAGAAAAGATAACCTGATAACCAGTGAAGTTCCATCCATAAGTACTGCGCTAGGAGCAAGTACGGTTGATGACACCAAATGGGACTGGGCAACTCAAGGTGTCTTTGGCCGCTTAAATTATAACTATAAAGAAAAATATATATTTGAATTTAGTGGCCGTCATAACGGTTCGTCGAGATTTGCTCCAGGGAAAAGGTGGGTGTTTTACCCGTCAGCTTCTGCAGGATACCAAATTTCAAAAGAAAGTTTTTGGGAACCGGTTAGTAAGTACGTTAACATGCTGAAAATAAAAGCTTCATATGGGGCATTAGGTAACCAGAATGTTGATAGCTACCAGTATATTTCAAAAATTAATTTTATTAATGAAACTCCTTGGATTCTAGGGGGAGAGCGGCCTGTATACGCAAATACACCTAGTTTAATTAGTGGAGGTTTAACCTGGGAAACCATTACAATGTTCAACCTTGGTCTAGATGCCGGTTTCTTAAATAATCGTTTAGCGATGAATTTTGACTGGTTCAACAGAAAAACCAGTGATATGTTTGGTCCTGCAGAGACTCTACCATATACATTGGGTGCAAACACACCAAGTTCGAATAATGCTGAATTAGGGACAAAAGGGTACGAAATAATTTTGAATTGGAAAGACCGGATTTCTTCTGATTTTTCATATAATGTCCAGATCAGTTTTGGTGACAATAAATCAACCATCTTAAAATATAAGAACGAAAGCGGATTTATTGATGGATGGTATGAAGGAAAAGATGTAGGCGAGATTTGGGGTTATATCACTGATGGGATCATGCAAACGCAAGCGGATGTAGCCCAAATGCCAGATCAAACGGCGATTTATGCTAAATGGGGCCCTGGCGATATGGAATACAAAGATCTTACTAATGATGATAAAATTACTACAGGTTCACGTACGCTGAATGACCATGGGGATTTAACTGTTATTGGCAACTCATCACCCCGGTTTAATCTTGGTATTGCCGGAGGGTTTAACTGGAAAGGTTTTGATTTTAATATGCAGTGGATGGGTTTACTCAAACATGATTATTTTGCTAATGATGTTAGTACTACATTTTGGGGGCTGACTTATGGTTGGGGTGGTTCTGCAGTATTGCAAGGTTCACCGGTTTTAGATTACTGGCGGCCTGCTGATGAAACAAATATATTGGGGCCAAATACTGATTCTTACTTCGCGAAACCATATTTCAGTGGTGAAGCATCTAAAAACAAACAAGTACAATCAAGGTTTCTCCTGGATGCTGCCTATTTGCGGTTAAAGAATATCCAATTAGGGTATACAATTCCACAAAATCTTACACAAAAACTAAATATACAAAAAGCCAGGGTTTATGTATCAGGGGGAAACCTAATTACAATTAAGAGCTTACCAAAAACTATTGATCCTGAGCAAACTATTACGAAATATGCTACCGATTGGATGACCGCCACCGGTGCATTTTATCCGATTTCAAAATCCATTTCTGTTGGATTGAACTTAACATTCTAAAACATTGATAGTTATGAAAAACATAAAGCTATTTATAAGTTTCTTTGCATTGATAATAATTTTCTATGCATGTGATAAGGATTTTTTGGACAGGAGTCCTTTGGATCAAATTGGGGCAGTTGATTTTTTCAAAAACCCGGATGACCTTAAAACCTATTTAAACCAATTTTACAACAATACGTCATTCCCTATTTCAGAGGCATACGGAAGGGATTTTGATTCGGATAATACAATTGGAACCGATGTAAGTAGATGGTTGGAAGGAACAAGGACTCTCGATGGTGCAGGTGATATTGATTTTGGACGGGTAAGAAATATTAACTATTTCTTTGATAATTACAAACAGGTTGAAAAAAATGCTGATTTTTCGGAGTACCAGCAATATGTGGGAGAAGCTTATTTTTTCAGGGCATTGATTTATTTTAACCTTTTGAAAAGCTACGGAGATATCCAATGGTTCAATTCAGAGGTTGGAACAGAATCACCAGAGCTTTATAAACCAAGGGATCCTAGGAATATTGTGGCAGACAATATTATCGCAAACCTGGATACAGCGGCCATGTACCTTACAGTGGATAAAACTGATGGGGCCTCAAGAATCAACAAATGGATCGCTCTTTTACTTCAAAGCAGGGTTGCTCTTTTCGAAGGCAGCTGGGAAAAATATCATAATGGTGATCCATTTGGTGTCCAGAATCCTCAACCAGATAAATACTTTAATAAGGCTGTGGAAGCTTCTACTCAGGTGATGAATTCCGGATTGTATAATATTTATTCAACAGGCAATCCAACTACTGATTATTATAACCTTTTTATATTACGGGATTATTTCTCGAATAATGAAGTTATGTTCTGGAAAGAATTTAACAATGATCTAGGAAAGGGTGAAGTGGTCTTTAGGAGGGAACCAAATTATACACAACAGTATCCTAATGGAACTTCATTTACAAAAGAATTGGCTGATTCGTATTTGAGTATAGATGGGGAACCAATTTCTATAAGCCCTCTTTTTGTTGGGTTTAATTCTATTACTGATGAAATGCAAAACCGCGATCCAAGGTTTATACAAACCATCGCTACCCCTGATGTTCCTTGGAAGATTTATGAGGACGGTACAACATTAACTAATGGTGAATTAATATACGATAAACTTAATACCGGGGGACAATATAATTCTACAGGCGGTTATGTTATCAGAAAAGGTTACAACCCACGTGATATTTATCAAGTTCCTCAATATGAAGAAACACCAGGTATTATCTTCAGATATGCCGAGGTTTTACTCAATTATTCTGAAGCCAAAGCTGAATTAGGCACAATTACCCAAACTGATATCGATATGTCGATTAAGAAACTCAGAGACAGGGTTGGAATGCCAAATTTAATACTTTCAAACATTACTACCGATCCCAGGTGGAATTTCCCAGCATTGTCACCTATAATAAATGAGATTAGGCGTGAACGGAGGATTGAACTTGTGTCTGAAGGATTTCGGTCGATGGATATTAAACGTTGGGCAGCAGCTGATGAGTTGATTATCGGTAAAAGGCCCAAAGGATTTTTAGCATCGCAGTTAGAAATTAATCCTTACTCTGTTGATAATCAGGGTTTTCTCGATCCTTATGCGTCTAAAATTCCTGATGGATATGGATTTAAGATTGATCGTGACTACTTGGATGCCATTCCCAAAACTCAAATTGAGTTAAATCCGAATTTGACTCAGAATCCGGGTTGGGAGTAATAATTTCGGTAATATTAATAGTCAAAAAATAGATAATTTATTCACTTGCCATTTATTTTACACAAATGGCAAGTGAATATGATAATCTATTTCTGAAAAAATATGTTATATATAAATTACTATAAGTAAATTAGGATAAATGACAAACAAGGAAAAACAATCCCGTAGAAATTTCTTAAAAGTTGGGCTATTAGCGACAGGGACTAGTTTTCTGGGAAATTCATCTGTTTATTGTAAAGAATTAGAGTCGAATACACTTCTAACAATCGAACAAATTCCTTTAAATAATATCCTGAAAGACTTTTATCCACATGATAAAGTATATGGTTACGGTTTGACACAAAAAGGGATTAACAATAAAGAGAGCTGGGATGATAAACGGAAATCTATTCTGAGACGGGCAAAGATAATAATAGGAGAGGCTCCTTCTGATAATTTGGACATGATGGAACCTGTTGTTTTGAAGGAAATTCAGTGCAATGGTTATAAAGAGTCAAAGATACAATTCCCTAGTGGAACGGGAGATCTGATCAAAGGGTATTTGCTTGTCCCTAATAATGCCACCATTTCTTCACCAAAACCAGCCATTATGGCTTTGCATAGTACTGGCCCTGGTGCATCCCAAGTCGTGGGTAATACATCCAATGAAAATCGTAGTTATGGAAAGGAGTTGGCTCAGCGGGGATACGTGGTGTTAGCTCTTGACGTAATTTCAGCAGGAGAGAGAATTTATCCTGGTTATAAACCTTATTATACAAATGAGTTTTACAAAGAATTTCCCCTGTGGTCTGCAATGGGAAAGATGATTCATGATCACAAGAGAGGCATTGATTATCTATGCAGGATGGAATTTGTAGATTCTAATAATCTGGGATGCATTGGACATTCATTGGGTGGATACAATTCATTCTTTCTTCAGGCATTTGACGATAGGATTAAAGCTGCTGTTTCTTCATGTGGTATAAGTCCAATGGGGAGAAGTAATGCCCCTTATCAATTCGCCAGAGAAGACTGGTTTGTTCATTTTAATCCGATATGTAGGGATTACATTCGGGCAGGAATGATCCCCTGCGACATGCATGAAATCATGTCACTTTGTGCTCCACGCCCTTTATTTAACTATTCCGCTAAACAAGATTCGGTTTATTTTCATTCTTCAGCAGGGAACGCTGATTGGAATTTTGATAAATGGTGGCAGACGGTAGATAATGCATTGGATCAAATTGCAAAGGTATATGAACTGCATGGTAAAGCTGGCAATTTTGTCCGTTCTGAGAGTGACGGTGATCATGATTTCCCTGATGAAATTCGTGAGGCTGCCTACAAATGGTTAGATAAGCACCTTAAGAGGGATTAGTCAATCTGGCCAGGTGTCTCCTGACCAAAAATAGGAATAGATTGTCGGAATTAGAATGTTCTCTAAAGTTTAAATATCTGATATACAATGCTAAGAGGCAAATAAAAAATGGAATTTAATTTTTGAGGAGTTCAAATTATAACAAATATAAGAATGAAAGATAAGCATAATAATATTATTAGGAGAGATTTTCTAAAAGGGCTGGTAGCAGTGCCATTCCTTGGATATTTTGCCTTTGGCTTTAAAGAGAATATTGATAAAGAGGTAAGTGAGAAGCTAAAAGATTATCAGGGACAGCTTGGAATAGGGGAATTTGATTCTCCCAGAAAGAAGTTACTACCACCTACAGGGACTAATGGCAAACGGTTAAGGGTTGGCTTAATTGGTAACGGGTGGCGTGGTGAGCAATTATTACATCCTTTAGGTTATGCACACCCTGAAACCATTAAAGCGAATACCATAAATGGCGAGTTAAATAGCAATTTTCTGGCCTATGCTCCATTTGAAGATTTGAATGTAGAATTTGCAGGAGTTTGTGATACTTTTGATATTCATGCAAAAAGAGGGGCTGAATTTCGTCCTATCCCCATGCCTTGGAACAAGGAAGGAGACGTAAAGAAGCAGCCTAAAATTTTCGCCACTTACCGGGAAATGATTGCCAGTAGCGATATTGATGCAGTAATTATATGCACTCCTGATCATACTCATGCGCCAATTGCCATTGACGCAGCCAAAGCCGGCAAGCATGTTTATCTGGAAAAGCCAATGAGTCACAGCATTGAAGAAGCCATTGAAATACGTGATACGATAAAATCAACTGGCGTTGTTTTCCAGTTGGGCCACGAAAACCGTCAGCAAATGAGCTATAAAATGGGTTGTGAAATGTACCAAAAAGGAGTATTGGGGACAGTCTCAATGGTGCAGACCTTTACCAACAGAAATAGTGAGGATGGTGCATGGATCAGGGAACGGAAATACGACCATTTTGGGAGTCCCGGTAATATTAACTGGAAAGAATTTCTATGTAATGCTCCATGGCACGAATTTGATACCAAACGGTATTTTAATTGGCAACGGTATAGCGACTATGGTACAGGTGTTGTCGGAAATGACTTTTCGCACAGTTATGATTGCATTAACCAGATATTAGGCCTTGGTATTCCCGAAGAAGTAGTAGCATTGGGAGGTCAATATTATTACAAGAATCATGGTGACATGCCAGATGTGATGAATGTCATCTTCAGTTACCCTGAAAGAGGATTAACGATGACATACGACTGTTCGCTAAAGAATGGGATCTATTGCCCTCCACGCATTTTAGGATCCGAAGCTGCAATGGAGATCAACCGGTCAATTCTACTCTACAAGGATTCTCAATCAAAGCGGTACAAGGAGGTTAAGGCGGATTCTACCAAGCCATTTTACTATTATGAACCAAATACCGATGTCGATGCGATTACGTCGGCCACTGCTAAAGTTTATATCCAAAGCGGATACGGGGCAACCTTTATTGATGGCAAAGTAATCGATGCTACCTTCCTGCACCTCAAAGAGTGGATTGATGCAATTAGAGGTCATGGAGAAACCAGTGGAGACGTTGTTACTGGATTTGAAGAATCGGTGACTTTCAACCTGGCCAACTTAGCCTATAAACATAAGAAACCAGTGAGATGGGACAAAGTGAATGAAAAAGCAATTATTGGTTAGTCTAAAACATCCAAGTAAGTTAAAAGGATAAAGCGGAGTGTGCTTTTTGAATTGTATTCCTGGTGTCATATGCTTTGCGGGCTAAAAAGGAATCAAATACCAGTAGCACAACAACGGGTACTTAATAAATGAATACATTCAATATATAATCGCAATCTGGCGTATTCATGCATTAAAATATTTTGAAAAAAGATAATTAAGGTGGGGTAATCACCTCAAAGAAAATAGCATAGTAAAAAGAAATAAAATGGCAAAAGACATGATTCTAAAAACAAATTACTCATCCTGGCAAACTTTTGCTCTCACCTTTTTGCGGGTGCTGATTGGATGGCATTTTTTATACGAAGGGTTGGTCAAACTTTACACTCCAGGGTGGACTGCTAAACCTTATTTGCAGGGAGCAGTGGGGCCGATCGGACCTTTGTTTAAATGGATGGCCCAAAATGATACGATACTTTCCGTAGCTAATTTTCTGAACCAATATGGGCTGGTTGCGGTAGGTTTGGGACTGTTCCTTGGGCTGATGTCAAAACCAGCCAAATTAGCTGGAATCATTCTCGTGGGGCTATACTACCTGGCCTATCCTCCATTTGCAGTGCTGGGGATTAACCCACATGTTGAAGGAAGTTATTGGTTGGTCAATAAGAACTTGATTGAGTTAGGAGCACTTTGGGTTTTGTACTTATTCCCATCCAGCCACATAACAGGAATAGATCGATTTATATTTAAAACAAAGAGTTTAAAATGAAAAAATTATTTACTGCTATCTTATTAATAGTCCTTTTTCTGCCTGTTTTGGCACAACACCAGTTACCTAAAGAAGCCCCTGAAAAGAAAGAGGAACGAATGGCATGGTGGGTACACGACAGGTTTGGTATGTTCATTCACTGGGGGCTATATGCCCAGGCAGCCCGCCATGAATGGGTGAAAACTCGGGAGCATATGACCGATGAGGAGTACGCAAAATATTTTGATCTGTTCAACCCTGACCTCTTTAAACCTCGTGAATGGGCAAAGATGGCAAAAGAAGCAGGGATGAAATATGCAGTTATCACGACAAAACATCATGAGGGATTCTGTCTCTTTGACTCGAAATTTACTAATTATAAGGCAATCAATACTCCGTATGGAAAAGATATTCTAAAAGAATGGGTGGAAGCTTTTAGGGCGGAAGGATTAAAAATCGGTTTTTACTATTCTCTGATCGACTGGCATCATCCAGAATATACAATTGATAGTCTACATCCGCAAAGACCGGAATCTGCGGAGGAATATGCAGAGTTAAATAAAGACCGAAATATGGATGTTTACCGTAAATATCTTCTGAATCAAGTCAGTGAATTATTAACAAATTATGGCAAAATTGATATTCTTTGGCTTGACTATTCGTTCCCAGGAAAATTTGGAAAAGGACGAGATGATTGGAATTCCTGGGAGCTATTGGCCATGGCGAGAAAATTGCAGCCAGGCATTATAGTCAATAACCGTCTCGATCTTGAAGAAGACGGATGGGATTTCATTACCCCAGAGCAGTATATGTTACAAAAGTGGCCTGAAATAAACGGCAGAAAAGTTCCATGGGAAACTTGCCAGACATTTTCTGGCTCTTGGGGATACTATCGGGACGAATATACATGGAAAACCGAAAAGCAACTACTTCAACTTTTAATAGAATCGGTAAGTATGGGAGGAAATCTATTACTAAATGTTGGTCCGACTGGTAGAGGCGTTTTTGATGAACGTGCTGAGAAATCATTGAAAGCAATGGGCAAATGGATGAAATATAACAATAGATCGATTTATGGGTGTACAATGGTGCCTGAAGAATTCCAAACACCTACTAATTGCCTATTGACATATAACCCGAAATTGAAAAGGATCTATGTACACTTATTGGATTACCCATTACAAAATCTTACACTTCCAGGCTTTAAAGGGAAAATAAAGTATGCACAATTCTTACACGATGCCTCTGAGATTATAATGAAGGAGCCCCATATGGGTGGAACAGAGATAAAATTGGAAGGAAACAATGTGTATTTGAGTTTACCTGTGAATAAACCTGACATGGAAATTCCTGTAATAGAATTGATTTTGGAAAATTAGAATAGCATTAGATTGAAGTTTATATGTGCGATTAATTACAGATGAATACAAATATTTAAAATGTAAGATTTTATCATGATAAAAAACTTTATTTTACTTATCCTCGCAATGATCTTGGGGAGTCCTTATATATCTTTTTGCCAGAATGAACCTGCATATCTTAATGCCTCCTTGCCAATTGATCGACGTGTTGAGGACTTGCTCATGAGGATGAACCTATCTGAAAAAATAGGGCAACTCAATATGCCAGGTTACTATCAGTTGGAATGCTGGGGCGAATCAGATCATGAAAGGATGGAATCGACTAAAAAATTTGTGGTTGGTTCTTTCATTGATAGTATAGGTCCTGGCGGCGGTTTATTTTCACTTGCAAATTATGTGCTTAAGAAAGGTGCTGGTCAACAGGCAACATTTTTGAATGAAATGCAACGAATTGCCATCGAAAAAACCCGACTGAAAATTCCTCTGATGATTATTGAAGAAGGTACCCACGGAATCATGTGTGCTGAATCAACAATTTTCCCTGAAGGGCAGGCATTGGGCAGTACATGGGATATGAAATTAATAGGTGAAGTGTACAGTTCTGTAGCTCTTGAGGCCAGGACAAGAGGGATTCACGTGTTGGGTACTCTGGTGATTGAACCAATTCGCGACCCGAGGCTTGGGAGGAACCAGGAAGCATATAGTGAGGATCCCTACATGTGTTCCCAAATAGCGAAAACAATTGTTAAATCCATGCAGGGCGAGGATGTATCGAAAGGGGATAAGGTTGTATCGTTATTATGCCACTTCCCGGGTCAAAGTCAGCCATCCAGTGGTTTGGAACGCGGGACTATGGAAATGTCGGAACGGACACTCCGTGAAGTTTATCTTCCCTCTTGGGAGGCAGGTATTAAGGAGGCCGGGGCATTGAGTGTAATGGTCACCTATGCATCTATAGACGGCATTCCTTCGCACAGTTCATCCTGGATGTTGAAAAATCTATTGAGAGGCGAATTGGGCTTTGAGGGGCTGGCAATGAGCGAAGGTGAGGGTGTTGGTACAATTGTTTATACCGGACTGGCAGAGACAATTAAAGAGGCGTCCGCCATTGCGGCTAATGCTGGGATGGACGTGAGTGTGACCTTTAAACAGGGGTACTTCACAGAAATGCTTGAAAACGTAAAGGAGGGTAAAGTAGCCATGGAAACCATCGATCGTTCAGTCGAGAGGATTCTTTGGTTAAAATTTAAAATGGGGTTATTCGAGAACCCTTATGTCAATGTGGAAAATGCTATTATTGAAGCCCATACTCAGGCGAATCAGGGTTTAGCCTTAAGGGCAGCACAGGAAGGGATTGTGTTATTGAAAAACCAGAATAATCTGCTTCCACTCAGCAAGGAAATCAAATCAATAGCTGTAATAGGCCCCAATGCAGATGATAAACGAAATCAGGTTGGTGACTATTCTTCACTCACAATTGTTCAGGACGTTACAACTGTCTTGGAGGGAATCAAAAACAAACTACCAAAGGCTAAGGTTGAATATGTAAAAGGGTGCAATGTAATAGGTAATGAAGTCGATGAGATTGGTAGAGCAATCAAGGCAGCCAAAAAATCTGATGTTGCCATCGTGGTGATCGGGGAAAACGACTTTTTAAAAGGGGTTGGAAAAGCCACGGTGGGAGAAGGATACGATGTTGCCACATTAGAACTCACGGGTAGGCAAAATGAGTTGGTGCAAAAGATACATGCAACAGGAACTCCAACGGTAGTGGTACTTATTAACGGCAGGGCGTTGGCAACAACATGGGTATCAGAAAACGTTCCGGCTATTCTTGAGGCTTGGAACCCAGGGGAAAAAGGGGGCAATGCCATTGCCGATATTTTATTCGGTGATGTAAACCCATCCGGGAAACTCCCTGTGACAGTCTCCCGACATGCAGGACAGTTGCCGGTTTATTACAATTATAAACCTTCGAAAAAATATTGGTTGGAGATGAGGGGAGACCAACCGTATGCTGATATTGAAAGTTCGCCTTTATATGAATTTGGTTACGGATTAAGCTATTCAGAATTTAAATATAACAACTTGAAAATTGAACCATTACCAACTACTGCCGTTAACGACAAATTTAAAGTCACATTCGATGTAACCAATATCAATGGCAGGGCAGGCAGCGAAGTAGTACAGTTGTATATCCGCGATAAAATCAGCAGTATTGAAAGGCCCGTAAAAGAATTGAAAGGATTTAAGAAAATACATCTATTACCTGGAGAAACACAGAATGTTACATTTCTGATCTGGCCCAATGACCTTCAAATGCTGGATAAGGATCTGCAAAAAGTGGTTGAACCAGGCGAATTTGCGATTATGATAGGAAGTTCTTCGAAAGATATTCGACTGGAAGGAAATTTAGTTATTAATTAATTTTTAATGAATAAAAGATGGAAACGTTAAAAAAAGTATTGTATACCTTTTTATTGGTTGTAATGGTTATAACGGTAGCAGGAGCTGCCAATAGTGACAAAAGGAAAAATAGTGTGAAAGGCTCTTTATGGGGAGGTGTCGCCAAAGTGAACATCACGCCCGCAAAACCCATGCCGATGGCAGGCTATAGCGACAGGACTGGTCCCTACACCGGAGTTCATGACAGCATATTTGCTACTGCTTTGGTTTTTAAGGAGGGGGACAAGAAGGCAGTCATTATTACTACTGATTTGATTGGCCTCTCTGATAAATTTTGTAAGGAAACTTTGGATTTAATTGAAAAAGAAACCGGGATTGAAAAAGCAAACATTTTACTGACAGCAGCACATAACCATGGAGGTCCGGTAACTGGTGCATATGAGGGCGAAACAGGGAAACTAAATTATATGGGTATTGTACAGCATAAAATTGTACGGATTACTGCATTGGCCTTAAAAAACCTTCAACCCATTTCAATAGGCTATGGGAAAGGTACATGTTCCATGAACATCAACCGACGGGCACGCTTCGCCGATGGTAGTATGTGGCTTGGTCGTAACCCTGAGGGATCCTGCGACAAAGATGTATCGGTAGTCAGGGTGGATGACATGAATAAAAAACCAGTCGCGGTTTTTATTAACTGGCCTTGTCATGGTACCGTCGGAGGTTCTAAAAATACCCAAATAACTGGTGACTGGCCAGGATCGACGGCTCGTTATGTTGAAAAGGTTTTGGGTAATAATGTCATTGCCGCTGTAACAGCTGGTGCTTCGGGTAACATAAACCCCATTTATGGGCCTAATGATAAATTTGAAGATATAGATGCTATTGGGATGTTGGTCGGTGAAGAAATTGTGCGTGTTTATAAGGGGATCAAAACATCATCAGTTGGCTCTGTTAGTTGCGTAAAAAAAACGGTAAGTGCCAAAGGGAAAAAACAGTACGATAGTAGATTCCCCAATCAGAAATTAGAATCTGGTAATGATGTTGATATAAACCTGTCCGTCCTGAGAGTTGGGGATATCCTGCTTGCAGGCATATCAGGGGAATTGTTTACTGAGATTGGGATGGACATTAAAACGAAATCTGCTTTGAAAAACACTGTTGTTGTTACCCATTGCAACGGAAATAGCGGCTATTTGTGTACAGACGAGGCTTATCCACTTGGTGGTTATGAAGTTATGGTGACCAGGACTATGCCGGGCACGGAAGGGCTGATCAGGGAAAACCTCCTTGAAATGATCCATTCTGTTGAATAGATCCTCCTGTTATAGCTGAGAGCGAATTGGAGGGCATTATTGGTAGTTTTATTTCAAATAGTAATGAGCTCTCCAATATGGGCAATAATTGTTATGTTTAAATTAATAATGATGATGCTAATTCAGGCACAGAAGTGCAGCCGAAGCAAACAATATTTAAAGTTAATACAACGAAATTCAGTCTTGGTGACCAGTACCTGAAAATATTGTTGGCACAATGCACATGGGCAGGGAGAAGATGTAAGAAAAGAGTGTTGAAAGTAGCAAGGGATAATATTCTATCTGCCACCTCTTTCACCCTGAATAATAAAATATCTTATAGAGAGCTTGGGGCTGGATAGTTACAAGAATTGAACAATAGGAAACAAATAAAGTGTCATTTGCAAATTGTATTTAGTCGGGGATTGTTTAGAGATGACATATTTTTTTATAACAAAATTCTATGAGAATGGTAGCCAAAACACAACAATCAATTTCAGGATCATCTGACTCAAGCTCGAAAACCTATATTGTAATTACTGCTTTTTTATCACTTTTTGCTTTGGTCGGGATAGCCTATTATGGGCTTCCATTCTTTTATGACTTTATGACCCGGGAATATGGATGGTCACGAGCTGTAGTCACATCAGGAAATGCGGTTGGTAAATTACTCGTTGGTCCTTTGTTCGGTTTTGTGGCTGGCTGGATGATAGATCGTTACGGACCACGTCGGTTGATGATTTCGGGATCTTTAATGATGGGCGTTTCCCTGGTCGGATTGAGTTTTTCCAGTTCACTGCCTATGTTTTATTTATTCTGGATTTTTAATGCCCTTGGTTATGTATTTGGAGGTCCATTGCCATGTCAGGTTTTGGTTTCCAGATGGTTTGACAGAAACAGGGGCAAGGCTATGGGAATTGCTTATTTAGGTATTGGAACCGGAGGGGCGTTGGTGCCTTTAGTGGCAGCTGGACTTGAAAAGGAATTTGGCTGGCATCTGGCATTGGGTGCCTTGGGTATTATAATTGTATTGATTGCTTTGCCAATGGCCTGGTTTATAAAAGAACCTCGGGTAAAATCAGAAAGTAAAGGGCGAAGTGAACCCATGGTGCCGATCAGAAATATACTTAGGAATCCATTTTTTTATCTTCTTGCCATAGGTAGTATGAGCTGTATGGGAGCTGTTGGCGGGATAAGCCAACATTTAAAATACTATCTGAATGATCTGCATTTTACTCAGTCAGAGGCGGCCCATGTCATGTCGTTGATTCTGTTTATTAGTCTTGGTGGCAGGGTATTGATGGGCTGGCTGGCTGATATCATCCACCGTAAATATGTCATGATTTTAATTTATGTGATGGTCGCTTTATCCATACCTTTATTAATAATTCCGGATTTTCCAGGTCGGATCTATCTATTTTCTGTTCTTTTTGGCATCGGTTTGGGAGGCAATTATATGATCATCCCTTTAATGGCCGCTGACCTGTTTGGTGTCCGGGCTTTAGGTCGGACTATGGGTATTATTTTGGTTGCCGATGGAATCGCAGAATCAATTTTTCCTATGTTAATAGGCGTTTTATACAACGATGCAGCGAAAAGTTATGCTATTGGGTTTACGCTTCTGATTTGTTTAGCGCTTACAGGTGCAATCATTGTATCATTTTTGCCTAAAACATCCGTATATATAGAAGGTCCGGTTAAATAATGTTGAATTATTTGTCAGATTAACAGTCAGTTGGTAGTCTAATAAAAATAATAACAACCATGAATTTTGACGATGTAATTTCTCTGACCCAGAAACTCCTGTCATTTAACACTGTTAATCCGGAAGGAAATGAGCAGGACATAGCAATTTTTGTAGGCAAATTATTGTCATTGAATGGTTTCGCCGTTAATTATCACCAATTGGCAAAAAATCGGCTGACTTTAATTGCTGAAAAAGGACTTGCCAGCCTCACCCCTCCGCTGGTCATGACCGGTCATTTTGATACTGTTCCCTTGGGGTCAAAACAATGGAATGAAGATCCATTTTCCGGAACAATAAAGGAGGGTAAAATTTATGGAAGAGGTTCAAGTGATATGAAAAGTGGGCTTGCTGCCATGATCTGCGCATCAATACTGGCTTTTAGGGAGTCTGCACCTCAGAGTGGAGTCAGGCTGATTTTCACGGCCGGCGAAGAACCTGGATGCCATGGTGCAAAACATTTGGCCGATACCGGTTACGATATGGGCCAGGCCAGCGCGATTATCGTGGGCGAACCCACCTCAAATATTCCGGCCATCGGGCACAAAGGCGCATTGTATCTGAAAGTTTCAGTTTCGGGAAAAACGGCTCATTCTTCCATGCCTGAGTTAGGCGATAATGCCATTTATAAAACAGCCAGGGCGATTACCAAAATTGAGAATTTTCAATTCCAGGCTGAAAAGGACGATCTGCACGGTTTTCCGACCATCAACGTGGGACTGGTCAAAGGCGGGAAAAACCTGAATTCAGTTCCCGATTATGCTGAGTTTACCATTGATATACGTTCAACAGGCAAGCTCGCCCACAAAGAAATACTCCAGCGGCTTTCCCGGGAATTGGGTGAAGAAGTAACCATCGAAAAACTGGTCGACCTTTCCCCGGTCAGTTCTTCCGAAACATCACCGTTTGTGCAGGTCGTTTATGCGGTTTGCGGAATCGATCCTGAAAACGTGACAATCCGGAAGTCCTTGCCCTATATGACCGACGGAGCAGTGCTTCAACAACTCTACGACGGAATTCCAACCATTATTCTGGGACCTGGACAAGCTGAAATGGCACACCAGACGGATGAGTTTTGTTATGTGAGTAAGATAGAAGAAGCAGTAGGGATTTATAAAAATATTATTTTAAAAAATGGAGAATTATATTTATGATCGAATTTCCTGAAACAATTGTGAATGAGGAGCAATTGGATGAGCTTCTTTCACGACCAACATCTGAAGTAGTTGACTTATTTAAAACTCTTGAAGGTGATATTATTTTTCTGGGCATTGCCGGAAAGATTGGCCCTTCGATTGCCAGGATGGCAATGAGAGCCTGCAAGGAAGCGGGTGTTTCCAAACGAATTATAGGAGTTTCCCGCTTCAGTAACGAACTGGAGCGAACCCAGATTGAACGATTTGGCATAGAAACAATTCGTGGCGATTTGCTTGAACCGGATTTTGTCGACAGCTTGCCTAAAGTGAAGAATGTAGTCTTTCTGGCCGGAATGAAATTTGGCGCGGAAGGTAATCTTTCATTGACATGGGCTATGAATGCTTACATGCCAGCGATGGTTGCTGAACACTTTAAAGATTCCAGAATTGTTGCTTTTTCAACCGGCTGTGTTTATCCGCTGGTCAATATAAAGTCAGGTGGCTCTGTTGAGTCAGACAAACCTGTTGCCATTGGCGAGTATGCCCAGTCGTGCCTGGGGCGTGAACGGATGTTTGAATATGGAAGTTTGAAATATGGCACCCAGGTTTCGTTAATCCGCCTGAACTATTCCGTGGAAATGAGATATGGTGTTTTGGTTGATGTGGCTTCCAAAGTTAAGAACGACCAGGTGGTTGATTTGGCGATGGGCTATTTCAATGTCATATGGCAAGGCGACATGAATGTCGAATCGTTGCTAAGCTTGGCGCAATGCACAAGTCCGGCAAAAATAATCAACATTACTGGCCCTGAAACACTTTCTGTCAGGCAAATCGCCCTTGAGTTTGGTAAACTTTTCGGTAAAACCCCCAAATTCTCTGGAGAGGAAGCCTCAACGGCTCTTTTGAGCAACGCCTGTCTATCGCATAGCTTGTTTGGCAAGCCGATAGTTTCCCCTGAAAAAATCATCCAATGGATATCAAACTGGATGAAACACGAAAACAGGTTATTAAATAAACAAACCCGTTTCGAAGTGAGGGATGGAAAATATTAATAGCAAAAGGAATCAAAATGAGTCAATTAAAATTGAATATAGAAAAGACCAATTCGCTAAGTAGTGGCATAGTCATACCTGCCCTTCCACTGGCATTGAACAGTAACCGAAAGATGGACGAACGCAGGCAGCGCGCTTTGATACGCTATTATCTGGATGCTGGAGCTGGCGGTTTGGCAGTTGCAGTCCATACCACCCAATTTGAAATCCGTTTGCCCGAAGTCGGTTTGTTCCGGCCAATTCTGGAGCTGGCCAAAGAGGAGCATTCCCGTTTTGTTGAGAAACCCAGTCAACCAATTGTCATGATTTCCGGGGTAATCGGGCAAACCAGCCAGGCCATCAAGGAAGCCCAATTGGCTGCTGAACTGGGATATGATGCGGTATTATTAAGTCTTGCCGCTTTGCGCGAGTCTTCCAATCAGGCACTTCTGCAACATTGCAGGGAAATCGCTGAAATTATTCCTGTAATCGGTTTTTACCTTCAACCTGCTGTTGGAGGGCGTAAACTGGATGTGGATTTCTGGCGCGAATTTGCCCGGATCGACAATGTGGTTGCTATAAAAATGGCTCCATTCAACCGCTACCAAACACTGGACGTAATTCGTGGTGTCATTGAGTCAGGTAGAGGCAATGATGTTATTCTTTACACTGGAAATGACGATAATATTTTGATCGACCTGTTGACCGAATTCAAAATGTCGGATGGAAAGAATATCATCAGTAAACATATCTCCGGAGGACTGCTCGGTCATTGGGCTGTCTGGACAAAAAAAGCAGTAGAACTGATTGATCTGGTTCGCCGTTCAGAAGCCGAAAAGGATATCCGTCATTTATTGACCCTGGCCGCACAAATCACCGACAGCAACGCAGCTTTTTTCGATTCAGCCAACAATTTCGCCGGATGTATCACCGGAATCCATGAAGTCCTTCGTCGTCAGGGATTGCTCGAAGGTATCTGGACCCTGAATGAAAAAGAAACTCTTTCACCCGGCCAAAAGGAAGAAATCAACCGGGTTTACAAGGAGTACCCGCACCTGAACGATGATGTTTTTGTAGCTGAAAACCTGGATCGTTGGCTTAAATAAATAAAAAAGGGATTGGAATTTGATGAACGAGATGATTCACTATGCAATCAATAAAGGATATTTATTCAGTTGGGCACGGACCAAGCAGTAGTCATACGATGGGTCCCCGGAAAGCTGCAGACATATTTCTATTGAAAACACCGGATGCAGTACATTATCGGGTCACACTTTATGGAAGTTTGGCGGCCACGGGAAAGGGGCACCTCACTGACATGGTATTGAAAGATGTGTTCAAAGAAAAAAAAATTGAGTTACTGTGGGAACCAAAAACCTTTTTACCTCGCCATCCGAATGCTTTGAAATTTGAAGCATATGGTGAAGATAACCGGCTCATCAATGAATGGACAGCTTACAGCGTTGGAGGAGGAAAAATAATAGATGATAATTACAATGCAGAACTGGGTATCATCTATCCATTGACGACCACGGACGACATATTGAGTTGGTGCAATGAAAACGGCAAGCAGCTTTGGGAGTATGTGGAAGAATATGAGAGGAGTGAAATTTGGGATTTTCTGGAAGAAATATGGCAAGTGATGGTTCATTCAGTGGAAAGCGGATTAGAGAAAGAAGGACCGTTACCAGGCATTTTAAAACTCCCAAGAAAATCGAGCTCTTACCAGGCCAAAGCTAGGAATTTAAGTGACGATTTAAGAGACAGAGCTTTGCTCTTCGCCTATACACTGGCGGTCAGTGAAGAAAATGCTTCGGGAGGAAAGATTGTGACGGCGCCAACGTGTGGAGCCTGTGGAGTATTGCCTGGAGTATTATATTTCCTAAGGTACAAACACCAATTTCCCCATAGTCATATATTGAAAGCATTGGCCACTGCTGGATTGATAGGTAACCTGGTTAAGTGGAATGCTTCCATTTCCGGAGCCGAAGTTGGCTGCCAGGGCGAGGTAGGAACTGCCTGTTCTATGGCATCTGGAGCAGTTACCCAGCTATTTGGAGGAAGCATCTATCAAATAGAATATTCTGCGGAAATGGGAATGGAGCACCACCTGGGCTTAACCTGTGATCCAGTTGCCGGGCTGGTTCAAATTCCTTGTATAGAGCGCAATGCTTTTGCGGCATCACGGGCCTTGAGTCACAATAGTTATGCGCTGTTGTCTGATGGAAGACATTATGTGAGTTTCGACAGGGTTATACAAACTATGAAACAAACCGGTCATGATTTGTCCCACATCTATAAAGAAACTTCAGAAGGTGGGCTGGCATTTTTTTATTCGCAATTATTTCAACAAAGAAATGGCAGTATCGAAATAGAAAAGGACGAAATAATCTAATAATCAGGGCAATCACTGAAAAATGTTTGGTATGGATATGCCAGCATTTATTTGGGAACCTGGTGTAGCTTGCTGATGCAGTTGTAAAATATTGCATAACGGGTAGGCCATTCTATAGAAATTGATCTGGGAAACGGTCAAATTCTTAAAAACAATGAAGCGCAAAAATTCTTGACTTGAAGTTACGAAAAAGGCTGGGGAATGAAATTGTAAAAGCAAAACAAATGAGAACGAGAAGATCATTCATAAAAACCGTCGGAGCTGGCACTGCTTTCTCAGCGCTGAGTTTTTCAGCATCAGCACTGGTTTCCGTCATTGTGACCGATTCAGCAAATGAAACCCCCATTCGCATAGGAATTATCGGCGCTGAAAATTCGCACACTGCTGACTTCGGAAAAAAGTTTAACATCGATCGAAAATTCCCGGGTGTGGAAGTGACTCATCTTTGGGGCGAAACCAATGAATTTGCAAGGAAAGTGGCAGAAGCCGGAAAGATCCCAAACATTGTAAAAGATCCCAGCGAAATGTTTGGTAAAATAGATGCACTAATTGTGAATCACCGCCATGCCAAATACCACCTCAAAGCAGCAACACCTTTCGTAAAAGCAGGTATTCCATGCTTTATCGACAAGCCTTTCTGCTACCGGGTCAAAGAAGGAAAAACCTTTTTGGCGATGGCTCGCGAATTGGGGACTCCGGTAACTTCATTCAGTTCCATTGCTCAAAGCCATGCCACTTACGACATTAAACAGCAACTGGAATCGTTGGGCGAAATAAACCATGTGATACGTTACGGACTGGTTGATCTTGATTCGGAATACGGAGGCGTATTTTTCTACGGCGTACATATTCTTCAACCGCTCATGTTCATGTTTGGAGAAGATATTCGAAAAGTTAAAATTACACGCAACGGGAAAAAAGGCAGTGCCAGTCTGGTTTTCAAAAGCGGTCTTTATGCTACCATGATCTTTAAAAATGTCTCTTATGGATGGGAAACATTTGTTGAAACGAAAGAAGGATTGGTGGAACTAAAATCGCGCGAGAAGGAAAGCGACCCGGGTAAATTGTATATTGACATAGTAGAGATGTTCAGAACCCGAAAAGAGCCGCGATCTCACCAAAGCATTCTAAGAGAAATAGCCGTTCTGGAAGCAATGGAACGATCAGCTGCCAATGAAAAATGGGAAGAAGTAGAACAAATAAATTAAAATTTAAAATCAAATATTATGAAAATAAAAACAACATTACTAATCATTGCTTTGGTAATGGCGTATTGCTTTACGTTTGCAACGACATGTTATGTTGATAATACGGTAAGCACGAGCGGAAACGGGACAATAGCAAGTCCCTGGAAAAACATCAGTGATATAAAAAATATTCTGCCGGGTGATACTATTTTATTTAAGCGTGGCAGAACATGGAATAGCGCTTTAACCCCCGTATCCGGGGCAACCGGCATATATGTTACTTATGGAGCATATGGCACTGGGATCAAGCCGAAACTCGCAGGTTTCATCGCGGAAGGGAAGTCCTACGTCAAGGTGCAGGAGCTTGAATTCAATTCCAGCACTAGCAACGGCGCGGTACTTACTAATGCTCACCATATAACAATGGATGGTTGTAATATTTACACTTCGGCTACTGATTGGGCACCAGCTCTTTCGATTGCAACCAATTCTCACCATCACCAAATTTTAAACTGCGATATAGCCCTAACAACACCAAGCATGAACGACGCCGTAAACCTCAGGGGTAACGCTGATTACAATCTCTTTCAAGGAAACACAATAAGAGTTTGTGGACAACATGGTGCATTTTCGCTCGAAGGAGCTTCAGGAGGCTCATTAGGGGGGACTGCAAATTTTAATATAATAAAAAATAATCGTCTGATTAGCACAGGTGGTTCACTTCTTCAGATTTTATCAAACTCAGATTGGAATCTGATCGAGGAGAATATTTTTTCTGGCTGTGGATCCGATTATGCTTATGCAAGACATGAAGTTACTTTTAAAGTTGTAACAAAGTTCAATATTGTCAGGAAAAACATTTTAAAAGGCAATACATGTAGAGATGGTCTTGGTCTCCTATTGGAGGCCTATTCTTACGTCTATTCTTACGGCACAATAAACAATATACCAACCAATAACCATGTCTACAATAATGTAATAACGGGGATTTATCCAGGTGGTACGGCGCTATTTATAGGCACCAATGGCTCGGCAGGCTTGTCTGTCTACAACAACTATTTCAAAAATAACGCATTCTTTAACAATGGTGGAACGTATTACCAGACCGACCTAGACGGTAGATGGCCCACATATACTGCAAATGCACAGATGCATGTTACTACAGAAAGCGCAGTTTACAACAATTATTTTACCAACAACCTATTTTATAAATCCAATGCAACCAGCATTGTGTGGGTAAACGGTTTTAGTCTCCAAACCATCAATCATGTGCAATCCGCCAACCCTACACTATATAAAGGAAACATTCAGGAAGCCCCGACCCTGGATGCAAACTTTAAACCTTTAATAGGTTCACCAACTATTGACGCTGGAGTTGAATTGGCAACGATTACCAGTGCCTCCGGGTCAGGTACATCTTTTGTGGTGACAGACCCTCTTTACTTCACGGACGGTATGGGCATAATCTCCGGTGATACTATCCGGATCGGCAGTCAAACAGCGGTTATAATGGCGATTAACTACAACACCAAAGTCTTAACTCTAGATAGGACAGTCTCATGGACACAAGGAGGTGGTGTCAGTTTATCATATTTGGGAGCGGCTCCTGATATCGGCGTTTACGAGTATGCTAGGATACCTGCTCAATAATAAAACCTGTTATCACAGTTACCGGACCAACCACTTTTTTGTCAGGGGGTCATATTACTTTGGACGCAGGAAGCGGATAATGCATATAAATGGACAAGCGGCTCAGCCACACAGATATTAAAAGGTAGAAACGACGGTACAAAAGTATTATTACCACAATATTTTCTTTGGAAATCCATTTGGCAAGGGATATTCGCAAGTAAGGTCAAAAAATAGGAAAAGGGATGAATCACCAGATTGTGTTTCATCCCTTTTTGCTTTGAGTTGTGTTGAGTTTGGGTTTTTCTCCATTTTCGAGGCTCAAAATTGAGGTTTTGCTTCAAAAAAAGCACACCGATCCCATTGATGTTCCGGATTCGGTTAATCAGGATGCTTTTTTAAGCTGTTTGGCTTTGATTCGTTGGGCCAGTCGGGCCAGATTAGCAGTATGGATTCCAAAAAATATCCAGAGTATTTCGTTTTGCTCTGTTCGTGCCTTGATTCGTTGCAGGCTGTAATGTTCTTTCTCAGTTCCAAAACTGCCTTCCATACGCGTTGATCTTTCGATGTTAAGTTCACGGCTGATCAGTTGCCGCTGGTCTT